>Ga0179593_1515730_pt1 | contig 17673 bp, 10 predicted proteins | sample CZODoug2_1_08_16_FD_185931 | JGI IMG/M metagenome (GOLD analysis project Ga0179593, IMG submission 185931) | Vadose zone soil fungal communities from Angelo Coast Range Reserve, California, USA - CZODoug2_1_08_16fungal (PacBio error correction) | ecosystem: Environmental > Terrestrial > Soil >... | reverse complement strand
CCGCTGTGAAGGTCCTCAGATCAGGCGGCGTCCAGCCGGGTCTCGTTTTAAGTAGTCCCGCCTCTGAGCTCCCGCATGCTAGCTGGTTTCCACATTCATTCCTATTCCCACCAGCTTTTTCTTTCTGCGTTTTTCCTTGATAGTGCTTCAAAAGTTTAACCCCGAGCCTTCCGGTTTCTTGCCAACCTTTAATCGAGCGCTTGTACCGCAAGTAGCCTTTGTTGGGCTTTTCTCCACCCCCTTTCACATTTCCAGTTAGGATAGAGTTGCTGACGAAATCTATCTTTAGTGCAGACTATCGATTCTTTTCCTTTCCCCCGATGATTTTTCTCCAGGCATTTGACTTAGTTTGCTTGAATGAATCGCCCCTCCTGGTTTCTGATCATTGATCTGAACGTCTCTTTAATTTCTCTCCAGTCCCGGGTTGGCCCGTCTAATGAGGAACATTCCATTCTTCTGGTCTATGCATTGCCAGACTTTTCTTTTTCACCAGCTTGAGCATCCATACTCCTTTTTCCCCCCCCCCAGTCCTCCCTTCTCCCCCCGAAAGTTACGCATTCCGATCGGGTGGTCAATTCCACCAATTATCAAATCCGGGACACAGCTACCCTTACCGTCATACAGCCAAGCGGGCTTTTGCGCCTCGTTGTCGGGACCTTCGCCCGTAGATTTGTATGTAGATACTGCCTGCTTGCAGGACTTGAGGGGTCCAATTGTGCTTCTCAACGGCGCCGATTTTGGCCATGGAGGGGGCATCCCGTGCGATCCCTTTCGTCATTCCCCCGCGGGGCAGCCGCGTGTTCCGCAGGGCCCCCGCTCTTTGTGTGGTCTTAAGGATCGACTCCTGCTGCATTAATGCCGGAGTCCCTGACCTTAGGGATCAGTTAAGCCGACATGCTCACATTGAGTCGGGACGAGGGCGAGGACCTCCTCCCACCTAGATGAGTCACCTACCTGTAACCGGTCTCCCTCCCTGACCCCTTTTCGCGCTGCCCCATAAAGAGGTCCTATCTACTGGTGGGGATTGCAGCAGCAACCGGCTTTTTCCTCTCTTTCGCCCCCCCACATGGCCGCTCTTCACAAGACTTACTCCCCCAATCGACGATGGTCCCGAAGCTCTCTTCGAGGTCTCTCCGTCGCCTCGTACGAGTTTCCTTTTGTTTTACCCGAACTTCACACTGTGCGATTTCCTTTTTCGGTCTCATGACTTCATCCAAGGTGGGACGCCGTGAGCTCGAGACCTCGGATTTCGCACTTTTGTGCAGCTTTTTTCCTTGGCTAACACAAATCGGCCCCCCTCACGAACCCCCCCACTGTCTTCTCGACTGACTAAGGGCCGCCCGATCATTCCGGCTTTTTTGATCTGTGGGTCTTGGGCGGATATTTTGCGCCGCCGGTCGGACCTTTGGTCTTCTATTATCCTGTTGTGCCCTCCGTGCCCTCTCAAGAAGAAGCTCAATGTTTTTTCTAAGTTTAGACTTCTCTCCCCCCTCGCAGTCGGTTGTAGGTTCAAGTTCTCGCCATATGGTCATGGGACTACCCACTTTTCTTTTTTTCACCTTTCGATCACCCTCACCACTCCGTTGGAGCTTTTTGCCGAGCACTTAATGCGGTGGCACGAGAGGCGCCTTCCCTGCAATTATCGAATGACAGCGCTATCCTTTTCATGCTTGGTTTTGGCCGTGGATATCGACAACAGTATCCTCCATCAGACTCCCCTTTTTCGGACGTACTCCCAACCCCAAGACCCTCTATTCCCGGAAATGTCGAGGGGATGCCCCTGATTTTCTGCTCGGGTGCCGAAGTGTTTGTTTTATTCCTGGAACAACCGATAGTGTACCCGTCTCTAAGTTCGTTCGCGGCGATGTCTCTAATCGACCCCCCTCAAAACATTTATCGGCCCCCCCTCTACTACGCGGAGCTCTTCCTTCTTTTCCAAGTATACCCCACGCTTTCAAACTGCCACATTTTTCCCTTTTTGCGTTTGCGTTTCCTGACTGCTGGACCTGAACGAAATAGGGGAGGGGAACGGCGTTTCCGATGTCTCTTCTTGATTCGGCTTCTGACTACGCAAAAGAAAACCATTTACTTTTCCCCGTTCTCTCCGTTTGACTTTTAGAAGTGGTTGTCGTTGATTAAAGATACCTATAGCCACGCCCACCCCCACATTTCTTATGCGATGCGTCCTAAACTTGTTTTTTTTTGGGCCGAAAAGTGAGGCTGGTCCGACACTATTCGCGCCGCCCCTTTGGGGGCGACACTCCCGCATCGCTCTTCCCCTTTACTTTTTCTTTAGAGGTCTAAATGCCGGGCCCTTGCGAATTGTACCCTCCTACATGAAACCCTACCACTCCCTTTCCGCTGAGGTCGATTTCTATGGGCCTTTTCTCGACCCGAAATCAACTGTTCCCGCTCCGATTATCTCTCTTCGATTTTCTTCGCCCGCCGCCCCTCCTCGACACCCCCTCCCCGCTTTACACCCTTTTTGGCGCTATTCGGGGTCGCGGTAGTCGTTGCCGTAGTTCCTGGAAAACTACAGCTGGACGTTCCTTGGTTGTTTTTGTTCTCTTTCAAAAGGTTTCCCGCCTTTCGCGAAATGCGATGTGTTAGGTTTTTCTTAGCACGTTCACGGCGCCGCGTTTGACTGAGTTTTCCCCCTTCCAACCTACGAGGCATCGAGGCCCTAGACAAGAGCAGCCGGCCGATCTCCGGGATCCGCACCGCTGCGTCCTTTTCTGTTTTTCCCAGAAGAAAATGATCTTCCGGAATCTCCACGCCTAGCATAGGAGGAAGGGTGTTCCTTCCTTGGTCTTCCCATGAAGGGCGGATTGGGTTGATGGCGATCCCTTTCATTAGGATTTGATTCGAGATCGTTTGTTTTCTTTTTTTTATAGAATCCTTTCCTATTCATTTTGTTGTGTCTTTTCTGATCTTCTAAGAGTAAAAGATCCCCTACATCTTTATTTTTACTAAAGGTGGCTTGGACGTCCTTTCAAACACTTACTTTCCGGTGAAATCTCCACCCCAGACATGACACTACTGCGACGGCTATCATGGTTCTTGCCAATCCCATTGGGTCCCCTCCGAATTGGTTATTTAGGCCCGATAGGCCCTTGCGCTTGGTAGTCTTCCTCTAATACGTGACAGCCAATCCCGTGACACCAACCACCTACGCGACGTGATCCCGATACATCCCACTATCTCCCCTTGAGCCCTGACCGGAGGTACGGAGCATAAGTCCCCCCACCCCATCCGCCCACAAGGCCATAACCTTTAGTAAAAGATGTCCCTCGACCTCCCTTCCCCCTCCTCATAGAGTACACTTATCTGCAAACCTGCTAGACTGGGCTGCAAAGACAGCCGGTCTTCCCTGTTCCTTTAGTGTTAGCCGATAGCGATTCACATGTTAGGTCTTGAAGGCATTGACACAGTCCAGTGTTTCTTTCATTTGAATAGAGTCCTTCTGTAGGATGACCGGATGACATCTCGTGCAGTTTCCTCCGGGAAATCATTTACGCTCAGATGAGGCCGAGCGGCGTGAGTCGTGGGCAATAGATAATATCCCCCCCCCCCATTTTCGTGCGAGAGATGCCCCTTTCCCACCCCTTCCCATTGTCGAAAAAACCCGGTTTATGCTAGCAAGTCCAGTGGTTGTCTTGGCGGGTTTGCGAGGTTTCATCGGCTCAGAAGGACTCGTCCAGAGGACGTAAGCGGCTTCTTTTTATTAAATTAGATCCAAAACTGCCGGTACGGCCATCCCTGAGAGTTATGTGTCTGGCGCTAGGATTAATAATCGATCTGCCCGGCCGCTCCTGACGGTTTTTCCCCACCAAATAGGTCGTTTAACGGTCCTCAGTCGCGCCCTCCGTGCTCGTTCCGTATGCTGGACGACGATCTCTGGTTTCGTTCCCACTGGGTCTTTTGCAGGCGCTCATGTTTCTGTCGTTTTTTCCCGTTATTCCATCGCGACATCCCGGCCCCGATCGGCCATTCTACTGAAGTTAGGACTGGTTGGATCCCTTATGCTTCCCATGCACACCTCGGACATGTCCCTTTTTTTTCTCCAGACATGTTCTTTTGCGTGTCTGTCGTCAGACTGTTTTCTTTCGCTGCTGTCTATCCGGAGACGCTGCCCGGCCTCCCTCTCATTCCAGGTTTTCCACGATTGTGATTCTCTGAGTCAGTCCCGGGTACCCACTGGCGGGCTTTGCACGGATCAGGTCGTTTTTTTCTTTGTGCATTGCCCCGTTTTTGTAGGTCTAAGCCTCGTTTTTTCCCTTGAATCTGGCCCGACCTTTTTGACGCCCTGATGTTTCACACTCCGCCTCGTTTGATATTGAATTCTAGAACATGGATCTTCTGTTCTTTATTGATGCAACCCCCCTCCCGGAAAGGTCTGCATTCCTTTTTTTTTCCGACAGAGTCGGCAGTCCTGCATAGAACCTCATTGCGCGCACCAGCTATTTAAACCTTTTTTCCGCTTTCTGGAGCTTTCCCATCTCCATCCCTTGCATATTTCTTTCTGGATGCCCATTTGGGAGCACGCCCCTTGAGGCCCGACGGTATTCATTCCGGGTTCAAAGTTACCCCAGATCATTCTTTCCGATCTCTAGCCCACAAGGTTCCTGTGAGATTTTGCCTCGAGCTGATGCAGAACTGTCTCCTCTCTGGATTTTGCCCGCCTATTAGAGCTTCTGGCCCAAGGTTCCATTCCTCATCGATTCGACGAAGGACACTAGAACAGAAGTTTTTTCTACTTATTCCGCTTTGACAGTTCTTTTTCCAGAGATTGTCACAAGTTTAGGATCTTCACGATGGGCCCTTGGCTGAGTTTTGGACTTCTTAGATATTCACCCCACTATGAGAATTTGAGTTTTTCACCCCTAGTCAAGTTACCTAGAATATCTGCAATAACATTTTTTTTTTTCTCCTTGAAAGTCTTACAAGAGAACAGGCACTAACCCCCCCGATCAAAAAGCAAGAGATAAATTTGTGCTGCTATGTGGAAAGGAGAACAGGCCACCCCCCCTCTTTTCCTTGCCTCCTTTCTAGGTTGAAACGCTCTGCCTTCGGCGTGTCGTCGTTCATGTCTCCCGTCACGCCCTCCGTCTTTTTTTTTTTTCAGATCGCAAAATCTTCCTTAGGCATTTTTGGCCGCCCCCCCCCAGCGGATTTTTCCCGCCGAGACCCTCGGACGGTTCCAGCCTCTTTTGACCTCCCCTTTGTGGCCTTTCACCCCCTATCTTCAATTAGTAACTTTCTTCCCCCTTCTCTTTAGAATGAGGATGATCTGATGTGGCATTTAAAGCTGGTCATCCCCTATTCCCTTGACACATACTCTCCGTTTCATGTGAGCCATTGGGGTTCCATACCCTTGATCGCGTCCAAAAACACATTGAATTCCTAAGGTCACCAGAATTCATAGAATCATCTGCATGAATTTCCTTTCCCCCCTCAATTACTTCTCACTATCTCCGACATCCCACTGATAGAACTCCAAAGATACGTCCGCTCATATTAATAAAGATAGCTTCGTCCTGTGTAGCTTTTTTTCCTCGCCAATCAAAATCCTAAGACTTCTCCCGGTTCACAGATGCTACATATTGCAGGTCTTTTTGGCATCGGGGGCGTTCTTCTCAAACCATTTGATACACCCTTCAAAAGCTCTGCCCTGACCGTTGTTCTGAATTAATGAGCAATATGAACCCTCCAATCCCCCCCTCGGACCTCGGAGACTCCCAATCTGATGACAAGGACCCCCAAAAAAACCGGCTAATATGATTGGGGGGTGAACCTCCCGATCACCTTTTTTCCAATCTCAGTTTGGTGTGAATGATCCGCATAAGATATGTTTTCCCATCCACAAAGCATCTCTTTATTTCGTACGTTAATGTGGCCTTTTTTCTACTTTTATCAGTCAGTCTTGTCTTATGTTACCAATTGTTTTCTTTATAACCATTTCAATTCAGGAAGTACTGGACCTCGCTGCCGCTACTTTGTCCGTACACTTTTTTTTTTACCATCCCTGCGCCCCCCCAACACGATTTCGACAGCGAGCTCGTTCTGAGCTTGGACCTTCTGCTTGTTTTTTTTTGTGTCTTTGACGAAGACGAGCAAAAGGCAGTTTGGATCTTCCCATTCAAAGCTCGTAGGATAGAGACTATGACCGATTATTTTATGTTCGTTCTTTCTCTTTTGGATTCGTCCGCCTTTTTTCTCCTACGTGTCCTATTTAAGGCGTGTACTTTTGGATCTTGAACCTTCCGGGACTTCTTTTCTCTCTCCCTCTTGTGGGACAGATTTCCGTGTTTGTCTGATGCTTGTGGGGTCTTTCCAGCTTGAAGCTCTCAGAGATTCCCTCATTCTTCAACCAACTCAAGTTAAGCAGGTTACTCCGTGGGGGGTTCGGCACCTGGTTTTTTTCCCCTACGGGCTGGAAACCTTCGTAAACTGCCTCCTCCGATCCCCCGCCGCTTTTCTAGGCCATTCTTGGTTGTAGGGGTCGATCCGTGCTTCAACCCTTCTTGAGGGGGACATGGCCAGTACGGTCCATTCTAACTGTGCTCCGTACATGGTTTCACCGGCCTTTATCTCCTGTGGGGTGTGATTTTCCAAGACTCATCACTACCCACTGAGAGGAAAGAGGTTATGGTGTCGGCCTGAGAGTGATCCTTTTACTCATAGCGACTTTTCGAGGCCCCTGATGGGACATGTGTTTTTATCATCATGGCGCGAGTATCTATTGAGATGGACCGCCAGTGTTTCCCCATCGTTTCCTGCTCAGACATCCCCCCCCTGGTCACTGTCCCGGGACCCGCGCCATCTTCACCTCATCACTGATTCCATTTTTTTGACGAAGCGCGGTTTTTTGCGCCCCTCCACATGATTTTCCTCAACCTTCTCTAGACATGGACGCTCATTATCGAAGTTTCCTAAGCCGGCCTGAGCGTCTCTGTCTTGGATCATTTCTCTGGTAGGCTAGCGACCCCAACCCCTGGTGGCGTTTGCCCGGCAGAAGACCTTGCTCTGATTTCATAAATAAAACCAGCCCGTATAGCTGAGGCAATGTTTCAACCCCCCAAATAGGAACACTTTCACCTAACATAGCGAACTAGTTTCTTGTAGAGGCACATCCCCATAGAGGCTTTGAGAAGGGAGCCATGTAGTTGCCATATATAATACTTTTCCTAACGCGTTCAGACGGGCTGCTCACCTTCGCCGGAACCGTCACAATCAGTGACGCTCCTTCAGCCGAATAACATGCGGAAAATGTTCCATCTTCTTTTTTTTGTCGTTTGCTTGGAGTTTTTTCCGCAAAGGTTGTGCCTCATCTCCCTTTGGGGACGACAGCCGAACACGGAAAAGACTGGACTGAAATGCTCTCACCCCTCGTCCTCAAAAACCCGCTGAGCTTTGGCGCTTCCCCCCTTTCTGGATCTCGTCTAGTCTGCTCCGGTATCTGCACGCATTCGATTTTAACCGGAGGGGCGTCCACAGGTAATAGACACACTTGTCAGCCTTTTTCTGACTCCATCGAATAATTTGACGCCCTCCTGAATCAATCGATGGCGGCAATGTCGATCTATTTTTCGAACGTGCGGCGGCTTCCTGGTGCGAACCCGATCTTTTCCCCCCCCTGGCATTATCCTCTTGAGCATAGCGCTCGGAAACCTTCCCTTAACACCGGCACAACATGAGGCAGAGATTGCCTCCACGCCGGAGACCCACCGAGTCCCTACCCTAATACCCAATCGAGACAACCCTGCAGTCGAGCGTGAAGTTCGAAACCCCTTCCCCTAGGGGGATAGCCCGTGTGACCAGGATCTGCAGACTCTCATATTTGGAGAGGAGACCCTACTTTCACCAGACCCACCTATTTAGCCCCATTCAAGGAAGCTTCGCCAATTGTCCGTAGCCGCGTACGTCGAATCGCGCCTAAATCCCAACACAGCCAAAAAATGCATCCTGGTACAGCACCCGTTGTTTTACCCCCCCGTGGTTACCAAGGGATGGCTTTTTCTAAATCGATAGTAGCTCAGGCGCTGAGAGAACCATGGCCACATCGTCCCCCCGATAGAAGTCCTAAGATCTTCGCTACCTAAGCGCAATTTCTCCCTATAAGGACGAAGACTTGATTAGTGAACTTTTAAGCAACCCCATTGGACGAGAAGCTCATCCTCAACGGTGTTTTGGAGCTTCAGAAATCACGTGTTCGAGAGTCTTTTATGCACCGGTGGTCTTACGAACTAGAATCCATGTGGTGCTTCGCCCATCGGACTCCTCGGCGGGTAGCAGGGGATTTGGTTCCCAAGACCCTCTTGTCTTTTCATTTTTGGCGGGATGGTTGCTTGCTTTTGCCCTCATCGACTTGTCCCGATGTATTCTCTTTTTCGAAAGACTTACGCTTTGCAGTTTGCTGACGCAATAGTTTGGAGGCCTTACAGAGCTCCCTGAATGAAGTAGCAACCCGCTCTACTTAGCCTGATATCACCCAGTCGTCTGGTTTAATGGTGATGTTTTGAACAAGACTCGACCTCCGGTGTCCTGGGAGGAATAGGTTTTGCTGAAGAATGACCTAGGAGATTGTACTTGAATTTGAGACCCCACCTGGATGAGCGTCTTAGTTTTTTAGCTGGACCCCCTCTCTATTTCCCCCCCCAATGTTTTTTCTAGTAGATAGACCGCTAGACCCGAGGTACACTATTCTGCTCTCCTGACTCCCCAAAGCGCCGCCGAACGATGCCCCCTCGTCCTCCAAGGAGTATCTAGAGTGCTCGGTGGCGATAATAAATAACTGGTTTAAGCAATCAAGATTAGACGGATTACGGGAGTTTCGAATTCGAGAGGTTTGCTTTCCCGATCACGCAGAGTTGCCCGCACCTATTTATAAACCAAAGCAGGCCCTTTGAGAGTTGTGTGATACCGACACCTCGACCAGGAGACTGACAAAGGAGTGTTGCAACACAAAGGAAAAAAGAAAATCAGAATTTCCCCATCCGTCCCTTCTAAAGACGGAAGTGTCTGGCCCCCCAACGCTCAACCTCCTCTAGATGGGAGATAACGCTCTTTGAGGCCCTGTTCTAGTCACTCTTTCTAAGACGCCCCATGTGACTTCTGCGGAAGAAACTCCGGTTGGGATATTAGAAATCCGTTCTTAGTGGGGACTTTAGGATACATTGGCGCGTTCCCTGAATTTTTTCTCCATGGACCCTTTCCTTGTATTTATCCCTGCTTGGGCCTGAGAGGATCGAGGCCAATTCTCTTCATCTTCCTCGTGCTGAGAAGAAGTCTTATAAAAATCCGTTTGTATTCACGAACCCAGAGAGTGCCCCAAGCCCCCCATTGGTGGTTTTTTGTCCTTAGCTTCGAGATTAGATTCATGCTGGCTTTATCACCACGTAGCCGTCGGCGATGACGTGTCGTTTTTCAGATACGTTGCTGTGTTGGCTCTTAAGACTTTTAGATAGAGGCCCCGGTGTCCCCCCCAGGTCTTGCAACAGTTTCCCTTTCCGGGCGCTTGGTCGCGATGGGTCATGACGGATAGGGTGACCTTCTCACCTTCTTCGAGCATCTCGCTCCTTCTTTGTGTCACGGCCCGGTGTACTTCCTGGAAATAGAACGGATATATTCCTGGTGATTGAGGTTGTTCCCCCTTTTTCCCCATTTTGTAGACGGATCCAGGAGCCCCCTCATAATGGCCCGCTAGGGGTTAATTGTGGACCGGTGGATCGCCATGGGTGCTGTCTCTCGACACTCTGTCGACTTGCCGGATTCCACGGCCAGAGTTAAATAGAATGTGCGGGATCCTGGGAGACAGACTTTCTAGAAACAGTCCTGTTTGATCGTCCCTCGCTCCCCTTCTTGATGTGATCTCCGTGTCCAGGGTCAAAGTCCACTCTTTTCCATGTGCTTGCCAAAACTGGGTCCCGCCATTTTTTCTTTTTCCGCTTGGCGAGAAGATCGCGCGCTAGAAAAACCTAGCTTCTTCTTCGCGAGGCATGAAGGATTTTCACGTCCTTTTTGACGCATAGACGGAGGCGTTTGCAGATGCGCAGTCCCTAGCCTGTCAGAATTCAAGCCGTTTCCGCTATCGAGTGACCCGTGTTAATGATGAGGCGGTTTATTTCAGTGGTTTTTGTGAACCGCCCCATTGCCTTCGGTAGGATCGAGTTTCCCCGGACAGGGATGAAGATATCCTTCTGCCCGCCAACCACATGGAACGTGAGGTTCCGGCCGCGATTCCTCGTGGAAGATAGCAAGATAGCCGTCCTAGATTATTTCCAGCCCTTCTCGCATGCTGGAGAAAGGATGCAGTCCTCAAATTGTGTACCCCTGTCTCAGTTAGGGACGCCGACGAGCCCCCTTTTTCCTTATCAGGAATTGAGGTCAGAAGGTTTTTAATTTACCCCAGTAGGGATGTGATGCGATCCTCCCCCTGGCGCCAACTGTGCCCCAGTGGCCTTCGGGCCTATAAGTAAAATAAGGACCATTCCGCCAGGAATGAGACTGGAAGGAATTTACAACAGAATCTGCAGTCAACACACCCTAGATACTATTCCTGGCTTAGACTCGGGTGGCACCAGGTATTTTCCAGACGGTTCCCCTTTTCCCCCCCCAAGGCTCAGGCTTTCCCCTTTTTTAGAAATGATCTGCTTTTTATGTACCCTCCGTTCATGCTGCTTTCTGAAAAGGATCCTTTTCCCCCCCCCCCCCCCAAAACTTTAACGGAGAACCGGTGGCGATCGCCGGCTCACGAGGTGAGCGCGGATCAATCTGACCTACCGGTTTCATAACCCGGTCTTTAGGACTCCAATTTGCCTTTCCCCCAGTTCTCCACCTTTTTTTTCGGGCTCGTTTCCTGCGGGATCCTCTTTTCTGGTCCCCAATCTGGGCACATAAAGGGCGATTCAAACACTAATAAAGTACACCTGAATCGTGGGGTCTCTTGCCCCGAGCGAACCCCCCCCCTAATTCCTTCCTGACCGAAGGGTAAGATCACGCTCAATCCAGGAGCTTCAAGGCCCCCTCCTTCCACAGCCAGACTCCCATTAAAGGTCCTTATCCTCAAGCTCTACCCCGACTTTTCCAGCTCGACTCATGGTCCCCCCCGGTGATCCCTGTGGAATTGTCCACCCCCCAACATGCAGGAATTCTCACCTACTCACTTTGCCTCACCTCGGGTCTGTGAGACCTCACATTTCCGGCATAATTGTGGAGCGCCGATCCCGTTCCTTCCCTGTCGATGAATTGTGGCACCCCCTATCCCCGGCAGACATTCCGACGGGAGTTCTCAAGCTGAGAAAACGCCAGAATGTCACCTACATGCTGTTGGGGCAGGGTTGATCGGATCGCCTCTATCAATCACCCTGTTGTTCGAGATAGACGTATGTATAACCCCCCCAGAAGAGTTTGAGGTTTAATGGTTCGGGCCCCGGTTCTTGATTAGTAGTAGCTTTTGCGAATTTTTCTGACGGTGATGGTCATACCACTTCAGTATGAAAACCCCGGAATAGTTCGCCAGTACCTTTGCCTTTGATGTGCCGTCCTGTTTGACCACCTCCACAGAACCAACGATAGGACCTCTAGCGCTCCTCCTGAGGGACAAGCCCTTGATGGGAGTCTCCGTACAAAACAGATCCCTCGTATCGGATCGAGCTTGAGCCCTTCGTATCGCTCGATCTTCCTTCTCACTATACGATCTTGATTGCGGGTAGTCTCCTTTGCCCCTTTGACTTACTTCCGCGAGGGTTTTTCTTGATCTGAACTTCGATCTATTAGAAGTCGGTTTTTTTCGTCCCAGCTTGAGGGAAATCCCATAGATCTCCTTGAGCGTATTGGGGACGCACTCCCCAGGCTGAGAGACCTCATACAGACCTATTCTTCCACGAGCACTCCAGTTCTGCAGGGGCAGTTCTCGGTCAAGGCAAAATGGCGTCCGTCCCGCTCCCCGTCACGATAACCGAAATTCCGAGATTTGAAAGGAGACACCTTTTTTTTTGCCCTCGGTCGAGTTTTTTTCGTCCCTTGTTTTTTCTTTTCTAATCAGTCTTTTGGGAGTCGGTGAACGAAGCGGCAGGGGTCGCCGGATCATGAGGGGAACAACGCTGGACAGACGCAGATCCCCCCTCTCCCGTAAGGTGCGGCTTTTTAAGATTCTTTTTTGTCTAAAGTAAGGTTGGATTCCAGACCCTTCTCTTTCTTATTCCATGCTGCGGGAAGTCCCTTTTTTGTACGGTCGTTGCCAAGTTTATTTCCTGAACCAGTTGCAGCCGGCTAATCCTTGGTTCCGAGCGTTCGGATTTAGGGATTCGTGATCGACCATGAGGCATATCACCTCCCCTTGAGACAGACGTCCTTTTGCAGGCCCTCATCAAGATGCCCCCTAAATTTCTTTTGAGTTGTTGGAGCCCTCTCTCGTACTTCGCCCCAAAATCCCCCCGCAGCACCCTGACCGGTGTTACAGCAGTTACGTACCTATTGCTTTCCAGCAGTCGGACTGCGTTAGCGCATCGTCAGGGAGCGCGCTGACCGACCCAATTTTCACCCTTGAGGAACGAAGGGGATTGGTAATTCCTCCCGTCGGAAACGTTCTCGATAGAGGCATAGGCGTCTTGCCCGGGATCAAACCACACCCCCCCGCCGACCACACACGGTATCCCCCCGATAGGCATCTTGTACTACTACGGGCTATAGCTTCCTGAAGATCTTTCGAGGACGTTTTCGGCCCTTTATTAGTCAATAAGACGACCCTTCCAGGCGAAGTATGTCTTTTGTACCTTACGGTTTCACTAATGGCGCCAAGCCAAACTCCACAGGTAAGAGGAATTTCCCAGACTTTTATTCTAACATACTCCCCGTTTCTATGAGTCCCGGTGGGTTCTCCTCGTACAGTCCGATATCCGTTTCTTACCTGAAAACCTTTTCCCCATGAAGAAAACAGCGGGACTCGCGATGAGGCGACTAGCGTCCATGCTGGTCTTTACAGCGGCTTTGTTTCGTGGCCTCGATGAACGCACCCCCCGTATTAAATGGCTTCCTCTGGATGGAAGTTCCCTTTTCTACCCATTATTGGATAGAAGCCCCCCTTTTTTCTTACTACAAAAATGGGATAGATTACAAGACCACCCCCCCCTCGATAGGGAGAAATGGCCACCTCCGAGGAGGTTAAGGTTCGGGAGTTCTCATCATGTGCGACCAATGGTGTTAAAATTCCCAGGGAAACTTATAACTTTACGCTTTTTTCCTCGTTTTTTTTGTGTCCGCGGAAGACACCCGGGAACCTTGTCCAGAAAAACAACTCCGTGCGCTGCTAGAGCAGTGAGAAAAAAAGTTAATCTTATCACGAAAACGTCTAACCCTAGCAATTTCTCCCCGCAGGAGATTCTACTGTGAACGTCCCCCCCCCCCCAAAGAACTATGTTGTTTATGGCTCACCCCGAGTCCGCTTGAATATCGGTGCGCCTCCCTCTGAAGACCCAGCCCCCACCCTTCCCCCAGAAAGGAATCTCACTGAGATGTTGCTCTTCCTTTTTCAAGCTAGACCCCTCTCCCTGAAGGCAAAAATACCCATGTTCCCTATGAGTGAGCCCCCGTTGTTCAACATTCTCCTTCCTTGCTCCAACTAGGTTATGGGTTTCGAAAGTGCGCCTCCGACGTGTTTTTCGCGCGCATAACTGGTCCCCTCGTCCACTGCTAGCATGATATCGAGCGTCTACCTTTGGCCATGTCGCCTGAATCCTTGAAGCATCGCCCCGCTGTGCCCTTCCCTTACTCTAAGACTCTCCCTAACAGAAAGCTCACAGGTTCTCTGGGAGACGAACCTAACCGTTTGTCCACCACGCTTGTTGGAAGAAGAAATGAACCAGATGGTTTCACATTTCTCCTAGGTATAGACCGTCGCCTAGCCCGAGTGACGTAAATTTTTTGGCAGCAGAACTATGGTACATGGGGAGCGAGTGGTCTAGAAAGATTTTTCCGTCCGAGTCTTCCCTGCACTACCGATTTTGGGAAGGGAGCCTTGTGCGGGTTTTTACTCTGGACCCCTTTTTTTCTTCTTCTGCACATTGGCATTTCCTATGTTTCGAGCAGCACGCGCTTTGGTGACTAAACTTTCGTTTTAACTTTGTTCCACAAGCCGAAAAGTCAATCGAAGATTTTACTTTCTACCGAGAATTTTCTCTCTTAATAAACCTTCGGGAGGGAGAGACGATTTCTCACATTCGGAATTCGTTGGGAGCTATTTATACCCCTTCCCCTTCTCTGGTGTGACTTCCCTACTCAGAATTTTCCTCTCTGGTTGAGAGATAGTAGTTCGTCCCCTTCAGTTCGTTTTATCTTCTCTATTTTCCATTTCCTCTTTTTGGAGATAACACGTTCTCAACTTCCAACAACGAATGAGAGAGATCCGTCTTGATCTTTCCTTTTCTAACACATATCCCGTCTTTGAAGTGAGAAAACAGAAATTGCAGAACTGCACGAGAGCCACTGGCCGCCTTCCTGCTGTCGTCCTCACACTCCAAATGACGGGGGGAGTCCGCGACGTCTCCATAGATTGGTTTTGAGATCTGCCCCACTTCGGAAAGGGTACGGTCGAGTCCACGCTCTCTCTGATTAAGCCCCCCCCCGCATTGCGCAACAATCTTTGATTGGTGCTGCTTCTTCCCCCCCTAGAAGCAACTCCCCTGTCGAAGAACCTGAAATGCAGGTCTTCCCTTACTTTTTTCTCCCGTGTAGAAGCCCAGGCTGACCCAAAAAAGTCTCCCCCCAAGCAGGTCCGCAAGACCCCGTTGAAAGACTTTCGATACCCGCCGAAGAGCCCACCCTCTATGGTATGCCCCAAGGACGGACTGCCGTGCGAGAAGGGTTTCTTCAATAAGCCGATTCTCCCCTCCCCCGGGTCGTGTCCCCTTCAGAAATTGCACAAAGAATTGAAATCGAAGAGCGTTCAGCTTTCCCTATAGATGGCTTTTTTTTTCTCAATGAGACCTCGTTTTCCCTGGTAGAAGTATCATTTTCGCGAGCTGCTGATTTTTTCTTCCCCTGTATTTCCGCTCATCCACCTCGGAGTACGTTTACTATTAGAGTGTACCTAACATCAGGTCGAAAAAAAAACCCATTTTATGCTAGAGGAAGTCTCCGTTGGTTTTCCTTTTCCCACATAGTTCTTTCTGTGCCGAAGAGGATGATAAAATCTAGACCCGAGGAGATAGGGGAGAGGAATTAACGGTTATTTTATTAGACTGAGATAGACGCTATTCAGAGATATCCCTTGCTCCCCAATTGTGAGAATCCCCTAGGTGAAAAATTTTGCAAGCAGCAGACGGCCTTCTCTGGGTTTTAGTCTCCTTTTATTGCAGTGCACTGGGTGACGGTATAGCTTCCGTCGAGCAGAGTCCGCGTTATTTTTTGCTTTACCGGGAAATTGTCAGCTCCTTCAGACATCGTCCGCGGCACGCGTATATCTTTTCATGGTTTTGCCATGACTTTTTCCTACTAGGGTTGCGCATTTGATTGCCCCATGAGGCACCCCTTTTCACAGTCGGGAGCCAGGATCGACCTACAGGATTTTTCCCTGGGCCTTTTTGCTTTTTTCCAGATTACGACTTTTCTTCGCTAGGCAGGCCCGGAACATTTCCAGTTAAATATGACATTTTCCTCTATCAGGCTCCCCTATTTCCCCCGTGTTGGGCCCTTGGCCCCGGCGTGCTCGGTACGCAAGTCCTTGTTTTGCTGATTGTTTGATACTCCCGTTTGGCAAACGGATTTTTTAACAAGACCTGATTTTTTCCCCAGGGCCGGCCAGCTGCCCTGAGCCTTGGGCGGAGAATTTGATCTTATTTCCATTTATGAAAATCTGACAGGTGAGGCTTGGCTCCCTTTCCTGTTAGGATGTGAAACGATCCGGCAATGTGAATCCCTCCAGTTCTTAACCTCCTGTCGGTCCTTTTTGGACGGCTCTAGCCCACTCCATGCGCTCGCAGATTCAACTTTAAATCTCTCGAGATTGTCCTTATAAGATTGGACTTTTCGTTCTTGGGTGTTATTCGGTTCCTCCTTGTTGGTTCCTCCTCACCCATTAGCATGAACCTCCTGTAGAGCTTGCGTCCCCCCAAGTCCTGGATGCACTCTCTCCGCGATTGTGCTTAGAAAAAGTTTTGTTTTTCCCATTAGGGTATTCGAGGCTTTTTACACTAGACTTTGACCTCCGCAGATTTGGGAAGAGGCATCTGCTTTTGACAGCAACTCCCCTCGCTGCTGGCGCCGGTGTGTGCATCGCCATTTTGCGTTCAGGAGGAAGACTCCTACTTTGTCGCGCCGATCCAACTCCGCGATCTGAATTTCTGTCTGGGCACCGTTTCTTTTCGGCCTCTTGTCAGTTATTGCGCTGAGACTATCTTTTTTCCCCCTCCTGGACACATCGCCCTCATTGAGGAAACATGAATCTCGCTTAAACTTTCTCACATATCGGCAATAGCCTCTTTCCGTTTATGGATGCTATTGACTCCTTCCATGAAGGATGTTAAAAAAATAGAGGAGCCGATCCCCCCCTTATGATGCCCAGGAGCCTGAACATTCGATAGCACCGGTTAAAACCCTTTCTCCTGGATCCGGCGTTGCCCGGGACATGCTTCGTCTCTCATTTAACCCTAAACCTTCTTTTGACCGGAAGAAAGGAACCCCAACATTCACCCTTCGCCCCCCATAGACGGAGACGGGTAACCGTATCCGTGCCTCGGCCATATAAGTCGGGTTCAAGGCGGTTCGTACAATTTTTCACTGAAAAATTGAACCGTACCCCCCCTTTCCGGAGTTTCTCCTAGTTTTTGTAGAATTTCTAGCGATTCTCAGATGTCGCCCCCGGTTCCCAACTTTCCCAAGCACCAAGGACGCTCTTGCTCAGCTATTTCTTACAAGTTTCTCTCGCCACCACCTGGACGTGCTTCCTTTTCGTACTTTCCTATGCATGACAAGTCGGTGATTAATCCTAAACTCGGCCAGGACTTCTCACAGTCTCCATTAGACTCTCCCTAAGATAGTAGTATACCCTGCCGTGAAGTTTTTCTAATAAATCTCGTAGTCTGTTCTGTGAATGTTCATAGGTGGGTGGACTCCCACCAATCCAGGCGCCTTTCTCGGTTTCCAATCGCGCTTACAATCCCGGGGAAGCCCCTTTTTTATTTTCTTTTCCCACAGTCACCACTATCCCCCTTGTCCCCCTTCCTCAGGCCGAGGCCTTGCCGGAACTAAGTGATTAGACCAATCGAGCCCCTCACGCGACTCGCGACACTTCTTGCTCCCCCCCTGAAAGAAAAATGCGACGAACCTAACTGGTGTGTTGGAGCTCCCTACTTCAGGTCTCGCTTTTCAATACTAATTCCGTTGCTTTATTGATCTATCAGCTCGCCAGGACAGCGGTAGTTTTTTCAGTTTTTTCTTTGTGATCCTCTGATGAATTCTAGCGCGTCGTCGAACTTCACTTTTTACCATTCAGCTCCCCGTCACCCCTTGATCTTCGAGAACTCATTGCCCCTTTGAGTCTTCCGTCCCCTTCATAACACCGATGCGGCGCAATCGGTAGATGAACCTTGGATTTTAGGGAATCTTCAACCCCCTCACCTGCAAGCAAGGCCTTAGCTTTCTCCCTTCCATTCGTCCAGGTAGCTTGTCCCCTCT
>Ga0179593_1286081_pt1 | contig 17673 bp, 21 predicted proteins | sample CZODoug2_1_08_16_FD_185931 | JGI IMG/M metagenome (GOLD analysis project Ga0179593, IMG submission 185931) | Vadose zone soil fungal communities from Angelo Coast Range Reserve, California, USA - CZODoug2_1_08_16fungal (PacBio error correction) | ecosystem: Environmental > Terrestrial > Soil >... | reverse complement strand
CATCCCGCGCGCTCTCTCCCTCCAACTGCGCTGCAATTCCTTGCGCAGAGCGAGGATGTTGATGACCGGCGAGATGGAGCTGCCTGGAGATTCCTCGTAATCAGCCCTTCCGTCTAGTCTTCTTCTTCCCCCCATCTTTTTCTCATTCCCTTATTCCTTCCTTGCCCGGCCTTTCAGCGCCTCCAAAGAATTTTTAAGAGCTTGCCCTTGATTCAACGCCTGACTTCGGACTTCACTTTTTTTTTATTCATGTTTCCCGGTTCCCCTTCTCTCCTATTTCCATCGCTATTTTCTCCAAAATCCGCGCCCCCTCCTCATCCGAGTCAGCCTCCAATTTATGAGTTTTCCTCGGTTTTTGGCTTAGTCGTTATTTTCGTTTGCGGATTTTTTTTTTCTTTCCGGGGGTTCTCCCACGATTCGCGATGTGATATTCGGTCAGCCCCTTGAACTGGCTTTTTTAGCCTTTTCAAAATCGATTAACTAAGGTAGTTCTGGTCATAATCTTTGCACCCAATAACGTCACACATTCTTTTTTGTTTTTAATCTTCCTCCGCAACTCCCTCTTCATGTCCTCCCCCCCCGTTCATGGCCTGGTCTTTCAGAGCATTTGAAATTAGTCTAGGGGCTTTGAGGCTCCGTACTTTGTCTAACTTCGTCCCCCCCCTCTGTGCATTCTTTTTCATTTCTATTAGTAGAATTTTTTTCATAATCGTTGTTGATTCCTTGCCCAGCACTTTCACTCCTTTGCTCCCCCCCCCCGATTTTCTTCCAGCGAAGGAGTCTTGCCCGGTGTTCGTAGAGGAGATTACCCTTTGTAGACTATGCGCGATCATTTAACGTGTACCAAAAGACCCCACCGCGCGTGCTCTCCCTTTTTTTCCCAGTCTTGAGCGGTAAACCCAATAGAAGACCCTTCAGTCCCATGTGGTTGCCTCTTCTTCAGAATGGATGCCCCTTTCCTTTTCTCAAAGCCCCAGTTAAAGAGTACTCAGTGAGGCTTTTCTTTTCCTTTCCTTCTTTATGCACTCTTTTCCCCACTGCCACTTTCCCACGCACGCTTCCCAACCCCAGCCTACACTGACCCCGGTTAGGATAACGGTCGCCCCCGATTTGTTATTCGCGTTTTGCTTAACGTTTCCCCACCAAGGAGTGAGTTCTCTGAGAAATTTCCCACTCCGGTCCCTTTTTCTTCCTGCTTCCCATTTTTTCTTTCTTGAGTCCTGCTGGACATGCTTACTCAACCCATCCGGATTATTTACATGAAACCTCTACTTCCGGACCCAAATTAGGCGGGGGGGCGACGTTTCTTGATTGACCGTTCAAATTAATCCGTTTATTCCCCCCCGTTTCGTTTTTTTTTTTTTTTTTCACCCATATATTAGCCTTGAATATGAGGAACCAATATTACCAATTCCCTTTATCTTCGAAAAGCGAAGTTTCCAATTTTTATGATAAACATTTCTCTGCTCTTCCCTTTCGTCCCTTCCTTCCACGTCACTCGGGTAGATGTTCCCCCGAGGTGTCACTGCCATCCCCTGCCCCCGGTAGTGCTTTTCCCGTTTCCCTTCCTTAGAACCCCTCCTTTCAGTATTTGTCCCAAATATCCGGTTCCCTCGTGCCCGATCCAGACTGCCGAGCTCGCAGTTTAGGAGTCCGTACAGTCCCTGAAGCTCACCTAGTGTTTAGTTTCTGGGACACAAAAGTTCTCTTGCCCCCCATTTGCTTCCTCTCTATTGAGGAGTCCTCACGTCTTTTGAACAAAAACGGCCTTTTATCCTCACGGAGATAAAGAGAGTCATTTTTCTCCCTTCGCTCTTCCATTATCGCTCCCCCCCTGGTCTCCCCCCTTCTTTTTGAAGCGACTTCTGGATTTTCTCGCCTCTAACAAAGGGCGGTTTCTTCGAATTTTTCGTGACCAGACACAGAGGGACTTCGCCTCTGTCTTCCCTTGCGGCCCCCCTCCCTTTTCGCTCTCAGCACCTTACCCGTCTGAAGCTTGGTTGTCCTTTGTAAGTTTAAATGTCAACCTCATTAGGCGCACCTCTCGCTTACCACTTTTCCCGTTTCTTCTCCCGTATATCTGAGAATCTTCCTTCCTACCGGGTACGTTTCCGCATGTCGGCGACTTCTTTCGCATGGCTTCAAAACTCGTCCTGGTCCCCCCCGACCAGATGAAAGTTTACCCCTGCCTGGAAGTGATCCCCCCCCCAATCGTAGTCTTCCGGCGGAGGTCCATCGGATCCGCTATTTTCTCTTGACATGAGACAAGCCCCTGCAGTTTGAATGAATGTCGTGGCCGGCCGCTCTTCCCTCTCTGTACTTTCCTGATTATTTTCTTCTTCTTGTGAAGAACTATATTTGAGTCTAGTGCCTTTTTCTTTTTGAAGGCCATCTTCACCAATTTTACCCTTTTCCTTCAAAGCTTCTTCTTCCCCCCCTACGATTGGGCTCCGGAAGGCTCCCCCCTCCTCTCATCCCCCCGCTTCCACCACGTATCCGGAGCCAATAGAGCTTGAAGGTTTTGGGGGGAACAGTTTTGGGCTTTCTTTTTTCCATGCCGGGGACTCGGCTTGAGGCCGCGCCCCAAGAAGGTCGTGTTAAGGAGACAGGTTTTTTTTAATGGATTTCACTCTTGGCAAATGAAGTTATTCACTCCTCAGATGTGATCTCTACCACCCCCCCGCCAGATCTCTTAGGTCGCCCGACCAAGTTCCGACTCTGACCATTGGAACTCCCCCCCCCCTCTGGATGCACTCCCCCTCAGCTCCTGCTGTCACGAGGTAAACATCGCATCCCATTTTGGAAGAAGCAGACGGCTGGTTTGGGGAGAGATTCTTAGATTTCGAGAGCTCCCGGATCTGGTTTCTTCTCCCTGACTTTTGCTCCCTTACCTTCCTTCTGAACAGCTCTTCCTTGCGCCCAATATGAATGTCGGGCTTGGTAGTACCCTCGACATCCCTGTCGTTCTGAAAAATTAGGGCCCCCCCCCCGATTCAAGACCCCCTGCATCTTTTTATGTACCTTTGATATTTTTTTCAATAACTTTTGGAGTGCCGGCCTACATCCTCTTAACCCCTTATTTCCCCCTAGATTCATACGAAACCACTTTCCCGCCCACTCTCGATTTTATCAGTATACTCTGGTGGAATTTCTCCCTCCTTCAGGTAGTTCTTATAACCTTTTTGGCCCCCCAGTGTTATTTCCTCTTATGGGCCTGCTTTTGACTTTACTGAATACTGCCCCGTAGTGTATCCACCAAATCTGCCCCATCTTTAACATCCCCATTCCTTCACGAGTTCCAGGATCCTCTCTTTGCTCGCCCTCCCTCACTGGGAAGTGTACAGTTCCAATGCCAGTTCCTCTTTTATAATATCGGATTTGCTATTGAAGATAATCCCTGATTCATTGTCCCCGCCGTAACGCTATCGTCTTGTTTCGTCACTTCCAGGCCTTAAAGCCCCCTTCATATGTTATTCCTACCCTTTCCTAGATGTGTGCCTCCTTTACCGCTATCTCCTGCATGCGTCGCCCCGGGAGTCTCTTTCCTTTCATACCCTTTGAGATCGTTTTACCTCCCGACTTTCCGTCCTCTCCGTTTGGCATTAACTAGTTAGGGACTTTCAACCCCAACTTTTTCCACGGATTTCAGCAGCTTTCTTTGAGATGCTATGAGGCTTAGTGGGTTTTGGTCAGGGAAAGCCCCTCCTGCAAATCTCGTTTTGTTAGGGTCATTGGAGCAGATTGGCAATGTTCTTTGTTGTTTTTTTTTTTTTTGTTCCTTCCCCTCCCCAATTTGGTGTAGAGCCCCGTATGGCCATCTCGTTTTCGTAACTCTCTGACTGGATTTCCACTTTTTGCCTCTCCTGTTGTCAAGCACAGACACAGACCCTGCTCTACTTCGAGCGTTTCCTCCTACGGATCGCTCGATCCCTCCGTGTGAAGCCGTTTTTTACCCCTCATATTTAAGATTTCCTTACCCCTGCCCATCTGTTGTTTTGAACAGAAGAAACTAATCTTGATGAGGTGCCATTGGACCCCAGGAATATACACTTTAGGCCTTCTTGGATCTCCTTCATTGGTTTCACTCTTACAGCTATTTTTCCCTCGACTTATATCTGTTAGCGTTTTTTTTTCACTTTCCTTAGGAACTGCTTTTGCAGGGTTCTTTAACACTCCGGTTTTTCCCCTCATCGCTCGGTGACGTATTGCTGCCTCTGTTCTCCTTTAGCCGTCTTCGCTGCCAACCTGCTTAGCACCAGGTCACAGTCCGCTGTTTTCTTCAATTTGATTCCTTTGGTTCCCTATTCGCTCGTATCCTCTTCACACGTCATTCTCCACACTCAAAGGATATTCCTCTCCATTTCCCCTTTCGCGTGAACGTCTTAGCCTTTTCCCGAAGTAGAGGGTCTGTAGCCATAGGAAAGCTTGGTCTTATCCTACCTTTCCCTCCTTACCTCCCCCCTCCCCCCTCCCACCTGTAAGCCAGGACGCGGTCCCCCAACAACGGCACTGAAGTGTTGTTCGTTCTCAGCTTCCGTCTGCCCTTTTCTTTGTTCTGAAAAGTGACTTCCCCCCCTTTTCAACCCACGCGGCGGCTCCCCGTTTTTTGCATCCGCAACTTCTGCATCCGGGGGGACCGCATATTTTTTTTTGCTTTTTTTCGGAGGACGCACCGGCTTTTTTGCACGCGAATCACCCCCGGTCACCAGTACCTCAAATTCGTCTCCTTCGTCTTCCCTTGCGCACTGCATCCGTTGTCCCCCTTCTTAAATCCAGTCAAAGGGCATTTCACCTTTTCGCGCAATTGTTGGATGCCATTGGCGGCGTGGTCCGCCGCCGCATAAACACCCCTCCTTCGGCACGCCGGCCCGGACGTTTGGGTGGTGTTACACCTTTGAAAGAGTCCTAAGCTCGATCAGTCCACCCCCTGTACCTTTTGTTCCGTTCCCCCCGATTTTCCCCCCTAGCCTTCTCTAAGACTCTTTTTTTCGCAATTACACCTTTCACTCTTTGCTCCACACACTCCCTATGCTAGTTCCCAATTTCGTTGAAGTACGTTGAACCTCCCCTCAAGCCGATGGCGATTGACGACAGTTGAGCTTCAAAACCGCCCCCCACCCCCAACTCATTTAAGACTGCTTCACTTCTCCTTCCATTGCCTTTTGTTTACCTTGCAGTGTGAGTGCTTCGGTTTCAGCTTTTCCCCCCCGAAATGTTAAACCGTTTATTTTTGGTGAGTTACACCCTCCCATCACCGGAAGTCTTCGGTTTTTTTTCTTTTTACACCCTTCCCACCCCCTTTACCTTTTTTCTTCCCCCCCCCTCTTTTTCCATCGGCTCTCGTTTCCCCCCCCCTGTACAAGAACAACAGTTTCTGATACTCCCCCCCTCCAAGACCCGCCTCCCCTCCCCCCCAAACGACCCGACCCTTCTGCCCCTAGAAGGTGCTTCTCTCCTTCCCTCTTCTAGTCCCTTCTCTTGATTTGCTCCCTAGCTATTTCTCTTAGACTGAAAATCTGGCAAGGTCCTTCCGGGAATTCCGGAATCGGTTCTTACCCACTCCTTCTCCCTTGAACAGGCTTTTGGTCGCTTTTTACCGCCGGGCACCCTTTAGCACGTCAGGTTGCAGCCCTAAAAGATTGCAAGAGTGACTTTCCCTTCCTTTTGCTCTCCGTCCAGTTCAATATAACGCTCCCCATCTTCCCCTCAATTTACATTCCACCATCCTGAGATCGATGCTCCAAGCAAGTTCCTGTTTTGCGCCATGTGCGATATGGTTAGATTGGGAGGATCCCTTTTCCCTCGTTGTTTTATCTCTCTCCACCCACTTTCGTCCGACGGCTGCCCCCCTTTCCTTTTCCTTTTCTCCGCGCGTATGATGATGGTTTTCTTCCCCCTCTGAGGTTCTTCTCCACTTTTGCGCAGAACTTGAGATTTGTGTACCCCGATTAAGGCTCCGCTTTTTTCTGGGCAAACTCTTCGGCTGAAAACTGAACCTTTTTGCTGACTTGACCTCGTCCCCCCCCCTCCCCCCTTTTTCCAGTCTGACTTGTCCTGATTGATTTCCCATCTCTCCTGAAAAGTCCCCCAGTCGCCGCACTCAGCCTTGTTCCAGTCCTTCAGAAACTACGGCGCCCCCCCATCCTGCCGATTCAGACGTATATCCCATCCTCTTTTCTCTTGCCCTCGGCTTCGTTGTGTCGTCGTCGTCTTTGGTTGGATATGTTGTCTAGGGTTTTTAACAAGAGCGCTTGCGGTTCCCCCTCACCATTGAACGTTTTTGGTTCTGTAAACTCGCCTTCCTTGGTCGGGATTTACTTTCCCGCCACCACCTCAAGGTTCAACCCTTTTTCCCCCCCAGTTTGAAATCTGCCCCGCGCCCCTAAGATTTAAGTTAATCCCAAGCCGCCTGGTCTTCAGCGACTCTCAGGTCCGTCCTTCGGTGTAGGGGTTCTTGAAATATGTTTTTTTTCTTCTCACCTTTCCTCCATCCTCTGGCTCGCGGTTCATTATTAGCCTTCGATAAGACTCGTTGTTGACCCCGCTCTTAAATACGTTCAGTCCCCGAAACTCTTCTTTCCGCGAAGTCTTGACATCGGGCTGCTTTTTTTCTCCTGTACTTTTCTCCTTCCTCTCTCTTGATCTCTTTCCCGTTTACACAACTCAAAAACTGGGTGTGATCTCTTACTGTTGCCTCCCCCTTCAGGCGGAGCACCCAATAGCAGCCCATTTGAAGCCCTGACCTGTTTTCGCGATTCCTTACATTGGTTTCCTTCTAACCTTTCCCTTTCCTGAGCGTTACTTTTCCAATACCCCTTCAAGATCCCCATGTCCGATTTCTCTTTCATTGACGGCTGATTCTGCACTCCTTTCAACTGCTGCCTTGCTTCCTCAATGCCCGCCCCACGTTCAAGGTTAAGTTCTCTTGATTAAACCGCGTCATACCGAGTTTATTTGATGTTTTTTTCTCTCCCCTTGCCCAAATTCGTCCTTTGTCCGCAGCCACCCCCCCTTACCCCAGTGCCATTTCTTATCTTCCTTTTTCTGTTGGAGGCGATGTCGAACTTTCCCCGGTAACCAAAAAGCTCTTCTCCTAGAATACCCCCCCTTCCCTCTCTTTTTCTTTTTCGACGGTTTGCGACGACTTTTTACGGGAGAAGGCCGACCCCTTTCATATTATGTTTTCCTTCTTCATTGCTACTTTCCTCCTCCTCCGGAATAGGATTCACCCTATGACCCAATAACTTTCTGATCTCACAAGAGACGCCATTATTGATCAACTCCCAGCGCCTTCTCCCTTCGCCCCGGCAGCATTACGGGCACACTCGGAGTTTCGCTGGAGGTTAAACTGTATGTACCTCCCTCACTCCCATTTCAGATGGTAACGTCCACCTTTTTCACACACAATTTTTTCCCCTTCTCCCTCTCGGTGCTGGTAGCCTCTTTGAAGGTTGCCCACCCCTTCTGCTTCAGTCAGGCCTCGAAGACTTTGGGAGGAGTTCCGTACCCAAAATTTCGCAGTCCTAGTGGGTTCTTTGACCAACCCCTTCTCATCTCATTTGCGTCCTCTCGCGGAGTCAGCACTTAGACCTAAAACAAACGACAGCGATCCGTCAAGAGACTCTCAGTCTCTCCTTTTTCTTGCGGCGTGCTTTTTCCCTTGATCTTTTCGCCCAACAATTTTGGTCCCTCAGATCTGGCAGGACACCTCCGTCGGACAATACTCCTCCTCACATGCTTTTTTTTCCTCGTCATTATCCAAAAAACAATGTTTCTCCCAATTACAGCCCACATCGCGGAAGGGTCAGACAGATGGTTCCGGCAACCATAACCTCCTCCTATCCGCTCAGCAAGCCCCCCCCGTTGATTTTCGCCGTGGTGGTTGGAAGTAAGCCCTATTGAGTCCCCCCTCGGGTAGGTACCATTCCCTTGTGATGTTTTCGTTTTGTGTTCTACATACTTCCTTCCTTTTTCTCCCTTTGTCCCTTCCATGCAGGCGATCGTCTTCCGGCGCCACCCTTATTTATTCGAAAGTTTCCAGTTATGGCGGTCCTGTCGTTGAACCCCCCTCGTAAGAGTCGGGGAGGCATCGGCGCTATCGTCCTAGTTCCCCTACCGTAGTCTTTCAATCTTCTTTTTAACTTTGCCCGTCCCCCCCCCCCCCCCCCCTTTTTTGCTTCGCTCCCGATCGCTTCCGTCCTTGCAGACTGTATTTTTACGGGTATTTCCGATGGTGAACTCAAGGAGACTTTGTTAGGTCGTCACGCATTCTAATGCAGCCGTGCTACCCACTACTCGGCTCATTTCCCCCCCCCCCTGTAGCGTCTTCACAGTTCACGGTGGTCTGAAAGGAAGTGATAAACCACTCCCCTACAGATTTACCACCTTCTTCGCCCTCGTATTCTTTCGGTCCAGTTTGGTTCGTCGCATTGGGGTTGAACCTGGGGACCTTTATGTTGTCCTCTAAACGAACCAGTCTCGGCTCCCGCTACGTCCTTTCTTTGGAGTCTTGTTCCCTTTTCATTTTTCGACCCCTTTTCCCTCTTTTTCTCTCTTCTACCACTTCCGCCAGCATCTTTGTTATTTCGTCCCGCATTTTCCCGAATTCCGAAGGGACTCAAACCCAAGCCCTTTCTTCAGACCCCTGCTGCTGGATCGCCTTGGACCCCCAATCGCTCATATTTTTCCCGTTTTTTTTTGATCTTATTCTATTTTTCCGCGACTTCCAGGCCTTTTTTTTTCTATTGAATCCACAGTCTTTTTGATTGAAATCCAGTAATTAGGTACCAAACCCGATCATCTTTCTTTTTTTCGCCTTGGAGAGCCCGAAATTGATGGATTCCTTGACCCCTGCGTGGTCCCCAAGATTCCCCAATCCGCGCAGTTTCCTCACTCCCTCTTTTTCTGCGAGTTTCTCAAGCCGAGCCCCCCTCTTCAACCACTCACACTCCCACAGCACTCTACGTTCGACTATCTGCCGTTCCCTTTGGCTTCTCGTCTCGCGGATTTTGTCTCCCCCTTCCTCTCCACTGCGTCGTTTTGACGACGTCATAAAAGTTTGACTCCAGTCTTATGGGCAGGCTTCCTTAGCTCCTCTCCCGTCCGTCCCTTCTTCACCTACGAACCTCCCCGTAACCCCCCTATGCACGTTACAGACTCAGCCTTCGTGAGCGGATCAGTTCCCCCTGAAGATTTTGTTTTGACCGGCTTTTTTTTTCTTTTTCTCTTCTCTGCTCCGATGGCCTACGACGTCCGCCTACTTTTCTTGTTTCTCAAGGAAATGCCGGCCATCCTACTATGTGAGCTCCCTGTAGCGACTTTTCTTTTCACCCTGTACTCCCAACCTGATTTCCTTCCTTCCCATTTTGATCTCCTTCGTATCTTTTTCGACTCCAGTTCGACATAAAAAGTCAATGGGCTACTAGCTCTCCTATTTCTCCCCAATAGTCGGTCCGTACCCAAACAAAGGCCCCCACTGGGAGGTCCTCACTGTCTTTGCGCTGCTCGCGGTGTTTAGTGTTGGACCCAATCCAGTACATGCCCCTTCTTTGGGTCTGGGAATTGGCTTCCCCGTTGTCAAACTGCAGGAACAATCAAGTTTGCCGCGAGTCCTTTCCTTTTCTCTTTTTCGCTCCCAGATGGTAGCCCTGTTTCGCCTACTTTGAAAATCAACACAGCCTGCTCACTTGCGGACCTATGACGGATCATCTTTTCGACTCGTTTTTCTTCTCCTCGTTTCCTTATTCTCCTCTATCGGCCGACCATGGAATCTTATGTTGGTTTCTCCCCCCAACTATTAGATGGCTGCATTTCGAAATATCTCCAATTTATCCCCCGTCTGCCTCTTTTCTTGCTCCCAGGGTTTGGGACCAAGATCACGAGAGTTTTTCCACATCGCCCTATATTGTGACCGGAAAGGGTGCCGTGAACCTTTTTTTCGACTGTCTGATGTCCATTGCCAATACAATTTGGGTCAAGAAAGAGACCCCTGCCGGCTTACGTAATTTTTCTGTTGCGAAGTCTCCAGAGAGCCCATCAGTTTTACTCAAATAAGTTTCGCTTTGCTTTTTCACCCCCGCGGGCTTGTCTTCTGTTTTTTCTCCATTCCTCGAGTCTTAATCTACGCACTTTTTTTAAATCCTCCCAAAAAACTGACCGTCCTTTCTACCTTTCCCCAATTCGTCCCCCCTCTTTCCTCCCACACACGCCGGATTTTCCTGAATTCTATGTCCGACCGGAGCTTAGTTGATTCTCCCCTTTCCCCCCCCGCACCCCCGCCCAGCCCCAATCCAACTCCCCCTGGAAGTCAAAAATGGCCCCTTTTTTGATTCTTCCTTTTCCCAGCGTCTCTTTTGGAAACTTGAGACTTCCCGCGTCTAACACGCGGCTTTCCTTTTGAATCGAACCCAGCGCGTGTCGGCTCCCGTTTCTTTCTTTCTGGAGCCCAGTGCCGTCTGCAGCTATCCGCGCCGTTTCCCCTTAAAGAAATCCTCGAGCCCTCGTTGACCGTGACCTGAACCTGAATTCACCTTTGCATCCAGATGATCTCCTCCATTGTTCCAAGCGCGCAAGGCATGGTGCCTTGGCTGATTGTTGTTTGTTTCCCTCCTGAAGTTTTTGAACGGATTTCCTTGATGGTTTCTCAACAAGGTTCAGCTCGTTCTCCGCTTTATAAAGTACGTGTTTTCCTCTCGGTAAAATTCTTTCCCCCCCTAGATCCTCTCGATGCAGTCGGGACCAGTACTATAGTTTTGCACTCTCTTTTCACCCCCCCAGGGTCACCGCCTTCCTCTTTACCTTAATCGTTGTAGCCCCAAGCTTAACCTTTTTCTGCTTCTCCACAACCCTTCCCCCCTTCTTTTGAATCTAAAAGGAGATTCAGTTCCCCAAAGAGGAAAGCGTGGCGAAGGTCGAAGCACCCCCTTCTCTCCCCCCTTCCCCCCTAATCCTAATTTCAGGAGTTGATTATGAAGACCAGGAACTGAAGGTGGAGGACCTGTGAAGCCTGGAGTTGTCGGAGGCAGACTTTTCATCCAGAAATTGTTGAACCTTCGGGTGTGGCTAAATTAAACTCCTTCATAAGTCTCGGACTTTTTTACCCCGCGAACACCATCCCCTGTGTCTCTTTTTTCACCTCCTTATCACATCGCGCAGATAGGGCCAACACCCGTCCTGACCAAAAAAGCTCAGCAACCGTCAAGACGTGACGAAAGCCCCAAGATTTTTGCCCTCCCACCTGGTGAATCTTCATTTGCTTTTGCTCTCTGACTATCTTCCTTTCTTTTGCGCAACTCGATTGCAGTCTGCTATCCCCTCTTTCCCAAACTTGAGGTGACCATCTTTCCTAAGTTCGCCAAGCCCCCTGCTTTGAATCCCATTACGTCCCGGCGCTTTCCCCCAAAGTATTCTTGTCGTTCTCACCTTTCCCTTCTCCCTTGATTCAGTGCATCCTCACGATGGGCCCTCTCTGATCTGAATCTGTCCCAGCGCGAATCTCAAGGATTCCCACTCGTAACCCCGACCCCTTTCCCTTAACCCCAATCGTCTGCCTGTCGAACCTCAAGGCCTCAATTTCTTTGTTGTATTCTTCTTTCGATCGCGTTTGATCTCTCTCTTTTAATCCTACTCTTGGTTTTTTTCTCTTAACCGCCGGACTACTCGCAACTAAGGCCAGGCGTTCGCACGCCTTTCGGTTCGCAGTGTTCCGTTCTTTTTTTCTCAACTTTCCTTTCGGGAGATTCAGCACTAACCTTAGTTACGAGAGCTAAGATTCAGTTTGCTCCTGATGGAGGGTGTTTTCATCTCCGGTCTGCCCCTTCATCGGCTTTCTCCTTTCCCTGCCGGTAGAGGACAACACCCCCCGCCTGTTAAGATTTGTCTGAGATTTGTTTGATTTACCCAGAACCGATTAAGGACGCAGGTATCAAGTTTCCCTTTAACGCCCCTTCTGTTCAATCTATTCAGTCCCCATCTCCTTCCTCCAACTCAGCGTCCGCTATTCATCCTGTCAGTCAGACCCACCCCTTATTGATTTGGGACTAGTTTCCTTTTTTTTTTTGGGAGTATAGTTCTTGGTGCGGCATGCTTGTTTTCTAATTTTTTCTTTTACCCCCGCTCTTCAGCGATGTGTATTGCGGTTCCGCCCTAAAGGTGCTTTGTAGTGTTTTCACACACCAACATGCGACGTACTTTTGTCCTTTGATTTTTCCTTTTTTCCCCCTCCTGTCCCAACAATTTCTGTATGGAAAGTTTTCCTTCCCAGCCAGATTGGAAAAATTTCATGGCCTTTCATTTCCTTAGTCATTCCTCTTCGTGTCGTGGCTTTTAATTTCCGCTAAATTGTCATATACCCGCCATAGTTCGGCATTCTGTCCTCTTTTTCCCCCCTTTTTCTCCGCAGGAATTCGTTGTTTCTGAATCAGTCGTAAAGTAAGTTATTTTGTCCCACCGTCTCTTTCCCCCGCTATTCTCTGCCCCTCGTGGTCCTCCCTCCTCGTGAGCTTAATGTCGAATTTAACGCGATTTTGATAAAAGTACAACGAACCACCCTTCTCTTCCTGCCCTCTCTAATTGTTTCGCCTGCGTCGTCTGTAAACACCATCGCCGCCCCGCTCCCCCACTGGACATGAAATGGAGATCGAATTAATTTGCCTTTTTCCGTTATCAACAATTCCTGTTTACCCCCTCGAATTCCCTCCCCCCCAGCTTTCTGAGGCTCAGGCGGCGTTCTTAATTTGATTGGAGTATTCCCTACTTTTGCACTCGCAATTCCTCACGCCCGACACCAAAGACTCGAATTTTTTTCCGGTTCTTCTTCAACCGGCGCAGAAGAGTGGTAGTATATTGTCGAACCTGTTTTCACACTGCGGTCGCTTTGCGCCATTCTCCACCCCTTTTTCCCCTTTCTTCCTGCTCCCGTTTATGGTTTTGATCCTTGTTCTCAAATGTCGAAACACCAATTTTTCCCCCTTATTTATCCCAGCCCTATACTTACGTCCCCAGGCTTTTTTTTGTCCTTTCGCTTTTGAGACACTTTAAATTTGAGCCTCACTCTTATCTCCTTTTAGGTTTTTATTTTCCCCCTTTTCTTTATATACGCGAGGAATCTTTCTCCGGACACAATATGCCACCATCCCCTTATTAGTTTATAACAGAGAACGAAACATGTGCTCAACTTGAAGATTCTCTGCGACCTTCTCCCCCGGAAGACTTACCTCTTTACCTTTGGCGCGAGGTAACCAAGTAAGGGCCAGGCATCAGTTTTCCCGCGGAAAATTTCCTTGACCACAACCGATCTTATCCCCTATCAGGTCGTTTTTAATACCATCTCGGAAGAGCTCCCCTTCCGGAACCCGATCCCTACAAGTAGACCCCTCTGATTTTCCGCCCTTCCTTTTCCGTTTACTCTTTTTCTTTTTTTCTTTTCCCCCACACGGGAGATCCGACTTTTTCGACGAGTCGATGAGTTTCATTTCACGGCTCTCACAAAAAACTATTCCCTCCAGACTACCCCGTCAAGTTCTCACCTGCGCGAATCTTCTAGAGACTTCTTTCCTTTGCTTTGTTCTTTTCCATTACTTCGCACCACTGGGAGAGATCTGTCACCTTTTCGACCGCTCTTCCATGCGCGCGGCTCTACACAGTTCGTTTCTTATTTTCATTTAGAACAATGTCTCAACTAACACCAAGGATTCTCCCTCTGGTATTGCCCTCCTTCCACCCATGCCCATAACTCGAGACGTAAGAACTACCTTGACCCCTTTGGTCCGGTGGACCGTCTCCCTTCCCTAATCTTATCTCACCAACCCTTTCTTTTTTGAACTAGTAGGCAATTTCCTTGGATTTTTCGCACCTGTGTGGGTTTTTCTTGATCCTCGCCTCATACGTGAATCTCACGGTTTACGCACAGAATTTTCAGTTCTCATAGTAGGAAGGATGACCCCTTTCGACACTGTCGAACATATTTTGAACTTCTGGTCCCGCCTTCTTCCCCCAATCCGTAGATTCTATACGCGGGCTTTCCATCGGAGCCGCCCGACTTCCGAGCGAAACCCCTCAGCTCTTCCGAATCTCCCTTTTGGTTTTGAACTGCCCTTTTGTCCGGCTCTCCCTCTTAGCGTCCATGTTCGTGCCGATTTTTTTCCGTTCCTTTGGGAGTTACTATGGTGTCAGAGCCCCTCTTCGGCCTTTCCCGATGTTTGAGGCCATCTTTCCCCCTTTCCCGTTTTCCAACTTGGATTCGTATTCACGCGGACGTGTGCCATTCTGGCTACCACCTTCCCTTTCTCCCGCTTCCCCACGTTATACCTTTTTCCCGCAAGAGCTGTAAGAGTTTTTTTGTCAATTCTATGGGGAAGCTTTTAGTTCGAGGATGGAGTTTCCCTCCCTCCAGCGGTCGTTTCTTCTCCCTTTCCCCTAATGATCTTTTAATATTGTGGCCATGCATTTTCAGACGCCCCCTGCCCCCTTGTTCCGATTATCTACCACGCCCCAGCCGCTCTTTTTTGGTTTTTCTCCCGCACCTCTTTTCCCCTCCTTCTACGGCTGCCAAAAAGCCGGATTTGAAGTCTACACCACTACCCAGCGGTGCTTTAGCCTCAAACTCCAACTCCTCTCTTTCCTACCTCAGTTTGTTGTTTGATTCAGTTCCCTTCTCCGTTTTTTATTTATCCCCTCTCCATCGTTTCTTCTCTTATGGGGGATATTCACCATGATTTTCTTTTCCTTCCCCGGTGAAAGCTTCTGGTTCTCCCCCAATTGATTGCTGCTGGGCGTGGTAGTTGGGTACTCGTTCCATCGACAATATGACTTTATTAGGTTGAACATTTCTTGTCCCACAATTTCCCCTCAATACCCATTTCGGCTTCCCTACTCCCTCTCCCCGACCTTATGTAGTTCTTCGGATCCCAGTACACATTGATTCCCATAGATCTTACGAACAATATCAGCCCTCTCTTTCTCCGGTCTTTACGTTGTGGTCATGGTCCCTCGCGTAGTGTGTCTATTACTTATCACCTTCTCTCTTTTGGTTTCTTCCGACGCCCCCTCCCCCCGTTTTACTCCCTAGTTATGGGCCCCCGTGTTTCTTACCGTATTGCCCTGACGATTTCCCGATATCTTTTCATTCCACCATTTTTCGGAACTTAGGTCCCACCATCTTTGCACTTCCAGTCCCTAATCGGCTCTCGCCCTGGTGCCCCCTCCTCCCATTTAAATGCAGGGGTCTTTTTGTTCCCTGTGAGTTCATCAAGATGACCTCTCTCGTCTACGATGAGTCGCGTACTCTTACGTTCTTTTCTCCAGTCACTTCCTTTCGGCCCTTTTTTCCCTTCTCCGCGGACCCCTTATCGAAGGGTTCGCCCTGCTACAGATCGCTATTTAGCGTAAAGTCGAGACTTCTTATTATCGATATCATGGTTCGACCCTCCACCCGGAAACTTCACGCCTCTCAGTTTTTCCTCATCAATAGTAGGGCCTCCCCCCGCCCAACATTAAAACGGACCCAACCCTGAGGTCCCTACTTTTTTTCTCTTCCGTCGCCGCCCCCTTTTTTTGGTTATTTTCCGTCACTTGACCCTTCCCAGCGTGCGCCCTCGATTTTGCTGGGCATTCCTTGAGTTCCCTGCTGCGTCCCCCCTCCCCCTGTTTCTAGCCGCGGCATGGAAATCTCCGTCCCTTCCAGATCCTAGGCTAACCCGTTTTTTCCCTATTTTCACCGCCCCAAGAAGAACCCCTGAGATACTTTTTTCGAGCGTGCCTCTGGGCGGATTCTCCTTCTAGAGTGTTTTTTAGCTCCGTTCTCGCCCTCCCTCCTCTAGAGGCCTCAAATGGCAGACGCTCCGTGTCTTGGACCAAACTCACGATTCGCTGCTGGAATTACGGAAACTAATCCTAGACTTCGGCCATTTCGGATTTCCCCTTGGGTGTTGTCTTTTCCCACCCCTGCTCTCTCTTTTACCCTCGACCTTATATGTTTCTTCCGGACCTGTGCACCGTGACCCCTTGGAACCCGTTCTTCCCTTTGCGTGACCTCCGGTCTCATTCCTCCCGATTTGTTGTGACAAGTCACGCTGCCGGGCGAAGCCGCCCGCTTCCTGCAATGCTGAGCCATCCCCCAGTTCCCTTCGCTGTGTAATCATGACCTGGATTGGTTCCCTTGTGGCATCCAGGAATCGCTTCTCCCTCCCCCCTCACAGGCCGCCCATTTAGCACCCACCTTTCAAATTTTCTTAGCTCCTCTCCCTGAAAATCTTGCCTCGACAAACCCCACTCCGCTTGCCTTCTCCCCCCTTCTTCGGGTTGCAGACTTTCCTTCTCTTCTAGCTGACATTTCCAGAATGCCCTCCAATCCCAAAAAAAACTGACCTCCTCCTGAAAAATGGCCTTACTTTGAGTTCTCTTCCACCTCCCCTCTCCTTTCACGTGCCCAGCCCGCGACCACCCAAAACGGCTGGCCCCTTTTAATAACTGAGTTGAGCGCTGTTTGTGGTGGTCTTGGGAAGCAATTGCTTTCCCCGCGTGATCCGCATCTTCCAAGTAAGACATTTCTTTCCTCTCCCCTGCATTGGACTAAGGTTTTGCCCCGTAATCTTCTTGGGGCCATCCCCTCTCCTCCACGTCCCACCAGTTCACTTATTGTACGCCACCTCGCGCCCGCCCGTCTGCTGGCCCGGCTGCCGATTTTTGTTACGCGTGCAGGCTTCAACCCTGACCGTCCCGGCACTGCCACTATTGTGTTTTGGGCTTTTTCTTAACGGGCAAGACCTTATGATCCCACTGGAGAGCCTGGGCCTTCTCCCCCGTTACCTACAGAACCTCTTGACCCGAGGGGCCCGTCTGCCTTCGCTGGAATTTTAATTTTGTCGCAAACCGATTCCCTGTGCTTGATTCTTTGTTTTTATCCCCCAGCCCTTCTTGCTCTTCCTTTGACTCCTTTTTTCCCAGCGCGTCCAGCGATTGGCCGAGTTCGTCATTCTGCCCGCAGACAAGTTCACGGTCGCTTCCACGTCCATAAACCGTCCTTCCTAACTTCTTTTATCCCGTCCCTGACGTTTTGATTGACGACTCTTCTTTCTCGGCCAGCCCCTTTCCATCCAATAAATTTTTTGTTTGGGTTTTGGGGGAACTTTAGGTGTTTGTCCACTTTACCTCAACTCCCAGGACAGTCTCGATTTTTACCAATTTCGAACCCTCCCCCTCAATGGGCGGAACCGCCCCCCCAAATACCCTCGTTCTCTAACACCCCGGAAAAGACCAAAGCCGCCGCCTTTAATGACTTTCCCCTCAACCAACGCGCCTATGCCGCTGCCTTTCCGCTGGTTTTCCTTCCCCGTCTCATAGCGGCGCGGCGTTTTGCCCAATAGAGATGAATTATATCCTGACCATTTCACTTGGCGGCTCACCCTTTGAACGTTCGGATCTGGACTCAAGGCCCCTTCTCTGAAAAAGTATTGTGTCGCTCTAAAGCTCTTCTTAGCCTCCGCTCAGTTTTTCGTGACCCCCCTTTTTCTCGCCCATCCTCTTCTTCCTGACATCTGCTTCCGTGCTCGAATAATCAGGTTTATTTTCGCACTTCCGAAACAAGAAATTTCCCGCCAAACATCCGCTTACGAATGCTCCAACCGCAAGTTATTGCTCTAAATTGTTCTTTTGTTATTTTTCGATTGCCTGGTG
>Ga0179593_1456976_pt1 | contig 17675 bp, 21 predicted proteins | sample CZODoug2_1_08_16_FD_185931 | JGI IMG/M metagenome (GOLD analysis project Ga0179593, IMG submission 185931) | Vadose zone soil fungal communities from Angelo Coast Range Reserve, California, USA - CZODoug2_1_08_16fungal (PacBio error correction) | ecosystem: Environmental > Terrestrial > Soil >... | reverse complement strand
AATATCGACCCTTGCACTTCTCACTCTCCCCGGTTCATGAGAAAATTCCTTTAATGGCCTTTGATCCTTCGGTAGAGAGTGAACTCTCCTTTTTTTGATAGGCCGGTCTCGCGTTAATTTTTTCTGGACGACTTTCTTTTTTTCCTCATCCCTCAAGTTCCCCCATTATCGAATCTCAATGAGCCCAGTCTTCGTCCCCTTCATTTTTCTTTCGAAAGTGGTTGTGAACCCTTGAAGTACAAGACGGTTTCCCCTCCAGATGCGACAGTACCTCCCTCCCTTCACCGGTTTTCCTACTCGTTCATGCCCTCCTTCGACTGTGGAACCAATAGGTCTTCCCTTTCTGCGCTGCTGATGTAAGGACATGCCTTCGATAGAGTTTTTGTTTTGGTCCTGCTTCGGGTCTCTGGCACACTCTCTTTTCTTTCCCCCCTCTCGAACTCCCTTTCCCAAAACTTCTCTTTCTTTCAGCAACTGATCCCCCAAATTCCTTTTCATGCGCCAGCGAACGCTAATGCGAAGGAAGGCTTCCATAGGGGTATACCGGGATGGGAACCTTGATCGCTTTTCGACACCTTTACTTTTCCTCGGCCAGTTCTCTTCTCCCGGCACGGGTCTTTACAAGTACTTCCCCCACCCTGTTCACCTGTATCTCCAGGAGCCTAGGCTAGATGTTTACCTTACTGGCCCCCTTCCCAGACCCTCCAATCGATGTGACCCCCCTTCCCTTCCCGGAATAAAGCACGATTTGATGGATCTAGGTAGTTTCACTTTTTTTCCGCAAAAGTGTGTTTTCCCTCAGAGGCTTTTTTTCCTTCCTTGACCGTCCGGCCCTTTCACACCGTCGCCGTCTCTGGCTGTTGCCCCGTCGGATGTCAACCTCCCCCTTCACCTTCCCCCCGTGGAAGCGTAGGAACCCCACGATCACGGACCTTTCAGTCCTCGGGTCACTACAGCACCCTTTCCTGCGGCCACTCTTTTTTCTTTCTTTCCCACTTCTTTTATTCCCTTGGTACTCGTGTCCCCTGGTACTTTCCTCCCGCAATGCGACGGACCAATCATCTGGTGTCTGTTTTCGTTTCGTTGTTCTCATTTATCATACTCATTAGGAATCGGCGTTTTTTATTGCCAAAGATCCCTCCCCAGTTTTTTCCGTTCTGCCCCCCGATACCGGCCCTCCCCTTTATCCTCACATGTCTTTTCACCGATTCAATCGATGTTCCTTTTTTTCATTTTGCGGCCCTTTTTGGACATCTTTCGGGTTCACTTTTAGTGGCGTTTGAGAAACCACCTTTTTGCCGCAGGTACATTTTTCCAACTAGCTTCCCTTCAGTTCCTTTTGCGGTATCGCATGCAACTGCGACGACGCGTTCTTCCCCGGTGCCCTACACCATAACCGGGCTTTTGACTTAGGGTTTCACCATCTTGAATAGGTCGACCTCCAACCCCCTTCTCCCTTTCTCCCTCGAAGAATGAGGTTTCTCCGTTCCTGTTTTGAGATTTTGCCACCTCCTGAAAGAACGGGTTCGCGTGTTTTTCCGTTCTCGTCGCGAGCTCAATTTCCAATCCCTGGACCGCCTCCTTGGCTGCCTACAAAAAGACACCATGTCCCCATACCTCTTTTTTGGCTCTAGGGCGTTTCGCGGTCGTCCCTTCTCGGCTGTTGTCCTTTTATCGGCCCGCGTTGGCTGGCATGTACCCCTCCCTATCCGGGCACTTTATTCTACAATTTTATTTGCGAAGACTTTTTTTTTTCCTTTCTGCCTCTCTTTGGCTTCCACCTCGATACGGACAAATGTGCTCGTAACCGATCCTACTGCCTTACCCGTTTCGCCGGACCCAATTACTGTCGCTGCATCTGCATCGCTTTCATTCATCCTCTTAGGACCCTTTCCCCAGCGAATCCTTGGCGACCGAGACCGTCGTCGTCTTGTCCTTCGAGGCAGCTTCTTAAAATGGCTGGTCAGCCTGACTTGGTTTTTATTTTTTTCTGCACAACGTCCTTTGCTCCTCCCTTTTTCAGAGAAGATGACCGTTCGTCTCTCCCACAAGCTTTTCTTGCAAGCTTCGCTCAGGTGCTGTCGACATAATTGACGATTCCTTGCATATCTTTCACATTGTTTTTTCAAGGCACACGTATCGCTTGCAGCTGGAGCAAGAAACCTCGTTTTTGCCCAATACGGGGGCAACCTCTTTTTTGACCACTTTTTTTTTTTTAATATTATCTCCTTTTTCCTCTCCTGTTTTTTTTTTCTTCTTGCTCGATCTTCGCTCGGACTCCCCCCCCAAACTAACCCCTCTCTTTTTGTCGCCCCAAAAGCAATATGCTTCTAGCAGTCTTGTTTTCTTCCAGCTCTACGTTCCCTATTTCTGCCCCTCCCCTTCCGACCCTATCTCGATCGTCTTCGGCTAGGTTTTGTTCGCCCCACGCGTACGATATTTTTCCCCTCCTCAGATTTCCGTTCGCGCACTTCGTCTTCGCTTGTCCCTTTTTTTTCTTGCCCCCTCTATTTGCCCGGATGTTAGGGCCCGCAGACCATGGTCCTGGATACTTTTGCCAATCCGTGGAGCGTTAGCCTGTCCCCCTTCCTCTTCGCGGCGTTTGCGTCCCCAGTTCTTACGATGTATGTCCTCCATCTCTGACTACGCTGGACGATTTAAGAGCTTCTCCCCTCGTCAAACCCTTTTTTCTTTTTTTCCGACGCCTCGTTTTGCTGAGCGTTTTACCCCACTCTCCCAACTTCTTTGCATTTTTAAGTTATAAGCTGAAGCCAGGCACCACACGCGTCCTTTTTCAGTCTTTTATTTTCTAAAACTTGCCTTTAGTTTGCTTCCCAAGTTGTTTGGTAGTCCCTTTCAATTCTCTCCGTACTTTCGCCCTAAGTTCCTTCTCAGCGGCTTAGCAGGAGGGGAATCTCTGTCTTAGTCAAAATCGTTAGAGGTTCTTCGAGGTCTCTTAGACGATTCTTTCTGCGCGTCGTCCTATTCCAACCCCCCGGTCCAGCGTTCTGATTCATTGTTTTCGCTAGAAGACCCAACTCTTCCCCCCTACGGCGGCTCCTCCTTGTCTCTTATCTGGCGGTCTCTTCCCCCTTCTTAATCTGGTTGCGTGACAGATTAAGATTGTCTTCCTGAAGTACCCCCCGCAATGTTTTTGGTCTTTCCCCGTTGCATTCTTTTGTTCTTCATTTTTGCATTGATAAATCACCCTTCCATGCCTTCGTAGAGATTTGAGCCGAGACTACTGTATTTTGTCTTTACATTCAAAGCATAGCCACCTCCCCTCCTGGAACTTTATTTGCCGCCGCTTGGCGCCATCTGAACAGTGTGTGCCTTTCTTCTCCTCCTCGAAGTGTTTCATGGTCTACCCTCTTGTGTTCCCCGATCCGTCGCTGTCGTTAGTGTGCTTTCCTCCACTAATCTCGGTGCAGACCCAGTCTTCGAATTCGTGGTTTTTCTGCTAAGTCGAACCTCCATCCCAGCTAAATGCACCCCTACTTTTCGCAGGTTTAGCGTCAAGTCCTTCTCCCTTTTTTCCGTGCACTCTATTCCGGAGATATCAACCCCCCCTGACTCACTCCCTCGTGTGCACGAATCCCCTTCGTCTGGCACTCACGGCTTGTTTTTGCGGTTTGGGACAGTCTAAACGGTAGATGGTACGTCTTCCTGACAGCGGTCCGTTCATTTTTCCCCTTTGGTTGCGTCGACCAACTCCCATCCCTCTCCGGGGGTCCTCGTTGTGTGTCTCTCGAAGCTCTTCGTTCGCCCAAGATTAATGTCTTCCTCTCTTCCCTCTACGGCTCCTTTTCCCCATCATCGGGATTTTGGTTGAGTTTGTTTTTTTTCCTGCTTGTAGGTGCCCTGTCTGCAAAGCTCCTTGAATTCCTTCCACTTTGACCGCGACAGGTAGTTTCTAGTGACTTTGTCGAGATTTTGATTCTTTTTTTCCGTGCGGGATCTGCTTTCGCTTTTCGAATGAAGCGGAATCGCTTTGTTCACTGATGTCGCTTCCGAGCCTTCTTTTTTTCTATTTATTGTTCTCGTGGGTCACGGCCGTTTTCACAATGTAATAAGTTTCTGTTCAGTGTCCGGAATTTTTTTCAGTTGCTCGTGTGTAATTTTGGTTTGGACACGCTCTCTCAGTACGACAGCTCCGTTTCCCCCCCCTCCTAGCTTCTTCGTTGCTGCGCCTACGTGCCTTTCGACCTGATCCCACTCTTTTCTCTTTGTCGACACTAGTTTTCGGTGGCTTCTTCCCGGTCGCCGCCCCTTTGTTCCCCCCTTGTTTTTCTGCGGGACCCTTCTTGTCTTTGTTAATCCTGGCTTTTTCCCTCTTCCCTGGTCTGTCTGATTCTTGTCAAGTGGGTGCCTTAACCAAGAAAGAACCAGGCTTGGCGGCTATCCTCGTTTGATTTCTCTCGTGTGGTTTGTTGTACGCCTTTTTTTGGAATGCAAAAGTCACCCATTGCGTCACCCCATTTTTTTTGAGATGACCTCCCCCCCCCTTCCCACGGCCTCTTTCCCTCTACCGTATTATATCCACCGCTGCTCTTTTTCTTCTCCTAAAGTCGATCTCTTGTTATTCTAGTGCGTCTATGCCCCGTTATTTCCCTTTTCTCCCAAACTTGTGAACGCACCGTGACCCTGGCAACATTTTGCAAACCCTGGGAGCGTTACTTTACTTCTTTTTAAATTTCTTTTTTACTCTTTTCACACCCTCACCCGTCCCGTTCTTTTGTCCGCCCCTCCCCACTCAGTAATTTCTTGTTTCACTGACCGGGACCCTTCTTTTAATGACACTCCCTCTTTGTGTCGTTGCCTTCTCTTTCAAATCTTGGTTTTCTTTGATTCGTTCCTTTTCCTCCGCAAAATCCTTTTTGCATTCAACAATTCGCGGGTTTGTCCCAGGGATTCAGTCCCTTTTTCCCTGCGAATACCCCGACCAACTTTCTCCCTAAATGCCTGACTTTCCTATCGGTTTTTCCAATCCCGGACCCTCTTCTCCAACCGTCCCGTTCTGCGTAGTTGCCGTCCATTAGAATTCTTTCTATTGTAGATGCGTCTCTTCGACGGCCTTCCCTCCTTTGAACCGGCGTCTCTCTCCCTTCTGCGCGTTGGTTTTGAATGTGCGGAATGCGTGTTTTTTGTCTCCGATTGGCTTTACCCCATTCCTCGCTGGTTCTTGTACGGGCTGAGTTTCCTCTTTGGACGTTGTGAGGTCCTCCGGCGCCAGTAGTCCCCCCCCCCTTTTAGTGCGAGTTTCTTTATTTTTTTTACTCTCCCTTTGATTCCAGGTCCAAAGGCTGATGAGAGTGGTCTTCCCATATCCCTCTCTTTTCCCTCCCTTTGTTGTGGGATCCCGCGCGCTCAGCCTTTTCCCCTCTAATACCTTTTTTTCGCTTTCCAACATCTCGGAGAAGCCACACCTTGGTCGGCGGAGGTCTTTGCCCCTCCAACACTGTCACGTCGGAACTTCGGAAGCCGCTTTTTGTGAGGCGCAGAGCGCTCGCCTTTACACGCCCCCTCCCCCTTCACGACTCATTTCCCCCCCTCTTTCCCGTCCTTTCTATGTAATCTCAGCGTCGGCTCCCTTTTCTCCGTGCACTTAGAAAGTCGAACCAAGACACAGCGAGGTCCGGACCCCCTAGACTTCCAAGCATCTTGAGTTTGACTCCGGATTCAATCCTCTCTCACGTTTATTCTGATCCTCCTTTTCGTCGCCCCCTCAGCAGCGCAGTTTTTCCCTCGTCTGTTTCTAATCAACTGACGCGTACTCTGCTCACCACTTTTTTTTTTGGGCCTCCTAGTATAGTTGCCCAGTCTGGCAGGGTCTATTTCCACCAGCCTGAGTTCGTTTTAATTAATAAGCGTTTTACCAGGGGTCCTCCTTTGCCTCAAACGTACTTAAGGGACAGGGGAGGTTTTTCTCGGGGGACCCCCCCCTGTCCTCTTTTTATCTCTCCCGACCCGTTTACGCCTTGTCCCTCCCGTGCAGCTTTCATTTTCAAGTTTGGTGTGCAAAGTTGCATGCTCGGTTTCGTTACGCAGTTGGTTTTGCGAGCAGGCGTGCCCCTCCCGTCCCTCCCTCAGACACCCTCTCGACCCCCTTTTGGGCCACTTTCTAACTCGGGAGACCGGTGAGTTCTTATGATTCGCTTGAAGTTATGGTAGTTCAAGGCTCGAGCCCTTTTTCGCATGACCTCTTCTTTTTTCCTTCCTATCAGTCTTCCACATATGTCTCTTTTTCAATCTCGGGCGACCAAGTTTTGTTCTCCCTTGGGTTTGACCTTTCGGACACGATTTTCATCGTTTTTTGTCGTTTTTCCTCCCCTCCCCCTTGACTCCTCCCTTCCCTGCCGTCCCTGTGGCACGGTTTTTCGACTCGTTTTCCCCTCCCCCTGACCACGTTTTTTAATAGTGTAAGGAGTAGTGATTCACTTAACCCCGATTTTTTGGAGAAACCTGGTCGGCCTAGCAATGTCACCTACTTCCCCACTACTCCGTACCTCTACTACACCTGCCCCTCATATACCACCTCATTGATCACTCAACCCTACCCCCCTGCCTATCGTTCCGGTTGGTCCATGACTCTTTGTTTCCCTTCTGGCTTGAACGAGATCGAGAAAGATTCCCCAACCCTTAAGGGAAAGCCACGGATCCCACCCCTTTCCCTCTGCGTCGGTTCCCCAAGTAAATCTCCAATATTTTTTTCGTGCAGGATAATTTGGTGCTGCCCCCCTCCTTTTTTCCAAAGTTTCCTCTCGACAACCTGTTCTTTAAATTTCCTTCCCTCAGAACCATAATGCAAATTACATTTTTCATTTTAGTTTTACTGTTCAGAGTGGAAATTTCTCTTCAGCAGACTTGCCCTTATGTGGTGCTTTTAAACGTGAACCCTCCCTCGATCCCACATGGAACTTCATCAAATCTTTCGGTCTGAACTGACTCTTTTTATTTCGAGTTGCCCAAACGTACTGTTGCGGAACGGGTACTTGATTTTTTTTCCTTTTCATTCATTACCTGTTTCAAAAGGCCCTTTTCAGTGGGCGGTATGAGTTCCTCAACAGTGCAACTGACTGTCGGTGAAAACTTTCAAAGGAGGACTGTACTTCGTTTAACCACAGAACACTGATGTGAACTTTCCCTTCCTCTCTGTGAGTAGTCCCCTTTACCTTGGTAATCTTTTACTTACTCTTTCGCTCATCCCTTGTGACGCGAGGACCAATGCGAACGAAGTAGGCGCTATGTTTACGCGTTTGTTTGCTCCCCTGAAAGCCTTTCTGGACTCTTCCCTTTTTCCAGTCCGAGCTCATAGTTCCTGCTTCTTACCAGATACCTCCCCCCCTTTCCGCGCACTTCTATCAACATCTGAACTTCCCCCCTCCTCTGGAAAGCGCTGGCCCTGACGTTTGGCCGATGTCTTTTTTTCTCAAGGGTAAAGACAGTCGCCCTGTCCTCTTTCACGGCTTCCTTTGCGGGATTTTCCTTGTTGCTTTCTCGCATTCCCCCCCATCTGAGAAGAAGTTTTGGACAACTACCCCCATGGTTCATCTGCCGGCTTCTTTCGAACTCCTGCACGGTGTATTTTCTTCACCCACCAACCTGTGCCTAACTCGAGATCCGACCGATCGTTCCCCCCCCCCCCTGCTCTTTTGCCTTTTCCTTCTCCCCTTTCTCATCAGTTTACTCAAACCGCCCTGCGCTGGGGGCCTTTTTTTTTTCGCATCCCTCAGTCTTTCTCGGACTTTTCACCGCCAACATGCCCTAACAGATCGATGCTTCAAAGGCCCTCGAATGGCTTTCCGCCGTTTTTTTCCCACGCCCGGCGGTTTACGCTCTCCTTTTTTTTGACGGTTTTCCTCCCCGCGATCCCCTTCCAGCAATTCCCGTTGCTCCCTTTTCCGCGTTCCCCCGCTCTGGCCCTAGGTCCCCCTCGAGGGTATTCCAGATACGATGTTTCCTTTGTACCGATCGCCTCGTCTCCTCTTCCTCGGAAATACTTTTTTCCTTTTCTCTGACTGCTCAGTCCTTTTGCTCCATATTTTTTGAAGCCCAGCGAAGAGAGAAAGTTTTTTGGGGAGCAGCGTCCGGAATGTGTGGTATGCCCGCCTTCCACAGGGGCCTTTGTTGTTCTGTTCAGCAAATATTTCCCCTCCCCTTCTTTTCAGCTTCTGTTACGAAGTGCCCCCGTAAAAGATTCTAGGTTTTTTTGCTCGGCTTTCCTCCCCTTACCGAATCCTATCGTTCCCCCCCCCTCTTCCCATCTGATCCCCCCCCCCCCGGTATGTTCTGCCCGTACCCTTTCGATGTACACCCCATTCACGCGTTTTTGGCCAGCTGCTTTTTGGGGATCTTAGTTGTCTGGGTCTTGAGCGATGAGATCTCTCTTTGTGTGATATATCTCCTCTCTTCCCCCCCCCTTACAACTAAGCCGTTTTTACGAAATATTGTTTTCCCCCCCAGTTTTATCTTTTATTTAAGATGAGCCGGATATTGTCTTCCACTCCTCCAGGGCCCTTATAGCTTCGTGTGGTCAGAAGCTTTTTTTCTGTTCGACCATCTTTTTTCTCTTCGCTGGCTTGTACAGCAGTTACTTTTTTTCATTTCCCTTACTTTGTCGTCGTTTAGACATGAGTTTCCCCCAACGGTTCGTCATTGCCCTAGAGCAGACCTCCCCACGGTCCAAGTCTTCCTTTCCCTCATGTGAGCCTCCCTTCCTTCCGCTCTTTTGCGGTTTCTCCCTTCTTCTTTTGATCGAAATCGCTCGTGTAGAGTACTTTCCCTCTCTGCCAGTCTTTCCTAGCTTCCTGCTCCTCGGCCTCTTTCTTGGTCCACGGGCGCCCCTTTCGGATCTCTTTGATCCCATAGAGATTGAATGCCCCCCTACTGATCTCAGTCAACTTTTTTTTTCTTGCCTTCGAGTGCTTTCCTCTGTCTTTTTTCGGGTCTTTTCCTTCTCTTGCATTTTCCGCCTGTTTTTTGACTCCGCCGCGTTTCGCGCATTCGGCGTAGGTAACAGGTTTTGATTTTTTGAGTTGATAGAGTTGCCCGTCGGCTCTTTTTTGTTTAGTTATGTCTCTCGCTCCTTTACCCGCTCCTTTTTTTTTAGCTCCTTCCCCTTGCTGTCCACCAAAAATAGACGTCCTCTCCCCATTTTTTGTCCCTGTTGGAGTTCTTCTGTGGTTTTGCTTCCCTCCCTTGCCATCGTCCCGTTTGCAGTAGACTTTTTTGTCCCCCCCCTGTTTTCGTTTCAACTGTGCATCAGTAGTTAGACCTTTTGATACCTGAACACGGCCCTTTTCGGACTCTTTCACGCTTTACCGCTGCTTTTTCTGCTTTCTTCCCTTCTACTGCCAAATGCATTCCTGTCTTCCATGCTCTTCCGTTTCGAAAATAAAGTATAGAGTTCCATAGTTACCCTGTCGAATGGGCCTCGGGCTGGTCGCTGTTCTCCGTTCCTCTCCCCTCGGGGAGAGGCTGGCAGCCACACAGATTTTTTACCAGGCTTCTCTCCTTTTTTTTTTCTGACCACCCTCCCAGACGACCCTGACACTGCCATTCCTTTTTTTTAGCGTAGTACTCCCCTCTCCGACTCCCGGCCCCTTTACCCGGTCTCGCCGGACCCCGCTTTCAACTCCCATAGCTTTTGTTATTTCCTTGTGTGTGTAGTTCCATCTAGTACTGAGACTGAGCTGAGTTCGACCTCGTTTTCTGCTCAAATTTCAGTCACCAACCAGCCTTGGGGGGCCCGTTTTCACCCCCCTTTCCTTCCGGTTTTCTTCCCCATAAGCTATTCGTCTTCCCTCCTTGCGTAAGCCTCTTCCTGAGGTCCCTAGTCTGGTCTGCCGGATGTGGTCACGATTGTAGGTCAAGTGTCCTGCCTGAACCAGGGCCCCTCTTCCTCTTCTCCGGGGACTCCCCCCCATTCCCTTGACAGTGAGATTTTCTTTTTCGACGCTTCTATGTCTCCCCAGTTTGGGATTTCTCCCGTTGTCTAAAATTGTTTAGAGGATCATGGGCAGTTCCCTCCCTAGTTTTCACTCCAATTTTTCTGCCTTAGATGTTCCTTTTTTTTCGTATCGATGGTCTACTTACTCACCCTGGAGCCAGTTGCGTCGACTCACTTTTTGGTTCACCGTCCGTGCTCGTCCGTGATCCCCTCTCCCCCCCCCTCCATCGTCGCCGACCATAGATACGCCTGTGTGCAAAAACTAAGATCCAGGAGGTTCGTTCTTATGTGCCTCCTTCCCCAGTTCTGACCGCTAATCTCTGTTCAATCATTGTTTTTCCTCCTCATTTTTTTCCCGAGTTTAGAGATTATTCTAGCGGTGCATCCTCCCCTGTGCCACTTTGTGTTTTTCTGCGGATTCTAAATCTGGTCCCGCCAGTTGACCTCTTGTCAAGTGGGTCCCTACCCCCCTTTCTGAAATCCTCTTTTTCCTTCCTTACTGCCTCTTTCCTTGTTTTCCCCCCCTTCCAGTGGTGAAGGCTGTTTTATGCCCCCAGCTTCAACGTCAATGCCCCCTTTCTGACGAGCCTCCCCTCCCCCCTAATTCTCCCACTCACTTTCACTCTTCTCCCCTCAAGTCTATTTATCGTCCATACCTTTTTTCGCTTCTATGTAGGCTTTTGAGTTGGATAGTGCACGCCGTCCTAATGCCCCTTCCGTCGCAACCTCATGGTTTCCCCCCCGACCCGCCTTTTGTTCTAGTTTGCACACTGGATTTCCTTTTTTTTTTATGGCAAGGTCGATCTTCCTTCCCCCTAAAGTTTCCCCTGACCCTTTTGGCCCGACTCCCCTTTACTCCAAGTATTGTGCTGGTATGACCAAACCTGTGTTATGACCACACACTTTTGGGTGGATTTTTCAGGTCTCGATGCGGTTTCTTTCCTGCGAAACCCTCCTCCCCCGTGTGAGCAGAACTCCCCTAACTATTTTTCTTTTTGTTCGTTGCCTTTTAATCCCCTACCTCAAAGATAACTCTTTCTGCGATCTTCTTGTAAGAATTGACCCGCGCTGTCCTAAACTATTTTCTTCCTTTCGAATGTCCCTTAGCTTTGGGGGATTTAGGTAGACATCGTTCCGCCGTCTTACATTTTTTAATCCGTCGGAAAAGGAGACTTGATCTTCCTGCGCCGTGGGTTTTCCTTTGTCTTTTACATGTATTTTCTTTTTCGACTTCGTATAGGTTTAAATCGCTTTCCCGCGATGGGTTTCTTGGACCCGTTTTTTTGGGACTAATGGCCGAGACCTGGAATCTGATCACCACGTCCGTCCCCACCACCTTTTTCCTTCGCCGAGCTGTTCCTCCCCCTTTTTCCTAGTGGGAAACGATGATTTAGCTTTTCCCTCTCTCTTTCTACAATGTTGTTCTACTCTTCTAGCCTCTTCCACTCTTTCCGGGGAGTGGTCCCCCCCCCCCCTCTCGTGACGCTGCCTCTTCTTTTTTTTTCTTTTCTCTGTGAGAGGTCCTTCCATTTTTTCCCGAGTCGTTTCATGCCTTTTTTTGAAAAGGTCCTTCAAAATTTGACCAGGAGTAACTTGATCCCCCCAGCCATCCTCTGAATCACCCACCCTTTCTCGTTTCTCGAAGATTTTACTTTCCTTTTCATAGCCTTCCTTCCGACCTATCCCTCTTCTACACGACCTCGGCCAACGGCGTTGTTTGTTTTTCTTTTTCAGTCTGCGACTTCCCTCTTGTAATCGGCGTTGCGCTCTTCCTCAGTAATTTCCTTTCGTCAAAGCGTTTCGTCGACCTTTTTTTTTATTCTCATCCAGCGGGTTCAGCTTTTTAGGTTCGAAACTTAGTGATTTTGACTTATGCTGTTTTTTTCTTTCTCTTTTAAGATCAAGTTCTTTCTCTGCCCCCTCCCCCCCTCAGTTTTTTCCGTAAGTTCATAGAGATGGAACACCCCTCCCCCACCACCTTTTTGGCCCTCCCCTCCACCCCCCAAACCCCCAAAACCTTCACGACAACCCCCCACCCCCCCCCCCCCCCCTCCCCCATTCCCACACCACCCCCCCCCCCCATGTTTCCTTCCGCCCCTTCGAGGTTCCCGGAAGTTTCAGGTCCCGTTATGTGTGAACAGATCGAAGAGCGCCGGTCCCCCCCGCCTTGCCTTTTTCGTACCCTTTAAAGTGTTCCAATATCAATTTTTCTCGGTGCTTACGGAGGAGTTAAATCCCTGCTCCCCCTGAGTGCACCTGTTTCAACCTATCCTCCCCCTCTCCTAGTCCACTTTTCCTTTCTCGAGATTTTTAGATGGCGGTTTAGTCTCTCTCTTTCTCTTTAGTGAACGCTGCCGACGTTTTAGGTTGTAGTTCTCCAGCTGCACTTTTTGTCCTTTCGCTTATGGCCGGCCCCTCCCGCAGTCGTCCCCCCCCCCCCCTTTTGACTTAACGTCTCCCTCTCTTTCCCTTCTTCAGACCAAAAATTCGTCGCACGTGGTTTTGTTCTTTTTAACAACACTGGAACTCTGTCTACAGCTTGATAGTCGTGCGAAACCGCACATTGATTCCCGATTCTATCCTTTTTTGACCTTTTTCCCTTCCCTCGTGAGGCACCCTCCTTCCTCATGTGGCCCCCAACTTCTTCTTACCACAGATGCAACGCGATGATCGTCTTTTCCAATTGATCTGTTTTTTTCTTTTGCCAAACCGAGTAGTGGCCTGCGCTTTACCCTTTTTAGTCGATGTTTCTTTGGTTCTAAAGTTCTCCCTCACCTTTGCCCACCCCCTCCTGTCAGGGATTGACCTTCTATCCAAATGTGCCCTGGATTTTATTCCCCCCTCTCCATCCCGATAGACATCAATCATTTCCTCTGTGTTCCGCCCCCACATGGGCTTTCCCTTACAATGATAATTCTTCTCCCCAATATTTCATTGCACCCATAACAGATTCGACCGCCTTTATTGGCCAAATCCTTCTCTCAAGTGTAAGGCTTTCCCCCTTTTTGTGCCGGTCTCTCCCCGGATTCTTTTTTGCCCAATAGCACGGGCTACCCAAATTAGATGACACATACGGCCGAACTTACTCCCTCTGTTAGCCCCCTCGCTTTCTTTCCTCGTACTCCACCGTCCTTTTCTTAACTGAAGTCTAAAGGCTTCCGTCACGTCCTGGTCAAAGGCGCGTCTATGGGATTTTTGGACCAGCACCGTGACCCCTTCAACCTTGTCCCTTTAGACCATACAAAGGGGTTCCGGAATAGAGGTCAACCAGCAACACGTGACCAGGGAGTTCTCTTGGTTTCATCTTCGTTTTGAGTCCCTTTTTTTCCTAGCTCCCTCCTTTACTTCTCTCTCTTTAAGAACGAATTTCTGCGCGAGTCTTTGCTTTTGGCTGACAGTTCTCGCAAGTAGTTTTTTTAACCTTAGTCGTGTTAGTATTTCTGGTTTCCCTCCTCCTGGACGTTCGGGTTTTTTCTATACCGCCCCTCCTTTCCTTCCTGCTCAAACCCCTTCTCCCCTCTCTTTCCCCCCAGAGATCTGGTAGCTTCACTCCACAAGCTCTTGCCTCTTTATTAGTTTTTTTTCCTTTGCTGATGTTTGCTTAGCAAGGGTACAGACCCCCTCGCAATTCGCCCCCCTCGTTAGCTTCATCGCGCGCCCTTAAGTCAGGTGTGCGGATTAAACCCTGCCCCCTCCGCCCTTCGTCGCCCCCTTCTCCCCCCGCAACCCACCCCCTTGCTTTCAAATCTCGTTGGCGTCATCTCGGATCCGTGTCGAGCAAAAAATTCAGAATTTTTCCTCCCTATCCTTTCCCTCCCCAGGGTCGCGCTTCTTTTTAAGTTTCTCTCTCCCCTTTCAGAATCAGTCTCAACCTAATGGAGCTGTGTTGACTTTCTCGAGCTCTTAATGAACCTAGAACCTTTTCCTCTGCAGATAGCCTTCCCTGCACGCCTGTTTTTTTTTTTCTTTTTTTTTTTTTTTTTTTTTTTTTTTTTTTTTTTTTGTTTTTTTTTTTTTTTTTCATTCTCGATGCCCTTCCTCGTTCGGGCGAGCTATATGTTCGAAGATCGGCCTTTTCCTGATCGACAGGCCATTTCCCGCGCCTCCAGCTACTTTTCTTCCCTAGGAACGTTTTTGTTCCCTCTCTCCCTATTTCTACTCCGTGTTTTTTTGCTGTCTGCTCTCCCTCTTGTCCCCCCCCTCCTTAAATGTGATTGTACCCCGTCTGACGCGGCTTCTTTTTCTTTTAAGAATAGTTCTTTTTTCTTTTCCGTCAATCGTAATCGCGCTGTCCCCGAAGTTCATCGTTTTTGCATCCTCTCTCCTTTTGCTCCCACAAGGAGCGTTGTTTCTTCCGTTTTAGTAATGTCCCAGGGGGGGACTTCCCCCTCTACGACAACTCTTTGTGCCTCCCTCAGGCGTGCATGCGCCGACGAGTCTCAGATTTTTCCACCCAGTGTCTCTCCAGCAGATCGTGGCGATTTCCTCCCGAAGATAGGTTTCAATAGATATCCCCTTTCTTTATTGACATCTCGAATTGGCTGGCACCTTCCCCCTGTACGCTCTTTTTTTCCCCTCCCTCAGAGTAGTGGTCTCTCAGCCGGCCGGGTCAGGGTCGAGATCTCCTGGGCTCCTCAACTTTGTTGTTGTTGAGATTCTTCCTCTTTTCTTTCGGACACAACCCGATGTCTTGTCGCACCGCCCGATATGTCCCTCTCAAGTTTTCTTTTCTTTTCTTCCACTTGTCTTATACGTTCCGCTTTTCCCCTCCCAATTCCAGTTTTTTTCTCTTTTTCCTGACGTTTGTGTGGCCGACTAGGATCTGAATTTCATGTTAGACAGAGGTTTTGCTGGCACGAGCTTGTTGTGTAGAGTCATCTTCTTCCTCTTGAAGTTTATGCTTCCTATTGCGACTTCCCTCGAAGTCCCCCCCCTCCTCCCCCCAATGGGACCAGGCTACGCAAAGAAATTACTGAGGTTCCTCGTTTTGCCGATACTATTCGTCTCCCCTTATTGAGCGTTGTCCTCCCATCTATGTATTTCCCCTCTCCCCTATGATTTCCCTCTGGCATTATGTCTTTTCCCCGACCAACCACAGTATTCTGGATCCTCGGCATACTTTGGGGTGACCCTTGCCCATTTTTTTTTTGTTGCGCCATTGCCGAAATGACAAACCCCTCCCTTCAGGCTCATTTTCTGGCTGCAACCGCGCCTTCGATTTTCCCCTAGGTATATCTTTTTTTTCCCTCGAGGCTCGATCCCAAACTCCGCGTTCGTTAATTTTTCTGCCTCGGGGAAGTCGCCTCGTTCCACCCTTTTGTTCGTTCTTTTCTGATGGCATTGATTCTCTTTTTTTGAACCCCGTTCTCCTCTAGGCGGTAATTGAGGTTTGTTCCTTCCCCACCCCAGAGAACGTTACTGTTTTTTCCTATTATGAATTTGAGCCCTTCTTATTGCGTCAAAATTTCGACCTTCTCCTCAGTTTTCCTCTCTCTCAGTTTCGTGAAGTTCTGGGCAGGTGTGGTTTTTTCTTGATTGACTCCGCACCGCTTTGACCCAGGCAGAGGGTTCCCACCCCCCAATTTTTTTTCTGGTCCCCTTTTTCTACTTCGTAGTTTCGACTGATATCGATTGACCTTCCCTGATTCCGTTGGTCATAATGTTTCAGCTTTTGATCCCTTTCTCTTTACCCTTTAACCTTGCTACGCCAAAGTGCTGGCCCCGCCCACTCTCCACGTTTTTTTGATTTCCCGCTCTTTTTTCCTTTCTCCAATGCCGTCCGATGGACTCAATTTTCTTGGGGCTCACTCGCTGCTTTACTTGTCGCAGCCGTCGCTATTCAGCCACCCCCCCCTCGAGGTCCGTCCCAGCTTTCGAAGAGGTGAAAAACCAAGTTTTTACGCTTCGATCCAGCGCCTGGCCCGTCTGTTCCTCCTTTTTCGTTCGTCTATTTATCGTACGCGACCTTCCTTGATATGCTTCCCCCCTGGACAACTGATCTTTTTAATCAGCCCCCTTCTTGGGCCGTGGCCGCGGTCATCGGTATTTTATGTTTGAGATATCCCTGTTTTTTCTGGTTCAGTGTTCAGACCGCGGCCCCTTTCCTTTCAGTGATCCCTCAGACCGCCAGCCAAGAAGTGGTTCCCCCCTCTTCTTTTTAACATTCCTTCTTTTTTCTCTTCCCCAGAACTTCTTAGGATCGTGGGCAGTTTCTTTTCACTTTTGCCTCACACATCTTCGTGCTGATGGGTTCGGTGGGTTCCTTCTTTTCGGTTGGATCTGTTTTTTTTCAGGGACAGCATCTCCATTCTCCGGTTCCCTCTCCAACATTACAGTTAGAGGATTTTGATTTCCCTACGTGGATGCACCCGTTTCCGGGATATGATTAGTTCCCTGTGATCCCCTTTGGTCCTCATTTCTTTTCTGCGTGCCCGCCCTTTAGGGTTTTTATTCCCGATCTGCTTTCTCGCTTCGTTCGATCTGTCCCGACGCCGTTTTCCCCCTGCGAAGTTTTTCGCCTGACGGTCTGGTTTTGGTCACCCTTGTTGAGATCGTTCTCCCCTCTAGTTGACTAGTCGCCGCGAATTTTTTCCTTTAACACAGCCTGTTGACACCTTCCGAACGATCGATTTGACCGTAACGTCTCAGTTTTCCTCCCCGCGATGCTCTTTATCATTGTGATTCCTCTTTCCCCCCCTCCTTTCGATGAGTCTTTCGAGTCGGTGAAGCACCATGTCACTTGGGAACGGTGTTACTGTCTCCCTCAGTTGGCTTTTTTCCCTCCCCCCCCCTGAATACGGTTCGCCATAGTGTCAAGTGTTTTCCTAAAACAACACCCGTCTCCTCCATGCGTTGTCTAACTGCCTCTTGCCACCATGGCTTTTCGGACATTGTTATTCTTCCCCCCCCCCCAAATGAACTGCGAAATCTGCGTCTATCACCTAATTCTTCCTCCTTTTCACAGATTCCGGGGATATTCACCGCCGGGCCTTTCTTCTATCTCCCTTTCCTTTCGACTCTATGTTGCGATAGTTTTTAATCATATGCGGACGTCCCTCCTTTTTGAAATGTTGCACCTCTTTCCCCCCCCCCGGGATTCGTTTCTGCCTTCTATTTTCCCTTTCTTATATACTCACCTTTTCCCCAGGAACCGGTTTTTTTCTACCCCCCTTCATTCTCCGGTCTGTTGAAACCCTTCCCTCTATTATTTCCTTCCCCCCCTTTGGCGGTTTCTTTTTTTTTTCATTGTAGGGCCCTCTTCTTCTTTTTTTAAACTCCAAATCAATTTCCCCTTTGGTTCTACTTCCAATCCTCGTAACGTCGGGCGGTGACACTACGCTCTTTTAGTTCTTTTGATTTTTTATCCCTCCCCCCTCCAACTTTAGAAACTTCTTTTCTCAGTCTTCTATCTTCTTCTTCCTTAAAGAGTCGTACTATGAGATGGAAGTTAGCTGGAAAATAGCGTTGTTGGCTTAGATTCGAAGGTTTAGTCGGTCTACTTCCATTTCTTCGTTCTTACCTTGCCCTTCCGTGTGTTGAATGCTCGTCCTCTTTTTCGTTTTTTCGAAGGCTTCATCTTCCTCCTAGTGAGCTCTGATGCGTTCTTTTTCGGTGATATTTTTGTTCATCTGGTAAGACGTGCCTTCCCTTCTCCTCCTACCGCCCCTATAGTGGCGCGTTTTTTTTTGGAATCCCAGGTGTGGCAAAAACTTTTTTCTTCGCCCGT
>Ga0179593_1320231_pt1 | contig 17675 bp, 13 predicted proteins | sample CZODoug2_1_08_16_FD_185931 | JGI IMG/M metagenome (GOLD analysis project Ga0179593, IMG submission 185931) | Vadose zone soil fungal communities from Angelo Coast Range Reserve, California, USA - CZODoug2_1_08_16fungal (PacBio error correction) | ecosystem: Environmental > Terrestrial > Soil >... | reverse complement strand
CCCTCCCCTCCTTCCCAGTGGTTTGAAGTCTTTTGTGATCACGGCTGCTCCGAATCGGCCCCTCGTGCTTCAACTCTGTTTTTTCCCCAGGCCTCACCTTTAACACCCCAGGAGTCTCCCATTTCCCTGGACTCCTTCTCGGCCCTTGTCCCCTTTTCTTTTCCTACATAACCTGCTCCCCTTTTTCCTCATGATAACTTATTAATTGCCAACCCTGATACATAACACACACTGAGAGATACCCACCCCTTTTCCTCTTTCCGTCAGGCTAACGAACCCGGTCCTAGATGGGCTCCCGCTGGGTTTTTCTCCTTTGATTCCTTTAGTATGAGCCCCGCATCCGTATGCGAATCCTTTCCTCCATCACCTCAAAAGCCGTTTTCCTTTCCGTCCGAAAGTTTGCGAAGTCAGCATTGAATTCGGCGTTTTCCTCCCTCAGGCCCCTACTTACTTCATTTTAAGCTTTTGATTCTTCGTGGAAGGACCGTTCCTTCCCTCTCCTTTAATTCCTTCTTCTTTTTTCCCCCCAAAAGGAATCACGGATTGTTCCTTATTCCATGTGCCTCTTCGTCCCTTTTTTGACGAAGTTGTGTCCTCCCTGAACGCCAAGCCTGCGTCTCACTTGCGCTGCACTGAAGTTTTTAGATCGGTTACTCTTGAGTCTCTACTTTTCTTATGTGATGCCCACGTTTTTGATTCTTCCCCCTCCTAGTCCCTGGGCTATACCTCAGAAAGGGATACACCCACCCCCCCCCATCACCCCCCCCCCCCCCCCCCCCCCCCCCCCCCCCCCCCCCCCCCCCCCCCCCTTTCTTCACCTTGTTTTCCTCCCATCTAACCAGATTCCTCTCCGTCCGGTGTCCCTTTCACTGAATGCCCTCTCCGGAATTCATTTGGGGTGAGATTCCGTGCTGACGTTCATTCTTTCTTTACCCCTTTTGAACGAATTCACGTGATACCCAGGTTTCTTCGGGCCGAACCTTAGTAAAGGGCGTTTCCTATTCGCACTTTCCTGCCCGCTGTTTCTCCGCCCTCGCATTATCTGGTAGTCTTTCTTCTTCCTTAGAACCTACGCTGTGCGAGGAATGGGAGGTCAGTACTATGTTTCCATTTTTCCCCTTCCCGGCTTCATCGTCCTTTGGGTGCTGGTGGTGAAATGCAAGCCGCCTTGCTGTTGTGCGATTTTCCCCTGGAACGGAGGCCCTGCTAGTATCTCATCCTCCCCTTTTTTTTTCCAACGCGATGCTTATACCTTTGTTCGGCGTGATTGTTCCCACCTTCTTCTTGGTCCCTTTTTCTCTTGCCCCAAACAAGTATATTTCGCAGGTAGAATCGGCGGGAACAGTGGCGCACATCTTTATCCTCTATTAGGACTTTCCTTTCATCTTCTTTTTACCCAATGACTGGCTCCGGGAACGGACCTTTTGCGCCTCCGTAGACTTCTAGGCCCACTGCTTCTTTTCCTTTTTGTCCGCCCTTAGTTTCTTTGATGGTTAGCTGAGAATTCGGACTGCTGGTTGTTTTGTCCTTGCTTAATTTTTTTCGTTCTCTGTCTTGCTTTCCCCAACGTGTTTTCTCACTTTGTGTTGTTCTTCCCCTCTCCCCATTAGAGCGGTTTCCGTTAATTCTCTTGTGACGAGTTGGGGGTCTTTTCTAGGCCTTTTAGGGATTCCATTAGTCGTCAACTTTTTGCTTTACTCCCTATTCTTCCTAGGCCCGTACACTTTCAGTGGGAGCGGATTTCCCCCCAATTTGTTCCTCTTTGCCATAGTCCCCCCTGGTTACTTAAATACCTCGTGTTTGTTGTCTATAATGCCTTATCCTGCCCCCCCCCATTCTCCTTGAAACCCTGGGCTTTGCTCTTTTTTCCCCCGCTCCTCCTCTTCCTCGGGTTTCCCCTCCTAACAAGTCTCTGTGTGGCGCTCACTACCTCCCGTAAACTTCCTTCTTCTTGACACGCCCTTTTTTCTCAGACGTAGATATTCACGGAGCTTGGGCTGCTGGCCCAACCCCGACTTTGTCTCTCCACCTTTTCCCAGTACTTTCCTCCCTCCTTTTTTCCTGATACCGAAACCCAGCATCCCCACAATTTCACCCTTCACCCCGATGCTTTCCATCCCCGGCGGACTTCATTCCTCTTGATGGTCCTAAGGTTCTCCCCCCTTTTTGAAAGTTTGTCCCTGTGTCGTCAGGTGACGGAGCTTTGTCCAAGTTTTTGTCCTCTTCCCCCGATCCGGAAAATTTCGCCATGGACGTTGGTATCCGATTTTCCCATAACCTTCCTTCTTCCCCTTCTTTACTTGGCACCTCTTTTTTTCCCTCCTCCTTTCCCTTTGGTGACTATGAGATGGGACCATCCCACTGGAAGCCCCGTTTTATCGGTACGACTTTATCTCAATCGCGTTGAACCATTGAAATTCTTCAGATTTGCTGTCCCTTTCCCCGGCTTCTGAAGTTTCCCCTTCCAGGTTTAAGGTGAACCCTAGAAACGGTTTTTTTGCCGTTTCCCTCTTCCACCCTCACCCTCCCCTTTTGTCCGGATTACCTTGGTGCTTTCCACCCCCCACCCTTCTGGTCCCTCTTTCCGTTCAGAGCGTTCAGACAGGTGGCAGGACACGGCACCCCCGCCGGGCTCCTCTGACGTTCTTTTCCATACCCCTCCCCCCCGCGAATAGAAAGAATCGTGTTGTCGTCTGGCCGTTCGTTCTTCGCCTTCCCAAACCCCAATACTCTCTTTCTCCCTTAGGAATTAGGCTTTGTTAAGACAGCTTCGCGTCTATAAGCAGTCCACTTTCCTTTCTTCAACAACCCCCTCACTACGTCTTTCTTTTTGGGAATAGTTCTTCAGGTGACTGCCTCACCCCTTCGTTCTTCTCCCTTTAATGTATGTATGCTCGCAGCGCGCATTTTTCCCTCCCTTGCGGGTCCCCATTTCTTTCCTTTCTTGACTCTTCAGCCGTTTTTACCTCTAATTTAGGTACATACAGAAGGTATTACCTGAGCCCTTTTCCCCCCTGTGCCTTGCCCTTCTCCCTGTAGTATTTGTTCGGACAGATTTTTCGGTTGCTTTTTCCATCCTATTCCCGTATTTTCGGTTCCCCAGCGCCTTCCTCGCCGTCCTTTTTTTTGCTCTGAGCGATTCATGAATTCTACCGAGTCCCCCCAGCCTTGCGCGTTCGGTTACCGTCTTCTCTCGTGCTGACCCTGACCGAGTTCTATCTGCTTGTACTTTCCGAGCTTGCGTTCAGCCGGACCACGTTTTTCCTGTCTACGTCCTCTTTTTCCCCTTTTTGGAGGTTTTGTGACTCTTCTTGCTGAACCGCCAGCTTTCCATGAATCTTCTATCCTTTTTGTTTTATTTTGCGAATTCCCACGGAAAGCGAGTGGATCTCCTTGTTTTCCTTTGTATCAGCTTCATTGACTATGGATTTCTTCCTTTTGGGGCAAGTCTTTTGAAGAGATCTCCTGGTTCTCCTGTCTCTAAATGCCAGGTGCTCATCCACGGCGCCCCGGTTGCATTCCAGCTCCCTGGTGGTAACACCACTTCCCTTTTTTTTGGCTTTTATCCTTGGGTTTCCCTAGGGTTTCCATTTGACTCGGAGTGCCGCGGTTTGATAGTTTTGCTTTACTTTGCTCGTCAGCTACATGGTTTACGACTCTTTTCCTCCTCCTTGTGTTGTTGATCTTTTTCCTTACGACTCTGGTTTTTTTTTTTTTCAGTTCAGTTCGCGTTTCCTTGTAAGAATCACTTCCGCGGTTTCAAAAACCGCTGTGTGGGATACATCCCTCCCCCCTTGTTTACACCCCCCATTCGTCATCCTGATACTGGCTCCTGTATGCCCTGGCATTTGCGCGTGTACAACTTGACTCTCCCCTTCGTTTTTAACCTCTGTACTCTTTTCCCCCAGAAGGATACCAGACAACCAAGTGGCTAGTCTCCCAACCGGTTTTTCTTGATCTTACTGCTCAGAACCTACCCGTCTTCCCGACTCATTTTTTTCTCCTTCTCGTCGGTATTTGGTTGTCCTTTCCTTTTGTAGGAGTTTTTAACCGCCGAGATTTAGCACACGTCAGAATGCCCACCCGCCGTTTTAGGCTGCAGACGCTATCTTCTTTTTTTGATTATCCGAACTTGTTAATTTCTCTTTTTTACGCCCTTTACCTCTCCTCACTGATTACTTTCTTTGGGGACTCGTGTCTGGGAACTTCTAAGATTCTCTCGGAGTAATCTCCTCTTCCAAATCATGCGTTTTCCTGGTCCGCTGCTGGTGCCGTTTTTCATCATTTTGGCTCTAATATGCGAAAACAACTCTTCTCTCAGTCCCCTTTTCCCCTTCCCCCTCTCTACCGGCGGAACACGGGGTGGTGCGTGCGTTTCGTGGATTTTTCAAGCTCTTGTGTCGTGAATATTTCCTTTTTCTTTGGGCCTTTGATCTTCGTGCATGGGCTAAAACCGCGGATCATGTGCGCGCCCCCCTCCCATCTCACCTATTCCTTAGGAGGCTGCGCGCACCTGTAATCCGTTCTCTTGTTGGTGCTTCCCTTTCCCCCTCTCTTTTCTACGTTAGGGCCGGCGGCCTCTGACATGCCTGATTACGTCCCCAGGTCCCTTGTTTTTCCGTCCTGAATACGCCTACCTTGGCCCCCCACCTTTATTCCTTCTCGCCCTGGTCTGTGCCCATCCGTCTTTTTTTTCTCTTTAGACAGGTTGCCGGATACGTTGGTCCTGATTCTCCTGAATGGTCTTCCAGTTTGCATTGTGTGGCAGGTCCCATCGCATCATTCTTTTGTTGGTACCCCCCCTTATAGGTCCCTTTCCCTATTGTGGATTGAAGCTCCACGGATATTTCCTTTCTTCAGCAGAGGTTTCAGATAGCCTTCTTTTCAACCTCTATCGTACAAGACCCTTTTTTCAACAAAGGGCGCGGCTTCAGACTTTTTAACCCCCCTATAATCGGGTAGAAATCTAGGCGCACGAGTCAAAGACTTCTTTTTTTTCTCAGAAGGTTACTTTCCAGTCTTTTCGTCGGAACCATTTTCTCCCCCGCCCTTTCTAACCTTTTGAATTTTAAGCTTATTTTTAACAACTTTTTCCTAAGTCTGCCACCTTTCTCTCATCGGTTTCTGCTTAACCCTGCAAGGCTTTTAAATTAACTGGCACGTTGGACGCCGGTCGATTTCTCACTGTCCTGGAATTGGTTCTGGACTGGAATTCCGCTTCTTTCTCCCTGTGACTTCTGAGTCGTTTACTCGCCCCTTAAATCCTTTCTTTGTTCTCTAAACTAACTTGGTTGCTATTCGCGCGCCTGTCTTGCTCTCGGTAGGGCCCCCTTACTTATAATCCAAGGCCTTTCACTGTTTTTCTTTTTTCCTTTTTTAGAGTGACCCCCACCAGCTATTGTCGATCTGGCAGATTTCCACCGCACAGGAGCGGTGTCCACTTCCCTTCTTGGCGACTTGTTGCCCGCGCGCCCTTGTTGTTGCAATCTCATCTCTCTCTTTCTTCCTGTTGTTTTTGGTTTCTTTTTTTTCTTTTAAGGAAACCAAACTTGCGCGGGACGCTGAACAGCACAGCACTTCCGCTCCCTCCCAAGATTTTTTTTTTGTTTCGCGTTCCTCCATCTTCTTTTTGGACAATAATTCCCTGCTGGTTTTGTTTAAAAGAGCAAAAGGAATGCGCCCCGGCCCGAGCGACTCGTCAACGTTTGATCTCCTTTTCGCCACACGACCTGAGTTCTGGCCAGCAAGCCCCCCTGGCGTTGCGGGGAACGCCGTCCTTTGAACTCTGCCTTTGTCTCAAATACATCTCCCAGGCCAGTACACGCTCCACACTACGGAATCTCAGTCTAACTGCGGCTTTTCTGTCCCCGTGGAGTCCCCGCCGCCAAGCCAGTTCCTTTTGCTTCTTTCCTGGTTTTCCGCTCCTTCGAATTTTTTTTCCTTTTCAGGTACCGTGGAAGCGCGGCGTTTTAACTTTCTCCCACCCGATTTCCCCTCCCCCCTTTCCCGAAGTCACCTTCTGAATCTTTCTTTCTCTCGGCGCGTCGGCCCCCTTGCGATGGTATTAACTCTTCATTGACACCCGTTTTATCCTTCGTTTATGGACAATCGCCGTTGACCACCACATTTCCTTTGAAGCTCTGGCTGGTTGACTGCGGCACGTCAACATGATCCCACGTGTTTTTCTTCAAATCATTTTCCCGGCGGCCTTTTTTTCCCTCTTGTTAAACCCCTGATGGTCTGCCTCCCCTTGTTGTACCTGGGCACTCCTTCGGGCCATGCTTGAGCTGTGTTTCCCCTTTTTTGAATCGCACGCATGCATCTCGGATCAGCGTTCGTCTGTCGCAAACGCCTTTCCCCTGGCTTGACCTTCCTGTTTGCCCCTTTCCTTTATGGAGGAGCACAAAGGCAATGCTTCCCCCTTGAACATCCCCGTGCAAACCACCCGGCGGTCCCAGCGTTCCGGCTCTTCTCTAGACTTCCCCCTTCCTTTTTTTTTATATATACCGGTGGCTCTTGCTGTCCGTGGACCACCTGAACCAATGCGTTTTGCGCGCTCGGGTGATCGGCACCATAGCGCGCCCCGCAGGGACCTATTCCCCTTTGGTAGTTTCTCAATGCCGAAAGTAGTTGAAGATCAGCTACGCTTTCCCCATTTTCACGTGAGCTCTTGCGGTACATACTCCGCGCAGCTTTGACCCCCTCTATTGCCGTGCAGGCACGGTCGAGTTCTCGTGATCCCTTTTTCCGGTTCTTTCCAGATCTTCCACTCGCATGCACTTTCCTCTGCCGCCAGCTGGCTTTGCCACCCGTCTTCTTAAGTTCCAAGGTCCTTACCTCGCATGGCTTTCCTTAGGTTTTAAAGAGGTGACCATCCTGCCAAGTGCGTTTTTTATAGGAACCCTTCTCCTTCCATTTGTGTCCCCACCTTCCAGCAAGTTTCCATTCTCTTCCGCTCCTCGCCGTGAACACCTTCGGGTTTCCTCTTATGGACGACTGCCTGTTCTTTCAACTTCTTACTCGCGGATGAATTCCTCTTCCGACCTCATCTACTTCTGCGTCCTCCAGTCTTCTATCGGACGGCGGAATCCCCCGACTCGACGTGGCTTTCCTTTTTTTCCCACCCCTTTTTTTTGTGTTGACTTCTCTAGGTAAGGTCCGCTAAGCCGTGGGTACAGCCCTTTCCTTTTCCAGTACTAATTTGTCACAGGCCATTGCTCTCGGTTTAATTCCGTCTCGCTCCTTTGTTGTACCCCCTTAGTAATGCTATGGCCCTGGTTACCACAACTTTTTTGTCCCCCCGCGCGGATGGGGATTCGCGCCGCCGCTTTGATAAATCATTCCGGTTTCCCCGGTAGTTCGACTTTCCGTTTCTCCGATCCCCCTTTCAGTGTTTGGGAGAATGTATTATCCCGTTCTACGTATCATTTCTCCCCCCTTCCCTTGTCTCCTGGTGCTCTCTATCGCGTTTTTTTTTTTTTTTTTTTTCCCAACATTTTTTTCCCGTCCCCTTCCCTTCAAATGCTCGGGTCAACCCCTCAAGAGGGAGTGAGCGACCGCATTTGCGTCGTACCATCTTGGTTCCTCTCTAGCCTTCCAATGATCCAGCGGCCAATTGCCCAGCTTTATCTCCCAGTGTCAACCCACCAATTTTGAGATACCACCCCTTGTTTTCAAGGCATTGACCAGGTCGGCGAGATTTTGTATAGTGGAGTTCGGAGAGGTGTTGGTAGCGCGCTCCGTCCGCCGACATCCTGACTAGCTATCCCCGGTTTTCCTCCTCATTTTCACCAGCCGTTTTCCTTTGATAAGCGCCAGATTTCTCTCTCCAACATTCTTTTTCAGGCAAGAAGAGTGACTCTTCCTTTCCTCTTCCTTCCCCTGCTTCTTTTTTTAGTTACTTTCACGTGAAGGCCTGTTCTAACTCTTGAACTATTAGTTCAAACTGATGGAGTTTCCGCCGGTCTTTGGGAGTTTATCCTGACGCGGGTATCCTGGACTACTGCAAACCCTGCCGCGCCTTCTCCTCCGTGACAGGCTTCCCCCTTTTGACATTTATCTCTGTCCTCTTCGCTAGTATTTCTCCACCCTTCAATTTGAGCTCTGGAACAGTGTATTACTGCGGCTGACCCCCCCCCCCCCTTCCCCCCGAGAGAGAGATAGGCCAACCTTTTTCGATTCTCATCATTCCGCTATGTTGTCTCTTTATGGTCCCTACGATGCCATTCGTCGTGCGTTTTTTTTTTGCTCCTCACTTTTTGAAGTAGATCCCGGAAGCTGCTTCCCTTGCACCATTCGGATTACTGTCTCCACCCTTTGTTGTTTCCTACGAAGGATCAAACCCAGTTTACGCGCTTCATAACGCTGGATAACTCCGCTGTTTTGCACGTGGTGGCGAATCCCGCTGTTTATTTCCTCTGTCCAGATCTCTGTAGTTCCAGTTTTTTGCTTTTGTAGGTGTTTGATGTCCTTGCATCGTTTCTTGCGTGTAAAAAATCTTAGTGTCGGGTAATCTTTCCTTGCTGGATGTTGATGTTCTCCCACTTTTGCTCCTTTTTTTTCCGCATCCCCCTTTGAGCCTAGTAAATTGTTGCGATTACCAGACGTTTTCACTAACACTTGATAAAGTGTAAGTTGATGCATCCCATCCTGCCTCCCTCGGCTGGGCTGTCTCCCTCCACGTATTTTCCTCTCGCTTTTCGAATGGACCCCCCCATCGGGCTCAACAAAGAAGGGCCAGGCCGAATGACTTTTCTCCAACTTTGACCTTCTCCTTGCTCGAAGGACCCTCCTTCGCTCACCCATTCATCTTTTCCCATTCCCCCTTGTCCTTGCACTTTAGGGAAGCTTTGCCGCTTGCCTTGATCTTGTACGCATGGTTCTTACATCGTCTTGTTTCCCCGTTGGATTTACGCCTGGCGACTTTTTTCTCCTTCGAAACCTACGGTCGGTTTATCGCCCTTCATTTATGGTTTTTTGCTTGCCCGAGTGGAGCGGGTCCATACGAGTGAGATATCAGGTCCGGATCATCCCCGAGGCCTGTGCCCATTTTAGTGATCTTCACCGATTAGCTTTATTGCGAACTCTTAGTTAGGCCCGAACTGAAGCGGTTGGGGCTTGTGTGAAGGAATTTTTTTTGGTCCCCGTTTTGCGTTGACAGGGGGTTTCAGGACCCCTGAATCTATCTCTTTTATACCTCTTGGTTTTGCGCTTTTTGTCCGACCCACACCCCCTTTCTTGTAAACCACAGGGCAGCGTCGGTCCCCGTCCACCGCATGTGTCGCGTTCCTAAAGACTTTCGCCTACTTTTACGCTCACTCCCCTTGCACTGACCGACAAGTAGTTCTATCTGCTCGAAAGATCTCTGTCGCAAACCGGCTCGCTTTCCCTCAAGCAACCCAGAGTGCGGGGAGATAACTGCCCGTATTGCCCCACCTGATGTTTCGCGTCAGAACATTTCGCCCTCGGATTTCTTAGCAACCACGATGGCGCCAACCGGCGGATGCACTCGCGTTCTATCGGTACAGAATTCGCACGGTGCTTCCTGATTTCGTCGTCTACCGCTTTCGGTTCGGTGACCTTCGAGCCTTGGCGCAGCCAAGTTTTGGGTCTCCCCCAGAGCCCCTCCATGGGATCTGGGTGAACTTTTAACGCCGCTGGTCCCAAAATTTTCAGTCAGGTCCTTTTCTTTCGGCGGAGTCTTGTTCTGATGGTTCTGACACGGATGAGATTGGTACTCAAAACTTCCAAGGTCCCCTTTCCCCCTCTAAGTTTGTTACTTGGAATGAAGAGCTTCCTGGCTGCTCCCGGCCTATTCCCTCCCCTCTCCGTGGCGCCACATCTGTCAGCATTTTTTCTTTGCGTCCTGAATTTTTCCCCCTTACGACCCCCTTCGATGCGATTCTAATGCCTTTACCACTATTCCTGCGTGGCCATGAAGGCCTTCTGTTACTCGCTGCCCCAGCTGAGATACTTCCCCAATTTTTGCGCTCTGTCTACCAGCGTTATGTTCAGCCCGACCTGGTTGAATACTACTTAAATTTTCTTATTCACACCAGAGGCGCAGTAATCTAGTGTTAAACGAAAATGCTTCCTTCTTCCTCCCTTCTTTCCACCCCCAACCTCCGACGTATTCTTACAGGGCTTTCCCACGCAGGAACGGTTGCCTGCTGATGGTCTAGACTCTCCGCACTGCTCTGGTATCTCGTTTCAGCATGTTGTATAGCCCCTTCCCCCCAGGATCCTCCGTGTCCACATCGTCCCAAACGTTAGCGACATACCGACGTGCAGGCGGTCCGATTTCGTGCCGCCGCTTTCGACTCGCCGGTGATTCGCTTCCGAAGGCTCCGGATTTCCAGTCTTCGTTCACTTGCGATTTTCTCTCTCTTCCGAGCTGCTCCGCGTTCCTTGATCATTCGAAGACTTTTCGGAAGCGAGGCCTTGTGTACAGTCCTCCGCCCGTGTAACGAGTACGTTTATATGCACTTTTGCGCCTGAAGTAGGCGACTTGGTTACCCTTTCTTTCCCGTCCGGTAATTTTCCCCTCCGGTATGTTTTCTAGCGGAAAAAGGCTGGTTTGAGGTTTGGATAGTCACCCGTAACTCAGACGGCGCTTGACTTAATGAAGCAGCGTATCCAGCATCTTTTCCCCGGGGCGTTCTGATCTGCTGACCGAAAGCTTGACCTTTTTTTTTTTGAACCTCCCTGTGTATTTCAGCATGTCTGGCTTGATTTGCCGTTCTGTTAAGTAAGGGATTAGAGTCCTCTTTATGTGATCCGCTCACCATTGCCGGTGACTCACCACGGTGGTTCCTTTTTGTTGGGGTCTGGATTTGATCAGGGGTCCTCGGTTTGCAAAACTCTTCTGCCCGGATTCGGTGTGTTGTTCAGAGCCTTTGTGCCTGATACTGTTCCGGCCTGGCGACGTAGCATGGTTATAGATCTCTTTCCTTTTTAGGCAAGAAGTGTTCTGGTTTTTTTTCGATCAGCGGTACGGAATTCTGTTTTTTCGCCCTGGCCGGCAATCAGGAGTTCACGCGGCTCTCGAATCCTCACCTACTCTGCAAGCGCGCTTTTTTTCACACCGCTGGGAAACCTTATAAATAGCATGGATGCCGCTGTTATCTGTTTGCTTTTTGATGCGGCCCCTTTTCCTTGCTGCCATGGATAACCTCGCTCGTCTTTTCTCTGGGTACTTTGTGAGTAAGCCTTTGCCGTCTACCCGTAAAAACAATGTGTTTGCCCACTTCGCTTTCGTATTCCGGCTTCTGACCGTGGTTGCGCCTGGCGGATACGTTGCGACGTTCTGCTAGGTGGAATCCCTCTCCCCTTTGAGTGAAACGCATGGATATCGGAAGTTCTGCATGCACAAGCCTGGCTTAGCTGCCTACTTTCGAAGTCTCCCCCTTTTCTGGAATTTCCACTTTCTTTCCGTCAGCGGCCTTACGACGTTACCCGAAGGAAGATTCCCTTTCTTTGAGGTACCTGAAGGACCGTTTGATCCGCTCTTGTAAGGACTATTCGTTCAAATAATCGGAGGTTCCCGGCTTGTTTTTTAGTTCTGCCTTGAACTCATTGAGCGTACTTTTTTCCCTTTTTAGGGTGACATTTTCAATCGTTTGTTCGAGTTTCCCCCTGTTTCTTGCGTTTTAAACGGCGCAGGTGCATCTGTGGTCACCAGATCAGTTTTGACGCCTTTGGACCCGGTCTCATGCGTCGGGACTTTTTTTTTTTTAGAAATTTGCGGATTTCCCCAACTGTGCTTTCTTATTCCATCCTCCCCGATGCGTCTTATGTGTGCATACTGCCGTATGCCCCCGGTTAACGTCGGTTTTCTTTTCGAAAGTGGTCCGGGTGAGGAATTACCCCCCCCCCCCCCCCCCCCCCCCCCCCCCCCCTGTTGAAAGGCGTCCCGCTGTGTGGCACTGCCCGATTATTTTGCGTCCTGGTTGTCCGCAACTTAAAGGTGTGGTAAAATTGCACTATTCCCCGGGTCCTTTTTTAACATTCCCTTGCTGGCTCCGATTTCTGTGTTTTTCGTAACTTTTTGATCATGCCGGATTCCGGGAGGCCCGCCTGAATATGTGGGTGGACCGGTCCTCCAAGTGGATGGTCTTCATCGGCGGTTTTGTCACAATACTTTTCTTTCATAAGTTTATGGTTTTTAATGGCCAGTGATCATGGGTCCGGCGTTTGCAGTCCGGCGCCAGCTCTTAGACCAAAATTGTTTGCCCTCTTGCGTACCTTTACGATAAATGTGTTCCTGTCTTGATGGTCACCACATCCGTGGTGCTGTTTTCCATTTTGATCGCCCACCGAATGAGGTTGTTACTTCAATGTATTTTTTCGGAGCGGCGCACCCAGAGGGAATCTTCGACTTGGCTCCTTATTGGGTTACCCCTTTTCCCTTCGCGTAAGGTCATGCCGGCGCCGCGTAGTTCCTTGAGTTACAAGGATTGGCCACGTGCCCGGAGGAAGCGCGGTCATTTCCTGTCCGGCTTCCTGGGTCTCGGTTTTGACTAATTTTTTACTGTCTTGTTGAGGTGACTGCCTTTAAATTTGGTCGATGTTCTTCTCCTTATCAATTGGAGGTTCCCCTGACTTCGGGTTTTTGCAGCGCCGTTTTTCCGACATGATACGTCGCAGCATTTTTTTGCAGCGATATTAGGCTTCTTTGCCATGGTTAGTGAAGCGTCCCACCCAGCTCTTTTTCCTTTTTCTCAACTTTCCGACTGAAAATGAGCGGTTCTGACTTTTAATGCGTGGCTGCCCATGAAGCGGGTCGAGGGTTCTTCCACTGCATCCCTTTTTTGTGATGAGATTTTCTTGGCCATTGGACAGACTTACCGCATTTCCTTCGCGCCGCAATTTCCATTTTTGGGTCGCGCTAACTTTTAGAACCCCCCTTTGGTTTCCGCCCCCCATTTTTTTTTTCCACATCTTCGGATCGCTCCGTGCCCGACTGAGGTCCCCCTCCCCACGTTTAGAATTTTTTTTCCCAACTTCGCGCTGTTTTTTGATTTATAACCAGATCGGGGCGATAACCGCCTTTTAGTGCCAAGAGTTTTAACTTAATCCCCCAAGTCGCGGCATCCCCCCTCGGTAACCGTTCTTGATGGGCGTCTCTTCATTCAGGCTTCCGGTCCCTTTTTTTGCTTGCAGGGGAGTCACCGGTGAAAGTTACTTATGCATCTCCCCTGTTGTTTGTCTCTCGTTCGCCGGTCCTTTTCGTAGCCGTCGCAGGTCAAGTTGGGAAGCGACCGATTCCCGGTAATTCTCATTTGGCTCCTTTGGGTTCTTTTCCTTCGGGCAAACTTCGAAGGTAATTACTGAGCTGTGAACGCCGAGAAGAGGAGGTCGCGTTCCACACTGATGAGATTTCCCCCCCCGTCCACGGTAAGCTTCGCCACCGATTTTACTGACAGTATGCTGTATTCCACCCATCGTTTTTAAAAAACAATTTAATCGATGTCGGTTAGGTTCGATTCAGACAGAATTTCGCTGACCAGTGGCATGATCCACATCGCACATCCAGCCCAACGGCGGCTTGTTTTGGACTTTTTCACCCAGCAACCGCATGATGAAGGACCTTTCCTTTGGGAAGGTTTCCTGGGTTTCTCCCCTCAGGATCTTGCCTCCGAGATTTCGCCCTATGCCCGGGCTCTTTCTTCCCCCCCGCGTTTTGTTCAGCAAAATAAGACCTTTGTTTTTCGATTTTGGAAGCAAGGAATTCCCCCAGATTCGGTGCCTTAATCGGCGTGCTGTCCCCAGTCCCAGTTTTTTTTCTCCTCCGTTCCAGGCTTTCCCTTTTCTTCTCCAACGAAGGAGTAAGGTGGCGGACTCACCGGTGACCCCCCCGCGTCCCCCGGCATCGGAATGGGTATTGCTCATCGAAGCGAGCCTCTTCCTGTATACTCTTCGTTGCTGGGTTTGATCGCCACAGGAGTTCTTCGATTCAATTCCACGGTTCTTATACCCGACGCTTCGGCCCGATTCTTCGCGGCTTCGCGTTAAGCCCTCTTTTCTCGTCGAGTCTGTGTTAATTGCGGAACTCTTTCTAGAATTCTTTTTTCCTTTCTGAAAGTAATTTTAGGACCCCTCAGGGTCCTTTGCCCCCGACTCCTTCGTGCGAGAGCGATTGGACACTTAGTCACTGGTTTACCTCCGCCATTCAGCATGGGAAGCGTTCTTTAACGTCTAAGGCCGTTCGGGGACCGCGGGTGCCCCCTTAGTTTCCCTCTGTACTTCGAGTCGTATTTTTCTTTGCAGAGGAAAACGGCTGTGCTGCTGGCGTATGTAAATTTCCTTTTTTCCGCTTTCATCGCGAGTAGGGAAAGCAGCGCACTTCCATAGAAGCGTATCCAGGCATTCGCACCTTTTCGCCGTGAATCACGAAAGCGAAGCTTTGAATTCCACCCCCCCTTTTTCGTGAAGTTCCTTATTCGTCTGGTACCCTACGTGGATCGAAGGCGTGGTAATATTCGTGCAAATGCAGGGCCGTCAAAACTGCACTTTTGTATTCCAGTGCCCCTTGGTGTTGTAACCAAGCATTGTCTGGATTTGGGGTACAAACAGCGGGTTTACCCCTCATTGCCAATAGGGGAGATGCGCAGCTTATACGCCTGATACTGTCGGGCGACCCGTAGCGTAATGGCGGTAAAGATCTTCACCCCTCCCTTTGTGTTTTTTTTTTTGCTTAATTGCCATGTCGTATTCGCCAGGACGGAAGTATCAGTTCCGGCTTTTTTTGATCCCCCCCTTCCCTAGTTGTCAAGCGCCCTGTCCGGCCACACCGCTGTTTGTCCCACGTGTCCCATCAAAAGGCTTGGGTTAACCCCCTGGCCTTCAGTTTCCTTCCCCGGGTATGGCGGCACCTGGCTTGCGTCGACATCATGGCCAGAATTCGAATAAGGTACAGCCCCTCTTCGGAAATGTTTTGAAATACTTCGACGCAACAAAAACAATGTGGCGCGAACAACTTCGCTTCGTGACCCGGCGCTCACCGAACCTTTTTTCCTGTTCTGTCTGGAAGCTTTTTATAGGAAGGCAGAGAGGTGCGTTTCACGCACTTTGGACCCATGCGTTGCCTCCGGCAGATTACTTCTGAACCAAGGCCCGTTTGGCTCCGGCTGCTCGAATTCCCTCAGCACGTTTTTTGCTTCTCCGGACTCAGGGTGGCCTTAGCGCTTACCGCGCCCCCGCTCCGGATGTCCTTTTTTTCTCGTAAGTTCTTTTTTCCCCTTTCCAGGCATCGCCTCGGATTTTTTAAAACTGAAGAGTTGACGCTTTACGACGCTGGGGCAGCTGACGTGACTCTGTCCTTGTCGAGGCTCCTGACATCCTGGTTGACCGAAGACGGACGATCCAGGATGGGGCAATGGGCAGTTTCTTTTTGCAGCTTTGATTCGGTATGTGAGCCGTTGAATTTTCGATGGACACGGCTGTATCTTCTCCGCCTTCCTTGCTTTTCCACCGCTTCTTGGCATTTTCAGGGAGGCAACTGCGTGCGCTAGATCATCCCCCAATAGGAATTTTTTTGGTATAAAGGGCTCCGCACACCGGAATACGTTTTAGTTGTTGGGTGAAAGGGCCCTGCCCGTTGACCGGATTCGTACACATTCGGAACGCTTTCTGGAACCATGCTTACTACCTTTGGTCTGCGCAAGAACGCATCTGGGCGTGAAACCCTTTCTTCTTTGCCGGGTCTTGGGGCACTTTTTTACCGAGTTCTCTGGTTTTTTTATGGGCGTGCCCGTGGAATTATCGCTGCGAGCCGTCGGGTTTTTATAATATGTTGGGCCAGGTACCCTGCCAGGATCTCGCATCATTTTGGTGAAAAATATCGGGGGCCCCCTTTCTGCATTTTTCTATTTTTTTGCCCCCGTGATATTGCTGCCGCAATTCTCCGAAATGTGGTCCTTTCCCTCGTCACTAATTTTTCTTACCCCAAATGGCTTTCGTTTTTACTTTGTCCACCATCTTCTTGTCAGCGTTTCCCCTTTCTGCGATTTTAACTTTTCGTCCCCCCCTTTCTCGAAGGTTACGCAATGTATTTGCAATACTGAGAAACCTTTTCGCATGCGATTTGTTTTCTTCTTCCACACTTTGAACCTTTTTTCTAATGTCCGGACGGCGCGCTTTTAGTCCCCGCCGTTTTTCCACGTACCTTTGCCCCTTTTTTTTTTCCCCCTTTTGTGACCATGCCTGAGCATGTCCGCCGGTTGGGAACTTCCTTCAGTACGTAGGTGTCCGGAATGAAGGTTGCGTGCCGATGTTCTTCGCCATTGGACTCCTATCTTTTTTTTATCTCTACTTGTGCTTCTGCAAGCGCCGCTGGTACCTGATATCTGTTTCGATCAGTCCTTTTTTTTTGAAGGTATCTATTTTATCACTTTTCTTTGACCGGGGTGTCTTTCCACCAGCTTCTTTATTGTCTAATCTTATTCACGCGGACCCTACCACTGAACGCTTTTGCGGGAGAGTGAAATGAGTGGGTGCCCCCTACTGATCAAGGTTTTCAGGTTACTATCTATTTTCCCCCCGTTGTGTTGAGAGCGTAGGTTCATGAAAACCCATGCTACGGGCACCCTTCCCTGGAAGTCCCATCCTCGCACTCATTCTTTCCGTTTTGTCCTAACATTTCGACTAAAGAGCTGGTTTTACTCCACCTTTTCAGACGAGGCTCTGGTTTTCCGAATTGAGCTCCCCCAACGTCGGGTCTGCTGGAGGGGCTTAGCCTCACCCATAATTGCTTTCTATAAATCCGCTAGTGCCAATCGAAGTGTTTTGGAAGACCATCGCCTCACGTCGGCATGCTCCTTTTCCCCCCCGAAAGGATGGAATTTCCCTAAGTTCACATTTCCGGCCGTTTTGCTTGCCTTTTTTTTAGTTTTTTGCTCCGGCGTCCAACGGTGCCATTGGCTTTGCCTTGGATCGTTTCTCTTCTTTTTTTTTTCCTTCGAGCCGCCAGCAGTTTGGGAATCCCCCCTTAAAAGACCTTTTAGTTCATTTTCTCTTACATACATTGTGCAGGTAACTTCTCTTGGCACATTATTTTCTTGCGGCGCTGTTTGATGCTTGCAGGTATGTTTATGGGACAACTTTCCCCCCTGTATGGCCACGTTTTCAGGTCCTCTTTCCGACCATTTCAACCCCCCACCTTTTCTTTTATCATCTGGCTGCTCTCCTTTCCCGGCCTCATGCGAACATTCCTCACGTTTTAGTCTTGGCACATCCATTCCAGGCGGCTTTTTCCCCGTCAGATATTTTTACAGCAACCTCTTTCTCTCGGACCCATCTTCGTGGTACTTCACAACCTTGGTTCCTTCCTCTTCCTTTTTTCTCGCTCCAAAGCGTTCGCAGGCCTCGGACCCATTTTTCAAATTTTTTTCACGTCCCTGGAGACCTACCCTTGGTTTGCCTACGCCTGGGCGCGATTAGATCTATCGTTTAGCCCGTTCATCGGCTGCATCAAGACTAGCGAACCTTTCGTTTCTAGTTTGGGTTCCCTCCCCCAACCCGAAGTATTTGGCATCTTGTTCTTTCCCTTTCCACTGCGTACGCTATTTCGGGACGCATGATGGCCGCAGGTTGCATAATCAAGTTATAGCTTCGTTCCCCTCCCTAACGTGTCCCAGCCTTCGTCTCCTCACCAGTAGCTCTGCCCAGAGCCGCTT
>Ga0179593_1504671_pt1 | contig 17676 bp, 17 predicted proteins | sample CZODoug2_1_08_16_FD_185931 | JGI IMG/M metagenome (GOLD analysis project Ga0179593, IMG submission 185931) | Vadose zone soil fungal communities from Angelo Coast Range Reserve, California, USA - CZODoug2_1_08_16fungal (PacBio error correction) | ecosystem: Environmental > Terrestrial > Soil >... | reverse complement strand
CTGATTTATGCTTGTTAGCCCTGCCATTTCACCTTGCAGTCCTCTTTTTTCCAGACACCGCCTCCCCATTGTCAAGGCTCTGTGACAGGTATATGGGTCACCTCTGCGATCTTGGAGTTTTCTGAGAGGGTCCCCCCGCTCTTTTGGACGTGCGCACCCTTCTCTTGGTTCCAAGTCCAAATTTCACTTCGTGCTTCCATCCCCCTTTCCCGGAGGTTTTCCTGACTCGGTTTGCGCGCAGTTTTTTTCTTTTCCTTTCACTATTCCCGGTAGAGCCGACCTGCATTTCGCATAGCGAGGCCACCCCTCAACGGCGCCCTCCTTCTGTTCAGTACTTTTTTTTCCTGATTGGCGTCCCTATGGCCGGACTTTTTCCCACTCCTTCTCCTTTGGACTTTTCCGAGTTCTCAGCGTTCACTGCATCCTTCCTTCGGTGGTTTCGTTTCCTTCCATGTCCTTTCCTTTAGGTCTGACACTACATTCCCCGTTTTTGCCCATGTGCGAAGGACCTGCCGACGTGTGGTCGCCCTGTTTTCAAGCACCCTGCCGCGCCCGCACCTTCTCCTTTTGCCCAAAAGTTCCGGAATGACTTTTTCCTTCTGATGGGCGGAGAGCTGGTTCGGGGGTTTTCCGGTCCTTTTTTCTGCGGTCCTGGTTCCAGCGCCGCATTTGAAGGATGGGGCCGTGTTCTCTCGTTGACCCCTTTCTCCGTCCGGGTTTTCGGCCAGCGGCCCCTCTCCCTGGTCTCTCCGGCCTTTTTATCTCGCCATGACGTGTTCACCCTTTGATTCCCTTTCTTGACCCTCGTGATCGTTGCCTTTGTCCGGTTTTTTGCTCTTCGAGCGGCCGGGCCCTTTTTGGTACCAGCAGTCCCTCCTTGGGCTACCGTTCTCCTGTTTCATGGCTTTCTTCTTCGATCCATCCTCGGAGGTTTTTTTTTTCTAGCCCGGCCGGTTCACCACCCCTCCTGCGTCCCTTGTCGACGGGCCTTTCTGTTCTTGCTCCAGGCCAGCATTTTCGCCCGCGCTTCCGTTTCTTTCCTGCGCTGCTGCGCCTCGCCGCGGCACCCGCAGGTATTGTGTTGGTGGGGTGTTGGGGGGTTTTTTTGGATGCCTTCCTTTCAATCAGCCCGTCCCTACCTGCGTGTCCGTTTGCTTTTAGCTTTCAATTGAGCAATTCCCACACTGCGGCCTCGGATACCGGTTTTTGGTTGAATAATGGGCCCCCATTCACCAAACCCCGACGCGATTTTCCACTGGATCCTTCGTCTTGCCCAGCACAGTTGAGGAGGTTCACGGTCCCTTGGGTTCCCTGAAGGACGGTTCAAGGAACGCGCCTCCCCTCCTTATGACTTAGTTCACCTAATTTCCCCCTTCTTGACTACCTTAAGCCTAGTTTTTCCTCCCCGGCCCTTTCCTAGCGAGAGACTCCTTCTAGGACCGCACGGCTCCCGCTACCCGGCTTCTGTTAGTGCCTCGGCCCGGTCACCCTACCTCTGGCACGGCTGTTGTTCACTCCAAACCCCCCTCGCCTTCTCTCGCGGGCGGCGCCCCTGGATTAATTCTCGCACTGCTCTGGCCCCCGCTTGCCTGGGTCCTCCTCTCTTGCGTCTTTTACGTTGGTTCTCGTGGATGACGGGCTGCACAAACGGGAACGTTTTCTTTAAACCCCTTTCCCCCCCCCCCTTCTCGACTGCGTCAAACCCATGAGGATGAGTCTAGCAGTCCCTTTCTTTCTTCTTCACTTTTCACGTACCTTGCGGGCCTCCTTCCCTTGCTCCCCTGGATGCTGGGGTATTGCAAAGCACCAGCAAGGCCGGTTCCCCCAAGGGACGAGAAGTTGTCCACAATGCTATGTTCCCCTCTCCTCGTGTGTTTTGTGTTCTCTCTTTTTGGCTTATTTTTCCCCAGGGGTGTCCCCAAAGGATCAAGAGTTTTGTGGACGCACACGTCGATCTTTATAACTGGAATTTTTATTAACTCCCCCTTTCTTCGTAACTTTGAATCACGAACTCAAAGGAAGGATTGTTTACCCACCTTTCCTGGTGATGATTCCCACCCAAGGATAGTGTGGCCGGGGTCTCCCCCTCCCTTTTTACCGCAATCATCCTCTCAGCGCACGCGGAAACGGACTCTCTCGTCCCTTGAAGGTTTTTTTGTTTCCCGGTCCCTTTCCCCAGTGCAGAGCGCAGGGCCTTCTTAGTATAATTATTTCCTGCCGAGGTCGTTTTTCGAATCAGAGTGTCGCCGAGCAAATCTTTTTTGTTCGCTCTTTAGAAGGTCCCGCAGGGCATCGGGTTTTGACCGAGACTGGGTAAGACCTCCCGAGTCAGGCATATCCATAATTTCTGTGACTAGGCGTTTGTTAAGGTTTTGTCCCCGGAAACCCGTTAGAGGTCTGCCCCCGGTCAACCCTTTTCATTGGTCTGACTTGCGTCCCGTCGGAATCAAACGGGTCTTCCCTTTTTACCGACTCTGGCTTTTCTCCTGGCTTTCTTCCCCGGTACTTTTTATCTTCTTTTTTCTTTTTTTATTCGAAAGCCTGAGTTACAGCCGCTCATTTCCCGGGGTTCAGCTTTCCCTTGTGTTTGAGATCCTCCACTTGACTGACGGACTAGGTCCGGTAATCGCTCTTCCGTGCTCTTTTCCTTCTTGGCCGGCCTTTTAGTTTTCCCCCTTTCCCAGGTCGAGGGCCTGTAGATTGCGACTTCGGCCACAGATGGAGCCATGGAGCCTGCTAACTTTCTTTTCCCTTCGTTTCAAAGGTCGACGGCTTCTCCGGTGGTAAGTAGGGCCCTGGTGGTGTGACTTTCGGAAGCACCCCCGCGTTTTTTCCTTCTTCTTTACAGGGCGTACTTTCAGTTAGAAATATGAAAGATCTATTGGTAAACCCCGTTTCCCCCCCCGGCGAGAAGTTCCCGCCTCCCGGTGTTTCATGCTTTCGACTCATTTAACATCTCTGGTTTTTCTGCCGGGGTAAGTAGTGTCATAGACCAACTAGGCAAAGTGCCTTTTAAGATCTCAACTCCCTCAGCCGCGGAGGTCTCACTTGCCTTTTGGACGTCCCCTCCCTTTTTTAACGAGAAGGTGCGTCTTTTCAGAGGCCCCCAAGACACCTGGATCTTTACTTCGGACCGGGCCGCAGGACCCCAGGTTCCCCAAACAGCCCTTTAAGACGACTTACCTCCCAAATTCCTTCAGTCAGTGCGCTTTGGACCCTTTCCTGGTTTTTCCTTGCTTATTGAAGTTTAATAGCGATTTTTATTTTCCCTTCTTCCCCGCTGTCCCTCTTATGAGGAGGGTCTTTCCCGGCCCTCGGGTCTTTTTCTGCACATAACCCACCAACAGAGGGAACCCTCTTGTTGCCCTATGGGAACCACTCAGTTCCCCATCTTCTCCCTTTCTTCCCCTGACTTACATAACATCCCTCACTTCCCCCCTAAGCATTACCCTCTAGCATTTGTCTTTTTGCCTCAGTTCCCCCCCCGATTATGCTTCTTTTTTTAGGTCCCTGCGTATTCAGCCTTCAGACCTCTGCGAGAAACAACCCGCTTATTAGGCCTACTCTGATCCCCCCCTCGGCTGGGTCCCCTGCCTCCTTCTATTCGCCCTCCTCCGGTGCCCTCCCAAAAGGAGTTCAAATCCACGTCCCCCCCCCCCACATAACTGAGTGACAAGATACTCTTCATGACCCGTTTACTTCTTGCTTACCCCATAAGCATCCTCAGGGCAATTTGAGACGACAGGCGGCCGCAGAGCCTCTGTCCTTTCCCCCCGCCGTTACCCCTTGTTCTGCTGAACATTCGAAATTCTCGTTTTGGTTGGCTTTCTTCCCCCAACTCCCCACTGACTTTCCCGCAGACCGGTCCCCGTCTTCCCTTGTAGATGTACATTTTTTTCGCGTTTCTTCTACGATCCCACAAAACGGTTCCAATGTGGACGTTTTGTGACCCAGCTTCCCTTTCTTTTCGTTATCCCCTCCCGAGTCCGGGTTCTTTTCGGACTCATACTTGCGGATAGCCCTCCTTCAAATTCAAACTAAAGGAGCCTTCCCGATCCCTTGTTTCATCCGTATCCGATTTTTCCCCCCGGCTGATCCTAGTGGCAATCAACTTTCCCCCCCCCTTTCTCCCTCCAAAATTTCCTTTTAAGCTTCTCCAAGTGGCTCCTTCCCCCTAAGCTTCCGCTTCCAGCCCCTTCCACCCTCTCCCAAAATGAGACCCCACGTTTTCCCTTTTTCATCCAGCTTCTTTTCCCCAATCCTCCTCTCCCCCTCCCCGAATTTAATACGTCTTCCCCCCTCCAAACTCCTTTCGCCAGAAAAAAATCTACTCCCAACTCACATCCTAACCCCTTCCGAACTCTCCCGGTGACAGTTAGAAACGTGTCCTGAGGTTCCGTCCGCCTCCCGAACCCCCCCCCCCCGTCACGGCTTCCCCCTTTGACTGTCCCCCCTGCGCCACGATAAGAGCATCCCTCCATACATTAATGGATCGTCTAAGTTTTTTCTTTAGCCGTTTTTCTCCCGAACGCTCCGTCACTTGCCCCACCCCTCCTCCCCACTTCAAAATCGACAGATTCTCTTTTTTACCCCAACCCGCTTTTTATAATTCACCGCTTTTCGGGCTATCCAGCCCTTCCTTGTCAAGCTTCCAGTTAAACCCTAACCCTTGCACCGCGACCGTTTCCCCCCGACAAATTGGCCCTTACTCCTTGAACAGACCCCCCACCCCACTCCCCATGGTCTTTTTCCAGATCCACTTCCAGGTCACTCCGGAGCCAGAGCCTCAGCAGCGTTTTTTCGGTCTTTTCTCAACCCGTCCGTGGATGTCTCTTACGCCCACCGCCAACCCTCCCCCCCCGACCCTCCGCCCGTTCCGGTTCCAAATCACTTCCCCTCCCTCGCTTCGTCTTGACACTTCGACCCCTTCAGCCCCCGACCCTCCCCTTCCCCCCCTTATTCTTCCGATCTCAATGAAACCCTTTCCCCCCCCCCGTGCCCCCCCCTTCCACCCCCACAGGACGTTCCTTACTTCTTCAGACGATTTCTGATTTTTCCGTCCCTGTCTCCATTCAAGTCCGCCTCTTCCTCAATTGCATCCGCCAAATCGTCGTCAGTCAGCATTGCCTTCCCGGGAAGGCGTAACCTACGCCTCAACCCGAGACGAGCTGCAAACAATCGCCCGGCGCAATGACTTTCCCCCTCTCCCCCCGCCAGAAGGAAACTATTTTCTCCCTGAATGCTTTTAATTGACGTTACCGCCCCGAAAAGATTTCCCCCTTTGGTATTCATATACGCCCCACCCGAGACAAGTTCTCTGCTCCGCTTTTTGGTCTTTCACCCCCACCTTTTTCACCCCCGCTCTCTCTGACTCAGCAGATTATCCATTCAACCTCAAAGCCAGATGTTCGTCGGTTTCCGATGTACCATTGGCCATACTTTTCCTCCTTCAGAGCCCCTTGATGGAGCGGGCGAACACCCGCCCTCAATAACCCCCCCGGTCCTTTATAGATCTCTGAACAACGCGCGCCAATCCTTTCCTCCTTCATCCCTTTTCCCCCTCGGCCCCCGCGCGCCCCCGAACGTCACACCTCTCCCTACCTTAGATAAGTGGTTAAAAACCGCCATGCCTGCGAACCCCCTTCCTGACCCCCTTATCGTGTCTCTCCTCCCCCCCCCCCCAACCTTCTTCCTCGTTTCCGGAGCCTCGGAAAGATTCAATACCCCGCCGCGTCATATGAAGACTGAGTCACTACTCTTCCTCCCAAATCTTTCAAGTTGTAGCAGTTGTTCCCTTAATTCTCTCTTTCGGTAACCCCCCCCCCTCCACGCCGACTGATAATAGAGCCCGAAGTCCCCTGAAGCAATTAATTCTGTTTCCCTCCCAGTCGCAAGACACCTTCCTTCCCCCCTTTTCCCACCCGCTTTGACGTCCCCTTTCGAAGTTGAAGACCCCAACCCCCAAACGCACAAAGAATACCCCCTCTCTCGCCCCTTCGTAATCAAAATGCTTTTTCCGTAAGCCCGCGACGCACCCTTCCCCTCAATGAGGAAACCCCACCCTCTCACACAGCCAGTCCGATAAAAAAACGGTCTCCCATCATTTCCATACAACCTCCCCCCCCCCAGCTTCACTTTCCAACTGTCCACTTGAAAAGGAGTACCCTTTCACCAGTCCTCCCCGGCCGTGCCGCCCCATCATTAGTCCCTAGACCCCCAAACCGGCCCCTTTTCCCCGTTCCCCGAATCGTGACCACTCCCCCCCCCATCTTACACTTCCCTAATTCGCCCCAAGCGCTGAATAATGCCCGTTCGTGTTTTTTCCGTTTCCTTCCCACCACTCCTTTACTCCCTCTCCGAACCCCACCCCCTCCCGACACAGTTGACGACCCCGGTCCCTTCTCCAGCGGCGGTCTAACAAACGCGTCCGTCCCCCTTTCCGGTTTTCCTCCTTCGTGCCAATCCCCTTTTCCCTTTCTGGCCCCCCACAGTTATTCCTTTTCCCCCCTGTTCCCTTCTTCTTTAATACCCCCCCCCCTGCCCGCTTTCCGGATCAGTGAACTCACCAACGTCCCCAAGACTCCTCGCAGACCTATCCCCTGCCCTCACGGGTATTCCAGTTGACTCCAAGCACGTCCCAGAACCATCCCTTTTTTTAACGTCCCAAATCGCGGTGATTCAGCATGCAGATAACCCCTTCTTCATACTCCCTCTTCCCCCCTCGCTTTATTTCCCCCCTCCCCCAGCCGTGAGATCCCCAGCCTCAGTTTTTTCCCTAAGAACCGCGCTCCCAATTCAATAATAAGTTGTTTTTCGCTATTTGGAGTCTTCGCGGGGAGGAAGTTTTTTTTCTCCTTAGTCGCCCTCTTGATGATTTTTTCCTCTGGATGGGACAGTCCCTTCCCCCGATTTGCGATATTTTAAGGATGACGCCCCCTTTTTTTGCCTTTCGCCCGGTGTTTCTCAGTGAATAACAGGTGATTTTTTCTTTTAGATTCTTCGGGCTTCTGGTTCTGTTTGTGAATTGGCCGTTCTCGGTTACCCCCCCCGCTATTTTTTTTTTATGGGAGATTACGAGACGACTTCTGGGGGCCAGCTGTATTTTTTTTTTTTGGAACTTCCTCTTTTCTTGGCGCTTCCTTGAACGACGTTCCTTTTTTTAGGTTTTGACTCGAGATGTTGTTCTCTCTGATTGTGACGGCCGTCGGAACTTTTTATTTTCGGAGTTTTTTTTTCTTATCGCCGGTCTTTCATTTTTTTTGAATATTCATCCAAACGAAAGGGAATTCTTTTTCCTCCTTTGTGCTTGTCCATCTGAGCAAGCTTGTGGCGTGTAGAGTATGGATTTTTAGGCTTGATGGCTTTGTTCTTATATTCCCTGTTTCACTTAAGGGAGCGTTTTTCTTTGGCTATAGGGCCGCGGGTTGCAATCTTACTTTTTGGGGTTGTTTCTTTCTTGGGGGGAGGCGTTTTGCGCCGTCGGTATTCGGGTTGTGGATGGTCCTTTCTCTTGCTTCCTTTTTTTGGACTTAGGAGTCTTTATTTTTTCTTTTGGGCCGCGCGTGGTGACGTCTGCATTTGAGGACGATACTTTCTGGCGCTTTTCTTGCTTTGCGTTGGTTGGCTTGGGCTGCCCTTTTTTATTAGGCAAATTTTCCGCCTGTTTGGAATGGCCGACGTTTCGGCGATTTGGCTTCTGCTTCCTCCCCTTCCTCCTCTTAATTCCCCCCCCTTTTTTTTGCCTGGTTAGATGAGTTTGGAGGATGTTCTTTTTACGCGTCCCGAAACTCACCGAAATGGTTTATTCCAGGCCCTTGACACCTGTCGTTCGGCCGATCAAGAGCTATGCCCCCCCATCCTTGACTTCTTTTGTATTATTGGACGGAGACGTTCCCACTCTTCTTCTCTTTGGTTTTTCTTATTTTTCACCCCCTCTTTTTTTTTTTGTCGGTACCTTGGGGGTTTTAGTCCTTTAAATTGTGTTCTGAACCCCCCTTTTTTTGACCTGAGCTGCCAGTTTTTGTGGTTCCTGTGGAGGGCTGCCCCGGGATGTGAAGACGGATTTTGTCTTTTTTTTCAGCCTTTGCCCCCTCGCTGCCTGCAGTCCCGGGATTTTGTTCAGAGCGCATCCCTGGAATGGCTGCCGGAGCAGGGTATTTGAGATGGAAGCTAATTCCCCGGTGCCGTGTTTTTTTGTTCTGTCCTCTGCTTCACGTCCTCTGCCTGTCGGTGTGAGAAAGATAGTTGTATTTTTCTTGAACTGTCGATTTTGTGGGTCCTCTTTTTAACCGCGTCGTATCAAAGCTGATTTTTCCCGGTCTACTCGTCGCTTCTCCGGTAAGCTTCGAGGACTGCTGGCGGATGGAGAATTGTTGTCCTTTCTGACTCTTTTTGCGGCAGTTTCTTCTTCCCCGTAACTCCCCCTTTCGCCTTCTGCGGATGACCCTCGGGATTTTGGAAAAGCTGGCGGAAGGGTCACGCGGAGGGAGACGGCTCTCTTCCTTTTTTCCGTCTTTGTTTTGTTTTGCGATGGTGCTAAGGCCTGTTGAGGACCTATTTCCTTTTCCGCGATTTCGGGGGGTTGGGCTCTGGTTTTTTTTTATACAGACTCACGCTTCTGCTTGTTTGTATTCCTTTTAGTTGGAACCGGAGTGAGGTGCTTTTGTGTGGCCCCCCGAGAGACGGAAGTGTTTATCTGACCCCTTGCGGCTTTCTGGCCGGAGTTTTTCCCGGGTCCTTAGTTGGATTAAATCGAATGGGCTGGGTTTCTCGGTTCCTGTTTCGATGAAGCTGACTTCGTGGGGGATTTTAGGGTTTTGACCCCGTTGCCCCTGGTGACCTTTCTCTTCTGATTTGCGCTGGCGCTACTTATGGATGTAGCCCTAAGACCGTTTTGTATAATTGGATGTTTGTTCCTTTTTCTTCTTTTTTCCGTGGCTTTGACTATTCACTTCCCGGCCTCTTCGACTGACCGCTGATTTCAGCTTTCATATGACGGGTTTTCTGCGCGAGCGGTTTCGCAGTGGTGAGCAGGCGATTTTGCAACTTTTCTTTTTTTTTTTCGACTTTAGTTCCCCCCTGGCACCGCGGAGAGGATCGTGTGTATCCTTCTCTCTTCGGCGATTTTGCATGCGATTCTTGTTTTGCTCTTCTTCGATGTGTGTTTCCTCCGCGGTGATCTTTTACCCAGAGGTGGTTCGATTGCGGCCGCGGTGATCAGGATTTGAGCTTTTTTTTTTTGTGGATCCCTTTTGCGGTTTCTGTCTTGCAGCAGCCCTCGTTATTCGTCCCTTGCCCCCGTAAGCGGATGATTCCCCCTTAGGCTTCTTCTGTTTCGAATCAGGGTATGGCCTGTTGTCTGGTCCCCCCCCAAATCTATCCCGTTTGAATTAGTTCTTCTTGCAGGTGATGTTCTCTCGATTCTCGACCGGATTAATGGACAACTCCCTTTTTCTGTGGCCGCACTGTAATTTTCGCTGGGTCTTCGTGATGTCGTACCACTTTTTGGATCTCGGTTCACGTCCCGGAATCCATTTCTTTCTTTCCAGCAGTCCCTGTATACCTTTTTTTTGTTTGGTCCCAGTTTTTTGATTGCGCATCCCGCCAAAGAAGCAGTTTTCTGCCGGCTCAATAAGGCACCTTTTTCTTTGATCTGCTGGCTTGCTGACGGCTCTTCCTGTTTCGCCCTTTGCCGGGCGGCGATGATATGGGAATACAAAAGACAGCCCTAAAGCCTTTTGACCGTTGGTCCACTTTTCTGTGTGCTTTTTTTTTCCCCCAAAGATCGTTTTCAATTTTTTTACAGAGCCGGCTTTTTTGCGTTCGCTCGGTTCTAGGAGCTCAATGCGCGCGGTGGGGTGAAATGTTATCTTCTTGCGCCCGACTCCTCTTGGTGTTAAGAACTATTTTAAGATCCTGTCCGATCCATTATCTAACGAACTGCACGGCCGATTGGCCACATCCCACAAACTGCACCGTAGGCCTTAAGTCTGAGGTCAAGATGGATTCTTGGGGGAAAGGAGAAGAGAGTCTTTTGTTCCCCTTCTACCATCTTGACCAAGAATACTGTTGCCCCTTTTTTTCAGGTGAAGGACCCATTTCTCCCTCGGGGCTGCTCCCCCCCCCCAACTCTTTTTGGCGCAGGACCTCAGGGACTTCGCAGAGTAACGCCCCGCGCCGCCATTCTGTGAAAAAACGGAATCGTTCCCGACTTTGGGGTCCCGGGTTGCTTTCCGGTTCGGGTGCGTGGTCGGTTCTGGGCTCCTGGCTTGATACGGGTTGAAGGCGTGTCGGACTCTTGCCTTCCTAGACCCTTCTACTGTCCTTTGGCTGTTCGGTCCCCCTGTTTCGTTTCAGTGCCCTGGCTCAGCGATGTGAGCGGTTTGGTTGTATTGGTGCGGGAAAAAGGACCATTTTTCCCCCCCCCCTCTCCATGAGGCGGGTCCATCCAACCTTCTGGCTTTCCTGAGCTCATTGGAGCAGCGGTAACAGCCGAATGACGCGGTTGCCTCTTTCTCAAGCCTGGTTTGATAAGCAGTGTTTTTTCCTATCCCTTTCATTCGGTTGCTGCGATCGCATGATCTTAAAAAAAAGGTTAAATTTTTGTACTAAATGGAAGTGATACAGGCCCTGGGTTCTCCCTCTTTTTATCGTCCGGCGCTACCGGATGTCTGAGCATAGCACGCCGGCTCACACCGGTAGGAGATGCCTAACGCCCTAGCCCCTTAGCCCTCCTTTGACGTCTGCCTGCCCCCCCCATGGAGTAGCACCGATTAGCCACCTGCGCCTTCCGCGACCGGTTTTTTCTGGAACAGAGAGTTCGCCCTTCACCATCACCCCCCTCCTTGCGCCCTGGAGGCTCATTTGACCGCCCCGCTCTGGGCGGTAACTGCGTGGAGAACGTGTGACGCCGATTTCATTAGGAAGAGAATCCCGTGCTTCCCTTCTCAAGAATCTTCCCTTGTTAATTACCTATCAGCGCTTTGAGCAAACTTTGCTATTATATGACTAAGGAATATATCTGGACAAGTGCGTATCTGTCTCCCACCTTCTGCGGACAGTCGGACAGGTTCACCTCGACCTCGATGGAACCGGGTTAATAGCGACCGAATTTTTCGCCTCTTTCTTCAGACCAGAGAAGTTGGGTTAAGCTTTCTCTCCCCTTTTAGGGCTTCCTTAGGGCCAGATTAACGGAATTTAAAGCTAGTCGAGTCCTTTTCGTTTTCATTTATCTTTCGTAACCCTTACCGTTTTGGAAAAACCGGGCACTCCCTGAGAACTAGGATGCAGCCTGTGAGGTTTCCTTTTTCCCCTCCGGGTAAAGTGATGCTTCTGCCTTATTACCCTCACGCCAATTGCCAGTTCTGCCTTTTCGGGATCTAGTGTATTGTGGCCCAGAACCTCCAGTTTTATGACCCACGTGCTTCCCCCTCCTATATTTCTCATACCGTTTTTAGTCTTCTGGCTTCGGTGCCCTGTTTTTTCCCCGCTGAGTTTTGGCATGGATCAAATACCCGCGCCATCCACCCTCTTTTCCCTTTCTTTCTCAGGCGGGAAGGCCGTAAAATTTTCGCCGGTTCGTTCCAGACCTACATATGGGGTTGATGCTTTCTCTTTTTGATATGTGGAGTTATCCCGGACCCGGGGCCTCCCTGTAATCCGCTCGACTTATCTACCCGATATTCTTGAAAAGGACGGGTTTTTCAGGGACTTTTAACGTCCTGTTTGAATCAGAGAGTATTCCCCTGGCGAGGAGAAGCAATTGACCTCTGGTTTTTGTCGGCTGGTGATTGCCCCCCTTGGCCGACGTAGAGCGGGCCCGCGCCGGGCATAATCAATTTTTTTGACAGTACTGTTTGGCGTTCCCCTCTCTAGGCCGCGATTCGCTCACGTCCAGGTCCAATGGAGGGATCATTTTTTTTCATGCCCCCCTTTCTAGTATTTCAGTCGCAGTCCCCCCCAAACTGCGGCTGCTTGTAGAACACCGTCGGCCTTTCCGGTCCTTAAGTTACCGCCCGAAGCGCTTTCCCTCGGTGACGGACGCCCCGTATGATGTTATTTTGATGGGGTGGGTCCCGCTTGTGCCCTCCCCTTCCCTCAATGTCTACGGAGGCGCTTCTGGTTCCCCCCAGTGCGGATAACTCCGTCGCTGGTCATTGCGGTGTTCCGCCTTGATCTTTTGCTTTAAGACAGTCCTACTTTTCCCGTGCCGGGAGGGGAGATCTGCCCCTAGTTTGCCGCCGGCACGCCTGCGCTGCGACCATTTTTTGGTCTTCCATTTCTAGTCCTGAGAAACGTCTAGCGGGTCCCCCTGGAGTTTTCACGTGGCGCTCCTGAACCGCGATGATGCCGGGATCCGTCGGGCTGAGCTTCCCACGGCTTTCCCCTGGATGCCCGCACCCCCCCTTCGTCGGTCCGTACCCACTTCGCCCTTCCGACTCGAAGCGGCCCAGAAAGTTTTTTTTTCTGGTTCCCCCCATGGGCAACGTATCGCTTTGTGCATAGCACCATCGGAACCCCTTTCAGCGCTTCTAGGTAAACAGTTGACTTGACGTTTTGAAAGGGCGCTGTCACGGACCCCATGGCGAACGCCCCGCGAGCTGGCGCGGCCCTGGGACGTACCACATCGTCACTTCCATGGCTTAATAAATTTCAAGCAGTCCCCTTTTTCCGGTCACCGACAGCGGACCTCCCGCGATCGCAGTCAATAACATGATGTTTTTCCCGGCGTTGAGTGAAGGAGACCCCTTTTTGGTTGATACTGGCGGGAGGCGGGCCCTCGGGTTGACGAGGACGCCCCTCGGCCAGGCGGAGTCAGGAACCCATCCTGCCCCGCGTTTTGGGTAGGTCCAGCAAAGCGTAATTTAGGGCGAAACCACCTAGAGGACCCCTAGCATCCTCGTTAATAGTACGCAATCCCCCGCTTATCCTCTGTGAAACCCGGATTGCCCTTCCCCCCGACGCATAGTGGATTTTCAATTGTGTCTCGTTGGAGGTTGCACTATCCTCTTGCTTCTTTTTACGTTCAAATCGGCGGAGGTGCTTTTTGACCTCGGGAACCCCGGGCGGGTCGGGTCACGCCTATCGAGTGTGTTCAACCCCCCTTACTTTCGTAACTAGGCGAACTTCGGGAGCCCGTAAATACCCTTCCCCCCCAACATTCTCGAGTTTGTCCCTCGCTCTCCCCTTTCCACACCCGGTCGTCCTTTTCGGCTTTCTCCCCCAAGTCTCCGCCTGTAAACGGTCTTTTGTGGAACGGGACGCGCCGTCAGCGACGTCCATTCCCCCGATATAAAGCCCCGCCACTTTCCCCCATTCTGCGGATGCCTCATTCGACACCTTTCGGGTTTGCTCAATCCAACTGGCCCAACACTTTCTGATTTTCCCATGATAATTCCGAGTAACATGTTTATATCCTTTTGGACTCGACTGCCAACGCCCATGGTGGCACCAGACCCCCTTTCCCCCAGCTGACCTCTTTAGGACAGAAATTACCCCCCCTTCCCTGTTTCCGGGGCCAGGACGATTTTCAGGGCGACATCAATCTCCCCTCCCCTATCTGCGGCGAGACTCAGGGCATACCTCTAGATTTGGCCTCCCGGATTTCCTTTTATTAGTTATATATGAACTTTTTCCAATGGTTATCATCTCTTGCACTGTTTACTTTTTCCCTCCGCCCAACGCGCATACAACTCTTCTTTCCGCATAATCTCCCTAAAATCATTCCCCTCCAGCCCCTCTCTCCCAACTCTGGAAACTCTTCATCTTGCCAACTCCGATTTTTCCACACCACACCCCCTCGACCCCTTTTCTAAAGATTTTCAGAACGTTTTCTCTCCATGCCAGGTTCAACATTTCAATTCGCCCACCCCTCGCCTTCTTTTACCCGCTCCCTTCGCCAGTACGAGAAGAACTCCTTCACTTCCCTGCAAGCAGTTAGGATTCCTCTCATTTCCCCGGTACTTGTCACCCGCCCCCCAGTCACATCCGCCAGATTCGCCTCACCTTTCGGGATATCAGTTTTTTTTCCTAACTCAAAAGAATGGACGCCTCGCCCATCCCGCGACCATATGCCACTCGACCTCACACGAACCCCCTTACCCCCCGGCCCCAATTACAGTCTTGGAAGACCTTTTAACCTACTCATGACCACCCTGCAACTTGTTGGGGATAATTTTTTCCCCCCCCCTACCCACAGTGTCACCCGGAGCCCCGCTCCCGAAGCAGTATGTGTACCAAGCGGCCAAATCAGAGTCTGCCAGAAAGTAAGAAAACCCTCCTTCTTCCCTTCACAATAGCAGTGAGCCCCATCCCACACTTTACCCGCAGCGTGTTCTTTCAAGCCCGTTAGCCCACCTTCGAAAGAGGTACATTTCTCAGGCTCTCTGTGAAAAGCCAGCCGGCACGCCCCGCTCTTGTGACAACATAGAAAACCCACCTCCTTCAAAGGACGTCGCATCTCTTTTTCTATACCGCAACGAGTAGTCTGCTTTTTCAAATCCCCAGGAACCCCATCCCTCCCCCCGATTAAACCTCCAAAGAAGCTACACTCCTTCTTTCCCGCCAAAAAATTCCCCTCTTCAATTGCCAGCCCTCTGAGACCCTCCTACCCCGACCTTCCCATGAACGGCTGGTTAAACATCCCAAGACCCTCTGCTTTTATGACCTTTCCGCCACCAATGTACCGTTATCCAAGAAAATATCCGTCGTACACCCCCCCCCCGAAGAGATCCCCTCTGCCTTTGATTCTCAGCAACATACCCCCACCCAAGTGGTCGTAGGTCGTCCAGCCTCATTTCAGCCAGACCTCCCCCCCCCCTCGTTCGAGTTATTGCGATGTCCCAGGTTATCGCCTCTCACTTTTCAAAAATCCGGGGACATTCCAACATGTCTCCCTCCCTCCCCCCGCCAGTCCCAAAATCGAATCCCGTCAGCTCGCCAAACCGTAGCGTTCCCCCCCAGGGCTTTTCCAACCCTTCATTCCCCCCCTGCCCATCTTTTCCCTGCCCGCCCAAATCTGGAGGTCAAAGTTTCCCGGCGCAATTGGCGCAGATACCTCCCCCCTCCGGTTTTCCTTTCTTTTTTCCTTAGCGGCAATAAGACCCGGGTTTCTATCGTGCTGTTCGTGTTTGACCGACCATTTAGGGGTTAGGTTTCTTTTTCCCCCCCTAAAAACGGCCCTATTTACACATCTCGAGACCCGAGCACCCCCTCCTCCCTTTTCCGACGCACATCCAAATCGCATTCCGTTCAATTTGTGCTGACGTCCCGTTTGCATCTCCCCGTGCCAACCCCCCCCAAGAACCCTCCCCCTTTAGCCGCCTCTCTTCACCTTCCTCTAGACAGCTGGCACTTCAACCACAATCCTCCGTTGCCACCCCCCCCTCCCCCCAGATACACCAGGACAGTTATTTCTCCCAGTCATTACACCGGCCCAAGCCCGGTCCTTCACAAGCTTTTTCCACGAACCTCCGTACTTAAGTTTTCACCCCGCCCAATCACGGCCGTACGACTTCATCCCGACCTCGAAGTAAGTAACCTGTTCGTCCCCGCGCAATCATGTTCCCCGTGTGTTTGGAGTTCTCCATTGCCCTTCCGGTCTCCCCCTCCCCCCCCAATATTTTTTACCGCAGTCCAGGAGAATTATCGCCCTTCCCCACCTTGAACCCAACCTCTTCTTCATAGACCCCTATCTGACCACCAGTTCCGTGCCTTTGTATCCCTCCAAAAACCAAACAGATCTACCCCGTAAAAACGTCCCCAACCTGCATCCCCCCTTCCCCCTGCCCCCAGACATTCTGCCATCCCCACCGGGTGCTTCACTTGATACATCCAGAACCAATGTTTTTCCCCAAATCGCCCCCGGTGCGTCCGCCTTTCCGATCCCAATCGGATTCTCTCTTCACCCTGCTTCTCAGCATCGGCTCTTATTCCCTCTCCCCTCCCCGCGACGTCTTCTTTTCCTCTCCGTTGTTGTTGTGATTTTCGTCTTTTCTTCCTTTTTATTATGCGTAGGCGAAGAGCTAAGATCCGTCCGATCTGAATATACCACGTTTCAAGATATTTTTCTGACATTGGCCTTTGTAGCCATTTGGTGGACGTTCGCCCTCGGACTTGCTTCTTGGGTTTCGTCGGATGTAGCTCGCCACCCAGTGCCCTGGCGTCTGGACAAGATTTCGTTATTATGCGGTCCGACGCCCTGTGATACGACAATCACTGTTTGGTGTGACGGGCAAGGAGTTCTAATATTGAGTCCCCCTCTCGAGTATTGTATGGATATGAGTTCTTGACGACGGAACCGTCGCGCATTAGACGAGAGGCCCAGCGCGCCTTGATGTGTGGGTCTCGTCTGCCGTCTTTACCGAGCGCGGGTTTTAAAAGCATTCCGTTTTCCAATGGAAGGTCTTTTTTCTTTGACTTTCCCCCCCTTTTGTTGGACCGAGGATACTGTGTGTCACGTGTTTCCTTTGTCCTATCTGAGACTGGACGCATTCAAAAGCCTTTCTTCCCCTGGTGTCTCGTCGGAGTTTGCTTTGTTTGGTGCTTGAGAAAGGTCTTTTCGTTCCTGCAGTCAATTTAGACGAGGGGCTTGACCCTCTTTTCCAGTAATTCTTTCGCTGGTAATTCTCTTCACGTCCAATAACGTAGAAATTCACTGAGGGACGTTTTTTCCCACAGTTTTGGACCTTTCCCCATTATGCCCCCTTTTGCGCCCCATCCCCACCCACGCAAAGTTGTTTTTGTTTTTAGCGATCGCTGGCAATTATTCTTTTCGTCCTTTCGGTTATGTTTTTTTGGGCTTTTTTGATCAATGTACCCTTTCCGCCACTTTTTTGCGTCTTTGGTACCTTCTTTCCCCAAGCCATCGTGCTAAATCTTTAGAAATAAATCTATACCCCTTGTTTAGATTCTTCCATTGACTCCTCAATCTCATCGCCCTGACCGCTTTTACCTCACTTTTACATCCCTTTTTTTGTTTTCCCTGCGGATAACTGTTTTTCTCCCTCTAGTTTTCTTTCTCTTTTTGCTTCTGTGCCAGTTTAATATTCGGAATCATGTTGCCTCCTTTTATGGAGTAACACAGTAGAAGGGTTCGTCCCCCCCCCTTCTTACTGTCTCCTGTGTCTTTTTTTTGTCATCCCCCCCCCCTTCTCCCCTTTACCTTTCTTTGCTCGTTTTCCGTCAACAGTCGACGGAGAGAATTATCTTGGCGTTGCGTTTGCACACTATGAACCTTGACCCATCTTTCCTTTTTTTCCGTACCCTTGGAGTCTGCGAACTTGAGGTGAATGGATTCCCCCCCCCTCTGGTCTCGACCGCTGAACACCTCCAACGCTTTCCCCCGTAGTAATCTGTCTTGTCTCCTTCAGGATTCTCCCTTTCTCTCGTTTCCCCCCGGGGAAGTATGACAGATTTAGAGTACCTCTGTTTCCCCTCATATTATGATCAACGGTAGAATCTTCCCTTGAGCCGCATTCCCTATGTCTACCCTGTCTGCACTCCTACCGCCATCCCCCTCGACTTTTTTACTTCCCTTTGCAGGTCCCCTATAAGGCCCATTATTCCTTTCGTTTTTATCCAGTCGATATTTTTTACACCCAAAGGCAGTTGGTTTACCCGGGGGAAAGCCTCAACCCCCGCCCACCCGCTGCTTGGCTTTCCTCGTATGACGTTGTC
>Ga0179593_1591138_pt1 | contig 17677 bp, 20 predicted proteins | sample CZODoug2_1_08_16_FD_185931 | JGI IMG/M metagenome (GOLD analysis project Ga0179593, IMG submission 185931) | Vadose zone soil fungal communities from Angelo Coast Range Reserve, California, USA - CZODoug2_1_08_16fungal (PacBio error correction) | ecosystem: Environmental > Terrestrial > Soil >... | reverse complement strand
TTTTTTTTTTTTGCCCCCGTCCTTTCCCTTCCTTTTTTCTACCCTTCCCCGAGCTTCCCTTAACCAGGTGTGACCCCCTCAACCCCCCCCCCTTGTACAGCCCTTTGTTTGATGTTTAGGTCAGTCATTTTCCCTTTTGTACCCTGTTTTCGCAGTTACGGCCCCGTTGTCCCGGCCTCCCCGTGCCGGTTGCGAACACCCCGATTTGAACAACCCTTTTCCCCAAACGGCACCGCGATGCTTTTGTGCCATCCCCCCAGGCCTTCTCCATTTTTGCCTTGTGTTTTTTTTTATGTGTAACTAGTCAATTCCCCCATGTTCTCTCGTGGCAGCCCCCACTACCATCCACGCAGTTGGGTTTCCAAGCTGTTTTTTTCGAGCGAGAAACTGTTGTTTCTCTTCTCCCCTCTTTTCTTTTCAAGCCTGGGCTTGATACCCCCAACAACACTCTTCTTTTTTCTCCCCCCCTACCCTTGTTGTGTTTTCGAGATCTTTCTTTTGCTTTTTCCTCCTCCTGAGTTTCCCTTGCCTACCAGGCCTTTCCTTTTTATCAACCTTGTCCTCCCGCAATCGTTGTTTCCCCCCACGCCGTTCCCCCCCCGAGTGATCTTTCTGTGCTGACTGTTTCTTTCTTGGATGACCTCAAATTGTTTTTCTTTTTTAATCTTCCCAAGAACAAGACCCCCCCCACTTTCTCAGTTTAGGGCCTTGGGTTTCGTCCCCCTAAATTCCAGGGTTGGGGAGGGGTTTTTGCCGTTTGGGGCTGATTTTTTTTTTTTCTTCTTTAATTTGGGTGTATAACGGGTTTTTTTTTTTCCCCTGACCTGCCCCAGTTTGTAATCGTTAGTACGGGTCCCCACCTTGGAACCTTCCCGACCTCAACCCCGGGCCATCCTTCACAGTTGTTGCGTTTTCCCCCACCCCCCCCCTCCTTCCTCTTTTTTGGACTCTACAATTCTGTTTTGGGCAGACGAAGTCTTTTGTTGATCTTTCCCTTAGATGTCGGCCTCTGGTTTTTTTCCCTTTTTTTCCTTTAAAAACGCCCTTGGTTGTGGGTTTTCAAACGTTCACGGTCCTCCCTTTGATTCTTCTACTTCCACGCTGTTTTCTGGGTCCGTTGGTCCGCGACATTTTTTTCGCGGAACGCTCCCCTTCATTTTCCCTCTGACAGAGATTTTTGTGGTATTTTGAGTCCGAATTTGTTCCGGTTTCCTTTTTACATGATCCCTTCCGTTTCATTTTTTCCCCCCCCCCTGCGTGATCTCTCCCCGTAGCTTTCTCTCCCGTGAATAGCCTAATAGAAGCGATTTTTTCCCGCCGTCTAGTTTGATCTGCGGGTTTCTCGCCCCCATCTTCCTTCGCTTTTGGTCTCTTTTTTTCCCTTCAATGCGGTTCTCCCTCGCTCCTTTTTTTTCTTTTCCCTGCTCCCGGCCGTTTATTGTGATGACCTAGAATAGTTTTGTTTGTCAAATTTGGAATCCCAAGGGCTTTCCCACTCCTCGTCGTCCCTGTGGGGCGTGTCCAGTATCTCCAATTTTTCGTCAGTTCTTCAGGCAGGGGTTTTTTCTTCTGAAAGTTTTTTGATAAGTGAAGTATCCCTCTTCCCCTTTAACCGGCCCCTCTTGCTTTTTTATTGAAAGTCCTTCTGACCCTTTTTCCATTTGCCCCCCATGAAAGTTCACATTCCCAGTTTTTTTTGGGAGTTTCTCAGGTTGCAAGTACCCCCCCCCCAGTTTTTTTCCCCCAGTTTTAATAGACTTTTCCTGACCTTTGACTCCCCAGCGTATTCAGAACTCTATTTTCGGCTGTTCTTTAACAATCGTTTAGAGGGACACCCTTATGACCCTTCCTGAACCCTCCCTTTCCCTTCGTTCCAAGCAAGGAAACTTTTTCCCCCTTGTGTTTAACAGCTAAACCCAGCTCGTTTATTCCGCGGAACACCCACCCCCCCCCCCGGTCGAAACGCGTGCGTGATTCACACCCACCCCTGGTTCAGGCTCCCCCCCCACTTTTTTTTCCTGCGCCCCCCCCTTCGACTTTCCAAGTTTTTACCCCTTTCCCGTTTTTAGACTTTTTTATCGCGGGGCGAGATTCGTCCGATCCGGAACCTGACCCAGCCCCACCCTGGGCTTGGACACCGACATTGGCCCTTTCGCTCTTCACACCCCCTAAATGGAATAGAAGCTGACGTTGTTTGGCCCGTCTTACTAACTGCACTTCTTCTCTTTTTCCCTCCTTTTTTCATTTTCCAGCCGCAAGGACCCTTTACCCCTTTTTTTTTTTTTTCTTGGGCTTTCCCCCCCAGCCATAGTTTTGGGTTGCGGCTCGGATCCTTGGCTCTTCAAGGTTGGACTGCGGTCCCCCCCCTTGATTTTTTTCTCTTCCGAGGCCCCGGCTGGGAGTTCGGCATTTTTCCCCGGGACCAACCCTGTCGAGGAGTTTCTCCTCATTCTCACACTAAGAATGAGCCGTCCCCTCCCCCAACCGCCAGCCGGAACAAAGTTTCAGAGACCCCCTCCCCTTTTTGGGCACACCCCTGGGCTCTTTTCACCCGGTCTTCCCGCACGATTCATAAGCCGCCCCCTTTAAGTCAGGACGTTGTGTTTTGCCCCCCAATTTCGCAGGGCACCGTTGTACCCCTTCCCCTGTTGGTTGCAGACGTTTTTTATGAAGAGCCCGCTGCCTCCCTAATTCCCAAGCCAATTGAAAGCCCACTTTCCCTTTTTTGATTTTTCCGTTGTTGCTCGGGAGTAACGGAAGGACTGTCTGACGGGAACGGGCGAACGCCCAAAGGGTCCCCTCCCACACCTTTCCCCGAGGGTTTTTTCGATTTGAAGGCTTCTCCTTGTGGGTGAATAGTTTTATTGGCCCCCCCCTGAGGAGGTGTGCAGCACCCCGATGTCCGCTTTCTTCTTTTTTCTTTTCCATCAGTCGTTCCAGGAGGTCTTCTCTTTCTCCATTACCATCTATTCCACCCCCTCCCGTCAAACTTTCCTATATTTCCACCTTCCAGCACGGCGTTTCGTCGTCCTCTCTCGTTCTGTGTTTTGCTCCTCCGTTGCCCACGTTCTATTTTTTTTTTACCAGATCTCTCTCTCTTTTCCTCCTCCCTTTGTGTGTTTTTTCCCTAGTCTTCTCTGGCGCCCGAGGCACGTGCATCTATGCCCGGACAGCCCCGTACGCCGCCTTTTTTTTTTGACATTTGGCCCCCTTGAATGGTTTTTTTTTTCCCCTTTTTCTGGCTTGATCGAGCTTAGCGCATTTTTTCTCTTTTTCCTTCTTGACGGCTTGCTGCTCCTGCTTTTTTTTTTTTTTGTTCTATCCTACCTCGGCAAACACCGTCTACCCCTTCGATTGGGGTGCCGTTTGGCTTTTGAGTTTTTTTTTTGTTTTCCTTTCTAAGTTTCCGACCTTTTTCTATCACCATAGGCGGCTGTGCCCCAGTTAACCTGTTTTGATGGGTACATTTCTCAGCCCTTTTCCCTCCGTTAAGTGATCTTTTCATCGGTTCCCAATTCCCTTGGTTTTTGATGGCACCTTTCGACTTCGAAATTGCCCCTTCCTGCGGGTAGCCCCCCTAAGGGTAAAACCAAGAGGCCCCCCCCCCTGTTCCCGGTCCCCTCTCATAGTTCCTTGGGGCCAGCCTCTCCCACACGGTTTTCTTTTTTTTTGCTTCCTTCTCAGGCCTTCAGTACCCGTGACCTGTATCCCCTCAGTTTTCTCCTGTTTGACAGTGGATTGGAAGGGAACCCCTTGGTTTTTTTTTTTTCCCCCGGATGTTCAGCCGTCCTTTTTTCCCCCCCCCAGCTTTTTCTATTGCACGCACCCGAAAGAGTTGCTTCTACTACCCGTTACCCTCCGTCGTTCTGGGAGTCAGGAAACGCCCCCCTCGTAAGTTTTTTTTCCAAGATCCTTTTCTCTTCCATGGCCAACCCCCCCAATCTAGGATTGTTTCATTCTGTTAGTTTTCACGGCCACCTCTGTTCGTGTCCCGTGTTTGAAAGTGCCTTTTCTGGGAAGACTCCTGCTAACTTTCCCCCTTTTTCTCCTCAAAAGTTTCACCGTCCCCTTTTTTTCGGCTTGTTACGGATCTTCCCGGCGGGGCCCACCCTGGTTCCCCCGGACTCAGATTCCACTTTAACAATTTCCCCCTTTGCTGTTTGCTTTTTTTTGTGAAGCCCCCCCGGGTTCCCCGGCATCTTGTTAGGGGTCGGCCCCGTTTATTGTTGGCGGGCCTCGGTTATGGTTTCAACCGCGCCCGGGACCTTTTTCCGGTTCCCCCCCCTCCCCCTACATCGTTTTTTCTTTTTGCGGTTTCTTGAGGCATTTACCCGTCGTTGTCTACGCCCTTCCGTTGACCGGGGGGTACCCTGTTTCCCCCTCTCCCACCCCCGCCCAACCTGCCACAGTAGCTGTCGCAACCTGTGGTACTGGGCCCGGCCATGGCATAAGGAAGTGACCCCCCCCCCCCCCCGGAGGCCCACGGTCACTCTTAAGTCGACTTTTCCTTTTCTCCATGGCATTTTGTCTGAACCCCCGACCTATGAAGCATTTTGCCGAATGATTAATGTCCATTTTCGACTAACGAGTCCATTGTGTGCTGTGGCTTTTTTTTTTTCTTTTCTTGTTCGCTCCCCCTCCTCGTTACGAGGTCCTCCGTACGCCTGCAGTCTAGGGCAAGGTTCCGTTCAGAGGGACTCTCTTTCCCCTTTAGCAAGCGATGGGGCCATTTTTTTTCTTTTTCCCCCCTTAACGGTTTTCTTCCACAAAATAGTTTCCGGAACTGCTCTTCACTCATGAGGGGCCCCTTTGGTAGGGGTCCCCCGAAGTCTTCATTCCTTTGCTGTAGAGTCCGGCCTGCGGAGCCTCCCCGTCCCCTTATCAACACAGGAAACATTCGGGTGCTGCCCTAATGAGGTCCCCTTATCTTCGATGGGTTACCACTGTTACCTGCAAAGAGTGTTTTTCTCCCTCCCCCATCGGCCGACGAAAACTGTTCACCACCTTTTTTTTCCCTTCCCGGTGTTCCCGTGATTGCGTCTCACCGAGGAGCAGATCTACCCAACCGTCTGGCCTGCCCAAGGCCTTACCCCCCTTGGTTTCACGAGCTTCCGATCGTGTCCCAACCACATTTAAACAAGCGAAAAAGATTCGCAGGTTTGGTTTGGGTTCAGGTCCGAATTGTGCTTTATGTAGACGTACCGGTTTTCCGTGAAGATCCCTCCGGTGGTTCCCCCCCACACCCCCTTTTTATTTTTCTCGTAACTTTCGGCACCGCCTTTTTGTTCTTGATTTTTTCCCTCCCCCCCACCATTTTTTCGACACTGCTTTCTGGGTCTGGTACCGTCTTTCCCAAACCTCTCACTTGTCTATAGCAGTTCCTCCTTTTCAGAGCACCTGGGTACCCCAGTTCTTTTTCGTGGTTCCCTCGTATACCTTTGGTGAAATTGCCGTTTTTCTTTTTTGCCAGGGGCCCCCTGGATGATCCCTTTTCCCCCCAACTTTTCTTCTTTTCCCTCCCACCCTCTTTTTTTTTTTTTCCTCTTTTATGTTGTTGATAGGGATCAGTCCGAGGTTCCTTCCCCGTATTTCCCTCAACACACAGGTCTTTTTTCCTACTTTTCCCCCCTTCGCTGACAAGTTCTTCTGGAGCTGGTTTCGTGCTCTATGACGACCAACCCTGTCCGACGTGTTCCAATACCAGTCCCCCCAAAGAAACATTCCCGCTTCCTTTTTCTGTGTGTGATGTCCACCCTTTTCCCGCATTTTGATTTGGCCTTGCGCGGTGGTCTCGGAAGGGTTCTAACCAAGGCTTCCGCGGACAAAGGGCGTTTTACTCGGTTTCACGGTCCAGTGAAATTACTGAAAGCCCCCGGATCTTGGCGGACTTGTTTTTTCTTTTTTGCCCCAATAGGTCTTATCTCGGTTGACTGTATAATGGCAGGCCGCGTCTCTCCCCCTGATCCCCTCTTTAGGTGAGTTAGAAGAACGTCCCCAGGTCCGGATTGGTCCAATTTTTCCCTTTCTTTCCCTGCGTATTTCCCTTTCAAACCACGCGGGAGGTCCCCCCCAGCGACTCTCTCACCCCCCTTTCAACTTTCCTCCTGCAGGCCCTCGTAGGACCTTTGTCTGAGATTGTGGTGTTACTGGTTGGTATATCGGTGGTAAGGGAGTTACCCAACGATCCTCCGGGCCTTGCTCTATTTTCCAGCACTGCGTTTCTGTTGGCCCCGACCTCTACTCCTCTTTTTTTTAAATCGCCTTCCCGAAGCCTGATGTTCGCTCAGAAGAAGAGGATTTTCTTCCCCCCCTTCTCGGTTTTTTGTCGGCATGATCGTCCCATTTTCTTTTTTTTTTTCTGCTCTTCCTACTGTTCTGGGGACGCACCTCTATGTTCTTTTGTTTCCCCATAATTTTCTCCCCAAGGTTTTTCCCATTGGACTCTTTTGTTTTCCAGCTGGTTTTTCCCCATTGGGATCAGTCCGCATCGTACCGAAAGGTCTTTTTGGACGCCTGCTAATTCCGGATCGAATCCCCTTTTTTCCCGTTTTCGGGAACGTCTCTGAGGTTTCATGCCCATGCCGTTTTTTGGTCCCTTTTTGGCGTGGAGGCTCTTGTTGTTTTCACTCCCAACACCCCGTTTTCGGGGCGGAACCAGGGTTTCTTCCGTCGACTTTGAGGCGCCTTCTGAGCTCGGCCTCCCTTTGGATTTTCCCACTCAAGTAATAAGATACGTGGGGAAAACATCATAAAGTTTTTTTTTTCCATTCAAAGGCCTGCCCCTTCGTTTTGGCCCGCAACCCCGCACTGAGTCTTCCTGGGGGGTCCTCACATCCCCCAAGGTTTCGGTCTTACAGCGGAGTTTTCTGGGTAGAACCCCCCCCCCCCGAGGGCGTCCCCTTTTCCCCAGGGGAGTTTCGTAATTCCCCCTTTTGGCCATGGTTGTTTTCCACCCCCCAAATTTTTGGACGATTCTCCAGGGCAGTCGTTTTTCATCGGACGCCCTTGAAGACACCCCCCCTTGACCCTTTTTTTTTTTTTCCCCTGGCAAGGTTCCGCACCACAGACGACCCCTTGGGATCCCCCCCCCTTTCAGCACGAGGCGTGTGATTTTGGCCAGTATAGTATTTTTGTTTCATGAGGTTCCAGGTACAGGCTTGTGCCCTTTTTTTTTTCTTCGAAGGATCGGTGGGGGGATGTTTTTATTTTTTTCCCCCTTCGTAGCTTTCCGTTTGTGACATCTTGATAGGGACGTAGTTTTTTTTTCCCTTTTTTGGACCTACACCCCATGACCTGGTTTTTGGCTCTGCGTTTATCTGGCGCCCTTTTTAACGGTTCCCAAAAATGTTTTCCCCCTTTTTTCCCTTGGGTCTTAGTGCTTCCATTTGTACTACTCTGAGGGACTTTGACCCCCTCCGTACCGCATTGTTTCACCCTGTCCGAGGGCAATGTAGTTTTTTTTTTTTTTTCCAGGGTTTTTCCTTCTGTGGAGTCTTGTGGACCCTGGTTTTTTTATTTTTCCCAGGCCCGCCCCCTCCTCGTTTCATACGGTTTTGACTGTAGCCTGTTCCACGCCCAGGGAGCACCCTGTTTTTGTTTGTCCCCCTGCCGAGGCGGAAAGGACTGCCTGTTTTTTCCCTTTTTTCCTCCGGCCACTTTCAACAAAGCCCAAGGGTCATGCTTTATTCCGAGGGTGTTATTAGTTTTTTTTAAAGGAAGGATTAACTTAAGTTTTTCCCCTTCAGAGCTTCCCTTTTTGCGCGATTTGTTGCGGCTCTCTTTTGTGAAGCCCCAATTCCTTCTTTTTCTTGGGCTCTTGGGTCAAGAAAGGAGGCCGGAAGGCTGGAGGGTCGACAGCTCTTTTGAGTTTTTTGAGCTCAATTTCTCACCTTCTTTTCCCTTCCCCCCCTTGCCACTATTTCAACAATTCTCCACCGAGGCGTTTGAGTGTCGTAGTGTGTCCCGTCCCGTGTCTTTCATAGGTTTTCGCTTCGACAGCCCCCTCCCTTTTCCCCCCCCCTGTTGTTTTATTTATATAGTGGGTCCCTGCGGCCCGAGGTTCGTGTGGCACCCCCTGCAACTTTGCGACTGGCCGTTAGGTTTGAATTGGCTCTTTTTTTCTTTTTTTTGTGTTTTTGGGGATTCGGATTGTCTTTCATTTTCTTTTTCTTTTCCGACCTCCTTTTCTGGCTGCTCGGCCTGAGGCCTGCTGCTTCCTCAGTGGTTAAGAGCTACGACTTTTTCCCCCCAGCAGGAAACCCGACTCCCTCCGCTTTTTTTTTTCGGGGGTGGTGGCAGCTTTCGTCCGTTTCAGTCCGCCTTTGTAATTTCCTCCGAGCAATAGGAATCCGCCCGGCCAACTGTACGGGTTGCTGGTCCTTAGTAGCGTCCCTCGGTAAAGCCTTGCTTTTTCTAATTTTCCCCCGTGGATAGTTTTTGGCCCAGTGTGTTTTTATTTTCCCCCGTTCCTTTTTCCCCACGCTTTAGTTTGGAATCTGGCTTTCCCCCGTGTCCCCGTGCCCCCTCAACCTTGTGATGAGGTAATGGGTGGCGCCTTTCCCAGGGTCCTTGGCATTTCAGGCTAAGTCGCTTTACCAAGAAATTTTGGACCCTTTTCTTCAATCTACTCCTCCTACGGGAACCCCATTGCTTCCCACGACCCTTCCCCCCGTGTGCACTAAGTACCACTTTTTTCCCTAACCTTTTCTCCCTCAATCTTTCCCTGAGTTTCACCTTTCCTGCCTGGTAGACCCCAGGGGCGACTCATTTGGGGCGGTGTGAAGAAGGTCGGGTCCTTCCTTCCACCCTGTTTTTTTTCTTTTCCCCTCAAGCCCCCCCTTTTCCCTGCTGTTTTTCTTAATGAGGTAGGGTCCGAACCTTCCTTTTTTTGGGGTGCCTTCATTCGCCGGCCCCCCGTCTTCGCCCCCCCTTCTCCAACCGTTTCACCTTCCCCCCTGGAGGAGATGCCTCAGACCCCCCCTGATTTTTTTATGGCTTCCTCCTCTTTTTTCTGACGAATAAGGAGACAAGCACCTGTTCTTGGTTTCTGACCGGGGCCCTTATGGTGCTGTTTTTTCTTTGGCGAATTTTTCTTTTTTGCTTTTCGGGCCTTTTGTACTTTGGTTCCAAGCGATTGAGAATTCTTCTCATCTGAGGGATCTTTTGTTCCCGGTCTCCTGTATCCCTCCCCCTGTTTCCCGTCCTTTGGGTACTGTGAAAGGATTACAAAAAACACAACGGTTCCCCCCCCTTTCACACCTGAGTTTGGCCACTATGGTTAAACAGAGGCATCCGCTTTCCGGCCGGAAGGGTACCCCAGGCCCCCCCCTTTAGTTCCCCTACTTTTCTCCTTTAAGCTTTGGAAGAGGCCAACTAGCCTGTCCGTTCTCTGGTAATGGATCATGGACCCTCCACTGTTCCCCCTTTTTTCCCTAGTTACCCCTGGGCTGTTTGAGGGTCCAGTTACTCCTATTTCTCGTCAAACGTAGCGCTTTTCCTTGACCGTCCTACGATTTGGTTTCAGGAATTGCCCCCGACAGATTGGACTCTTGCTTCGTACTGTGATTGTTCCCCACTCGCCGAGGAAGGTCCCTTGTTGAGTTCAACCCCCCCAGCGTATTGAGCAGTTTTTTTCTTTTTCGGTTGGCATCTGGACGCAAGTGTTGGTCCCTCAGTCTCCCTTTCTTAGTTTCAAGCTTGTACTGCCCCCCTACACCAGGACCAAATAGCCGGTCTTCGTATTCTGTCCCTGTTATTTAGTGCAGTGTTCCCGTTCCGTACCGGACCCCCTTTTAACAAGACCGCCTTTTTTCTCCTACCCTCATTCCCCCCGTTTCCCCTGACCTACAAATGTTTACAACAGTTTGCTGTGGAAAGTCTTTTTCTAGTTTCACGCTTCGCAGTGTACCCCCCCATCGCCCTTTGAAAAGGCTACACCGCCCCAGCTTTGACCGCCCGAAACCCCATGCCCCCCGCGTTCGCCAGAGACCTTTGCTTTCTTTTCCGGTTCCGAATGTGCGTCGCCTGAGCAGTACGTTCCCCTGGCATTTTCATAGAAGGTGGAAGGCCCCACCCCCCCCCTTTTTTAGACCCCCTGGCACAGCGGGCCCCCCGCGATGGAGGTTGACAATGCCCCCCGTACCTGTCTGCCATTTTTTTTTTAAAGGTTTTCCTTTTTTTTTTTCCCCACTGCGACAAGTTTCGACGTCGGAGACCACGTACCCCCAGAACTCACTTTTGTACCTTCGTTTTTTTCAACCCTATGAGAGTTTAATGTGAGACTGCCCGTTCCCTTTTTTGCAAGGCTTGATGATCAACCAAACCCTACTCCTATCTTTTTTTCATCCTCCGTTTTGCGCTCTGATGTGTCTGGTGTTTTTCCATCCAGGGAGCTACCCAATGGAATTGCTAAACAAGGTATAGAGTTCCCCCCCTTGAACAAGCAAGTCCCCCCAGTTTTCTTTCGATGGGGTGGATTTTTCTCCGGAGTGGGGGACCCCCTGCTCTGTTTTTTTTTTTCCTTCTTTGAACAGAAACCAGAAACATGACTCCCTTCTTTATTTTTTTGTCCCAAAAAAGTCCTTGGGTGTGCCGATGGAGGGTTTTTATTTTTTTTCTTGGGTGGGTTGGTGTTCCCTCCTGGAGGATATGTCCTCGGGGTTCTTTTTCCTGATAGTTTGGCCCTAAGTTTTTAGTACTGCCCCCCGTCGGAACGTAACCCGACCCGCACAGTTCTGTCTTCCGATTGTTGAGGTGCACCTGTCGGGCTATTTACTGGTGCCTGTGGGCCCATGTTTTCCCTTCTTCTTATTCTACTTCTCCCTCGGTGAGCTATTTTGGAATATTCAACCTTTGTTTTCTTCCATGTTTTCACGTCTTTTTTAGACCCCCTTTTCTATTCTCCCCTTCAGTACCGAAACCCCCCTCTCTTTTCTCGGGAACAGTGCCCCTCTATGCGGTGTCCCTTTAAATCCAGCCTTTTGCCTGCCTAAGACAGAAATCTTGTTTTGTCCTGTTTTTCCTTCGAGTTTTCCTGGAGTTCTCCTTTCTTCTTCCCCCAAAGACCACCTTTGCTTCTAGGCCCCCCAACCAGACCATACGTTTTTCAATCTTGGTCACCACTTTTTCCTTCGACCGAAGAGGTGGGTCCCCCTTCTTTACGCGCACCCCATTCTTCTCGGTTATATTTTTGATCCTGGGGTCATGATTGGGGGCTGCCAAGTACTCGCTGACCCTTGAGGTTCAAGAGAACCTTTTTCTTGGTAACCTTGGCCCAGAACGAAACACACGGGACTCTTCCCCTTGTTGCTTTTTAAAGGATTCAGGTCTTCTATGTCTCTTTAGTGGTTCAATTTCCCTTTTTTTTCTCTTTTTCTTCAATTTCTCGGACGGCCCCTTGGCCGGAGTTTTCTTCCCCTTTCCTTTTCGCCCAGTGGCCCCTTTCCTTTCCCTCTCAAAGTTGTCGTGGCATTATTCGTGCACGTACAACCCCCCTAACTTTGCGCCCTTTTTGCGTATCACTTAGAAGTGACTTCTCTCCCTCTCCTCCTACATCCGATTTGTAGGCTTTCCATTCTCCATCCTTTCCTCTTGCCCCCCCCCCCCCCCCAGTACTAAGTTCAATCAGCCAGTCCCCCGGCCCCCCCCTGTAGTCCCCCCTTGGGCCTTAGTCCCTCACCCCGCGCACCTTTAATGTTTGATTTTTTCTCTTTCATGCCCCTGGCTGAAAGTTTGATCGCTCGGGCCTGGAGTTTCTTGCCCGCCTCCCACCTGGAAATTTTTTTTCCCTTTTTGCATTCTTTCTCGAATTGAGGATCTTTTTAGCTGCCAGTTTCCCCTGAACTCCACTTTTCCCCTTTTCACAAGTTTTGACCCATTGGTCCTTTCGCACCAGTCTCCTTTGAAGCCAGAAGCTGTCCGGCTTTTTCTGATCTTCTCTTCATCATCTGACCCCTTCTCCTTCGGTCTGCATCCGGCCCCTAAACCTGTTGATAGGATGTCCGACCTTTTTTTTATTCTCGACGTGGTTTTTTGACTTGGGTGGGCTTTTCTTTTTCCCCCCCCTTTCTTTCCCCCTTTTTTGTAGAGGAACAAGGGGACGTTCTTCCCCCAGCGGCGTTGCTGGATTCCGTTGCCCCCCCCCCCTTTTCCCCAAACGGTCGGAGGTCTTTTTTTAGATAGTTGGTTTTTTTTCCGCCCTGGCCCGCCGTAATCCCCGTCGTTTAGCGTCCCAACTTACGAAGCCCCTTTCAAACCTTTTTTTTTTTCCAGGGGGCACCGCTGACCGGTTCGTACTCCCCTGAGTTCCGCGGAAGGCCCATTTCCACCTGGTTGTCCTTCCCGAAGTTCTAAGCCCTTGGACCTCCACGGTGACAGAGTATGTCCAGCTCCCGTTTTCTCCCCTCCCTGAAGTTCGAAAGACGCCCCAACTCATTCCTTGGCAGTCCGGAACCCCGTGAGGGTGGGAGTCTTGTCCCTTTTCCTTTTTTTACCTTTCTCTTCCTGGGACTTTGGAAAAAGGTCCCTTCCACGTCCCACGAGAGCGCGATTGATCGTGAATTGAACCCGAGCGTTTTTTGAAGAGGTTTAGTCTATATCTTTTCAAAACTCTAGTGGGAGCCATAACTCGGTCGCTTTCGAGGGTCCCAGAACGACTTTTCCCCTTTCTCTCCTTTTTTTAGATTCTCAGCGATCAATCTCCCCCCAGGCCTCTTGTTGCCCACGTGCTTGCATCTCGATTTATACTTCCTTTTTGGATTTCACGTGAACGGACCTTTTTCTGTTTTTTTATACCCTTTCTTCTCTTTTTCATACCCCTCCTTTTACAGTGATTTTTTTTGGATAAGGAATACTTCTGGTGGTGGAGGGAATATGGTCTGTCACGGTTTCAACAACTTGCACGCACGTCCTCAGTCCCTCCCCCCTCCCGTTTTCGACTTTGTCTTTCATCTGACTGGTGAAGAGGTTATCCTCTTAAGAGATACCCGCCGCCTCTCTGATGGCGCCCCCCTTTTGATTTCCCCCTTGCTCATGCTTTTGGAAAATGAATTTTGGACTCCCCCCCTTACCAGCTCCTTCCTTAACTCTAGGGGTCCCCCTTTGACTTTTTTTCGTCGGGTTCAGTGTCCCTTCCCGTCTCCCGAGCAAACCATCTGAACCTTCCCCCCCTCCCCTGGACATGTTGCTGGGCATTGCCTTTCTTTCTTTCCTTTTCTTTGAGTTTTTTCCCTCTTGCCTCGTAATCGGATTTCCCCCCAGTTGCTCTTGGAAAACCTTGCGTGCCCGGGCGCACCAGAATGCCACTTTTTTTCCTTCGAAGACAAGGTCAAAGAGTTCAACCCCTTTCCTTTCACCTTTTCTCTTAATGGGGGCCTCTCACTTCTGTCTACCCTGTTCACTTATCAGTCTTCGTAAAAGAATGTTATCCCCCCCACGAATACTCCCGGTTTTGCCCCTTCTTCCGGCAAGACCTCTCCTCCCCAGATTTTAAGAAGTTACTTTTCCTCCCAAAGGTGTCCACGCTGAAGAGGCAAGTCCCCCTTCTTCCTCTTAGTGACTATCACAGCCCTCCCAGTCTTCCCCTTTTTCTTTCCCTTCCTTTTTGGGAAAGCCTTTTTTTTTTAATTGGTCCTTCACGTTGCGAGACGACCCTATCCCACATAAGTCGCTGATGGTTTTTTATTTTTTTCATGAGGTCCTCTTCTTTAAACCATTCCCCTTTTTTTTAATAGTGGGATGTTACATTTCCTGTGCCCCCCCTCCTGAGAAAGGTAGTGATATAACTTTTCTAAAAGGTACACCGGCTGCTCCTTGTCACTTCTCCCTTCTCCTGTGAGTTGATCCCTTGCTTTTAGACACTCACCCCTGTTAAGCGGTTCGGTTTCCCTTACATTCCGATTTGTTCTCTTCTTTCCCCTTTTCGTGATGGTATTGCCGTTATCGGCCACGATATCCCGAGGACTTAGTTCTCCTCCCCTTCCACCTCTTCTTCTCTCTACCCGGAAGGCTTACCTTTAGGTTACGTCTCCTGAACGCGCTGAATTGTTTCGTTTTTCCCCCCCCCCCCCGCTCCCAGAAACGTCCCAACCTTTTTTTGACGGCCCCCTGGAATTGAATGTCACCTTTTGTCACACGGCCCTGCCTAAGGGTGCCCCATCCTTAGTCTTCCGTTCCCTCTACCCCCCCCTTCTTTCTATGGGACCCCATCGGTAAAACACTTTCTCCCTTGTCTTTCTCAGAATTCCTTTTTCCCTCTTCCCAGCCCCATCTTCAGACCTTAAATGGGAGTGTTCTGGTCTTGGCCAAGACCCCCTCTTTTTACCCCCCAAAAGTCGAATTCTTTGTCCCATCCTCCCTCGTCTGCGACCCCCTATGGTTATAGTTGTAGTCCTTCCTAAACCCGGCTTAGTGTCCTTCAGGATCTTTCACCCTCTTATTTCAGCAAGCTTCTGGCTGTGCCACCCTCTGCGTTATTACGAGCTGCCGTCTTGCTGTTACCCGCCCCCTTTCCCCCCTTTTTTTCCCCCGGAAAAATGACGCTTTTCTCAATAGGCCTTCTGAGGTCGTTTTCCGGGTTCTCGTCGGTCCGCTGACCCCTTCCCGCCCCTCTTGGCTACGAAATCATCCCCTCTGGCCTGTAACTTTTTTACCCAAATCGTGGGAAAACGTTTTCCCTCGGCGCTTTTTCCTGTCTGAGTGATAGACAACTCAGACTTTGGTCCCTGCCAGGGCCCTTCTCCCCTTCTTCTCCCTCCACTCCTTTTCCCACCCCTCCAAAGGATCCGCCCATATCGTTTATGTGTGCGGTCAGGTAAGACTGTTTTTTCCCCACGACCCCTCCGAAGTAAGGCCTGTTTTTCCCCCCCTCTTTTTTTTTCTCAGAATCTTTTTGACCCCCCAAACCTTTCGCCAAAACCCTCAAAGCCTGCCGATGTTGGGTGGGCCCATTTAACCATGTCACTGTTTTCGTTTTGTTCCCCTTTTTTCCCTCTTAACCACGTCTCAGGTTTAGTCCTTTTCTGCCCTAAACACCTTAACTTTGGGTAAAGGTGCCGTTCTGTTCACTGATTTACATCCTTCTGGGGAGGCTCCTTTTTTGGCACGCTGCTCCCCCTTCAAAAAAATCTACTCCCTCTTCCCCATCGTTTTTGTTTGGTTTTGTTGAGATCTTTTTTTTGCTGTTTTGATGTTGGTCTCCTTCCCCCCCTTAGGGATTTCCTGAACCCCTTCCTTTAATTTATCAAACGTGTTTTTCTTTCTCGATAGCTCCTTTGTCACCCGTCCGCTTACGTTGGCTTTTTATGGAGGCTTTGTGTTCCCCCCCCCTTTCCGACCTTCGACTTTGTTTCCCCTCCTTTTGACCCCCAGACCCCCCCCCTCCCCAGTTCATAGGCAGTTTTTGTATTGTGGAATGGCCCCCCTCATAGCTGTTTGTTTTGGTGCTTGCCTTTTCTGGTGTTCTCCTACTTTTTGCCCCCCTGGCCTTTCTCTTTTTTTCCCGGACCTTGAGTACTGATCTGGTACTGGTTCCACCCTCTGCACCGACAGCCAGTCTTCTTTAGGACTTCGTTTTTTTTTCCAAATCAGTTTTCACTGATGTTTTTTCTCCCCCCTGGAATTGGTGTGCCTTTTCATTCCGACGTCTCTTCTTTGTTAGATCCTCTTACTCTTTCGTACTCTTAATGGGAAGTTTCAACCCCCTCCTGTATATGGGGTTTTCTACTTTTTTTTTTTCCCGTAGGTATTTATCTTTTTGCTGACTCAACATTTTGTGGTCTGGTCCCCTTTTTTTTCCAGAGACCCCCCCCCGCCTTCCCCTTTTCCCGCAAGCCACTTCTAGTATTCAAAGAGATGTTCCTTATTTGGTCTTTCTTTAGTTTTACCCTTTAAGTTTCCTTCTATAAGTCCCCTCCACTCAATTTTTTCGGGACAAGCCCAATTTAGTGTAACATCCGTGTGGACCTATTTCCTCGAAGAATTCTCTCTAGACTCCGTTTCTACGCATCGTCTCCCCACCCGCGGTCTTCTTTTCCCTACTCTTAACGTTGACAACGAGTTCTTCCTCCCCTTCTTGGCCTTTTTCTCTTCCTGCCAATCGTATTGGGTATTGCATTCATCCGAACACACTCTGGACTTGTTTGTCCCATTTGCGGTGGGAACAGTACTTCTCGGCTCCCCCTTTTCCTTCCCTTATTGGAGGGGAATTCTTCTTCAAATTCTTCGGGCCAGTATAGAAGGACTAGGTTACCTTTTTCCTGGGCCCCCCACCAGTTCCCTTTACTTCTTTTGACTGAAAAAGTCACGGTTGACACTCTCCGTTGTTTTTTCGGAGTGATCTGTTCATTTTACCCACTTTGTGCCACCGCTTTCCCTTTTCAGAACTTCGACGGGGATCTTAATTTGCCCTTTCAGCCCCCCTTTTACCTATCCCTTTGTAAGTTCTCAGAAGCTAATACTACATATTTCCCCCCCCCCTTATAACGTGCCACTCACGAAGAACTATTTTTTCCCTGAAAACAAATCCCCCCTCGGTCCTCACCGCGGAAAAAGTTTTTTTCTCCTCCCCTTGAGTTAAGGTTTTTCGACACCTTTTCCGATTCCAAGGGCGTTGCTTATTGACCTCTTGAGCCTTTTGAACACCTTTGTTTTGTGGGGTGAATGACTTTTCCCTTTTTCCCCTCGGTGGGGGCGCAGAGGTTTCCTCAAGTCCCGTCCACTGCGGAAACGACAGTTCCCTGGGAAGAACCCCGAAGAACATTGTCCTCCCAACCCCCTGCATGTCTTCCGTGATTTAAAGGTAGAGCCTGGTGTTTGGGAGGGACCAGTAATAGGTGGTGGTGGTTCTTCGACCCGCCAGAAAGTTATCGGGTCTCTTGAGTTGTAGTAGCCCTCATTCGTGGTGAAGGCTTCCTATGGGCATCCATCTGTGTCCTTGAACCCCGTTTGACGGGGGCGGGTCAGTTGATTCGTGAGTTCTGGGACAAATTTCACCTTGGCCCCCGTGCGATTCTTCCGTTCCTGGAATTTTGTTTTTGTTACCGACCTTTCCCCGTCCTTCGCAGTTAGCCCAGTATTTTTTGGCCACAGGGACGAAGTCATAAAACTTTTTTTCTCCCCCCAGTTTGGGCAAGGTCTTAACTGGGTAAGTTCTCAATTACTTAACTTGGCATTTTTCCCCTTCGTTCTGTTTCCGGGAAATAGCCCCCCTTCCCCCACGATCCAAAGGTTTGACAATGCCCCCCGCGGACCCCTCACTGATCTACCGACGAATAATCCTCCCTGGCAAAAAGGGACCCCCCTCAACCTTGGGAACCCAACCGGGGTGCGAGGTTCGTCTTTTTCTCTAGTGGTACGGAAGGCCATTATTAATGGCCGGCCAGTCCACGCCCCCCCACCCTGGTAAATGGAGGGAGATCTTTGACATTTTATTTGTTTTTCTTTTTTTCTTTTCCCGAATTTCGTAGTAAATATTTTTCCCCACCCCCCCTCTTGATCACCCTGATGAAGGAGAGGGGCTCCCTTCAGGTCCGGTCGGATGCGCTTCTTTCTTCTGCCCGATACACTTCTCCCACTTCCTTTCCCTCAAGGTTCCCGCCACGGTGGGTCTTTTGCGATTTTCCTCTTACCTTCCCTTTTTTTAGGGGTTTGATAGACCCGTTGAACTTTCGAGACTCCAGCT
>Ga0179593_1347596_pt1 | contig 17677 bp, 15 predicted proteins | sample CZODoug2_1_08_16_FD_185931 | JGI IMG/M metagenome (GOLD analysis project Ga0179593, IMG submission 185931) | Vadose zone soil fungal communities from Angelo Coast Range Reserve, California, USA - CZODoug2_1_08_16fungal (PacBio error correction) | ecosystem: Environmental > Terrestrial > Soil >... | reverse complement strand
CCCAAGTGACCAGTTGACTCCCAGAATCGACAACGCCGAAACCTTTAGAGACACCAGCCGCTTTAATAACGTACCCAGCTTATTCAGCTTGCCTCCCGTCTTTCCCGGCTAGTATTTCGTCCTTCGGTCACCCATGCTTGACATTTTTTTACAGCCTTCCCTGACGTGCTGTGAGAACAAACGACCCGCAGCCCGTCGTCAATACCGTAGACCCCTACCTTTGTGTTAAGTTTTACACTCCAGACCGATTGCGGGGGAGTTCCAGAATTCTTTCCCTTCCACGCCTCCCGTAATAGCCCTATAGACCAGAATAAACCGCTTGTCGACGAAGTTCATTGAAAACGACTTCCCCCATAACTTTTTCCTCGAATCGTGGAGTTGTCCTCGTCTTTCCTTTTGCTACCCTACATTCCTTTTGTCTGAGAATTCCGGCTTTTGCTCTATGATTCATGCAGCATAAAAGATAGTATTGTGCTGACTGAGCTCAGAGCAGTTTCCTTGTGTGTTCTTCTTTTTTGTTCCCCTTTCTGGGTATGTAAGCCCTGGTTATCGCTCCCTTTTCTGTACGTTCCAGTGATATAACTCGGACCTGTGGCCCCTCCCCGCTCCACAAACGTTTTGGTCCCTCTAGTGCAAAATACAGGGCAGTCTTTGTAGAGAGCCTGGTCTCCTTCCTGCTGAAATTCGAGCTTGTTCCATTTGACCACGGCCACTCTTACCTCATTTTCCCTCCCTCCCCCATTCCTTTACGTAGACATTTTCACCCTATCTGAACAATAGTGGGCTTCAGTCCTTGAGTCTCACCGGACTGCTGTTATCTCTTTTCCTTAAACGAGCGACCACAACCCGGCGCTCCTTCGTCCTCCCCTCCTTTTAACATCTCATCATTCATCCCCCTTTCTAGCGGTTAACGCCACTCCCTTAATAATATGAAGTGTTTTCAAGTCCGTTGACAGACCCGGGCACCAAGCGTAGCCTAAGGCAACCGATAAAGAGCTCAGCATGAGACAATTTTTACGACATCCCCCCTTCCCCTTCGGCGGACCTCTTTCCCTCCACGGGGATTTTCTATGGATTCTGCGTTGATGTAGTTCATGTGTGTTAGAGGCGTTGTTGCTGTCTTTGGATATATCTCACTTTCATCTTTTTGTCTTGACTTAGTTAGCATACATCGCAACTTTACACCACGCCTCACACCACCATTCCCCCCGCATTCTTCTTCGTTGCGTGCGTCGTCTTCGGGTCATAGGACCGCTCGGTTGACCACCCCAACAAACCCCAATTTTTTCCACCAAACCCCCACCCCCCCGGTCCTGCAGTACCTTTTTCGCGGTCAGTTCTTAATCCTGTGATCGGGCTTTGTTGGGAGTTGCTTTTTATCCCCCCGACCTTTACTCTGCACAACGGAAATGTCCCTAAATCCTAGCGGTATTACCCTCAGGGATTTTCCCCTGTCTGAGCCTCGCGAGGCCTTCTCTACCTTTGTGCCGTCCATGGAATTGCCTCCTCTGTTGCACAATTCCCCCCCCTCTTTCAGATCGCTAGCCCAGAAAGGTTCTAAAAGAGTGCATGTTCCCTGAAATAGTGTGTGTAACCCCGGCTGTTCAAGGCAGCTCTTCGCCACTTTTGTGTGTGGATTCAAGTGTTTTTCGCATTACTTCGCCAAAACTGGAATCACCCCCCCCCCCACACCCCCCCCCCCCCCCCCCCCCCCCTCGTCCCCCCTTTGCGGGCCCCCAAGATGATCTACCGCCGTAATTTAGTAAAAATGGACCTCTCGAGCCCCACCCCCCCCCCCCATGGTTCAAGCTACCGTTCACCTTCGACCGTCTTAACAAGTTTTTTCCCCCCCCCGCGCAAATCGCCCCGAAAGCAATTCTCCCATCAATTCAAAAAAGAATATATTTTGAACCAGAAGAACAGCCAGTCTTCGTTCTTCTCCCCCCTCACGTTCCTTTGCCCCCTTTTTTCGTGAATAAACTCCGATTTTAATAGAAAAAGGTTTTAAATGCTTCTGGAGATGATGGAAAGTAGCCGTTCCGTTTCCCCGTTAGTAGATACAAGCCCCTAAGATCTAGCCCTTTTGTGTTTACGGTCAAATTGCCATACCTCCACCCCGTTTCCGTGTTTCCGCCCGTCCTCCTATCATGTAAATCCTCTCAAGTTAGGAACAAACCCAGAGACGAGTCCAGCTCTGCCTGGACCAACACCTATCAGTCAGCACGAGCGAAGGTCCTTGTACGACTTGACGACATCTACCCCCCCCCTTCCCCCGCTCCTTCCTCATCACCCCAAAGAAGATTTTAGCTACTGAAACGATCCGAGAGTCAGGAAAGCTTCGGTATGGCGAGACCCACTTTTTTCTGTCCCCTTGCTATTCACTCCCTTCTTACAACTCATGATTCAGTATGCACAGAGATAGTCGCAAGAGCAATACGCTGCCCGCCCCCTTCCCCCCCCCCCCCTTTTCCGCTCCCTCTGTCGCCCGGCTCGTCACGACGTAAAGGAACAATACGTACTAAATAAGGGTTGCGAGTGGGACTACAAGACTCCGTAAGTTCCGTACCGACGGATCCTCCTTATGGTTTACGCCAGCTGCCTAACCTCGAGCACCCTTAGTGCCCTCCCCCGCTAATTTTTACCGTACTTTTTATAGAATCAATCCCATACATAACCGCGTGAGCCCTTATCAGCCTGCCATGAATCGACGATTTTTTTCGTTAGATGTGAGGACGAGGCGAGAAAGGGAAAGAGAAGCCAGCCGCCCACCAAAGCGTCAGCCCTAGTATGTTGTTTTTCCCCCCCGCTTTGGAGCGAAGCAAAGACTGCCTCAACCCTGCCAGTAGCGCTCTCCTTTTCCCCCTGATTGACGCGATGTTTCTCGCCTACCCTCTTCTGTCATAAACAATCCTCTTTCTCACGTCACCCTCCCCAAGATTCCAGCCTGCCTGCCTTCGCCAATACTCGTGATCATCGAAGCAGAGCCTCCGGACAGCGAGCCATCCGTTTTTTCTTTAAATACCCCGCCGATTACCTCGGTTTCCGCCGTCTAGCTCCCGGTCGACGTTCGGCCAGACGCCCTCCTCTGACAGAATCTGGATTAAAAATTAGCGACTGGTGCACCGAGAAGGCATAGACCGCCATGGAACCTCTTCATTTTTTTTATCACCGTGCTGCTCCTTTTCCCCTCTCCCGTCCGCCAAGAGAAAGAAGAGTTCGCAGTTCGATATAGACCGGATCCTAGGCATGAAGAATGGCCGAGGTGCCCCCCCCCCCCCCCCTCCGCTTTTTTTAATTAGCCTAACTCCGTCCCCCCCCCGTCCCTCGAACTAGCGCTCTTGTCCCCCTGTTTTCTTGATAATAAGTTCGCAGCAGAAAGCTGAATACAGAGAATAGATCTGCTCTCCGAGTTTTGAACCGGAGAGCATCACACGTCGGTATCCGCGTCGTCGTACCTTCTGTCTAGCCCAGTGAATGATGTGATCTGTGATAGCGTACCGGAGCGCTGATTTACCGATATCTCCAGGTGTCCCCCCCTTGTTCTTTTAAAATTTACCTAGAGGATGCTTGCCCTTTTGTAAGCTTCCCAATGACTACAAGTTTTTTTCCCTTACATGCCAGTTCTCCCGGTACGGCCACGTTCTTCATGGTACCCCTGCTCCCCCCGCCGGGCCTCCGCTACTCTTCCCTTATGTTCAACATCCCGGTAACTGTAACGGGACAGATACTGTCACGAGAACGTGCGTGACCAGCCTTTAATTAAGAGACAGGAAAAACAGAGCGCGGCCGACACTTTTTCTGTATGTAGCCTAATTCTCCAGCCCCCCCTTGTTCGGCCTGCCTCTGTCCCTGTCCGACCCTGGGCCCGGGTTCGGATGACTGACCTCATGTCTTTTTTTTAATCACTTGCCTTGTGCAAGAGTATGCAGGCCTACCGCTTCATTAAACTCCACCGTCGTCTGCCTGTACCTAGTGGTCTACTGACAAAGGTAGTCTGCCCCGGCCGCAAGGGGTGCCACCCCCCGTCTTAATCGACAGCGCTCCCACTATTACCCCTGATCCCCTCCTCGTCACGGCACACTTTTTTGGCCACACCCGCCTCCGGAATTCATGTTCTCCTTAACCGGTCCGTGCTCCAATGCCTTAGTCTCCGGCTTTAAGATAGTTGTATTCCTCAAGGAAAGAGTGTGAACTCTAGCTAGGAGATCCTTTGCGTGCAAGCAACCCCGGCCCCATTTTTTTTCCCATCAGCTCATCCTCTACCCTCTCCTTCCCCGAAGTATAGTTATCTTAACCTGCGCAACCCAGCGTCAGAAACCCAGACGCCCGCCAGAAAAGAAGACATCCGGCTTTCCACGAAGCACGCCACAGGATGTTTCCTCTGACGTTAATCGTGCCGCATACCTTTCTCTCCCCTGTTTTCTCCCGCCCCACGCGCAACCTCCTTAGTCTGAAGGCTACCTGTATCGCTAAAACAGAAGGACTGCGCGCCCCTTGCGTCAAAGCGCCGGACGGAGGCGCCGGTAAGCGAGCAGCGTACGATTGAGACGAATTCCCTGGCTGCATTTACCATCTCCGAGTACCCCTCCCTCTAGATAGCGAAGGAAAGCAAACGGGCGCGGCCCGTGCCTATTTTGAAGAATGCTCCCGGATTTCAAAAGTCACAGCTCAATAGAGTTGGGCGAACGGTCTCCCATTCTCAAAAGACGGGGGTTTGTTTGTGAATATTTTCCGAGGCTTTCTCTGTCAGCACCCCAAGAACAGAAAGCTCATACGGCACCCAGCCGGTAGAAGCCCTCCCCCTTTGTTTAAATGGATAGAGGAGTCCCCCCCTAGCGTGATGAAATAGAGGATCTTTGCATAGAGGAGTATTTTTCCAAGATGACCGGATTTCCACGTCCCTCCTGTGTCCCTTCCTTTGAGATGTGATTGTTTTCCCAGTTATACATCGATTTTCGCTCGACCCGACCTCGAGTTAACAAATAAAAAGAAAAAACCTCCCTGGAGGAGAAAAGAAGATCCCGCAGCCGGTTTTGTTCGGTCTCTTTATCGCTTCTACGAAAGAGTATCTTCAATCAGTCGAGCAATTTAGAAGACCCTCCCCTTTTTACACTATTAGATGAAGACTTGAAGATGATCATTCGACAAGTTTTCAGCAATTTAGCCCTGAACATCCCCTCCGCTATCAAAGAGCCTACCACGTTATGAGATCCCCCTTTATATGAGCGGAGAACCCTTGTGCACCCCTTTTCCTGACGTTGTAAAAACGATAATCTGTTTTCCTTCGTCCCCAAAAACGTTGTCCCCCGTCGTGACTCTATGATCTTGATCAGTCGTACTGTTCACCATGAGAAGACGCAACGCTGAGGGCCCCAGCCTACCTTTACCCCGATGTTTTTGCCTGGCGATCTCTCTCATTTTGACGCCAGCGTTGAACAAAACTGAACCCCTGACATGAGAACGATCAGACCCCTCTCCCCCTCTACCCGATCTCTCCTACTGAACCTATTCTCCCTTTTTCAGTTGCTTGATTCGGATAGCCGAAGGCCGGCCCCCCACAAATGGGCTTTGGCTTTCTCTTACGCAAATTGCGCTTAATATAAGACATCCCCTAAACCCGCGGACAGAGTGCGACTCAAGTACCCGATTTTTTTCCCCCTCCACTTATGTAACACCCCAATCGACAATCAACCGCCTTAATTTCCCCAGTTGGTTGTTTCTGTACCAGTACCTTGTCACCTTTCTTACACTTGCTCCTACTCCTTTCCGAGCCCTTGCCCGCTTCTCACATAAGAGACCCGAGTTAGCCACCTAGTCGCGCCAAGCATTGCTTACGACAAAATAGGGGTTCTTATGGCCAGCAAGACGCTGCGGACGAGGAAGGATGACAAACGTACGACTCGCTCTTTTTGTCCCCCTTTCTTATTTGTCTCCGGGAGTGATGAGGGGCGAGCGACTGCGCCATGCCCGGAGCTAATTTTGTTTGTGTGTGCGTCGTTCCTCAGGTTGTACACGCACACGTATATAGTGACGGTTGAAGGTAAACTTCTGACATCTCCCCGCCGAGGATGAATCTTAGGTTTTTAGCACCCCTCTTGCGGTGTTTTCTAGCTTTCATTCGTCCTGAAGTAAGTCTCCTCCTGTACGGATGCCTTGACATAAGGCGTCGACAAAGCCAGAACGTTTTCATCGTGCTACATCCCTCTTTTCCCCTTCCCCCCCCCCTATTTTTCCACCTTTTAATATTTTTTTGCTTCCTTCCCAATTGTCCCTTTCCGCGATCTGGGATGCATTTAAAGTTGAGGAAACTTCTGCTCTTCCCGAGAAGGGGAAATCGACTTTTAATTCTGGCGTTTGTGCGCACCTTTTACTCCTATCAGTTTCCTTTGAAATTGAGCCTCCTGAGATCGCCTCCAAGCCCTGATTGCAAGGAACCGCCGAAACAGTGCTATCAGCGACAGGAATGTACTGAAGGCCCGACGTAGAACATCCTCCCCCCCCCCCCCCCCCCCCCCCCCCCCCCCCCCCCAAAATAAGACTCGTGCATATATTGAATGATAGTTGAGGTTTTTTTTTGATGAAGTTTTTAGAGAGATCCAGGGGGAATCTGTTGGTTTTGATGCAGAGATCCCAAGAGCCAAAAAGCCCTCCCCCAGAAAATTTCCACGACAAAGAAGAGATTAGCCTTCCTTTTCCTCTTGTCCGGCCCTTGCCAGTACAATGCTCTTTTCCCCCCCCCCCCACCACACCCATCGCACTCTCCCTAATCACTTCCCCTCTCCTTTCCTTTTTCCAATTCTTCTCTCTTCTCTCGATCCCTTTTTTCCCGTTGCCCCTTCATGAGCACGAGCAAAATACCAGTTTCCGTTAAGTCTTAATCACGGTGATTCTTTGCAGGGCAAGTCGCCGACATTCCGTGGTGCGATCCCCGACTTTTAAACGGCTTGACTCGATCCCCGGCCTTCCTCCTTTACTCGTACATTTTCTCCCCGAGACTCCCCTATAGATCCTCTTTAGAGATAGGCCCGATGCCAGGGGACGATCCTCCCTTTTTTACGATCTGTCCCCAGATCGCGGCCTTTTTTGAAACACGTGACCCCCCTACTTCTTTTCCCTCCCTTTTTCTGTCCCCTGATTTTGTTTCTACTGCCCTCCGGTCGTAATTCTTTCTTGAAGTGACATTACGTCTGACCAGACACCCTTCCTTCCTCGATTTCCAGAGCGACTCCCGATATCGCCACAGAAGCCATCTTTTGTATCGACACCAAAGCAAAGCCTGAAAAGGAAGGGAAAAAGGTCCCCCTTTTTCATTTTTCCATTCCCCCCCCCCCTTTCCCCCCCCAAAAACCCACACACCCCCCCCCCCAAACCACAACCCAACAACCCCCCCCCCAATCCCTCTCCTTGGCCCTTGATGCCCCCCCCCAAGCCGACATAAGCACAAAGCTCCCCCCCCCTCGTCGGTCATCCCCTTCGACGCATTGATTTTTTTTTTTTTTGTTTTTTTCATTTTCAGCAGCCTCCCTCCTCTCGCTCACTCTCTTTTTTTTACTGAATTTTTCTCAACCTCTCCCTTCTAGATTTGTAAGTTCGACTCAGCCTCCTGCCCCCTTGTAAGTTTTCTGAGCATTTGTGTACAGTACGTTTTTTGGAAGTACGGAGCAACTCCTGCTCATCGGGCCACTCTTTAGTTGAATGTCGTACTTGCCCCCCCCCCCCCCTTTTCTTTACCCTGGACCGATTCTCCCTCCCCGCAAAAGTTTTCATCGTTTAAGAAACCAGCCTTTGTTACCCCGCGTAGGCCGGAGTCCTTTAGAGGGCCCTCTTGATGCCCCTTGTCCTCTTTACATCCATTTTTGCCCCGCGACCACCTTTCAACAGGGGCTAGGACCCGTGCGAGACAGTCCCCCTTCCCCCCCCTCCAGACTGAACCGGGTTATGACCCTGTTTTCGAGCCGGCGTTTCCTTTTGTCCCTAAAAACGTTCTCCCATGTTTCCCCCTTGTATCCTCCCCCTCCTAAAGGGACAACTCATTTAGTCCTTCACCTTCTTCTCAGTCCGCCTCATCCATGGCGCTCTTCAGTACTCCGGACCTCTTCGTTTTTTTGAACTTGCGCAACGCGAAAATCCTCTTCCCCCCTTCTTGCACTTTTTTTTCGCCCCCCCGTTCCCCCTCAGGTCGTCGACAGAGCAGGTAACAGCTTTTTTGCAAAGTTTTTTGACGACGCCCCCCAATATTGGCTTCGACCACCACCTTTATTCTTCAGAAGTCCCTGAGTGAATGTTTCTAAGTTTTCCGAACCCTTCACTTTCCGCCCAACAAGCGGATTCTTTCCTTACTTCGTTCCTCTTCTCCTGGGACCGTAGACCGGAGAAACACCTTTTCCCCCCCCGGACTACCTTTCGCAGCCGACTTTCTTATTTTTTCCTCCCTGCCACACGCGGGCCACGAAATCGCAGATTACCCTACGTCACACACGCCTGCCCCCCAATCCCTTCCCCCTTTCCCCCTCTGAGCCCCCTCGAGCATTCAGAGAGCCTTGACATCCTGTTCTCCAGAATCGCGAGCCCCCTCGTAGACATCGCGTCTCTCTTATCTTTCTCTTTCCCCCTTCTACAGCTCCTTCTTGCTGACTGCTTTCCCACAAAGCTGAGAGTGCATGGAGAACAGTAATGCACCCACCTATTAATGCCGGCTGCTTTGATCGCACGTGAGCTCCTACACTATCGACGCCTTGGCGTCCCTCTCTCTTTTTTTTTCCCCCCCCCCCCCCCCGTGGTTAGATATTTTCGTCCCTTTTTTCACTATGTACCCTTCAAGGACCGAGCAGAGGCAAGCCCCCTCACACCGTATTCTCAACACCTGGCACAGCCGGTTTTGGGCTGGAATCCCGACTCTGGACGTTTCTCGCTCTCCCCTCCTTTTGTGACGCGTTTTTCTGCGAAAAGCGGTTCCGAGAAACCGACGTGCGCAGAACATAGCCCAAGTACTTTTTCGAATTTTTAATGAGAGCGCCCCAGTCCTCACTCTTTTTCCCGCTGATCTGTCCTTCTTTCCTCGGTCCAAGATGAGAGGCATTTTACTGCTGATATAACAACGCAAGTAAATTGTTATAGCTGGACCTGAAATCCTCTGCCCCTTCCCTCATTTTTGCAATGCATGATTTTTTCCTCTCAAGCTACGTCGCCTTTTCGAAAATTACTCCTCGTATCGCCACCAACCGCCCGGCGTTATTTCCCGTGACTCATGCTCACTCCCCCTTCTACCTCTCTACTGCATTTTTAAATCACTCATGTAAAAGGGTAGTCTGTACATCGACCGAGTAGTTTCAAGATGTTTCCGCCCCTCGTCGGCTATTAATCCTCCTACGCTTCTCACTTTTTCATTTCTCTTTTACGCACTGCGCGCAGTTTTCAGTGTACATGAGAACACATACGATACTATTTCCATCCTATTTGTAGTAGCTGATTTGTTTTTCTATCTTGACTTTTGTCAGTACGGTTTTCTCACGAAAGCCACCATGGTTTTTGATACGAAAAGATGCTCTCAACGACCCAGTTGTCTGCCCAGCGCTCCAAGTCTACCGCCGACGGGTTTTCTCGTTCCCCCCTCCCCTCCCTCCCTCGGTCCCACTCCCCCTGACACCGGAATATTTAAACGTGAAGTTTCTTGCTAAACCCCCCCTGTGTTGCTTTTAGATCATATCCGTCTCTTGCAGTGTCCCTCGATGACCCCACTCATTTGAAATTTTTTTTTAATATACTTTGACTTTTCCCCCCTCCAGACAGTGGACACACCTAGTCATGCTTCCTTTTTTTCTCCAACACATGTCCAGTCTCCCGGGAAATAGGTAGCGAATCGTACAGCGAATAAGGAAAAAGCCGGAGCAGACCCCCATCTCTCACCACCCCCTTCATACACTATCGACCCCCCCCCCCCCCCCCCCCAAGGAGACTTGACCCAGTAAGTTCCTACGAGCGCCTCATCGCGGTGGCTCCTTTCCCCACTCCTCCCCCCCCTTTCCTCAACCTATATTCTCCCCAAGATCTGAACTAGACATCTATGACTTCGTTTTTCCCCCCAGGACGCCCGAGGCGGTTGAAAGTACTTGGTAGAGCGCGAACTTTTTTCTCGGGCCGCTTCCCCCCCCTCTTCTGATAGCGTACGCCGAGACACTACCCTCAAGAGGAGCATATTTCGCTCCCTTCAGGACCCACCAGCCGGGCCGGAGCAGAAAATCACTCCCCGACTTATATACCCCTTTTTCCCCCCCCCCCCCCCCCCCCCCTGAAACCTTCCCAGGTCATGCCTCCTTCTTTTATGCAAGAAGGAGTAATAGTAATTATCTTCACAACTAGTCCACCAGGAGTTGATTTTTGAACACTATATTCAAAGAGGAGTCCCCTTCTCCTCTCTACCCTTAGTCCTTCCCCTTTGCTGCTAGAGATAGACTGCATAGAGCCCCAACGTCGCCGAGAGATTTGCTTTTTATTTTTTTCCGAGATTCGAGGCTTCTTCGCCGTTCCCTTTCCTCCTAGAAGCAGTGTCTCTTATTGGATGTGTTTGAAAGTATGCAAATCAATTTTTGAGCACCCCCGGCCTGTATGGAGAGCCAACCCGAAGATTTTCATTTACCCCGGTCGCCCCCCCTGAATGGAAGTTTACTATATGTAAGATGGTATTTGCAAAGAAGAACGAACGTTTTTCATCCCATAATCCTCCTCCCCCCTCCCTAAATCTCCAATTCTTTCTTCTCTCTAAAGGAACGGAGTTAGAATTATTCCCCCCTGAAAAATAAAGTCCTTTTCTCTACATTATCAGTTGCGACGATCTTCACTTATGCTGAGATCCACCATTCCCCCCTTCCTGCGCTCAGGAGCTAGTTTCCGCATTCCTCTTAGGAAATTTCCTTCTCCAAAAACTTCATGACCCCCTTAGTTTTCCAGCGGTCCCCTTCTCGTAATACATTTAACCCATGCTACCCCTGCCGCGCGTTGGAAAACTTTTAAGACGCCCTATATGTATAGCTAGAGGACAGGTCTATGCTCTTGCATTCTTTTCCTGCATAAAAAGCCGATTACTCAGATTCCCCATGAGTCGAACATGTCTTTAGGCGCCGCGTAAGACCTCCCTCCCCTTCTGATTACCCCTTCCATGTCTTGTCCGGCCAGCCCGGTTTTGGGGGGGAATAACTTGACCGCCGAGCAGTGCCTTCCTCCCCTTGCAACATTTGGAACAGCGCCCAGCCGGCAGTTGACTCGTCCTTCCCAACACCTGACCCTCCCCCATAGGTCACCCCGAACCTTTTTCGCGTCCCCCCCTCCTCACCCTTTTGCGATGTATGTCCAGGTTCTGGTACCCCTTCTCACCGGGCTCTGACGAGAGGAAGGAGAAACCTGAACCCTCTTCAGCCCTCCGGAGGCGGGCCACCCTAACATCGACATGCCACAGTTCCGGATCCCTTTTCCTTTCTTCCGTGACCGATCCCCTTCTCCCCCAGGTTCCGTCCTACCTCCCTACTTCCTTCATGGACATCCTGCTTACGGGTTCAAAGCCTTTGTGGCGTCCGGATTTTTTTTGAGTTTTGCGTCGGGCATAAGGCGTTTTTGTAAGCCCCGTTACTCCCCCGGTCTTTTCTTTTTTGCGGTACTACCTCGTTCGCATTACACTCTCGTTTATGTTTGTCATCTGAGTTTTCAAGACAAATAAGGGGTTTTTCTACCTTTTCTCAGCCGCTTTTTCCCAGAGCCAGGTGTAAGTCCTGAAATCTCACTTTCCCTTCCCCTCTCCCCCCCTTCCGTTTGACTTTTCTTCCGTTTCCCCCCATCCCCCTTGTTTCGGACACACTAGTCAGGACCATCATTGAAGAAGATAAAGTATGTACATTCCCATTTTTGATTTTGCATAGTCCGCTGAGTAACACAAGATCGATCTTGTTCCCTTTTCCCCTCCGGGTGAAACCCCCCCTCTTTCCCGATTCGTAAAAGTGTCCTGAACGAGTCCTCAGCACGATCAGCGTCATCAATAATGCAAAATTAGTCCGTTTTCCTTTCCACCCGCAGACATGAAGCCACCAGAGACCCTTACCCCTCCTTCCCCTTCGATCCTCCCGGGCCCTTCTTCCTCCTTCCCATTTTAGAGATCCTTCCCCAAGCGAATATCACATGATTTTAATTGTGTAATGAAGGCGTGTTTGTCCTTTTTAGGTGAATATAATGATATAAATAAAACTACTTTTTTGTGTTTTCAGATTGCAGAGAACAGCCCCAGCCCTTAACCCCACTTTCCCCCCCCTCCCTCTTTATCTTTTTCTGTCCGTCGTTCCCCCCCCCCCCTCCCTCAGACGTCCCTTCCCTATCTCACTCAGAGACCCCCCTAAGGAAAGCTACGACCGTAGCGTTACAAAGAATCTTACATCCGTTCTCGAGGGTGTGTTTGTTTGGTTTTGGGTTGTTGTGTTTGGTTTTTTTTTTGTTTTTTTTTTTTTTTTTTTTTTTTTTTTGGTTTTCAGTTTTAGCTGCATGGATCTGATTTCCGCCCGAACTCTGGTCAATTTTTTTCCTTCGGCTCGCACACGCTCGGACACATCCGCTCCAGATCCCTCTTTTTTCCCCTGTTTCCTCTCCATGTCTGTATCAAAATGACGGTTTTTTTTCTTTTGTACAGTAATGAATTTTCGTCAAAAACCTAATAGGACCTTTTCCCCAGAGCCAAAGATTTTGATGTTTATAATTCGTGGGCTCGTCCTTCCCCCCCCCGGTTGGCTCTTTTCGTCGTCGCAACGACTCGTCCTGGGATGACGACTAGATAATCGGTCCCTTCTGCCCTACTTGATGCTTGCCGTGTGAACCTCTCCCCACCCTGTCCCCCCCCTTATCTCCCGTACCCGCCTAGGATGACACCAGCGACTATTGCCATTTTCCAGGGATCACCTGTCACGACACGTATCACACTAGCCCCCCCTTTACTTTTCCAAACCCATCAGAAAGTGTCCCTTTCAAAACACAGATAGAATAGTCCGTCCCTTCACTTTAACGATATGAGACCCATAACCGCCCTCAGACGAGTATTGCGTCCCGACCCCCCCCTCCTCCCCCTTCGTTGTCCGTCCCCTTCCTTATGCCCTCGGTAGAAATACCCTAAAAAGGCCTTTTTCTGAAGGAGCTGCTGGCCTTCATCAGTCTCCACCGCACAGGTGAGACTGTAATCGGCTTCCGTGAAGGGAAGTCGTACGAAGAGCTTTGAGAAAGCCTTGCTCTGTCCTCGACCCCACCCTTTTTCTCCTGAAAATTTTCAGAACGCAGAAGAGTGTATACGGATCCAGTTCGGCGAAGGGCCCCAATCTTACGAACTGTCGAAAAGCCAAATACGGCCCCTTGTCCTCATCCCACCTTTCAGCTGACCACACTGACCCTTGGAAGGTACGATGTACCAGCATTTCCCCTTAGAAGTACTAAATTCCCCCCCGTCGGTCTTCTCGAAGCGCAAGTGGTTTCGTATTACGAATAACCGTTAACGCCCAGGCTCATCTTCCTTTTCCCCCCCTAATCGCCCTCCTAAGACAGATAGTTAAGAAGCTGCACTAGCCAGAATAATCCTTTCCCTCGACCCGTACCCTAGAGCATGGTGACCTCCATGAACGGTTTGACCAAGCGCACACCACCTACGGTTTAGCACCTGAAGACCCCTTTTACTTTTTTCGTCGGCCCCCCCCCCCTCTTTAAAAGTATTTTAGGCTTACCTCAATCCGGTCTTATCCCCAAGCACTAAGAATCCGCATCTAGGCTTCTTCTTCTCGAGTCCGAGCTCAACCGATCACATCCGTGCCCCTCCCCCCAGTCCGAGTATGACCGACGAGGCTCCAGCCTCCTTCCTCCGTATTCCTAACGACCGCGCGATGCCCAAGAACCCTGCAGCAATTTGCCGGGGCCGTCACACCTTCATGGACGAGTTTTTTTTCAGCGACGACCTCTCGTCCCTCAATCGTCGATCCCCTACGTACTATGACACACATCCGCCCGGCGCCCCCTTCAATCGCTATCTCCTTTAGCCCCCTCGATCCTTACGCCGTAGGCCCCTCCCCTCCCCGAAGAACCCCCCTTCAGCGAGAAACCCCCCCGAGACTATTTTGTGACGCTGATAGATCGAGTAGATGTGAGCCCTTCCCAGCCTCGCTTAAGTCTCTTTCTTCAAACCCCACCGCACATTTACGATAGTTTTTAAGCACTTGGAACGGGAACATTTCTGAAAACCCCCTTCACTGAAGTACTTGCTTTCGGCCCGCTAGACATCGCGATCCTGACAGATCCCGCTGCTTATTTTTTCCAGTTCTATTCCTCCGGATGGCTTTACTAAGGGACCTGTTCCCTAGATCAGCCGAGGCACCCATTTCAAAGTAAACTCTTCACCCCCTTTTCCCCCCTCTCGCACTGGCATTTTTACCGCGAGGGCCGGATCCGTTTCCTTTTTTTCCTTTTTTGCGTGCTTTTCTTTTGCCCCCCTCGAAGCCAAGCAGCTGCGCCCGATTTTAACGGACTTTTCCGAGCATAATGGTTGCTCAGTTCTAGATGTCGCGCGGGTTCGAAGGGTGGTTCCCCCCCCCCTCTCCTTTTTCTTCCTAATAACCTATCTCCAGCTAGCTGCTGCGTTATAGACTCCAGCCGAGAACGTTGCCTGCATTTCCTCCCCACCACCCAACCCCCCCCCACACCTCCACCCCAACCTAGCCTCGTGGTTCGAACTTGACGCCTTATTGAAACTGACCCCGCCAGGACGATCCCCCGTGACCTGAACCACATGCCTTGCCTACCGTTCAGACCCCCTCTCCCCCTTATAATTAGTCCCTTTGCGTTTGCCCCTCTTCTCCCTTATATACTTGTTACCGACGTGCGTACAGGGGTCTTGATGTTGAGAGTGCATCCCTTTTTATATCGGACTAAGCCCTACGATGTGGATCTCGCCCTCCCTCCTTTCATCTCTCTTCCCCTCCCTCCCACTCCTTTTTCTGTTCTTGATCTGATAGGTCGCTAATTAGACAGGAAAGCCCATTTCTACTAGTGCAGACGCCGTTCGTTAGACGAACAAGCTTGCATGACCGGCCCCCGGCCCACCCCCTCCTTTCCCCCCCCCAGTCGAACCTGGCTCCTTCCCCCTCCTCTATCCCCCTCCCCCTCTCAACCCGTTTTGCAAGTAATTGCAGTTCCCACCGAAGAATAGTTTCCCGCAGTCGTTTAGTTCTATCCCCGGTCGACGGCTTGATTCCAGTTTGAATAACGTCCCGTTTTTCACCTTCCCTCCCCCCCTCCTGTATTAGTCCCTCCCCCTGGACACCGATGGGCACCAACTCAGTGATGGCCTGTTGAATTCACATAATTTTCAGCTAGAGCTCCCGTTCTTTCCACCCCGTTCCGCAACACCGCGCATCTTTCCCAACCCTGCGTTCCTGCTCCTATCCTCTCTAACTACGGCCGAAACCAGGAAACCCAGATAGTCGCCTTTTCAGCTTGCTATGGGCCCCGCGTGGTCCGGCCCCGTCCCCCCTCCCTCCTCCCAGCGAAGGATCATGCTCTGAACAGTGCCTCGGAGGTTCCGAAGGCAGGAAAGAAGGACGTAGTTTCGTTTCATGCGTGCAGGCGACGGGACCAGGCGCTGGCCAAGTCCCTCCTCCCGTAAGGCCTATCCCCTCCCTTCCGAGAACTCATGGGAGAACGGCGTCCATTCTGATAGATATCATGGACCCCCCCCTCCCTTAGTCTGCCCTGTTTTGATCAGATCGCGATCACTTCCCGTCCCTTCCCCCCCCCCATCCGGTGTTTTATTTCTTTCACGTCCCCATCTTTTCCGCCCGCAGGTATTCTATACCCTACTTACGCTCCTACCGAGACAGGTCATAACAACGAGGCATCTCTGCCGCTGCTTGCATCTTCTTTTCTTTTATAGCATTCCAGTTCCCTTTTCCTGAAGGCTATCTTGCTAGCGGAGGGATCCATCATTGATTTTCTCGGTTTTTCTTAACGACCTTTGAATATGCTGATGTATTCGCCATTTCCCTTCTCCCCCCCTTACAGCTTTCGTTCCTGGTTTCCCTGAAGAAACCCTCGCCGTAAATGGAATGGAACCGTCCTGCCCTTCCCCTTTTTCCCTTCGGTCTTCTCAGGTGTAGCCGCTTTATCCCCTCCCCCTTCCCACATTTCCCCCGATGCAACAGAACCTCCCATAACTCAATGATTTTGAAGCGTTTTGGTAACAGATTTTGATCTGCCGTCACGCAGCTGCCTCGCCAGATATCCTATTATAATGCGAACCAACAGATGACTTAGAGCCCCACTTACCCCCCTGTAGGAGTAATCTTAACCCTTGACCACCCCCCTTCTTTTATCTCTGTTCCCCCCACTGCTTTTTCCGAGTGTGTGGTGCTTTTTAGGACCTCATCGTGCCCAACAAGCCTTTATTTACCTTTACGACGCCTCCTTTCTTTTTTTTCCTGAATTGCGCGCCGAGCCAGGTTGTACAAGCGGGCCCAAGCCCCTTGAAATACGGCGAAACGAATACGGGCCATCCGAACCTTCCATCTACGACTCAGCCTCCGCCGCTTTCCCATGATCATGAAGTCCCATTGGTTGAAGATACTTCAAGGCCCAGTTTCTTTCTCTCTTTTGTACACAGTTCTCAACTTCCTGCACGTCCCTCCTGCCATCGCGGGGCAAGTTGAGTAAAGAGTCCACTAGCTCCTTCCCCTAATCATCGTCTCTTCACCGAACCCCTGAGCGGATGATACCTCCGATTTCCCTTTTTTCCCCTTTCAATAGACATGAAGCCCTCTTCCCCTTAATCCCCCTCTCTACAATTCTGCCGCCAGTTTTTTGCGAAGAACCCCGCAACAGAGTCCATTCCCTCCTTTTTCAGACTTGCTGGATACCGCCGCGCCCGGAGGAGAAGTTAGAGTTTTCTTCCTCTTCTAAACTATAGCCTTTTCCACATAATTTTTCTTTCTAAGAGTATGATGACCTCCGACGGTGCGAGCAGCGATTGGTATCAGTTGTGAGTACTCCTGTCGACTTTTTCACTCCCCCCTTTTTCGCATAGCATTTAGTATGCATGGAACCCAGTAATGAGCACAGACAGAGTAGTGGGCCAGTTTTCTACGGTGCTTTTTCATCACCTTTTTCTTCCTTGACACGCGTTACCCCCTGACCCCCACGCCGCATGAACGAGGAACGAATATTTTCTCGGCTTCAAGTCCTGAAACTCCCAGTACTTTGAGCTCCTTCTTGACCCCTTTTTTCCCGAAACCCCTCTTGGAAACCTACCCTCTTGTTCTAAGTACATTCAGTAAGGGCAAGGCTTTTGGATTGAAGATACGTCCCCCTCTGGAATGAAAAAACTGGACCCGGATCGGACTCAGCAACCCCTCGTAGGTCCATTTCCTCTCTGTCTTTGCCTTCGCAGATGGGTCAAGGCCTATTTCTGATACTCTTTATGAACCAGAAGATAGAATAAGCCTATGCTGGCAACAGCCCCCCCTCCCAAGGATATCAGCACTGCCCCTAAAGGCAACCTGGTAAGATGACTTACTTTGATGCATTCCTTCTCCTTTGTAGAACCCCGACCCTTTTTCCCTATCTTCTGGGACTATTGTGCCTTATAGACTTTGTATGGCGCAGTTTTTAGTATTTC
>Ga0179593_1288694_pt1 | contig 17678 bp, 19 predicted proteins | sample CZODoug2_1_08_16_FD_185931 | JGI IMG/M metagenome (GOLD analysis project Ga0179593, IMG submission 185931) | Vadose zone soil fungal communities from Angelo Coast Range Reserve, California, USA - CZODoug2_1_08_16fungal (PacBio error correction) | ecosystem: Environmental > Terrestrial > Soil >... | reverse complement strand
ACAGAACTGGTCCCCCCCAGCGGCAGAAAAGGGCTCATTAGTGAGCGAGCCCTTCCACTTTTTCTGAGGATAAGGATAGAATAGGGACGGTAAATCGGCATGAATGCTAAGCCGTCTTCACCCTTTTTTCCCGCCTTTCCTTTTTTTAAGGAGCGCGGCGGGCGAAAGCACTTTTCTTCCCCCCCCCCCCCCTAGGGTTTTTTTTTCTCTTTTTCCTTCCTTATCTCAAGTCCGGCCTGCGTTTCCCTTCCTCCGAATGCGCTGGAGGCCTTGGAAAGGCAGTTCCATGCCCCCCTCTTTGAAATGCCCCCCCCGATCATACGTTCTCATCTTTCCTTTTTTTCTCGGCTTTCTTACTTTGCCTTGGGCTGAAGGGCGGGCACCACGCTTTGTGGTCATCGCTAGCAGACATCACCCCCTCCGCCGGGTGTGTTTTTGTTGGTTTTTGTTTTCTGTGGTGCCTGCATGGGTTGGCCTACGTCCAGTCGCCCGTTTTTCTCCTTTTTTTGAATTGTCCTCCCCCTGGGCGTGTGCAGATGAATTTCAAACCCCCCTGGTCCTCGGCCATCGCGCCTCTAGGACATGACTTTGAGCGGAGCTGAACCAGTCTTCGTCCCCCCCCTTCCCCACAATCCTACAAGAAGCCGGCACCCTTTCTGAGTGTCTTTATTGCCTTCCTACTCCGAAGGTGGGGAGGCATCTTCGTTTTGTGTCTTTCCAGGCCTTTCCCCCTGCCAACAGTTGGAAATATTCCTTGACAAACCGGCCGATGCCAGGGACCCTTCCGTTTGAGGTAGGGATGTAGAACCACAACGGCCTCTTGCGGCGGCGGGGCGGGTGCGTCTTATTAAGTTTTCCATCGGAGCTCCGTTTGCTCTCCTTTTAGCCCTACTTCTGCCAGGGATTTTTATATGCAGGCCGCCTCGGCTCAGTTACCTTTCCCCTCACCCCATGAGGTAGTGTCAGCGGCCAGTTTGTTCCTTTTTTGACGTAACGCAGCCGCTATGTAGGAAGAAACTCCATCCGCTGAGTGGACTACTCTTTTTGGTTAAAAGAAGCTGCCGGCTCCAGCCTGGCCATTTCCCTTCCCGTCATCCCCTTTTTAGGCCACCTTCGGCAGGGTACTTAACTCAATTACTTTTTCCTTCTTGAAAGAGGCCGGAGTAATACTCGTGAGGGCCACTCGCCCTTCCCTTTCAGCTCCCAAATGCGCATTTGTTTGTATTCTGACGGGGTGATCAGTCCACTCGCCGTTTTGTTTTTTCGAAACTTTGGTCTCCTAGCTGGGTTTCCGAAGAATGAATTTTCGTTTTTCGGTAACCAGGTTGGTATTTGACTCCCTTCAGCTCCCCTTCAACGCCGAAACAGTTTTTTCCTGGGGCACCTTTTTGTCCTGGGGAAAAGAAACAGGGGTTCCTGCAGAGCCTCGGCGGCCCTCTCTCTTTTTTTTACCACCTCGAACTTTACTCCGATTCAGGTATCCTCAAGCCTTGCTTTTTCGCTTCGTCCCGCGTTTTTTTGCCAAAGCCGACTCGGACAAAAATTTCCCCAACCACAAGTAGTACCGGCGCCCAGCTCCCTCATGTTTCTGGCTCCTTTTTTCCCCCACCTCTGTGATCTCACCGGCTTTTCCCCTGTCATTTGGCCTTTTCTCATCGGCGTCTTTTTCTTCCCTCTTTTCCCTTGTCGGCAAAGAGGCCTTGATTTGTCCTTGTTCTGCCCCGGTCTCTTCTGCTTCTTATGTTGCGAACGGCCTCTTTGGTCGGCACAGATCGGTTTTTTTTTTTTCGCACATTTCTGGCACGCGGTACGATCCTTTTTGTCCTCCTTACCAGCCCCCTGGCGCCCTTTTTCCTCAATGCAGGCCGACCCTTCAGACATTGGGTTGCATGATTTTTTCTCCAGTTTAAGGGTCCCTTTGGAACAGAGTCGTTCTATCTATAACGGAACCCAATCAAGCCACGTCGCCCTTTCTTTTCGTCCCAGAACGCTTTTCTCATTTCACTTACTGGTCTTTTGTTTGTACGCCTTCCCAAAGGGACGCGATGTCTTTTCCAATTTAGAAAGACTTCCCGCCCGCAACAATTATACCCTGGTATTCTCGCTATCATGCCGATTCTTTGCCAGCTGGGGTGACAGTGGACTCCCCCCCAGTCCGCCCTTCCCCAGGCGGATCCGTCCCTGCGAAGACGTGCGCCCTTTCCATGTTCAGCCGCAGGGAAGGCTTTTCTGCGTGGGAATTTCCCCTTTCAAGTGACCGGATCTGCTCTAGAGTGTTAGTCTTCCTCTCTTAAGGAATCTGCTAGATCTGACACACTGATTGGAGCCCTTCCGCACTTCCATCCCCCGCACGTTCATTACGACTGTCTTTTTACATGGGGAATGACTCTGCACGCAAGCCGAGGCCTGGGGAAAGTGGTTCCTATGCGCACTTGTTCCCCTGCCAGGACCCTTTTAGAGGTCGGCGATGCGTGGGCCTGAAACGCGGACTTTTTCTTCCTTTCAGAATTGCAATAGACTTTTGTCTTGGTTTCCTTTTGTCGGGATTGTAATGGTCGGTGATTGAAAAAATTGTGGGTGTAGATCATGGCATCCTGAGTTATTAGCAAAATTTGGTGTTAAAGACTTTCCCCCTTCCTTTGCAAGTTGGTAAGCCCTTATGGAAGACAGTAGAATACCCCCTTTTGGCGAGTTTTGTGTTATTCTCCGGGTTTAAAGTATTTCGCATTTGCTTTCTGGCCCTTTTCTGGTCCTTTGGATAGTGGCGGGTTCCCTCAAGTTCTCCAGTTTCGCAGTCTCCAGTTTTTTGAGGGATTGTGATTTCGTTTCTCCGCTTCCCTTTCCTCGTGGTCCAGACAAGGATCGTCTTTTCCCCCACTGCGATGCCCTCCTTTCGGGGTTGAAAGCGGGGTGTCCCCCCTATTCCCACTATTGCCCCCACGGATGAATCGCTCGTTTCGCTCTAAGCGCCTTTTTATTTATGCGGACCATCCTTTGATCTAAGGAGACTGTTGACTCCATGAATGTGGTTGGACCTTCTGGATTCGCTCTTTATAAAGGAGATTTTCCCTCCTGATGACCTTATCCAGATCGAAGTCCGGTTTCCTCAAGTTTGGTTTCCTTCCGATGCCCTTCCCCTTATTTCGAGCAGGCGGGCTTTTTCCACCCTTGGCAGTGAAACCTCCGTACCCAGTCTCTTAGGGTTCCCTTCTTCATTGATATCTATATTTTTCCTCCTCTGGTTGTGCCTTCGGATCATTCGCTCACCCTGCCCTTTCTCGCTTCTTCCCCCCTGAAGATTGAGTTCCTTTGGCGAGTCGTTCTGCCTGATCCCAGACGGTCAGCTTCGGTCACGATTCCTCCCCCGTTTTTTTGCGAGCGGGCTTTGCTTTTTATTCCGGCTTCAACTCTTTTTTCGCCTCTCACGGGTGATTGGAAACAGGGGGCCACCTGCGGGCTTTTTGAACAAGGAGAAGGATCTCGAAACGCCGAGTTCTCCTTCCTTGGCGGCGGTATGCTCCTTTCTTTTCCCAGAGTGTCCCGCAGCGTGATCCCGGACGGCCCTTTTAAAGGATCGCCAGGTCACTCATTTTTTGAAGAGAGAACTCCCTCTTCCGAGCTGCTCACGACGGACTTTCCCAAAGGCCAGCCTCGGAGACCGCAACAGCCGTCCCAGTCCCCTTTCCCGGCCTGGGCAAAGTGACAAGGGTTCCAAGCTTCCCCTAGTCCCCCCTCGTCCTCAAACACTCTCCACCACAAAGAAGGCTTTGGCCATGCCCTGGCCAACCTTCATCTATCATGTCGTTTAATCCCCAGGTGGCGAAGGCGCCGGAGCCTGGCGGAGGTAAAACACCAATGGTCTTTCCCCTGCCGTTCACTCCAGACTCACTTTCCCTTTTTTTGATCAAATGCTGACGCGGTGCGCTGCAAGCATCGCGTTGTTCTTTCCTTCCTTTCTTTCCCCTTTTTTCAACAGGCCAGCAGCGTCGTTCTCTTCGGCCTTCGATGGAGCATCAGCCCTTCCCTTTGTAATAAGAGGCAGGTAGCAATTTCGGGCTCCCGTGCTTTTTTCCCCGGTTTTGCGATGCAGTTCGATTCTCCCCTGCTCCCTTTTCTTAGAGGGAAACAGCGCCTCGGATCCTTCTCTGTGAAGTGACACTAGAATATAGATACTCCTTCCTTTCCAGGTTTCCGACTGAAGGGTAGAATATGCGAGTCTCTGTCCAATTTGTAAATAATTGATTCGCCACCATTTAGTCGCTGTTGCTAGCTCCTCCATGTCCTCATTTTTGGGTCAAGCTTTTGCTTTCCCGGAGTCAACTTGCCACCCTTGCGCTCCTTGCTACTAAAGTTAACATTCTCCCCCTTTGTACTTGTCGAAGAATGGTCGCGCTTTGCTTTTTCTTTTCCTTGTCCCCCTCCTCCCATTAGTTGATCCAAATGCCGGGGGAAACGAATTGCTCCTTGCCCCCAAGTATTCTTTTCCACTTCCTGTACACGATTTAGGCGAACTCTTCCCGTCCCCGCTTTTGATGTGGAGGAGGCAGCCTCTCTTACCTTCGTTTACGTGTTGCGAACCACGGGAGATGGAAGAACTTCACCGCCCGTCAAACTTGTTTCCCACGGTAATCTTTAATAATTCTCACAATGGCACAAGACCCGTGCCGATCCCCCAATTTCTTCCTATGCCGTAGGCGAGAGAAGGAAGTTCGCTATTCTTTGAGATTTCACTCCCATCCTCAGCAGAGCCCATGCTCCTTTTTCCCGGTCTCGAGGAAAGGTGGTTCGTTCGCTGAATTTTCGCTCCCTCGGCCGCCGCTGGCCTTTCTCTATCCTCCTGTGGTGAGGACTCCATTAGCTCGTTAAGGTGGAGGGAAGCTTCTCCTCCCCCTGACGGCGGGATCTGCAAACGTTCGTTAACTTCTGCAAGGGCCTGGCTTTTGCCCTGGGTTCCTCTGTCCGAACTTTATCGGCCGTAGCGTTCGGCTTTTAGCCTTGGGGAATGTTCCAGGGTTTTTTTGCTGAGAAAGTTTCCTTTTCCCGATTTTCATTTCGTCCCGAAGCATCTCCTCACGTCTGATGCAACCCCATGGCATTCTCTATCCTCATATCCGCCTTGAGTCCGGTCACGTTTATGAAGAAGCATAGGGGGACGTTGCCCGGGATGGCTCTGTTTCCCTCCTTCAACTGTTTACAATGCCTTCTGTACCCAAGGGCTGCCTTCTTTGTCGCGATCTGCTGGTACCCCACCCCGAATATTAGGCCCTTGAAATCGCCCTCATCCTTTTTCTGAAGCGGATGCGTGCCCATCCGACGGGCGCTTTCACAATAACTCCTCATCGATGTATGAGTACTTCCCTTCTTTTTACAGCATACGACGAGACCCCGTGTCCTCTCCTTGAGCTTCTTGGTCCCCTGCTTCGGCCCCCCCCCCGTGCTCTCTCCCAGTTCCCTCAACCGTTTCCTGCCCCGCTTAATTCATCCGAGGCTTTATTTACATGAAACTCGGCCCTCTTTTTTTCAACCTGATAGGTTTGTTTCCGGTTGGTCTTGGTGGATTCCACGGTTCTCCACCTGGCTCAGACTCATTTTACCTTCGATTGCCACTTGGGACCTATTTCTAAGACAATCCCCTGGTTTGATGCGGGCTTGTCTTCTCTGTCCTTGTGAACTGAGTTCATTCATCTTTCTTACCCAGTGGTCCCTCCCCCTTAGACGCGGCGAAGCCCGATCGGCAACTTGGTTTCTGAAGATGCCACTGAAAGCCCTTTTCTCGGACGTGCGGTAGGCTCCTTCAGCAGGACTCTTTAAGCGCGGGTCGGGGTCTTTCTTCTTGCCCCGCCCGAAAGGATTCCTGCCCCGGCCTAACTCTTGCAGTAAGAAGCATACGTCCCTTGCGGTATAGATCTCCTCTCGTTTTTCATTTCCCCATGTAAGGGTCAAGCCTTGCCAGTTCCCTCCATGGTTTAATTCCCATGTTCAGCAGTGACTTCCCTCTTCCTCTAATAAAGTTGTGTTTGCTTCTACTCTTTCTTCTGCGCAGGAACGGGCTCGGTCCATTCCGTGACGACCCATGCTTCTGTGACCTTTCCCCGGTGGACCCCTTCCCTCGGACTCTCTACAACCTGTCTTCTGTTTTGGCCTATTATGGCTTACTACAGAGTTACCGAGCCTTTCGTCTGGCGTCCACCACGGCAGTTCTTGGTGGTCCTTTCAATACCCCCCCCCTCCGCGGGCTCCTCTTGCGGCCTGGACTACATTTGTTAGCTCGAGGGTCTCCTTTTTTTCAGTCAGACAACCCCTGCGGGACATTTTTCGCCGCCTCTCTCTCTGGTCAATGGTCTTGCTGTGATGAACGTTTTCCCTTTTTCGTAAACAGCAGTGACCCCCCACACCAAAGAAGCATTTTCACACACCGTGAGTTGTGCGTAGCCTGTGCCCCGGTGCGGAACGGTAGAGGAAATGGTTAGTCCTGCTCCCTGCCACGTGGATTGGCCACTCTCCATTTCAGCAATCACCACCTGTCCGTGTGACGAATTGTTGGCTTCTTAGGAAAGGGTCTCTCCACCCCCCCCGCCTTTTTTCCATCCGTCCTTTGGATGAGCTCGGTGGCTATTCTCCTACATGGAGGCTCGTATTGCCCGGCCTCGAGTTTTTGTGTAAGAAATCCTTTTTTGAAGATAGAGGACGTGGCGTTCGGCGGTTTCCCCTCGGCCCCTTAAACATTCGAAACGCTTGTGGCCCAGTCAGGTCGTAGAGGCCTCCCTCGCGTTATGCCTCCAATATTAGTCGGATCTTTTTTTAATGAAGTTTACAGCATTCCTTAGGAGAAATAACTGGTCTGCCCTGCTTTTGCCCCTTGACCCTTGTGTGGCTTTTTTTTACACGCCTGGGCATGACTCGCATCCCCCCCCCGTAGGAAAAAGCCATGCCCTCGGCCGGGAATAGGACCGTTCCGCGTTCTTTCCCTTCTTTCTCCATGAAAGTTTTTCTGTGTAGACAGTTTTCCCCTCATTGGCCCCCTTTCTGGGCTAGACGCCCGTTATGCCCTTTTGGCCTTCATTTCGAAACTTGAATATTTCGGTTCCTCGTCTCGAACGCTACGGACATCCTCCGACTCTTTACAAATTTTCAGACCCTCGGTCCTTTGTGGGGCCAACTACCCTTCTTGTATAGATCCCCTCGCTTCTCTTTTTTTCGTGGCCGACCTCCCCCCGCCCTTTCAATCTCTCTAAGGATGGTCCCCCAGAAGAATTGATTTCTTCGTCCTTTTGACGACGGCCCCCCGGTCCCACTCGAACCCTCCGCAAACCTTCGACGGACGACAAGGGCCGCCGGCGCCTTTCTTGCAACCCACACCCCACCTCGGAAGGGTCTCTTTTCCTCCTTTTTATTCTCTCCCCACGCAGTCGCTGTTCTGCTCTTCTTCGCCGTTTTGACTATTTCCTCGGCCGAATCCGGCCCCAAAGCGCTGTTTTGCCAGATTGGAATCAGGGTTCCTTTTTCTTATGTTTTTTCCCCCCCTCCCTTTTTTTCCTGGGCTATTGAGGTGACTTCCTGTTGAACACTGATGGGTCATCGCGGTCCTTTTCATAATTCCAGGCCCCCGTTTTTTGGAGGTCGGCCCCTCCCGAGGAAGAATTTCCTCACGAAATGGGGATTCCTTTCCTGAATTTTGAAGCCCCCCTTTTCTTGGGTCACTGCCCCTACTTCCAGTCGTTCGATCTCAGCGGTCCCCCATTTAATTGAAACCTGCCATTAAAAGGAAAAGTCCTTTTCGACTGAAAGGGAGTTCGGGCCTTCTCCGCCTTTTCAACTATCAGGGCGATGCAGGGCCCTTCCTTTACGGACCTCGCTCTATGAATTGGTTTTTGACGGCGTATGCCGCTCGCCTTTTGTTTTCAAGTCCTGTCCGTGATTTTTCCTAACCTGCGGCTCCCCCCTTCTTTTAATAGGTGACAAGGATTATTCTAACTTTGACTTTCTGGATACTGGAGTCCGGGGATAGGTGATACCGTCCCGCCTTTTACGAGGTTTATAGTTAGTGCCGCCTCTAAGGAGCAGGGCTATTATAGGTCATTTTTTCAACAATGAGCCTGCCTTCCCGGGCGCAATGCCGACCGCTTCCCCTATCTTTGGGCAGTCATCTGGGAATGTCTTCCTTCCCTGGCCCAAAAAGCAAGCCTTCCCCCCTCTGCCTTGCCGATGGCTTTGTGAATTTCCTTGGTGCCAGAGAGGGACGGCGCTGCCCCCCCTTATTACTTAACCTTCCCCCTGAGCGCGCCGGTCAGAATTGACATAGACTTCTTCTTGAGTCTGCTGTTGATGCCGTGTACTGGTGTTTCAGATACTGGAACAAGGAATATTTTGCCACGTTTTTGGCTCTTCGTCGCTTAAGGTGGAGGAAGCGTTTTGCATTACTTCTTTTAATTTGGTTTTCCCCGGTGTTTCGTTTCTAGTGTTGATCCGTGCTGCTGTTTTTCCATTTAACTTTCGTCCGGGTTCCTTTTCGATGGGCGCAAGGATAGAGGTTTCGGTTCTCTCTCTATTCGGGCTTTCGTGAGTGAGAGGAGGCCAAGGGTTTCCTGCGAGTACCATTTTTCCGTCGGAGATCCTTTCTGCCTGAGGAGTTTTGTTTCACTCTTGGTTCCCCCGCTCACTACTTTTACTTTGCCGACGCCCCGCTCTCCGGACATTCTGCCCTCCCGCTAGCCTTTTTACTTTTTTTTAAAATCAAGTCAGTCTCTGATCATCTGTTTGTCCCTCAGTTTTCTTGCCTTCGCAGACGTTCGGATTGTCAATGATTAAAACTTGATTGACCGCCCCTTATCATTCCGTCCTCTCACTGCATGCAGTGAAAGACCCTCTTCTTTGGCTCGATAATTTGCTACCCCCCATCCCCGCGTCTGCGCCAAATATAAGGGCTGGACGACGTCTAGATCTTTTCGAGAAGTCCTTCCTCCTCTTGGGGTGAGAGAGATCACTCTCGCCGCACCTAATCGCGACGGAGTACCCCCCACAGTCCTCCTCTTCGAGACACGGACCCTATCTTTCTTTCCTCGAAAGCCTCGAGCGGTCGGTGGTCAGATCCCCGGTTAAGATATCACCGTTTCTCGCTTTTACAGGAAGTCTTTTTTCTCTCTGGCTTGAAAGACTGAGAAGCTCCCGTATAGGCAAAGGAAAAACTTATGGAGTTCCCCCCCTTGGATCCGCTTCGCCACCCTCCGCTCCGGTATCGAGAATTCGACGGTCTTGGGGATTCCCGGGGTAACGTCGTTTTCCCTTTTCCAAACAACCAAGAAGTATTCTCCCCCAGTTCCGATCGCAAGGCCCCTAAGCCTGTTCCGGTCTCCCCTCAGCAAGGGTACCCTGCTTAAGAAAGCGAGACAAGACTTCTTCAGCGCGGAAAAAGCAACCCGATCCCCCCTTCCTGCCCACCACTCTTCTCCCCGTCGGTGGACAATCTGCAAGCTGCATCCCGAGTGTTTACCTACTTTCCAGCTCCACTCCCAACCGCGAGTATTTCTTGCTGAAAGGGCACGTGCACCCAGTCTGACCTCCTCCCCTTAGCCACCCGGGGCGAATGAGCCGTTCCTTTCCATGATCGACAACATGGTCTTCTCACCGTCCGCTTTCTCCCGCCAAGGCCAGAAAGACCCTTCCTGATGACTTCCGGCGAAGGTGCAGGGTCATGTTCCTTCGACTGACTCCCAGTTCTCTTCAGGCAGGATCCGCTACCCGGCACGCCCTACTTCCTTCCATGTCCCTTACCCTAGATTTTTCTTCCCCCCTTCTCTTTCCCCTCGATGCGTAATTGCACGGGCGGCCCCCCTTTATTTCATTTTTCCCATGTAACGAGCAGCTCCCCGGAATTGAGAGCGGCCCCCAGCTCCCCCCCTCGATCACCCTATACTGCTTGAATTATCTCTCAAGAAGCCCAGCAGAGATGTCCTTGTCATCTTCTATTTTTTCTCTTCCTCTCGGATGCCGGTCCCCCTGGGAGCATAATCGCGATCGGGACCCCCCCGAGGTTAGGCTCAAGAAGAAATTTAATTTTCCGGATTTGGGCAAGGCTCCCCTTCCTCGCCTTTAATCCTGGGAAATCACCAGGAGTATTTCTTTTACTTCCCGAGTTTTGTCCCGTCTCCTCTTGCTACCCTTTCCCTGGCGCGAGGTGGATTTCAACTTTCTGCGACGAACGACTCCTTTCTTTCCTTTCCTGGGGGGAAAACTCCCTTCTTCCTCCCCATACGAAGCACACAGGTCTGAGTTTCCTTTTTTTGCCGCTTAGGCGCAAAGGTACGGCCTTCCCAAGTTGTTGTGGCTTAGGGACGGGTATCGCGGATCCGTCCTTTCTCTGAGTAAAAAACGCGTCTCTTCCCTCCCATACAGAAATGCCCTTCCTAGATCAATAATCACTCCACAAGGATGAAAAAGCGATTGTTTCCATCCCCTCCCCCCTTGAAGTTTATTCTTTCCCTATGAAATCGCTTCCCTATGACATCCTGCTGCCCCCCCCTAGGTTCTTCTCAGAAGGTAGGTCCGCAGCGCCTGAGGACTCCTTCCCGGGTTTTCGGCCGCAGAAAGGTTGTTTCTTTCCTTTAAAGCCCATGAGCCTCCCCTTTAGGAAATACTTGACTCATGGGGCGGGCGCCTTCCTCCTCTGCAGTCCTTATCGGCATTATGCGGCCAATCGCCTTTTTAGTCCTGGCTTCGAACTTTTCTGGGCCGTACTCCTAAGTTTTTTATTTTTCCCCCCCGTTCTTTTCCCCGTCATAATTTTTAGCTAAGGGAAAGGGGAATCGCTCCCACTCCTTCCTCCACGGGATTACTGATCGATTTTCGACCACCCCCTTGCGCAGTTTTGAGATGCTGGCGTAACTCTCGTGCCGTCCCGCGCTACTTACTCCTTTGCTCTTTTTCAAGGTGTTTTTTTTAAATGGCTGTCTTTTCACGTGGCCAGCCTATTTTGTGTGTCCATGGTTTCCGCAAGGGAGGGAGCCTTTCTCTTCTCTTGTACCACGTTCATAGTCTGCCCTCAAGCCGAGATTATGGTCGGCCTCAAGTTTTGTTTGATCTTCCTTAGCCCGGGCCTACATTTTTCACCTAAGTGTTCTTATATTCTACAGTGACTCAGTGACTAGAGCGTTTCTTCCTCCCGAGAAGATCCTAGCCGGTTCTCCATTAGTCGACCGGTAATAGCCCCGATCAAGACCGTTTCCATGAAGTGTTTTCTCTCATTTTCCTCATCGACTGCTAACCGGGCATCAGTTTTGATTGCCCTTGTGGTCCTGGCTCTTTCCGGGAAGAGGAAATTCAGAGCAATCTTTCCTGTACAAGCTCAATTTTTTTCGCGTCTTCCGCATCCTCAGCGGGTTTTTTTGACTGCAGGATTTTTCTGCTGTCCTGTTTTTTCACTTTTTTTTTTCAGATTGATTCAACGGCTTAATTGAGACGATGCAATTCCCTACGGCAAAACCTTTTTTTTTTTCTGTGCCTTCACAGCCTTTACCTTCCTTAGAGCCTTACGTCCTTTGAAAATTTCCTCCTTGACGCCGACGAGGTCGTTTTTATTTGTTTATATTGACACGGCCAGACCTGTTTTTCCCCCCTTTAAGTCTTAGACGACTTAGATCACTCCCCCGACCTTGCTAGCCCAGGATCGGGTCAGTTCCTTTTGGTCACTGCCTTGCAGTCTTTCCCTTTTTCAATTCACGCCCCCCCCCCCCCCCCCCCCCCCGAGCCCCGCCCCCCACGGCATTTCTGTCCTCATTTTATCCCTTTTTTTTTTTGTTGCGTCTCTCCTTTCTTCTCGATGCGGCCGGAGCGGAATGGCCTTAGTGACCCTTCGGTTTTGAATTGCCCCTTCCCTGAAGATTTTACCTCCATACGGGAAATTTTTGGTCCGCGTTTAAGCGAGGTCTTAGAGTTCAGAGCCTTTTTGCCGTTGAGTTGACAACAATATTTCTTTCAATATATACAACAACAATTTACCTCTCCCCTTCTACTACAGCGGTTTTTCTTATACGGGCCGTCGTCGCGAGTTTGCTTTGTTGCAAATCCTGTTCATCAGACCCCCCCCCATTTCGTCTTCCGTTTTTCGCCCCTCGAGCCCTGGTCTCGCAGTCAGGCTGGAATATTTCCAAGACCCCCAGTTCAAAGACGACATTTTTTTCTCATTCCCCCACTTCTGGCATTGCGTAGCTGAATTCCCCCGACTGTGCGTTTATTCTGTTAGGCCGGGAAATGTCTAGAGCGGCCGGTGCCGACTGCACCGGTTTGGGCCATATTAAGCCCAGCAATCCCCCTGAGACGGGACAACCTATTTTCGGTATCTTGATTCCCCACCACGGTCCTCCCCCTCTGGGCGTGGAGGGCGCGAAAGGTTTCCTCGTTCGTCCATGGAGACTCTTTTCCCCTTGATATTCTTCAGCCAAGGCATCCTTCTATAGTTTTGACCGTTGCCTTGGCGATGGTCTTGCGCGCCCCATTCTTCTCAATAGAAATTCTCGGACTTGGGTTCTCCCCTTGATGAAAGGGGTTTGCATACTCCCTCCCTTTTAATTGATACCCCTATTATCTTTTCGTTAAGCAAGGCTATGTCCTTTTTATCGTTCGGCTTTTCCTTGGGCTCCCCCTTTTCTTTACTCCAGTTTAACTCCTCCTTTCATGGTTAACGTGTCCCCTCATACAATTTCCGTCACCTGAACTCCTTCCGGCGTTATATTTCTTTCGGGATTGCGGACCCCCTTACATTTTTATTGGTTCGGTCTTAGAGGTGATCAGGACATTTTTTTGATCGCTCCCATTTTTTGTGTCTTTTCAATGCCCCCAGCCGAATGAACCTTTCTTCTTTAAGGGATGCCGAAGCGTTTTTCGCCTTCCCCATCGACCCTTTCGACGGCCTTCCGGATGGACCCATTCCTGTGGAGCCCCGACTGCAGATAGTTTTTTATTTTCCGGAGCCCTCGGGCGGTAAGGAACGTCCCCCCTCCAATGAAAAATAAGGATGTAACCCCCGCTTCCTGCTTTTTCCAGGCGGCCGGCACTCCCTAAATCCTTTTTTAACTTACCTGATTCCTCCAACCGGGGACGCCGGGGCCGGGACGAAATCGGACTGGCAGACTTGCTCGTTTTCATCCCCCTTTCGATTGGGACGATTATACTCTGCCCTCCTATTTCATATTCGGTCCTGATCCCGCATTTGCGATTGGCATATTAGATCAGGATGATATTGTACTGTCCCCCTTGATCGCTCTCAGTCGGCCCCATCTCCGCGTTCGCCCCACCCCCGAGTGGATCGGCCTTCCTCCGCCAGCCAAAGGCGGGTTACGTGGTCGCCCCTTTAATCCCCATTTCCGCACTATGTCCATACCCAGATGGCTGAAGGCTGATTGCAATCACTTCTTTGGTCACCCCCTCTCCCGAATCCTGTCTGTTTATCTTTCTTCCCTTCCCACCAATAATCCCCCCACAGAGCAATTCTTCTTCCCGGTCAAACCTTTTCCGTGCCTTTCATCTTTGACCTGTGAGTCGGGCTTCCCCCTTTATTGGACCTTCTTCCCTTTGCAGCAGCTCCTCCCTTGGCGGTCCAACCCCTCTTTTTTCCCATGGAGGGTATCCTGCCAGACATCGCCGCTTGTTTTTCCCTCTCTTCTGTCATCACTTTTTAGTATCTAGAGACGGCATTCTTCAGTCCTGGAAATCGATGTTCTTCTGATCACCTTCAACCTTTTCCTATCTTCCCGATACGAGGGTTTTTCCGGCGCTTCCCTTACGTGCCCTTTGATATATGTCCCGGCCTCTGCACCTGGCGTCCGGGCGGAATGCGAACGCATCGGCATCCCTAGTCTTTGTTACTGTTCTTTCTATTATCAGGCCATGTCTTTTTTTCAACCTCTTCCGGACTCTGCTGTCCTTTTCCCCCCCCTGGCAGTTCATCCTGACTGACGGACTCAGATAGTAGCCGATCTGGGCCTCCTACGGGCGATTTCCTCATTGCCCATCCCGTGCTGCCAGGGACGGCCGTGATGCTTGACCCTTTGGGTTTTTTCCGATACTTCCCTTTGTCGCTTGCCCGGCGTTTTCGCAGAGCTTCCGCGCCTTTGTAGAGAAGGTAATGGCCTGGCCGCCGAGTCTCTTTGGTCCCGTTCGTTGAGATGGAAGGCTTGTTTTCGATCTGCGCTTTTCCCTGGTCGACTCTTCCGGTCTAGTGGAGGGATGGCAGCCTGTTTTTTTTTTTAGGTCCCCGATTCTTTTTTTACTCCTTTTCGGTCTATGGAGAGTCGGTAGTTTTTCTGGTGCGCTACCATCCTGAGTATCGTCCTGATGCTTTCGTTTTTCAATATGTTGGTGTTGTCCAGGCCATTCTCTCACCACGGGCTTTCTCCCCGCGAGTTTCTCCTCTCCTTCTCCTTTTTTATAGTCTTTATGATCCGCGTTGACTTAAGATGGTGCCTTTTCCGCCCTTCAGAGCGCGGCCTTGATGACAAGATTGCATTAGGAGAGCAAGCGAGGTCCCGTCACTTTCTTCTTTCCTCTCTGCCTTCAGAGAAGAATCCTCTCTTGCGATGCCTCGCCATGATCCCTTTTTGACCCCTTCCTTACGTGAATGGGAACGACCTTTATCAGGGGTTTTCCGAAGTGATCTCTCTTTTCAGAAGTTGGTTTTGGTTTTTTTTGTTTCTCCTTCTCCACCGTCGCCCGCTCCCCTTTTTCCCCGTTCCGACTTTATTCGGATTTATCGATTATTGTCCCGTTCTTCTGATCGGCGGTGCTTTTTTTCATACCCTTTCTCGAGGGGCGATCGTTTCCCCCTTTTTTTTGATTTTTCCTCCTTCCGTCCCCCTTGACAGCGAACGTCGGTGAAAGGCCCCCTTCTCTTTGGCAACATTCTCCTTCGCATACTACGCTAATGCCCGCTCCGGCGCGAGAAGGCGTCTACGTTTGTTTTCGGTCTTTTCGGTTGGGGGGTGGTGTGTGGGACACCAAAAGGACCCCACCCCCCCCCCCCCTTCACCCACCACACCACCCCCCACCACCCACAACCCCTTAACCCACAACACCCCCCACCAACCCCACCCCCACCCCCCCCCCCACCCCCCCCCTTGTGGTGTTTCTTTCCCCCTGGGTCCCTTCACAACCGCACAGCTGATCCACTCTAAGAAGCCTTGGACGCCAGGACGTGCCCGGTTTGGCGCGCCGAAGCCGAGGTAGTTCTTTTTCGAGACCTCCTACCTGCTGCAAGCCGAAGAATCTGAGCCCCCCCTCCCCACCCCTTCAATGCTTCCCAGCGTCCCACGTCTTCAATGAGAAATTCCAAAGGCAGCGCAGAGGATCACAATCCTTCCCGATTTTTTCCACTTTCCCCTGCTTTTTCCTTGTCCCCGGGAGATAACCGTCAGTTGAAGCAATGCCTCAGCCCCAGAGTGGGAATCGCCTCCCTAGACCCAACACCACCTTGGCTAATAAACAGGGCAGTATCCCCTTTTTTTTCCTTCCCCTACTTCGATGGCAATGTATGCAGCCTTCTTCCCCTGGTCAGAGTGAGTGTTGTCTCCCGAAGCGCGGCTCCCCCACCTGAGCATCGTCATCCAGGCAGCCCCTTCCAAGTCCCCGGATTTTCTTCCCCCTTGCCCGAATAACAAATAGCCCATCTCAGAGCAAGTCAGTTCTAAGTAGGCTTTAATTTCGCCCGGGCCGCGGAAACTCAGGGTTCCTCTGTCAAGATCCCCCGTCTTGTTTTCCTCTCCCGACACAGCGCCACATTCCCACGATAGTCGTTACGTTTCTTTTTTTCCTTACCTTTTTTCTCCTCCTCGCCATTGCGGAAGAAGGGGCTCTCCCTCTTCGTGTTTGTCCCCCCCGGTGATGTCCGGCCCGAGGAAGCCAAAAAGCCCCTTTGCTTACTGTTTACTTTTTACCGTTCCCTTTTCCAGTCATTCCTTTTTCCCAGAGGTCCCACTCGGGTCTTTCTTCCTCCCCTCCCTTCCCATTTTTTGTAGCCGCTCCCCTTCACTGTCATCTATTTTTTTATTCCGTATTTTTTCCCTTGTGAAAGATGGCGAGGTTCCCCTGATGGGGTTTGTATGATTTCAGGGCATTCACTGCCGGGGGGATTCTTTGCCCCTATTCCGTCCATCGTCTTTTTTCGGCCGTTCTTTACCCATCAACGGTCTTCTTCCCATCCGTTTCTTTCCTTAGGGTTCTCCTTTCCCCTCTTCTCTTTTTTCTTCTCTGGCCGACATAAAGCGAATTTCGAAACGAGACTTTCCAATGCTCCCCTCCCTTTCCCCCCCCCCCCACACCCCCCCGGTTGGGGGTGTTGGGTGTTGTCACTTTTCCTAGATCAACGGCCAAATAGTCCCGGCTATGATCTTTTTGCCTTTTCCCCTTGACCCTCACGGTGAGATCGAGCATTACCCTTCACAGGTCTACATGCCCCAGGCGCCGGCCTCTTTGTTTTCGGCCGCTGTTTCCTCTCTTTCGGCTTTTTCATTTTTCCTCGGCCGACGTTCTCCCTTCTTCCTCCTTTAGAGATGTTCAGGTCGGCGTTCTTCCCCAAGAGAGCTTGACCTTTCGGATCTGAGGCCAACTCCCATAATTGACATGGGCCCTCGGAGGTTCTGGTCCTCCCTGAGGGGCGTATCTTTCCGAAGTCTCTTAGGTCCTTTACTTCGTTCCCTTCCTCTTTCCTTGGCCAACGAGCCAACGGGGTCAGGCCTTTTTTCCATGGTCCTAAGTCGCCACCCTTGATTTTCGCGCTGAGGCATACCCCCTCTTGACGTTTCGTTTTTCCTATGACTCCTTTCCTTTTTTAAGGGGGGGTGCCCCTGAACTTTTTGATGGTCCTAGTTCACTCTTCCCCCGGCGTGGCCAGCCTTGTCCTATTGCAAGGGCGTACAGGCCCTTAGGGCAGCAGGCTCTGTTTTTAACCCCCCTCTTTCCGGTCCTTCCCGAAAAGTACGCTTTTATGGCGTGAAGCCCTTACTGCTGTGCGCGGCCATTTTCTTTCCGCTTTACAGCTAACCATTACTCAGCCGGTTTTAGTTTTGTTGGTTTTGTTTTTAGTATCCATCCCTTCCTCCCCCTCCCGTCCGCTGAAGGAATAATATCCTCCAGTAGTGATTGAATTTCCCTTTTATACGGAGCTCTCCTCCCATCAAACCCTCTCCAGCCAGTTCTCTGAGTTTCTCTAACCTTTTAATTAATATTATTAACCTTACCCTTTCTTCTGTGTTTTTATGGCAATTACCAACCTGGTTAAGAGGCCTTGGAGACTCTCTTTGCTAAAACTTTCGCACATTCTAGGTTCTCAGAACTCATCCTCCTGTTTTCTGTGATTGTCATTTTTTTTTTCTCTCGGGTTTCTCAAGCTGACGTCCCCTTCATGTACATGTTCGCGGCTTAAGCCATCCTTATCCGGCCTTGGTCTTCAGATGAACAAGAGTTTTCCTGACTTAACGCCTACGACCCTTGGACATTTTCCCTTCTCCTTCCCTATTCGAAGAGATCTTGTACTGTGTAGAGGACCCCCAATTTTCAGTCTTTGCCCCATGTCACTCCTTAGTAACTCTATTTTGGCGTGGTCTTTCTCCTCTCGCTCGGCAGTCCATTGGCCTTGATTGCCAGTCCTCTTATTCCGTCCATTTTTGTTTTTGCCTCTCGCTCCCAGAAAT
>Ga0179593_1716066_pt1 | contig 17681 bp, 21 predicted proteins | sample CZODoug2_1_08_16_FD_185931 | JGI IMG/M metagenome (GOLD analysis project Ga0179593, IMG submission 185931) | Vadose zone soil fungal communities from Angelo Coast Range Reserve, California, USA - CZODoug2_1_08_16fungal (PacBio error correction) | ecosystem: Environmental > Terrestrial > Soil >... | reverse complement strand
CGGAAAAATTCGCGGAATAATAGTGCTCAAGGTGCTCTTCCCGTCGTCGTGGCTTTTTCCCCAAAAATTTCGAAGTTGCTGAGCAGCGTGGCTTCCGCGTGTCGTCGCATCTTGTGTTTTTTTCGTTTTTTATTAGGAAGGATTTCAAGAGACCACACTCCCCGATCCTTGGATGTAATCTTCACCTCAGCAGAGCAGATTCGTTCTTCTGCGAGCGGCGTCTTTTTCTTTAATTTTCATTTTCTGTTTCTTGCTTCGACCTTTCATGGAAACTTCTCCATTTACAAAGAGTGTAATCACTGACACGAGTGATGTGACCATCCTCACACCCCCCCCTACGGGGAGAGGCCTTCTTCTATTGTCCTGGGCCTTTACCAACTGATTCGACCACTTCTTTTTTCTCCCAGCACTTTTTTTCCCCCTGCGAAAAAATGGGCGTTAATCCCTTTTTGGATCCCTCGACTCCGGGACCAAAGTCGAGGTCTTCTATTTTGACTTTTTCCCCGGGACACAGCGGGGCGATCCAGTGGCAGCGGTCCCCACGGGATGTTTGTTAGTTTTTGGGGTAGCTTTGTCGAGCCAAATCGTTCCATTCTTTCAACTGTCTTCTTTTTTTACTCGTTTCCATTATTCTGTTAGTACTGGGCCCGTTGATGAAGTTTCCCCCAGCCAGCCAGGTACGTGCCCCCCTTCTCCCCGTGCCGCCCCCTCGTTTTTTTGTCTTCTTTCCCTCCATACGTCGAACGCGTTCACCCCTCAGCAAATCCAGACTTCCTTAAAAAAGCAACATGTTGAATGGCAGTTCGTGGTTTTTCTCCCGCCTTTAATATAATGGTCTCCCTTCCGTTACTTCGTAGGGAATGTCATCGTCGCATCAATGTTTTTCAAACAAGAGGTGCGAATCTTATTCAGGCACGGTTTGGACACTTCTTTTTTCCCCAGTAGAAGCTTCTTGTCCCTTAAATTAAAAAAACCAACTCGGTTTCCTCTTTTTTTCAGCCTAAAGAGAGGAGATTTACGTTCCTACGAAAAGTCTGGATGGTGAATCTCCCCTCTTGAAGTTCTAATAAAGCATTGGAGTGATAGATTCGCTATGTGTATAATTACAAGCCTCATATCTTTTTTCTTTTGTGTTGTGTGTTTTTTTTCCCCTCCCAGGTTTTTTCGCCTGTATGGTCCTTTTTTTCTTATGCGGGATGCTAGTCTTCGGGATAGGTTTTGTCCCCACGTGGAGGCAGTGGTTTTTCTTTTTTTTTGTGCAACTACTCCCTTATTGTGATTTTTTCACGGGAAGGTCGCGGCATTTTTTTCCCGCGTCCCCAATGCTTTCTCTCGCCCCCCAGGATTTGATTGATGCGCGTTGGCTCGATTTTTTTTCAGTGAAAGACTCAACCGGACGACCAACCGTTTCTCATTCCACCTCATCTTTCAGCCGTCCTGCTTAATTCCCCCATCACTGTATAATCTATCTTCTCCTCCTCCCTTTGTTGTTTCTCCCGATGGAACGGCGTGGGAATTCAGCCCCTTTCCCTGCAGGAGTTCGTGTGCCATCTGCGACCTTTTTTTTGGGCTTTTGCCATCTTTACTCCTGCGTGAACTGCAGAATTCTCGCCCTGCTGCCTTGCGTTCCCGGGAGATTCGGCTAAGTCGGCGTTTTCCAGGCCGTCCCCTTTTCACGGCCGGGGGCCTCCCACCCAACCCCCGAGATTCTTTGGCACACCGCTGTCTCCCCCCCCCTGTATCTCACCCCCCCCATCCTGCCCTCTCCTTCCAGTTGCCTCCGGAGACCACTTTCCCCTAACGTCGCCTTTGGTCATTCCACCACCACAAACAAACGGCACCACATGATTCTCTAACCCCCAATTTCTCTCTACTAAGTCTTTGGAGCGACGGACTCCTTTCCCCTCGCGGCGAGCACCCCCCAGGATATTTCGGCTACGGCCCTTTCTTTTCCCCAACATCTTTTTTTTGCAGCGTTTTCTTTCTCCACACCCAACGTTACGTTAATCAAGATTGGCCAGCTTCAATTTCGATATCTTAGAGGGTGTAACGGATTTTGCATTTCCCCCTTTCACTTGAACGGGGGGTTTTGCCCCACCTACTTCGATCGCCCCTTGCCTCTAAGCCGGCCGCGAAAGCGGTACCGTGTTTCCCCAACGCACCTCTTCGTCTTCCCCTTTTGGAGGTGTTTTGAATCGTTCTTACGGGCGGTCAGAATTCACAAACTCTCTGTCTTTCCCCCCCTTCCGTCTTTTTTTTTGTCTCCCTTACTGGGGCTTTGAGGACCCAACCGATCCCATCTCGCGATTTGTGACGTGCCCCGCAGTTCCTTCCAGACTAACGATTTTACCCTCCTCTATTTGCACCCCCCTCCTCCGGAGTCCTGGACCGCATGTTCCGTTTGAGACTATTAAAAGACGACCTCGACTTTGCTCCACGGGGGTCCGGGGCCACACCCCCAACTGCAAACGCTTTTTTTTTTTTTTCTGCAATGGGGTCACGAAAGCGGAAGTCGAGCAAACGTCCCTTTCCCCCGGCAGGAGTCTTCTGTGCCGGTACCTCTCACCACTGCTCTTTTTTTTAACACCCTTCAGATTCCCCCCCCCAAGCCTCCCTTTTGTGAAGTGGATTACTCGCTGATTCCCTTTCGCTCTTCGCACTCCCTTTGACTTCCTACTTCTGCAGTTTTTAAATACTCCACGAAAATTGCGCTTGCCCTCTCCCTAAACGCTCTTTCTGGAACGAACTTTCTCCCCCCCCCTGATCTTTCGAAATGAGTGGATCTGGAACAGAATTCATACTTCCCCACCCCTCGGTTTTTTTTTCTCTTAGACCCCGAAAGACGGAATAACGCTGCCTCAGCAACGGAGAAGTTTTCCCTCCCCCGCCACATCGATTCCTCCTATGCAGAATTCGTTCCCGCCTAGAACCCTCCCGCTCCCCTTTTTGAATTCCCCTTCACACTCCGTGTTGATTGAGATTTTCTCCAACATTGTTTGCCGATGGCGAGTTACTATGGCCTCCTAGATTCAGATTTTCTTTAAGTATTTTCCCTTTTTTCCCTAAGGCTGCTCAGCTTTCTTCCTGCTTTTCCGGCGCGAGTACGGCGCCGATGTTTGTTTTTCCTTTCTGACTTCGTGTCCAGAGTAATCAAGCTCCCGATCATTTGATTCGAGGCCCCCAGTTCCCTTCTTCATATGGGCTACAGGAGAGAGGTTCTATTTAATTCTCTCACTTTTTTTACTCTCCAAAGTCTTTACGGCACCTCCCCCCCCCATCTCCCAAAAATAGAGTCCTCATCCCCCGAGTGATTGGTGGGGACGTGACTGTTCTCACCCCTCCCTTTGATTTTCCTCTTAGGCATTTATGGTTACCACACCTGCGACCCGGTTTTCCGGGCTCCCTTTTTGTTGTTTCTTTTAAAAAAATCCTTTTTCTAACCGGCTCCATCGGTAAGTTTTGCGATGTTGTTGCCTTAGCGGCAACTTCCTCTTCTTCTGGTTTAGACGGTTAGTTTTCAGGCCTCTTCTTAGAACGGCCGGCCCTTCGTGGTGCTTTTTTTTTTCGAGCAATCTTTCACAATTCTGTTCGCCCGGTATTCCCCGTTTTCCCACTGATGTAGAGATAGGGCTTCGTACTTCTGCCCCAGACAGCAGAAGGTCGCTCCTTCTCTGCCCTCCAGACCTTTTTTTTTCCCCAGACTCCTTCTACAGAAACGCTTTCCTCCCTTTTTCAGTAGACAACCTCCCCAAATGTTGACTGCAGCGGGAGACCGGTTTTTTCATTGGTACGCTTACATTGTCGACCTTTTGCCTGCTTCTCTGTCCGGTATCGTCGCATTCCGTACACTCCCCCGTTTTTTTTTTTTTTCCCTTTTACTAGAAGATTATCTGGCCCTTCTTCCTTAAAAGCCTTTTATTTCGAATTTCCCCAAGATCCCCCTCGCATTGACATGAGGTGGTGACGGACACGAGTTCGCTCTACCTTTTCTTTTTCAAACGTTTCATTCGCGGACCCGAGGGAAGTTCCTTCGTCTCCGAAGCCGTTTTGGATTTCTCTCCCCTTCTTCTGATAATGTGGAGTCCTTTTGCTGTCTTCAGATTCCTCCTCCCGGTTAGTGTGTTTCTAGGAGGCGCTGGACTTCACATCTTTTGCAAGATGGGGACTCGGGTTTCCAAGAATCTAGCTTTTAGGGCCCGGTCAGTGGAAGACCTTTTTGGCAATTGATTCCTGAAGCGCCCCTATCCGCCAGGTGCTCTGCGCCTCCTCTTCCTTCTTCAGTTCCTTAACTAAAGATCCCACGGCCGCCCACACGTTTTATCAAATGTCCCCGCTTCATTTTATGGCCGATTAATCCCCCCATCCCTTACATCCTTTTTCTCTCAGAAGTTTTGGTTGTTGATAGTTAGTTTTTTATTGTACTTTTTTTCTTAATGTCTGACCTTAAAATTGAGGAGATTGAGGTGGCCTGCCGGTTCCTGCTTTTTTCCCTTGACTCGGAACTTCCCGAGTTTATTATTCGCAATGCCTACATCATCCCTGTTTTTTTGGAGCTTCTCTTTTCCTGCTGGAGTAACGTTTTCGTCCCGTTTCCTTTCCTTGTCCCGGGCGCCTCCCACACTCGAGTGATGGTCCCTTTACTCGGAGTCTATTTTCCCCGGTTCTATCAAAACATCTCTAAGACTCTCTAGACCACTGTGACCCACCCGTCGCCCGCTTTTCCCTTGTTCCCCCAAAAAAACCATGCCTTCATTTAGGCCGACCCGGTCTGGAAGGCCAGTTTTTGCGATTATCACTCCTTTCTGCGAGGCTCCTCTCTCCTTTTCCGCCTCATGACCGGAAACCACCTATTTCGAGAGTCCCGGACCTCTGCAAACCCCCCCCTACATTTCAAGCGATTGCAGCGGTTTTTCCCCCCACGTTCGATTTCCCTCTTTCCACGACTGCCGTGACTCTGATTCGCCACCGGATGGGGGCTGGGCCCCTTCTTCCCTGACCTGCCTAAGAGCGCCGCTGCGAACATGGAGGTACCTAATGACCCCGTCAAGACTGTGTCCCCTTCATCACTCAGTTTATGTCGATGTGCTGTAAGCTTTCCTTCGGAGGTTTCCCCCCTGAACACCACAGCTCTGTCTTCTTTTGTCGTGTCTTCCATTGCCCTGGTGGGGACTTCATCCCGTCTCCTTACCGCCTCCTTTCTGACACGGTCCCAAAACGCTTTGTTGAACTACAGAAGTGGCCCGAGTGGCTCGACAATCTCTTAGTTTCCTGGACTTCCCCAGTTCCATTCGACCGGAAACGTCCCCTGCAGACTCGAAGCTCTTGTTTTTTTCTTTCCCCACTACCCCTAAAAACTTGACGATTTTACCTGCTGCCCAAGATTTTTTTGTTCAACCCTTCGAAGGTCTTCCCACGGTCCTCCTCCTTTTGGTACACCATACCAGGAAGAACCTCTTTTTGACCGCCCTCTAAACCTTAGGGACCCGTAAGCTCCAACACACCCTTTCTTTGCAGGTGTCTCATATCTTTGGATTCCATAATTGTCGTCTGATTCCCCTTCAGACTTCATACTTCAAGAACACGGATTGCCGCCTTCCTTCCCCGAAACCCGCGAGACGTCCAAGAGAACTGCGTTCTTTTTTTTTTCACGAACCCCTCTTTCCCTTTCATCCTCCCCTCTATTTCCCTGAGTGGCTCTGGCCCCGAATTTTCACTTCCCTCCCCAACCCCGCCCCCACCCATCGGCTCGTCCGGCACCGAGCCGACGGCAGACCTTTTTTTCACTCAAACCTCTCCTCGTTTTTAAAAAGCCCCTTTCCTTTTTCCAACATCGCTAATCCTCGGTTCTTAACTTCTTCCCCGGCACCAATGCCCCTCTCCCTCCGTTGTTTTTTTTAGATTCCCCCTTCAAATTTTGCGCTCTGAAGTTACTATGTGATCGACGTTGCCTTTTTTCCGTCAGATGGGACTTCAAGGATTGGAAAACGGTCCTCGGAGTACCTTTCATCTTCTGAAGGGCGCCGTGTTTCCTTTTAATGTAGGCCTTTTTTTCTAGCAAAATGGACTCATCCTTCTCCGATCCCTCTTCTGTAACTGACCTCTAAACTTCTGGAATTGTGCTGAGCGGCGCGCGGTTTAGTTCGATTTCCTCATTTGAATGAGAGACTTCGCTTTTGTTGATCCCCAAGCGAGTCACTCACGGATATTGGTTTGAAGCGACTTGTTCTACACCATAGAGATTTGCAGGCCTCTCTCTACCCGGCCCCCTCTCCAATTCCCTTATTTCCCCCAACCTGCTGCGACCACCTGCTCGACCTCCAAGACTTTTACCCCCCTTTCACAAAAAACCCCCCTCTCTGCCCCCCCCGCGAACCAGGTTAGGCATTTTTTGCCCTGCCTTTATCCCACCGCAGATCCCCCGGGGAGAAAGTCGAGGTCTTCTGTTGGACTTTCCTTACCTGTTTTATTCCAAGGATCCTGACAGGTGCGGTCTGTCGGTTGTTTTTTTCTATCCACTCGTCCCTCTTTAGCCAACTCTTCTCGTAGTTATACGACGTTTCCCAATTTCGAGTCGATACTGGGGGTGATTGAATCCCCCCCCATCCAGGCCCTCTTTCCGATTCTCTTTCCAGACATGTTGTTGTATTATGATCTTCCTCTTAGCCTATTTCCCCAAACTCCCCCTGCACTTGGAAGAAAGAAAAAGTTTTTTCTTCCTTCTTGCTAAGCCTTCCTAGTTTACTCATTCCGGTTAGTCAGAGTGCGCAGGGCTGGCCGTTCTTCTCCCCTCTTTTTTCCCTTTCAAAATCCCAGGTGCGGAAATCATATTCAGGTGGACCAGCGTGAATCTTTCCAGATACCCACACTTCCGGGCGGGTCATAAATACAACCCTTGTGACTTGAATGTAGGTTCCCTACCTGGGAGACTTCCTTCCACTCAGAAGTAGTCTTGCTTCACTTTCAGTTCCGAGTTTGCCTACCTCGTTTTTCGCGACTCCAGAAGCCTTGAGAGATCCATTTTTCTACTCAGACAGTTAGTCCGATCCTTGCCTTTGCGTTTCTGGCTATGGTCCCCAAGATTTGGCGACTTGTTTTTTTCTTCGGATTCGATGGCGGCTGTCTTAGGGAAGGTTTTTCTCCTTTTTTTCTCCTGAGGGAGAAGAGTTTGCAAAGAATCTAGATGTGAGGCTCCCCCGGGAGGTACCTTCGGTTCCGTTACGCTTTTAATCCCCCTTTCCGCGATCCCCGATACGCCAGGGCTTTCTTCGTTCCCCCCTCCTCGGGAATTAATGAAACCGAAAACGTCCCCACCACCCCGTTTTTTCTCTCTTTTTTTTGTTCGCCTTTTCTGGACTCTTCATTTTCCAACGCCAATGTATTCATATCTGTCCTCCGCCTCCCGTCTTTTTCCTTTCTTAGATCCCTTGGCGTTTCCACGGGCCTCATTCCCAGCGACCTTGGTGGTACCATTCAACTTTTTTTGGCGTGCATGGATATTTCTAATTACTCGACCTCTTTCCAACTTCGACCATAAAGCCCTGGCTTTCGCTAGCGGGAAGGGAGTTTACCTTCGTACCCCCCTTCTTTTCCTTTCCCCTTTGATCCAAAAAACGATTTCCATCTTACCCCTCTGCGTCGCTCAGGTGAAGATCCAACAAGAACTTCCCCAGACTCCCCGAGGGACCACTGTGAACAAGTAAAATTTTTTTCCCCTCCGTAAGCCAACAAAACACAAAGGAATAAATACTCTTCCCTTTGATCCTCCCCAGTGCCCTCCCTCGAATCACCGGATTCGGATTCAACACCCCCTAGATCGAGTCGCGAATGACAGTGTAAACCTTCTATTCCTTGGTCCTTTGTCGTCTCTCCTGTCTTTCCCCAAAAAACTAATGAGTACATCTTTCTTTTAGAACAGAAAATCGTGTTCCTCCACCACGTGGCCTTTTTCACTGATTGCCGGAGGAATATAATATTCTCCGCCCGGATGTTGAAAGGATGTACTCTACCTTGAGACTGAGCATTGGAAAACCCCGACTCAGTTTCAACGTAGACCATGGCAGTCAATCACGGCGAATAACCCGTCTGTAACCCCTTTTCTTTTCGTTTTTTCCAGATGTGATGGGCTCTTTTACAGGTTTTTCATAGTCCTGACTGTAGGCATGACAACACAACTCTTTTTCCTCCCTTTTTGACTTTCTACATTACGGATGGCTTTTGGGTAATATTTCCCTGGATCCTCGCAGATGTTTTCCACTCTTGCCACTAAAGTACGCCGTTCCCCTACAGACTTTTAACGAGTGGCACGACTTCCGACTGTGCCCGCCTCTTTTCCGCCTGGACCTCTGTTTCCACGTGACCTCCCCGTCCATCTACCAGAAGACCTCGCATTTTCCCCGGTTGCCCCCCCAACTCCCCCCAAATTACTCATCGATTCCCGATCTTTTTCGACATTGTCAATTCTCCCCCCCCGTTCTCTCCCCGGGTTGTTGTTTTTTCCGGTGTCCCTAGGCCAGTTTTTCGCTCGGAATTTTTTCCCACTCTTTTATGTGAGGAGTTTCACACTCTTGGTGGCGGTGGATTATTACTGGCCCTCCCCCGGAATTTTTCCCCCCCCATTTTTCCCCCACAACGGATGCGCCTTAAAATCCGACCTCCCCGTTCCCAAGAGAACAAGCGGGCTCTTCTGCGAACTTACCTGATAGGGAGAAAATTGAGTTTGTCTGGTACCACACGAATTCCTACCTTTTCCCTCCATAAAACGCCCCCTCCTTTTCTCACAGCGCCCGGAAAACCGGGAAGCCCACGCTGCCATCCCTTTTTTCCCCCCCACATCTGCCACTCCTCTTCCTCCGTTTCCGTCCCCCCTGTAACTTCTCGTCCCTTCCCCTGACTCTCTATCTTTTCATCCTACTCCGTTTTTTCGCATCCCCAAATTTCCCCTCTTCGTTATGCGATCTAAGGGGTTTGCAGAGTCTTGTCCTAGATTTTGTAAACGTCGCCGAAGTTGCTGTCGCGTGTTCCCCAGTAGCTCTTTTAGTCCCCGGCTCAGGATGGGTTTTTGTTATTCATTTCCTTTTTCGGGGTCCCCTTCCACTATGGATAACGTTGGATGAAGGACAGCTTCCCTCAGCATTTTCTCTTGGATCTATGTTTTTATTTCTGGATTTGAATTCGCTTGAAATAATGTTCTCCTCCCTTCTTTTCCTGGATCCAGTAGTAATCCCCCTGCATTTCATCCATCTCGTTCCCTGACCTTGTTCTCCCATACCGACGGGGATAGGCGGTCCTGGCAGGACGGTCTTCCGGCATTTTGCGACTTTCTTCTTTTTCTCAACAGATCCTTCAGTTCGTCCTGCGAAAAAACCATCTGGGCGAACAGTCTGACCTTTTGATTTGCCCCCCAAACTTTTTCCTCAATTTGTTTCTCCCCGTGAGGTCTTCTGGTAGGGGACGTTCTTTAACCTTCTTGAGCCCTTCCGCCCCGTAGTTACCCATTTCTGGTTTTGGGTATTTCGAGCCACTAGTTCACTCTTCTTTTCGATTGTGCCTCGTTGTCCAACAGATGATGCAGATTATTTCCACCCCCCCTCCGGGTTCTAGACCTCGTCGCAAAGTTCATCTTTTTTCTTTTTTCAAGCCTGGATCAGACAATAGTTCACACCTCATCCCCTCACGTGCCCCCTTGAGTGTCGTTGGATTCGCTTTCCTTCCCCCCCTTCCCCCCGATGAGATCTAGGGCTGTAGTTCTAGTTTCTCCTCGTCCCCTAACCCCCCTTGTTGCCCTTTCCCTATTTGAAGAATCGTGAATCTGCCTCCCTTGATTCTCCTTGTTGTTATTTAAATACACAGCTCTGCATTTTGAAGTAGGAGCATTTCCCCCCTTTTCTCTCAGTTTATTTAACGGTCATGCGCGATCTAGAAGGAAGTCCTCGCTCCATCCTGCTTCTTTTTCAAGAGTTCTCCTGATAATTGAGCTTTTTGTGTGGTGCGGTCCCTCCCTCCCCCCTGCGGACAGTGCCCCCGGTAGTGTAAAACAGTTTCTTCGGCGATGGAGGCTCGGATCTTTCCATGTTGAGAGACGCCAGATGGGGGACAGCTTTTGTTTGCCCCTCATCTAGGTTTGATTCCCCGGGCAGGTACCGGAAGCGTGGGCGGACCCCTTTTTACCCTCTTCCAGCTCTTTTTTTTTTCCTCCAGGGCCTTTGATGGAGGAGCCGTTTTCTCATCTTCCTCATTACCTCCCTCCCTGCCGCCCAAACCTTTTCTCAGATTGCACCAATCGATGTGCTTTGACATTTCTATGGCTCAACTCCCTTTCTTATTTTCATTCTTGTTTTGTTGTTGAATGATGATAAAATTGGAGTTTTTGAGCCCTCACTTTTTCTTTTTTCCTCTTTCCCCGAAAAGGGTGTGGTGACGTTTAGACTCTTGGAACTTACAGACAGAATTCTTTTTTTAGCCAACGGCGAATCCCCCCTCCTGATTTTCTCTCGAGGGACTGGAGTTTACATTTTCCACTCTGCCGCGGAGACCCCCCCCCCCCTCGTATATTGTTCCCCTCTGTCCCTCCCTTCGCTCCCGGTTCCGATCAAACCCCGAATCCTTCCCCCGCGCCTCTTCCCCCCCTTTCCCCTTACCGTCCCGCTTGGTTAAGTTGTTCTCCACCCAATTCCTCCTCTCTCCCTGGTCAGGAGACAAGTCCGCTCGATCTCTCCGGTTCTGGATTCGCGACGATGACTTCTTCCCCTTCGCTCGTATCTAATTTTCCCCCACGACTTTTCGAGATGGTCCGGATTCTCCTCGAGGTCGTTCCCCCCCCCCTTTTCCCAGCTTTTTTCTTTAGCACATTTCCCACCTCTACGTGTGGAATACCCTTTTGGACAGATTTTAACCCCTTCCTATTGTTCGCAACAGGCTGTGACCGGTGGGACATTCTTCGCCTCGGCCTCCCTCCCCTCGCGCATGCGAACAATTCCTGAGTACTACATCGGCCCTAGACTTTCCGATCGCCTCAATTCACATTTTTGCGTTTCTTTGTATGTTTGTTTCCTCTCCTCCCGGAGGTGTCCTACCCCACCACGCTTTGTCTTCACTTCCGCGGTTTTCTTCCTTCCCTTTGCTGCTTGTTCCCCCTTTATCACGAGCCCATTATTCCTCCATCCTTTTCACTCGTGAAAATACGACGCCTTTGCACTACAGAAGTGGACACTAGGGGCTAGACTTGCCCCCTCTTCCGCGCTCGCTGCAGGCATGGAATCCCCTCAGTTTTTCTTTTTCTTCCCTCTACCGACTTTCCCCGGGGGATTAATTGGGCACAACTACCTCAAATTATATTTCTACCTTTTCCCCGCCATGTTTTCTTGAACTTTCTGTCGTGACGGTTCGCTAGAGGTCAATCGGCCAGTCCGAAGCCTGCAGGAACTTTCTCCCCTTTTCTAACCTCCGTTCACAACACGTTTTTTTTTTTTTTTGGTGTGCTTCCTGGCCCCCCGCCGCTTTCCAGGAAGACTTTGCCTCACCCCACAGAGTGCATGCGAATGAATCCCACGCCCCCTACTCCAGCGACCGAAGCGGTTCTTTCTCCAACGAAGATTCCCCGTAGTAACCGTCTTTTCCTGAGTGGCCTTTAACCCCGATTCCAATGACCCTCAACTTTTTTTCCCGATGAGACTAAACGCCGGACTCCAACTATAATGCACCTTCGCGAAGTTTTTTCCCCCCTTAAGTCAACATCTTGCTTCTTTTTTTCCCTCGTACCTCACGCGGCACATTTTCAGTTCCTTCCTATCTTTTTCCTTTTTGAGTTGATTCACGGAAGTGCCGCTTGCGACCCTATGGCGATCTCCAGTTCTTCAGCTGTGTGTTCCTTACAGGCTTTTCAAACGGTCGCGTCTTCTGAGTTCGAGTTTTTTCGTCGCATCGTGCTGGCTTACTCGAGTTTCGTTGTATTGAGTCATGTTTCCGCTCCCCCCCAGGTGTCCCGCTCCTTGGATGAAATGACGAGCCCTTTACTTTTTCTCCCTCTTTTTTCTCGGGCCGGTTTCGTCTGGTCTTTAATTCTATGCAATAATGTTTTTTTAATGCTCAATTTTTTCCCAGATTCTCGCCATTATGGTATCACAAAGCGCATTATCCCCTTCCCCGAAGTTCTGTTTGTTTTTCCTTTCTTATACCACTCTCCGGGAGGTTTTTTTCCGTTCCTCGTCATGCTATGGTTAACTGCTGCTACAGGGTGCTCGAAACTTACGCATCGTCCCTTTCCTCCCTCTTGGCGCACCAGTAGAATAGTAAGTTCGGTTTGCCCATCTCCCGGGAAGAAAAAGTCAGGTTCTTCTGGTGCGGGACGGCCGCCTTAACCTGCGTTTCTACCCCCTAGAGTTGCACGGGGGTTTTTTTCTTTTTTTTTTTTTCTTCACTCCCTTTTCGTTTAAACTGGTCGTTATGCCCCGCGTCCACAGATGTTGCGAGATGCTCGTTGATGATTCCCCTCCTCCTCGTCCCCGAGTTCCCCAAGTGGAAGACACTCTGTTTTTCTTTTTTTGTGATCTCTCCCTTTCACCCGCCACGCAAGAACTTACTGTGTTGTTCAGCTTTCTCCTTTCTTGCGCGGTCATTGAAGCTCCATGGTCCCGCTTTTCTACTTTTTTATTTCACTGTCCCAGATGAACCTTTTGCGAATCATATTCATTTCCAGCGGCTTTCGGCCCCCCCCTTCTTTTTTCCCCTAGGTTCTTTGGGAGTTCGTAATAAAAAAGTCCTAGCTTTCCATTTTTCCTGAAAGCGCGGAGCCCTTTCTTACCTCGTGAAATAGTCTTGTTACCTCCTGCGCGGACCAGTTTCCTTCCCCCTGTTCGAGAAGCGCATAGATAGCGCGCTTTTCTCATTCGTCTAATGTGGCGCAGTTTGGTGTTGGTTTGCGTACCCCCAGTTCCCCAATCGGGGCGAACGGTCACATTCGCTTTGATTATTTAGGTTTTGAGCTTAACCTGAGCGCCTCTTTTATTTTTGAGATCCTTTTGTGCCCAGCATCTAGTTTTTTCTTCCCCAGAGGCAGCAAAGCTGCCTTGGAGCAAACGTTCCCTCCCCCTCCCCCTATCGTCTTTTCCCGCCAGGGATTTGATGTGCGACGGTTGGCTCCGAATTCTGCTGTCCTTCTTTTCCCCCCCCATTTGCCCCGCCCCCCCCAAACCCTGTCTCAGTCTGCCCTCAATCGATGGATTCCCCCATTTTATGGCCAGACTCCCTTCTCTTTTTCCTCCCGTGTTTTGTTGTCCGCTGATAAATTGGCGTGTTTTCCTTACCTTCTTTCCCTTCCTTTCTTCGAGGTGGCATCTCGCCAAGTTTTTGGGGGCGCAGTTGGATCTCTCTGAAATTCCCGAGACTTCTTCGCCCCGGCGCATCATTCCCCCCCCTTGAACCTTGCTTTTTTCGCTTTTTACCCGTGAGTCCCCGCTCCTTACCTCCGGGGAGCCTCCACAACTCTCTGGCACACCGTTTCCCCCCCCCCCCCCAGTGTGAAGATCCCCCCCACATAACCGAAGACGAACACATCTCCTCCTCTTCAACTCTTGTCAGTATGTCGCCCCCCCCCCCAACAACAGGCCTCCACATTCTCGAGCCATGATGGAAGGACGTCTCCTCCCTTTTCTTCTGATTAGCTCCGAGGTTCACTTCGCTGGGTATTTTCCCATTGACCGCCCCAATCTTTCCTCCGTCAAGCTTATTTCGCTTGCCCCCCATAACCGGTACCCCCTTGTGCAGCCGGTTTCTCCCCCACACCTCACTTGGTCTCCAAGACTTGGCCCCCCCTTTTTTTTTGTCGGTGGTGACCCGTCGGGACAAGTTTTATTGAAATTCTTTAGCCCTATCCCCCTCTGCGAACCAGAAGCGTAAATAATATAAACGCAACTTCGTTTTTCATCCCACATTTTTTTCCGTTTCTGCCAGATGTTTTGGCGGGTTTTCCCCTCTTTCTCGTCAGGCTGGCGGTCATGAAAACTTTGTTCCCTTCAAGCTCGTCTAAATCCCTGGCTGGCTGTGCCCACTATTCCCCAGAGACCAGCCTCTCCTCCCCCTTGGCCACCTCGTTCAATAACGACGTTGACTCCTTAACGAGTGGCTTCTACCAGGCGCTAAACCTCCCTCCCTCTACCCCAGATTGGGCCTGGACTCCCCCTTTGCAGGTTCCCCTTCCACAACCCAGAAGACCTCGATTGCCCCGGGTCTCTCGTCCACCCGCAACCTTTCTCTGTCCCAAGATTTTTTAGAATGGGCCTTCCAACATGTTCAGTTTTCTTCTCCCGGGTCGCACTTTGGTACCAATATCGATTTTCCGCCCTCCCTTCCCCGTCTTGGGGAGAAAGTTCAGTTACCCCCCTCACATCTTGGTTAATCGCTTTGGTAACATCATGGCGAAGCTTTGAAAGACTTTCTTTCCTTCCTTCTCGCTCCTTAACTTCCATGCGAAAAAGCGCGCTCTCGCCCTTTTCTTTTTCCTTCTGTTCGACGAGTGCCTCGTCCTTCATCATCTCTTGTCGCCATTGAGTTTCTTTTTGAACACGAATCATCCTTTTTTCCAACCCCCCCATCGTCGCCGTCTAGATGAGACACGCCCTGCAGCACTTCCCCCCCCTTTCCAGACCTTTTCTTTTTCAAAGCCCAATTCAACCTTGGAACCTATTTAGCATTCTTTTAGCAAATTTCCTCCCCCCCGGCCCCCTTTTCAGTGATCTCTTTTGCGAGAGATCACGGAAAACTTTCCTATTTCGGCAGCCTGGACGTTCTACTTGATGACGAGGATTACTTATGTGCTCCTTGCTTTTTACAACAGTAGCTTGATGAGTCAGATTTTCCTTCCTTTTTCCCTTCCGCATATGTGCGGCCCCCTTCGCTATGGGGGTTGTTTTTTAGTCCATTCTTTTCCCCTCAAGGTCCCGATCCTTGATGACTTCCGATGTTCCCTCCTTTGCGTTCCGAACGCCGCTTTCTCTTGCTGAGCCTTTTTTTTTTTTGGATTTACCTTTTTTGCACCGACTTTTCTTTGGACTGAGGCAAAGTCCTTTCCTCCCTTTCTTTCCCCGTTGCCCCCAAAGAGAATCCAAATGCCACCCTTATTGCCTTCCAGCTTTCCCCCCAGAAGGGGGGCGTTCCTTGTCAGACTCTCAGGGATCCCCCTGGTAACAATCGACCCCCCTTTTTTTTTCAACTTTCTCCCGCATTTATTTTCCCCCCTCTTCCCCCCCCCCATCGCCACAGGTAGAATGTACCTTTTTTTAGGGAGTGGCCAATCTACTTCCAAAGGACTTCTTTATGGAAGGTTACTTTAAGTGGTTGAGAAGGCCGAGCCTCACGCCGTATTAGTTTTTCTCCGTAGACTTTGTGAGCAAATCCCCATTTCCTTCCTGACGTCTTTATTGGCGCGTTTGTAAACATCTTAGAGCCCATGTTTTTCTAAAGTCCCCCCAAGCCTTTTCCTTCGCGGAGACGTCGAACGTCCAAGACAAGTCTTTGTATTAGGCCCTAATTCGAAAACTCGTTCACAAAGAACCCCCCTAAACTTTTCTTCACGCCCTTTTGAAAATGCAGGCGTTTCCCTTTTCTTGAGTCTAGTAGGTACCCTTTCCTTTGGTCTCCATCTGTCTTCAGGGTCGGTTATCGTCTCAGACCTGCCACGGTCAACTCCTTGATAATATTAAGGGCAGCTTGAATCGGGTGCCCCGACCCCCCCTTTGATGTTCGCCCCCCCCCACCGCTTTGAACAATCTGATTCTTTGGCCGATACTCTTTCCTGTAAATCCCCAATAGTGGTTAACGGTCCTAGCTTAACCCTTTCTCTTCCATCATCAGAATCCACCTGCCCGGATATAGATCGGAATTTGTCTAATTTCCTCTTAGCCCTCCTGGGCCTTTTTTCCTTACTGAAGAGAGGGGACATTTTTTCTTGTTTAGGATGGCGTTTTCGAGATTTTTTTTCTTTTTAATTTTGTTAAAAGTGCTTTAGTCTTTTTGCTTCGTTTGTGGAACCCTAGCGTGGTGGCTTTCTCTTTAGGTTTTCCCGACTCCCTCTACAGAGAGCCCCCTCGCAGGGCTTTTCTTGGCAGCCGTTTTCTGAGGGAAGGTCGAATTCAGACACTTCGCCACACAAACCTGTTAGAAGTGGTACCCTACTCGTTTTTTCTTTCTGCCATTATGGCCCCCCGCTCTTCACACACGCCAAATTAATCCTCTCTTCTCCGTTGTGTTTCTCTTATAACATTGGCGGGGGGAAAGAGCGGCCACAATGTCCGCTCCCCTCGATTGAGTTGGCCCCCTGAAACGGGTTTGGTTGGCCTGCCTTGGATCCTTCGTTTCCTTTTCCCGAGCCTTTGCCTTCTCCCCCTCATCCGTTGGCGCTCAGGGAAGTATGTTCACGGATTTCCCCCCCGATGTTCCTCTTCATCCGTTTCACATCCTTTCCATTCTTGGCATCCTTTTCTTTCCCCCCATCGGGTCCCCGGAAGATTCCACCTCCTCCCCTCTCAGAGCCCTTCTTCTGACCCCTTACCGTCTCTCTTTCCTTTTCCCTGAACCCCCAAAAGGAATCACATGTCTTTTTTCGAACTTCTCCCAATTTTCTCTCTATCCCTACGGCTTCTGGATTTTCTGTTCCTTCCTTTTTTAGCACGTGACCAAAGACTATTATCGCATGTCCTGAAAATCCATAGCTGTCGTCGGCCCAACCTTTTCGTCCCGGTGTATTTAGCCAATCAAAACGTTCTCCTTGTGGAATTCCCCTTGGACCCTTCCGGCATGAAGATGAGCCCGTTGTTTTTTTACAGGAGGCAGTTATTGCGCTCTCCGGCCAGCTCCACGCTGCGAAAGGCGTACCTACTAGGTTCCCCCTCAACCCCTTTTCATCCTAAAATTTTTGCGTTTATGCCCCCGTTGTGGCTGCGGAGGTTTGGAGTTTACCATTCGTTCTTTCAGAATCCCAAACTCTTGTCTTCACTTGACTCTTCCCTTCCCTGTGGCTTGGGACTTCATACCGAATCACAGTCCCGTTAATCTTTCGAGCTTTTCATATCCCCCTTTCACCTCCAGCAGTGGCCCTCGTGCCGACCCGCCCTTCCCCGCGTGGTGAATCTCCAGGTTCGTGCCCTACCTTTTTCACCAGAAGACTTTCGACTTTTCTGGATTCCCTTGTTCCCCACCACTCCCACACCCTCCAATTTTTTTTATTTCGCATTTTGAACGAAAGGAGGGAGATTTTCTTGCAACCGGGTCTGCCTTCTCACATTTCCTACGGCGGCCTGGGACAGCCTATCTTCCCTTTTGGGGAGCACAGTCTTTTCCCCCCACCCAACCCCACCGGTGGCCCTTTTGGATTTGGCCGACGCTTCCAGGTAAAGATTTGCTCATTTCATCCCCCTTCTTCGCGTCGGCTCAACCCCCGCGCCGTCTCTCCAAGAAGACTCCTTCTCTTATGTCTTTTAATACTTAATTCTTCCTTCAATCCTTTGCGGGACCCTGATGGCTCTGGACCCGAATTCCTAAATGACCCCCTTCCCCCCCCCCTTCAGTCCTCCGGAAAGCCTTTTGAACCCCTGTTTTCAAGCCACTTTCCCTCCTCGTTTTCCCAAGACTTACTCATCTGCGGACTCCCTGACCTTCGATCTATTTCTTTTCTTAACTTTTTTCGGTTG
>Ga0179593_1647838_pt1 | contig 17681 bp, 19 predicted proteins | sample CZODoug2_1_08_16_FD_185931 | JGI IMG/M metagenome (GOLD analysis project Ga0179593, IMG submission 185931) | Vadose zone soil fungal communities from Angelo Coast Range Reserve, California, USA - CZODoug2_1_08_16fungal (PacBio error correction) | ecosystem: Environmental > Terrestrial > Soil >... | reverse complement strand
TATACACCGATCCTATTACCACCAGTATGATCACGTGACTTTTTTTCTTGAACAAACGAGAGTTCCCTTCTCTAATGCATCCCCCACCAATCTATCTTTTCACGATTCGAAGACCCCCTCTCCTTCTCATTCTTCCCCCCTTTTCCCCACCTCAGGAGAGGAAGTTCGAATTCCGTACGCGGAGAAGCTTTTTTGAGATGTCCTCCATTTATGCCACATAATCGTTATTGGCTTGCTTTTTTTTTTCCCCCCTTTTCTGTCCCCGTCCTTTTTTTTTTTTGTTCTGTTTGAGAATTGATGCGACAGTCCCCTGTTGTCTCAAGAAGAAATCCCTGGTGCTTCTTTCTGCACCCTATATAGATTTGCTACACTCCCTTTTCCCCCCCCCCCCCCGTTTCGTTAGTGTCTTAACTTCCCGACCCCTATGGACGCCTGAGGTCATACTGGAGTAGTTGTATCCGTTTTTCCATTGCGTGTCCGAGGAAGGCTCCATTCCTCTTACCCTGATCTCCCTTAGTCTTTCTTCCTATCAGTTTCCAGCTATTTGCTTGGGCCCCCATATTGGTCGGGTAAATTTTTTTCTTTTTTCCACACAGCAGTTTTTTTCCCGTCCTTCCCCCTAGCTCGTTGCAACACAATTACACAACGCACCTGATCTTAGAGAACACCCCCCCCAGACCCCACCCTCCCCCAGAAAGGAGTGATCGCTAGCCGTTCCCTCCCCATAAAAAAAAGATCAGGGTAGCATGGTCGGCTCTGTCCCTCTGGATAAATGCCAGAGGATCCCCCCCTTTTTTATCCCGCTACTTTTTTCCTTTCGCTCTGCATTGCAAAGAAAGAACGCGGTTTTCTAACTTTCCAGCTCTCTCTTCTTTTTCCTCTTGACGGAGAAAAGACTCCCCCCTTTCCTCTTTGAAGGGACCCCCCCTGTAGCCTTTTTCAAATAGAAGGTGAATCCCCCTCTTTGACGGCTTTTCTTGCACATCTCTTTCGTTCTTCTTATTTTTTTTTCCCACATGACACCTCTTCTTTTCATCCTTCTCGTAGAAGAGAGGTTTCCACAAAACTTTGCACCCCCCTTTCTCTCAATTTAATGAAAACTCCCTCTTCTTTTCGCGACGCAAGTTGAAACCTCTCCGATCACTGCCCTCTTTTCCGCGTCAGTGAACGCTTTTCCTTTTCTCTTCCCAATTTTCCTTGATTCTCAAAAGAAAGTTTAAACCCCATATTTGTCAGATCTCGATGTAAGTCTATTTCCCTGGACCCTAATAGTCTTCTCAGATTCCCCTTCCTAGGAAAAAGAACTTCCTGGCTCTCCTGTTTCTAAACGGCTTTCGGGGAGATTCTCTTTCTCAGAAAACATGCTGTCTCCCTTTTCTGACTTCGTAGCTGGAAAGAACCCCATCCGAATAAATTTTTTCCCGCGGGGACTGTTTCCTTCCTTTCCGTCCGATAAGTTCCCCCTTCCCCCCCCCCCCTTCAGTTTTTCTTATGAGTTTGAGAAAGATGAATCCTTTTCTCCACTCTGTTATTAATTTCTCTTATGTATACTCTTCCTTTTTTTCTCGCCCCATAGAGGTAGAAACCCCTTTTCCCCTCTAAACGGAGTTGTTTCTCCCTTCCAGACCTGGGCCGGGAAAAAACTTAGTGCTTTGGTGAGATTTTGCGCATTTCCCCCCCCCCCCGTCCTTTCCTTTATCATCAAGATCAACTCCCTCCCTCTTTCTGATTCCCAGTTCCCCTTTATATTAGGGAAGTGCCCAGACCCCCTTTTCCTCCCCCCAAGCGATGATCCCTTTTCCAACCGGGTTTACCCCCCCCTTCCCGCCAGCATAACGACTGATACTGCCATTCCCTCCCCCCCTTCTTCTCATTGCTTTTTTTTCCTTTCCTAGCCCCCCGCGGTTGAAGAGAACGAACCATCTCCCCCCCCAGAAAGGATTTTTTCAGGACGCTCTTTTGATCGATAATTGAGGTTGGCTCTTTTGGATTCTTCGCCAGATATCCCCCCTCGCAACTGGAGATAGGTTTTCTTTTAGCAGAAGTTTGCCTTTGGAAGAGAAGCCCCCCCCTTCAACGCGTTTTATTTCTCCAATCCGAACGTGATTCTTCCCTTTTGATGATATGTTCGTTTGCCTCCGAAGCCTCTTTCTCCCCTTAAAAAAAGAGAAAACTGCTTGATGAGTTCAGAGGTCATTTTTCTTCCGCTTCTTCGAAAGAAGTCCCAATAATTGTTTTTTTTTCCTTTTCTAGCCCGCAAGTCTGTGAGGTCCTTGATTGATAGTATCGCAAGTAAAACTTTCTTCTCCTAAAGGTCATTTTAGCCCCCTTCCTTTCAAGCCGTTCTTCATAATTTTTCCCTGGGTGGAGGGGGGTCTAACTCAATTGAAGACCCCCCCCTTCCCCTTTGAATTCTTTCCCCTTCCCCGATGGAGAGCTGTAATTATGTTATTCTCCCCTGTTTCATAAGGCCCCCTCCTCTCCCCCCCCCTCTTTTGAAGGTAAAGATGATCGGTCCCCTTACTTCCTTTGAAGTTTTTTTCCCCTTGGATTTGCCAGCTTAACCTTCGTCTTCTTTCAATCCTTCTTGCGACGCCCCCCTCCCCCCCTTTTAAGAAAGTGTCCTTCCTTCCCCTTGAATATTCCACCCTCTTTCATTTGTCCGAGAGAAGACCGAACCCCTGCGCTGTTCGAACCTGTCACAAGTTTTTCCAGCTAATGAGATACAGCCCTCCCCTCCCCCCCTGCTATATTCCTTTTTTCTCCTTTGACGCTGATCGGTGTTATGTGGCTTAGAAACTTAACTCGAGTCCCTCCCCCTTCTCCATAGAGATTCCCCCTCTTCCGTGTTTTTCTTTTTTTTTTTTTGTTTTTTTTTTTTTTCTATTTTTTTTTTTTTTTGTGTGTTGTCTTTTTCTTCTTTCTTTTTCGTCTCATTAAAAGGGGGCAGTAACTGTCCCTTTTTGGCAGAGTCCCTCCTATCCCCATCTCCCCACATTAAGCAACCTCCTCTCTTTCTCTTCGAGGTAATCTTGTAATGACGATTGTCTCTCCTCTATATTATACTCTTTCCTACCATCAGAAATTCATCCCCGCAAATAGACTAGTCTTACATAGTTTAGAGGATTTTTCCCCCTTCCCTCGGGTTTCCCCCCCCCGTTTGAATCAGGACAACTCTGCCCTGCCGTGAGAACCACCATTCCACTCTTTTTTCCTTTCCTTTACTAAGGATCTCCCTCCCCGTCTTTCTTGTTCTCCACCACTAACAGGCCAATTTCCTTTTCTTCAGAGAATGCACGCTAGCCCTCCCCCCCCCCTAAATTTCACCTGGTTTTTTATTCTCTCTTTCCTCCCCCTTTCGGAGCAATCCCATGTTCAATTGCGAACTGCTAGCTTTCTACATGCGCTGCCCTCTCCCTTTTTCAGTGATGATCCGTCTTTGAAACAAGCAAATTGTCCGTAGTTTTTTCGATCCCATTAAAATCTCTTCTTGTTATGAATATAAAGGGCGTCCCTTTCTCTTAGTTGGAAGTCCCCCCCCCTCCCAGACTTCCCTCTAAATTCCCCAAACGAGTTTACTTCCCCCTAAATCTTCCCTAGTAAGAGGGGCTTTTTACATTTCCTTGATCTTCTCTTCAAGCCCCACACCCCAAAAGAGGAATAGAGGCCTTAATCGTCAACTCTTCCCCTGAAGATAAATTTCCCTTCTCGAAGTTTTCTCTTCGAGAACTGCCCCCTTTCGTCTTTTTTCCCCCCCAACCCCGGTCTTTTATCTGAAAAGATACGATTCCCTTCCCCTGTCTGGTATGGGAATCTTTTTACCCCCCCCCCGGCTGGTTGCGAAGAATCCCATTTCACTTTTTCCGTACCAAGGAAAAGAGAGTTCCCTGGTCTGCCAGGCTTTAGTCTTTTGACACTCCTTAACGAGAAACCTTGATTTTTTCCCTTCGACCTAAAGCCCAAAGTGTGGTTTTCGGGCGATATCCCCCCATTCGCGCAATGTTTCTCTTTCTCTTCTCAATCTTCTCCCCCCCCCCTCGGCTGGAAAAGAAGACTACCCACCCCTTTTTTTTCAATCGGTCGTCTCCCAAAATACTCCACCGAAACCTCTTGCCCCCCCTTTTCCCTTCCTTTTTCTCCTTCCGCTCTTCAATTGGACTAAATTTCCTCGCCCATCTTGCTCTCCCCCCTTAATTTAAACGTGTGGATCTTTTTTCCAGGGGATTTTTTCTCTGGACGATTTGAAACCCCCCCCCCTCCTTCCCGTGTAAAGGTTTTGACTCTCCCTCCCTTTATCGGAAATTATTTTTTTTCCTTTTTCGTCTCTCAAGAGACCTCCCCCCCTCCCCTCACCCCCTCCCCGAGGCCGAAGGTTGGAAGGGGGGCCTCCCCCCTTCATTCACGTGTCCCCTTCTGCAGACGAACAAGAGATCGATCCTTCCCCCCCACCCTTCTCAAGGCGGGGGTCTTCCCCTTTTCTAATCGGGGGGGCATCTTCGGTAGCGTCTCCTCGCATCGGCAAACTTTCAAGGTTTGTACCCCTTCGAGAATTGAGCATAGCTTCTCTTTTTTGGGTGGACTCGACCCAGAAGGGAAACGTTATCCCTCCCTCACCCAACCCCCTTTCCCTGAATTCGATGAGACACTCTCGACCCCCCCCTTCCCTTCCGTAGTCGGAACTCCAGAGAGTACTTCCCTCATACCTCTCCTTGAGTGATGTTTCGAGGACTAACCGTCTTTTTCTAGGGGAATCTGAAAGCAGCCCCCCCTCCCCCCTTCCCGCAATCCCTCTCCCTCTTCTGTACCCGGCCCACGGATCAGTATGTTTTCTTCTCCGGTGTGGGTACCTTATTGAGATTTCTTCTTTCCTAGATGTGTTGATTTCATTTTTCTTTGCCAATGCCTTTTTTTCCCGACCTTTTTCCCTTACGTTAGAGGAGATCCTTCCCCCTCGGATTTTTCTTCCTTATGGAGATTAAGCTGGATGGGGCCCCTCTTCCCCCTGTCAAACTTTAGCACCAAAGCTTTCTTCTCTTTTTTAAGGATCTTACGCTCCCGCAAACTCCAACGCTTTCCAGAGCGGTCGACTCGATGTTCCTCCCCCCCCTCTCCCCCCCCCCGTCTCCTCCCCCCTGTCTTTTTGTCTTCGCCTCCAAGATGGAACCTTTTCCCATCGCACTTGCTCCTGGTAGTAATAATAGGGATTCTCCCCTTTGCCGGATAACGTTCTTTTTCCCTCTTTGACCCCCAAGCACATGGAAGCTCCCTTATTTTTCCCCTCCCCAAGTGGAGGTTACCTACGACCCATGTTACAGTGGATGAGCCCTTTCCCTCCTCTCCAAGCAAAACCAGTCCTCCTCCCCTTTCCAGAAGGGATATCCCCCTCGAAGCCCCATTTACCTAGGGAAGGCTGAGGGAAGTTCCGAGATCCCCCGAAAGATTTCCTCCTCCCGTGATTTTTTTTACGGCCGAACGCCTGGAGACCTTTCCTATAAATGACACATTCGTGCCCTTGTAAGTGTTCTAGGGGCGCATTTTCCTTTCTCCCCCCCCCTCTGACTTCCTCCCCCCTTCCCTCTTTTTTTTTCCATTTTTAGGAGAGAATTGGTGCACTCTTTTTGTTCCAACTCTGTCAGCAGTTTTCCTTTTTCCGATCACTCTTGGTGTACCCTAACCCCCTTGTAACAAAGGTGAACAACTAAAATCTTTCTATGAAACCTCCCCCACTTTTTCTCCCGTAAAAGAGTTCTCCCCTCCCCCCTTATTTGAATCATTTATGGAGGAACAAGACCTAAAACACTCCCAGTTTTCCCCCGCAAACCCCTTTTTTGTTTGCAGGGGGAAGAACTCCTTCGCCCCCCGAGATCTACCCCAAGGAGATTGTATGTAACTTCCACTAAGTATGCTTTCCCTTACGGAAACCCCCCTTCTTGAACCCCCCTTCGAGTGGTTGGGGGAGTTTGTGAAAGGGAGATCTTACTTCCCTTTTTTCTCCTTCGTTTTTTGTCAGCGGGGTCTTTGTTAGGAATTCCTCTACTCTTTCGGTTCGATTTCCCCGACGTCCCCTCCGTATCTTTTCTTTTCGACGTACAAATTCTTTCCCCCACGACAGATTCCCCCCCTTTTGCCCCAGAAAGAGCTTGGCACCACTCTCTGCCAAGAATTAGTCTCTTTAGGTCGCATCGTCCAAGGTCAACGACGGTTCTCCCCTCTAAGCAATCTCCCCCCACAGTGATAAGATACCAATGGTATAGGATCATAGCACTCCTTTATCCTACCCCCCCTCCACTTGAAAATCGCTTTCCCTCCCCCTCCCCAAACACGAAACTTTTTCTTTTCTTCCCCCCCCTTGAAAAGTAGTCGTTCCTTTACAAATTTATGGAGACCCCCTCAACACACCCCCCCGTGAAAGGCAGAGACAGCCTTCCTTTTTCCCGACTGGGCTCAAGTTTTGACGGGAACCCTTTTCCCCTCCCCCTTGTGATGTTCCCCTGAGGATTACTCTACTTCCCCCTAACTCCGTTTTATTGGCGATTGAACTTTCCCTTTCCTTTTGCCGAATTATTTCTCCTTCCCATGTAATTACCCTCTCTATAGTCTTTGAATACTTTTCCCCCAACTCCTTTTTGTCCGAGGAACCCCCCTTTGTCCACTTTTCCCCTTGCTCCGTTTCCCCCTGATATGAGAGATACCCGGTGCTTCTCTTCAGACAATGCTTCCCTTCTTCCGCGTAGATATTCCCCCCCCTTTTTGCCCAATCGAAATCCATGAGGAGGCCCCCACTTTGTTTCGACGCTCGCGCCCTATTCTTCGTGGCTTGAATTTCCTTTAATCCTTTCACGCGGGTTACTATTTCCTTGGCCCTCCCCCCGGTCTGCTGAGTGTCGCAAGAAGAAGGTTATGATTTTTTTCCCCCCCAACCCGAGCCATGGTTCCTGCCGGATCAGGACTCTTGTCTATTTCCACGGAGATAATTTTTCCTTTTTTTTTCATTAATGCCCCCGCCCCGCCGTATTACCCCTCACGGTCTCCCTTTCTCCTAAGTACATGCCCGAATATAGAAAAGATACCCCCCCTCAGTTATGCCCCCAGAGCACAGAAAAACCTTTTCTCTTTTCGCCCCCAGTTGACGGTCCCCTCCCCCCTCCCCCCTCCCTTCTTTCCTTCTTGGTCCATAAGGGCAAAAACTGAGAGACGAGTCCTTCCCCCTGACAGGCGCATGATGTCCTGTCAGTCTTCCTTACATATGAGTCGCGCGTTTGTTTGTTCCTCCCAAAACCACGAGTACTTGTTCCGCTTTCTTCTTACCACGTCCCCGGTGCATGGCCTCCATTTCCCTCGTGCGAAATAAGCGACCACTTCTTTTTTGACGACAGGCTCTCTCCCTTCCAATTTCATTTCGATGAGGAACGACTTTTCCTATGTATACCTTTCCGACGCCGTCGTGATGAAGATGATTCCAGTAATCCTTATGGTCCTTTCACCAGAAAACTTCTCTTCTCCCCCGTAGCCCCCACCGTCCCCTCTCCTTTTCCCCACTCCACCCATGGTAGAGGTGAACGAATCCCCTCTCTTTCCTTCAATTTTCCGCGGGTATCGCTCCTGCACTTACATTTTGACCCTCAACCTTGCCGGATCCGAGCAACTCGAGCCCTCCTCCCCCATTTTAGCCTGGGGGATATATTTCCCGGTCACAATGACCTTTTCCCTTACAGCGTTGTATGATACCCCCTGGTGGCGATAAGGCCCTCTCCCGTTTACCCCCTTTTTCAATTCGCGCCGCTTAGAATAGGACAATTTTTCTTTTTTCGTCACAGAATTTCAGAATCAGCCTTTTTTTCCCTCCTTCGATTCTTCTCCTCACCAGATGAGACCCCACCCTTCCCTTTTTCGTCTAACCCCCCCTAAGAAACCTTCTCCTTTCGAAGCCCTTCCCCCCCTCCTCAGTCTCTTTGTTCTTCTTTCGATGGAGGCTGAGTTCCTTCCCCCCTTTGTTTATATATAAAGCCCCCTCCCCTTTACCGAGACTCTCGAAGCGAAGTGACATTTCCTTCTCCCCTCCAACTCCTTTCTTCATGTCCCCCTGTCGATAAGACCCCCCAGGACCCTTGCCTCCCGCTTGACGGTCTAGGCCCCCTTTTCTTTCTGCTTTTGGTCCCCTCTTTCTTGAGAAGGTGCGGGGCCCTCCACTTTGCCTTGTCCTTGTCACTGAGAGCGACTCTTTTTCATCCTTCCCCTCCCCTTTTTGTTTTTTTTAGATGCCGGTATTTTGCACTCCCCCCCTTCTCCTATCTAGCCTTTTTCCCAACTGCTCAAAGATTTTTCTTTTTCCAAAATCCTCGCATCCAGCCCGCCCTCTCTGGGTACCGGCAACCTTTTCCCCTTCGGCCTTTCTTTGATTTCTCAGCACTTCGGGCGGCGCCGCTTCCCCTTTTACCCGTGTCATTTTTTCGGCCTATCCACCCCCCCGGCAGTGGGAAGCGTCGCTCTCCTTCCGTCGCTTCTTCTTTTCAGAAAAAACTTTTCCCACTTTAACAAGAAGCCCATCCTCCATTCTCCACACACTTCTGCTCAGTGCGGCTTCCTTTTTTTTTTTTCACCTTAGTTTTTGTCCCGAATCCCAGGACCCTCGTTGTCGCGTGTTTCTCCATTTCCCTTGTATAGCGATCGGAACAGCATTTTTGCTTGTCCCAATCACAAGGCCTCTTCCAGACTCTGATGTTCGTCTCCCTCTACATTTATTTGATCTTTAGATGAGCCTTCAGCGTATTTGTTCGGTCTTCCCCCTTCTTTAGACAAAAGGGGTTTTTTCTTTTCCCCCTCATGTCTTACAGTTCCTCCCCAAATTTTCCTTCTCTTTGATAGTCGAGATGATGACTCTTCCCCTTGGCATAGACCCCCCTCCCCTTCCCTTTTTTGTCCATTTTAAGGACCCTTTTCCGGGATTCCGCCTCTTCTTGTGCGCAAAACCTTTCTTCTTGCCTAGTGCTTTTCTATGACCGTTGAGATAGGAAACCTCGGGTTCTTGGATGGCGCCTTTAAGCTCTTTTTTTTAAGTATCAATACCGGTCATGGAATCGTCAGACATTTTTTCTCTCTCGTCTAAATCCTGAAAAAATGGGCCTTTCTTTCCGCTATTGCGACGGTAGTAACGCTTTGCTTTGGCGATTACTTTTCCCTTCCCTTTCTTTGAGTCTTTTTAATTATCGTGTTAGGCATCGTGCTCGCCCCTTGAATCGTGTGGTTTTTTGTCTGAAGCCTCAAACAGCGAATATGTTATGACCCGTGCTTTTGAATTTTCATTCTTCCCCCTTGGTCCGTTACCTGATGGGCCAGATTTTTCTTTTCCAGTCGTCCATTTTCCCGGCGACGGTTTTTTTTTCCTTTTTCTGGACCGGCTCTCTTTTTTTCGATCCTTTCCTGTTCTGCAAGAGAGAGACCCTTTCCTTCCCTTCAGGCGGAATTTTCTGGCTGAAGGCGTCCTTTCTGATGATCGCATCGCGTTACCTTTCCTCCCCTTCATGGTCCCCCTTTCCGCCAGGGCGACAAGGATGGGGACCTTCCCTCCCATGCCAGAAAATAGCCCTTCTTAAAGACATCCATGGCATTGGTCTCACCGCTCCACCCTCCTTTTAATTCCCCCCGCTTTTTTAAGAACATTCTCTAAGGCAACGGTTCACTTTTTCTCTCCCGGTGGCCTCCTAAGGATCTTTTTTCCCCTCTTTCCACCCCCAACCATAATGATGAGGATCTTTCTTAGGCCTAGATGGAGAGAAACCCAAGGGGAGGACAGAGAGCTTCCCGCCCCTCCTGTCTCACACTCACGTCTTCCCTAGAGCTGACGGAAAGGGGACCTTTCTTTTACACAACGAAGCTTTTTCTCAACTCCTTTCCGGGTTACGATTCGATACTCCCCTTTTAGAAATTCTCGTCCGTCTCCTTCTGCAATCTGCCAAATAAAACGGTCCTCCCCCGTTAGATCCCCCTTTCTTTCCTCCCCCCTTTCGCCCCCCCATTTGGTGATTTTTAGTTTCCGGCCCCCCCTTTTCTCCCCTTTACCTCGGTTATTGGATTTTCCTCGTTTTCCCCCCTTTTGCTTTTGTTCGGAGAATTTGATGCCCCCCCTTTTTCTCCTGCGAAACCTTTTTTCCTTCAGAACTTGCGTTTTATATCTCTCTTCATCTTTAGTTTCGGTCTTGAAAAGGGTCCCTTTTCTACCACTAGAATGACTCCTACCCCCTGCGAGCTTTTTTTTTTTTTGGCCCTTGCTACGAGAGGCCCCCTTCCGGAGCATATTTTTCTGACCCTTCCTAGAAACGGAATTCAAGTTTTCCTTTTCTTAGCCCTTCTTTCAGACTTTTTTTGGTCCAAAATATTTTCGGGTCCCCCCCCTTTTTCTTTGGACCCCCTTTTGGGACGTCTATATGAAATATCGCGAGTGAAACCCCCCCCCTACACCTGAAGCTTCCTCCCCCCCATTTCTCCCCCAAACCCTTTTACCAAATCTGACATCCACTCTTTCCTCCACATGATAGCATTCTAGCCCGTCTCACCCACACGATCAGATGTGTTCTTTCATATCCTGTCTTTTTTGATACCTTTGAGTAACCTAAAGATAATTGCTTCCTCTGCTTCTCTACTCAAAGACATTTCCCCCCTCAAGAGTTTTCTGAACCCCAACCAGATAATAGAGGTTTAGCGGGGAGTCCATGGTAATTAAAAACCCTTTCATTTTTTTTTTTTTCCCCCGGTTACTCCAAGTCAGTTGTCCTACTTTTATGATGTGCAATTTTCCCTCCCCAATAAGCTCTCTTGTTTTCACACCCCACAGAGTGATCTCTTCTCCCCCCTTCCCGTAATGTTTCTTATCTTGCCCCAAACCCCTAACAATTGTGTGTTTCCTCGGAACAAAACCCCCCCCCCCCCACTCAGATATCTTTCTCTTGAAAACTTCCACTTGCGCCCCTCTCCCTGCAGCGGCGGTCAGTGACGCTTTTTTCTCCCTCTCCCTTCTTTCCTCCACAACGAAACGTCTCTTCCTCTTCCTGAGATTCTCTTCGACCTGGCCGGCCCCTTTTTTTTTTCAAAAAAATTTTTCTCCTTCCTTTTCTTTGAACCCTTCCCCCCCTTTCATTTCCAAAGACTTCTTTCACCATAGAAGACTTACCTTTCCCTTGCTCGCATTCCAACCTTAAATATGACTAACTTTTCCTTTTTATAGAACTTTTCTCACCACCCACTCCTTTTTCCCTTAAAAGGGTTTCTTTGCTGTTTCCTTTTCCCCCCTTCCCTCGCATTTTTGACTAGAACGGAAGTTGAGCAGCTTTTTTTCCCGCGAATCCATCCTTTTTATCGTCAGCCCCCTAGTTTCCCCTAGTATTATAACTGAGGATCTTTTTTCCGCACCCTTTTTAATTGAAAGCCATAGGAAAAGATACTTTTTTTCCTCGGACTCCCTCGTGTTTTCTTCCGGAAAAAATCGCAGCTTCTGGGATTTTCTATGGGCTTTCTTCCCTTTTGCCCAATAAGACCTTCCTCTACGACTTCCCGCCAGGACTTTCCCTTTACGAGCACTCAATGCAAAAATTTTCTTTCCTTTCCTTAGCCTTGACAGGTCCATGAGAAACAGCGATGCGGTACCTCCCTCCCCTCCCCCAAAAGGTCCTGGATTTTTCTCCAGCATAACGACTGATTTCCCTATCTCCCTTTGGTCGATTAGGAGAGAATAGTGCTTCTTTTCCTCTTTTCCTCTGCCCCCCAAAAGAGCCTGAAATGGAGACTTTCCCCCTTTCCGGAGATTTTTCCTGCTTCGTTTCAGTAAAGACGTTTTTTCCTTCTCATTGAGGTTGTATTATTGTTAGATAGTTTTTTGCACTCCCCCTTGTGATAGGGTGTCTTTGAGAGAAGTAAGTTCACCGTTTCAAAAGATCCCAGGTTAGAATCTGTTTTTCCCCCAATTATATCATTCCAGAAATTGATAGTTTTTCTTTTCGTGCTAAGCGCAGATGATGAAGACCGCCCCCCCGCTGACGTACCCCTCTCCCCTTTGTTTCTTCTTCGGTAAGAAGAGATATCTGTTCCTGCTCTTCTCTTAGTTTCCCACCCCCCCCTTGGCTGGATACACAATCCTTCGTCCCCCCCTCCTTGAAGGTGAGACTCTCTTCTGACCGTAACACAAATATTGCTTTCTACAGGGATTGGATCTTTCCCAAGAGCGGGCAAGCCTGTTCAATCCATAATTGACTTCTCGAGATGGCCTTTCCCCCCCCCCTCTGTCCAGCAGTTTTTCTTCTTTCCTTCAAGCAGATGTCTCGTAAAAGAGTCCCTTATTTTCTTCTCCTAAAGGATTTCATGAAGTGACATAATCCGCGGGAGCTTTCCCCTCTAATTTGTGCTTTGAGTCGTTTGCGATGTATTTTTCGTCTTTCCGATGATGGTCTGCTTTCGAGGGCACTCTTACTATTGAGACTGACCCCTTTAATTTTCTTCCCCTGTCGGACTCAACCAATCCCCTCCTTGGTAAATTCCTCTCCCAGCGCGTTTTCGCACACTTCTCGTTAAAAGGAGTGGTCCCCTTCCCATAGCTCCCTCTCCGTTTTCCTTCCGGTTCATAAGTGTACTCCCTCTCTCTGGGGAGGGGATTTTTTTCTTTCCCCTCCCTTTGTAACTCGATGGCATCCCGGTCATACGAGAGTGGGATTTTTTTTCCTTTTTACAAATTTTTTTGCGTCCCCTTCCGTTTCAAAGGAGCCGATTTTTTCCCCCCCCGTTCTTTTCCCTCCCAATCTCGAGAGCTTCGCGTGTTCCCTACATTGATCGTCACCTCCCTCTTCGCTATCTTTTTTTTTTCTTTGGCAATTTCAATTCGAAAGGAAATTCTTCCCTCCCTCCTAGTTATACTGTTTCTTCTGCGGATGGCTTGGCCTTCGGATCTCTATCCGGAAAACCCGTCCCCCCCACTTTTTCCCCCATTCCCCCACGGCCCACGATGAATTTTTGTTGCCCGACCAACTGATTTCCTCCCCCCCCCTTGTCCGCCCCCTCTTCGCCTCCAAACAAGCATAATCACTTCCCCCCTTTCTCCGCGCATCTCTCTTCTCCTGCAATTTCACTGGAGTTTTTTTTATCTCTTCTTTTTCATCCTCATCCGTTTCCAGCACTCCATGGCCCCCTGCTCGATTCGCCAAAGAGAAAGGAAGTTGCTTCTTTTTTTTGTTTCTTCTCTCAACCAATCGGCTCGAGTTGGGAGATCAGTGATGTCACAGTCCCCCCCGGGGATGATCAAATGTGCGAACCCCTCTTTTCCTCCCGTTGGTCCGGATCCCCTACAGAAGGGGCCAATGCTCGCTAAAACCAGGTAATACCAACTTTCCACTAGTCTTTTCTCTCCCTATACACTTAGAATTTCCGTCATATGAAAGCAACGAACCCCCCCTTTAATTAGAGAGGCTTTCTTCCTCAATCTTTCCGCGAAGCTCTAGTTGATGACGGTGATCTCCCCCTTGCGATTTTCGATGCCGAATATTAAAAAAATTTACAAAATTCCTTTCCCTCTCTCTTTTTTACTCTAGATGCTTTTTCTTCTCAACGGAACATGTGTTCGAAGGCATAAAATACAGACCTGGATCTCTTGTTTACCCCCCCCCTGTCCTATCAAGGGGAGCGAATTAGCGTTTTTGACCCCCCCCCCCCCCCCGTTTTTTCCGGACTTGTTCGTTTCCTTCCCTGTTCGCGCATTTACAAGAATGACCCCTTTTTTCTCGAGTAATCCCCATTCTCTCCCCCTTTCTTGTTCGCATTGAGGAGAGGGCCCTTTTCCCCCTCAGACTCACATTCTCTTTTTTTTTCGAAACTCCCATCGCAAACTCAATTCAACCCAGCCCCGCTGACCCTTCTTTGCTTTCTACCTGCAGGAAACTTTTCTAAAGAACACTAAGGAAGCGTTTTCCTTCCCATTCCCGGGGGTTCCCCTCTTCTGGCAAGGGTTTTTTCAGGACAGCGCTCCCCCCCCGTCCAGTGCAACGTCTTTTCCGCCTTTTCAAGCCCTGATTTCCATATAGGCAATTGGAGAGATGCTAGACGTATTTCCCCAAGCTGCTACGGCCCGTTTCCCTATTGGGAACGCCAAGTGATTTCTAGTCGCCGGCGAACAAGAGATAGATCCTTTTCCCCTCCTGGCAGGGGGTTTTCGTCAATCAGCTTCGGACGAGCCCTTCTAGCAGCGGCCAAAAACGATTTTGAGAATGCTGCCAGGGTATCACCCTTTTCGTTATCTTTTGTAGAGATTCCCCTACATCCTTCCCCCTTTGCTCTTCCCCCCAGCACAACCCCCTCTCTTTGCGTGGAATTCCCCCTCCCCCCCGATCCCCCCCCATACAACCCAAGTCGCGAGCTGCTCAGCGCGCTTCTCTCCCCTCGGCCGCATTTCTTTCCCCCATTTTCGTTCGCGGAACGTACCTTTGGCTCGGGAATCTGAACGCAGAACGATGCGGCCGCTTCTCGGCCCCATGAGTTATTTGCTTTGATGGAGGATCGGGGTGGGTTCCCCTTTTTCTTTTCCTTTTTGTTAGTACGCCTCTCTGTTTCCTCGGGCACTGCTACCCCTCTCTGAACTGTTTCCCTTTCTCACGTTCGCGGAGTTTCCCAGTCCCCCCTTGCGGCTTTTGACTCTTTATGGCGTATGGCACAAATGAGCCCTTCCCTTCTAGCACCCCCCCTCGGAGAGTTTTCCTTTATTTTCGCGAAAGATGGACTTCCAGAACGCTTCTTCCCCATTCGATGGGTCTCCCTCAACACGTCCGCAGTTCCCCCTGAGGGACCTTCATTGGCTGACTACCTTGATTCCTCTTTCCCACTGTCTTTCCCGGGACTTCGGGACGGATATACCTCTTCCTTTTTCCCCCTTCCGTCCTTGGCAAGAACCTGGTCCTCCTTTTGTGTTCGGTCCGCGCAGCTTGTTGCGGGTAGATCAGAATTTTCTGATTGTTACATTGGTCTGAGCCTTGCTCTCCTCATGTCTCCGGGTTACTCGGATCCATTCTTGTCGAAGAGGTTTTCCCCCCGAAGAGCTTCCTTGCCAATTACGCATGGAAAATCGAGATTCCCCCCTCGAACGAATAGAACGTGCTGTTGATTTCGCCCCCCTTTCGAGAATGAAAAGCGTGCACTTTCCTGCCAGTTGTGATCCTTTCCCCTTTTCAACTCTGACTGCGATCAGGCATATATGTTTCGAAATTGGGTCCCCCTGGATCTTTTTTCACTTCTCTGGCTAGGGGATGCGACGACACTTTGTGTTCCCCTTTTTTCCCACCTAATCATCCTTCTTTCCCTCGTTCCAAGTGCCATACAGTTTCATCCTATCACCGTCGATATTGAGCCCTTCTTTCTCGAATCCCCCATCATGGAAGAATTTCTTGTCGTCAACCGCTTAAACAGAGAGAGCTGAATTTTTTTTTTTCTTTCTCTTGCTGCTGGGGCCCTTCCCCCCTTTTTTTCTTCTCTGCCGACAATGAGCGTGATGAATTCCCCGGAGGAGCCTCCGATTTTTCCCCTTCAGCCCGATGCATGAGACCCATCTGGCGTTTTTTCCTCACGGTCGAGCGGGCGTTCTGATAACGCCGGTAGGGTTTGTTCTTCTTCCCTTTGCTAAGCGTTTACAATGTAATGTTTGCAACCCTTTTTTCTTTCTTCATCGAATTTTCTCCCGTCTGGTTCCCAACGAATCCTCCCTATGTTTTGCCCCCCCCTCACCCATTGGCCAGGCCTCGTGAAGAATTCGATTGAATGCATTTCCCTTCGTTTTCCACGCCAGGTCGCTCTTCCCCCCCATGCGGCGACACGACACGCTCATGTATGAACGCGTCGTGAATTTCCCTCCTTTCCTAAGGGATTTGACAATCAGACCTCCAGCAGCGATCTTAAAAACGTTTCCCAGCACCCGCACCCCCTCCTGCGTAGTTATCCCTTTCCTGGGCATCACTCCCACAAAACAAAGAAACAGTTGCCCTCCCATTCCGAGAAAGAAGGCCTGATCAAGCCAACTTGTAATGGGCCCATGACCCCCTCCCCCATCCCCCTGCGTCTGATCAGAGCCCCTAGGTCTTACCGTGAATTGAGAACCCCCCCTATTGCCAAGTGGACCTGCTCTCCGGTCTGAAATCGTCATCACTCTTTTTCTCCTTTTCTGCAAACGATTCGCGTTTTCCTCTCCCCAAAAACGTTGTCCCCTAATGATATAGTGTTCCCTCTTCTTTCTCTCGGTGATCCTCCTTTCTTGATTCGGAGACGTCTAGTCGTTCGATCCTTTTTTTTTTGGTTGTTTTTTGGTTTTTTTTTTTCCGTTAGCCAATAGGAAGGCAACCCCCTGAAGAGTTTTCCCCCGGCCGTCTACGAAGGATGGTCTTTCCCCATTACCGATGGTGATGTTACTTTGTTTCTGCAACCTTCCTTTATGTAGTAAGCGATGTAGCCTCTGCTATGATCTGTGCTTTCGTTTACCCCCTGAGGCCGACTTTCCCCTTTGGTCGGCGTTCAGGTATTTCATCCCTTCTCCCCCACCGATTTCTCGGATCATATGCGCGCTCCTTCCCCGCATCTGCCGGATGACGCCTTTTTCCCTGCGTACCTAGGACTGCGCTCTGGTTACGGAAAGCGAACAGTTCTTCCCCTCCGCTACCTCCCCCCCCCGCGCAAGCCGCCGAGCCCGTATTGGCCAATCCCATCCAGACCCTGCGGACGCTTCAGGCTCCCCGGACCTTACTATTCGTAGAGCTTTTTCCTTTGCCAGCTTCAATCTCCCCAGATTCCTGTTTTCCCCTCCTTTCCACGAAACCGCCCCAGCAGCTGGAATCCCTGCCCCCCTTTCCGCGAACTAAATAGAGTTCCGAAAGGCGCATACTTCCGCTCTTCCTTTTTTATGCGACCGCGGAGGTTTGCAGCTCCCCCCTCCCCCCTCGGCGATGAACGGCTTTTGAGAAGAGCAGGGTTCCCCCCCCGAAACTCTCTCAAATACAGCACACAGAAGGTTCCCCCCCATTCTTTTTTTAAAGACGACTCGTTCCCCTTTTTGCCTTGCCACGCGGTAGAGATCCCTCGGCACAAGTCGTCTCCCTTATCCCTGGTTCTTCAGAGGCATCCGAGGAAGATCAAGGGACGCCCCTTTTTCTTTTCCCCCGGCACAAATGCCTTTTTCCTTCTCCCGGTGATGATGAACCTTTTTGGCGAATACAAGAAAATCGTCCCGATTCCCTCTCCCTACGCTTTCTTTGAAAGAATTTCTTCTTTCCCAGCATTTCTTTCTCCGCCGAATCGCCTTGATGTGGACAAGTCGCCCTGCGGGCCGATCGCTCCCCACCCTCCCCTTCCTTTCTCTTTTGCCAGCAACGGTCCCCTTTTTTTCCAGAATGAGCCCCTCCCCTCCGCCCCTCGTGTGTTTGGCTATCCGCTTCCTGAGTTTCCCATTTCGGTTCTCTATAACCTTCCTGCGTGAAGCTTGCCCGACTCTCTGAAGGGAAGCCTCCCCCCCCGTTTCCCCCAGGAATTCCCCCCTTTTCAGTCTCGGCGCCGCTGCTTTACTGAACTTGCCTTTTCCCCTTTTTCTTCTCAGAGGTGATTTATGCGCTGAGCATCTTTTTTCTTTTAGCTTGTCCCGGCTCACCCCCTCTCTGAGCGCGAAATACAGC
>Ga0179593_1643934_pt1 | contig 17681 bp, 26 predicted proteins | sample CZODoug2_1_08_16_FD_185931 | JGI IMG/M metagenome (GOLD analysis project Ga0179593, IMG submission 185931) | Vadose zone soil fungal communities from Angelo Coast Range Reserve, California, USA - CZODoug2_1_08_16fungal (PacBio error correction) | ecosystem: Environmental > Terrestrial > Soil >... | reverse complement strand
TTTTCCGGCAACCCCCACACGTGTGTCGTCGTCTTTATACTCCGAAAACCGCTCTTTTTACGCCTTGGACCAGAGAGACCAGCACCCAATTTTTTTTGCCCTTGCCCATGATCTGCCTTCTCCGCTTCTCATAGCTCTCCGGTGCCTTCGTCCCCCAGTTTTTCGTTTTGCCTCCCCTCTTGAAAGTTCCTGCCACGAATTTTTTGTTTCGATGGGGTTTTCAAATGCCTAGGCAGCGCTTGTTCCATAGGCTCTTCGGACCTTCTTGGCCGTCTGGTTTTTATTTTTTTCCTTCTTGCCAACTCCTCTTCCATGTCACTTCTCTGTTCCTTTTTTCTTTTTTTTGCCAGCCGTGGACGATAGATCCCCCAATCTCCTGATCTCAGGATTTGATTTTTCTATTGGGACCATTCCATTTTGGGATTTTTTTACACGTCTGAAAAATCCCCACCCCTGTGTGTCTTCCCTTTGGGGTTTTTTCATTTTGCCCTCTTCGCGAACTTCTTCTCTGAGGTGTTTTTCTCTTTACCTTTTTTTTTTTGTACTTTTCATTTGGCTTCTTGCGGCGCGTTCTGTAGGTCTTTAAGTGTCCCGAGCCTGGAGGGCCTTTTTTTTTCCCACGTGTAGCTTTTAGCCGTGACCGCCTGCGCGAATCCTTTCCCCTGCAACCTTTTCCTGGGCCTCCCTTTTCCCGACCGCCATTCTTTGCTTTCCTATTCTGAATGATCCCCGTTTGACTTTTTCCCGAAACTTGTATTTTATTGGCGCTGGGTTTCTCACGGTTGACCTTTTGACTCCCACCTTGTTGGTCTGTCAGTGTTGGGTTTGAAGGCTCGCCGCCATTTCCTGCCAAGTTTAAGTTCGGATCCCCATTTTTTTGTAGAGTTACCAGCGCCCTGAGCCCGGGCCGAACCCAGTTCCCCCTCCCAAATCTCTACTCCCACGCGTATCGTTGCCTTGAATCTTTTTTTCGCTCTCCCCCCTACAAGCGCCCCCCCGTTTTTCTTTCCCCAGGGTTTTTGTTGTTTTGCCGGTCCGCGATTCATTCGTCACTCCCCTCGTCTTCCTTCGTTTAGCTTGTCAAAACCGGTGTGTTATACCCCAGGGGTCCCTACCCCATATATTCCCCTGGCATGGTCGTTGGCATCGTCGTTGGCCCTGGCGACAACTTTCCCGCCTTTTGGCCCTTTTGCGGTAATGGGGATCCGCCCCAACTTCTTTTCACTCAGCGCCAGGTTTGCTTTTTTCGCCCAAGTGGCCTCGCACCCTGGCTTTGACTCGCAAAAGGTTTGCCCCTTTTTTTAAGTGAACCCAGTTGAAGTCGTTCACCCGCCTGTTCGTCAGCCCCAAAAACCTTCCCTGAATTGGATGCTGGGCCCCCCTTTTTTTTGCTACCCTCGGCGACCTCTTGCTCGGGGACATCGGGCTCTTTTTCACCCTTTGATTTGGAAGTCTTTTTTCCTCCTTTGGAAATTCGTTTCTTCTGCTGCTTTTCTCCCGCAGTCGCCTGTCCCCCGAGGTGATCCTGGTTTCTGGTCCCTGATTTCGGATTTTCCTCCTTCGATTCACCCAAAGTCTTTTCCTAGTCCCCCACTGGTATCGAACCACAACCCTTCAAACCTCCGCGGCCTCTGCGAGATTGTCTTGCTCTTTTCCTCGAATATGAACCACTCATTCCTGCCTTTGCTCAACAATTCAGGTTTTCTTTCCCCCCAGTTGAGTTTCCGCCTTCGGCCTTGGAACCTAGGAGTTGACAATCCCCTGACTGTTTCTGTCCTTTTCTCCTTTTTTTTTTTTTTTTATCAGTGTCAATCCCCTTCGTTCTCCAGCCGATCGCCTTCCTATCCCCGTAAGGACCCATTGACTGATTTTTCTTTCCGGATCTTTCTTCCCTCTTTTTGCTACTACACCTTTTTTGGTGTTTTCCGATGTCTTCTTGCTTTCCAATGTTGCGGCTGTCCCCCGCCCCCCTTTCATGCCGGCAAGAAACCAAATTGGTATGGCGTTCCGAGTCTTTCTTTGCCCCAACTCCTTCCCCTTCGTCAAGGCTTCAACACCATGCAGGGGGGCGCCACTCAAGGTCTACCACCATGGCCTTTAAATTTGGTGTCGGCGGCAAAAACCTTCCCGGTTTTTTCTTTTTTTTTGTCGGGTTTTTCCCCTCCCCGTCTTCGTTTGACGAACCAAACCCTATTTGTGCCCCGCGTCATTTTTTTTATCTGTTACTTCGGGCGAATCTCTGTTTAGGTCTTAGAGCATTTATTGCCACTCATTTTTTTTTTCGCTCTATTCTCCGGCCTCTGTTCCATTATTTTTTTCCCCCTGGTCTCCTTTGGCAGATGGCAGGTTTTTTTGTGTTGGGAGTCGGGCGCGATTTTTGTTCCTGTTAGCGTTTCGCACCTTTGCTCTCTGCCTTGGACCGAACGGCTTTCCAGCCGAGCGGGCGGGTGTTGAACCTTTTTCGGTCGTTTTTCGAGAGTCTTCAGAAGCCTTTTTTTTGATTTCTACCCTTCCGTTTGTTTTGATTCTTCACTTCTTCGGGGATCCTCGGAAAACGGAACTTGACCCCGTCCACCCCCTCTGCCTCTTATTTTCTGTGTTCTTTCCCGCCCCTTTTTTTTTCCTTCCATTTTGCGGAAACTTCCGTCCTTTCCCTCCTTGCAATTCTGGTTCATCCGCCCAATTCCGCCCCCTTGCCTTCATTTTGCCGTTGTGGATAGAACTCTCCTTTTTTTTTCAATTGATGTTGCGATTTGCTGATTTTTCCGCCGTGTTGACTTAGTCACGTAAGCTCTTTCCCAGTATCAGTGTTTTTTTTCGGGCTCCTTTCCTAGACTTTTTTTTGTTTTCCCTCGTTCGACGAGCGCCGCGCCCCAGGCTTGGGTTTTCAGTATGTAGGTCGTGGTTTTTTCGTTGTCCCGCCCCGTTCCCATCCTCGGACCCCCCCGCGCTGGCCTCAATGTTGTTTTTGACAGGTGCCGCCTTCGGGGACCTTCCCCAATTTTGGCTTTTCGGCAAGTAGTCAATCAGTTCGTCCCCCCCCCCCCAGGTTTCTTTTTTTTTTTGCATTCGGAGATGAGGATTAAAGGGGGCCAATTTTTCCATTTCTTTCTTTTATGAACTAATCTTCCAGATGTCTGTCTTAACCTGGCGCTTACCTTCTTTCAAAGAAATCCACACCGTTTTTTTTCAACGGCTTTCGTCCCCACTTTTTCAGCTCTCGTGCTTTTCTTTGGTCCAGAGGGGTTTTCTCCCATCAAACTGAAGTTACGTTCCAGATTGAGTGTTGGTCCCTTTCCTCTTCATCCCGGACATTCAGGGCCTTAGTTTCCGTGTTTGTTTTTTCGCTTCCATTTGGAGCCGACTCCCAACCCAACTCCTTGTTTGGTTCTGGCCTTTATCCGTTACTGTTCTTTTTTCTTCCAGATCCGGGCATCGCCCTTGGATGTCCTGTTCTTCCCCTTTGCTTCATCTCCCGTAGCGTATCCTTGGTTCCCAGTTCGTCCCTTTTCCCCTCTGATTCGGACGTATTTTGACTCAACGCCGCTTGGTACCTCGCTCTATTGTTTCAGTCTTGAGTTATTCTGTTTTCTATTATCGACCCCCCCCCCCCAAGGTTTTTTCGTACTTTTGCCATCGCTGGAGCTTTTTTTCGATTTTTTTCTTTGAGATGACCCACCTGTTTCCCCCTCATCCCCTTTTCGGCTATTGATTGTTGTTGCTGGACCCCTCCTCCGCAATTTTCCCGTCGGTGTTTTTTCCTACTTGCCGACGATGACAAGGGTCTTCGATATTGGGTAGGGTCATTCTGGACTCACCTGTACCCCACCCCTATGATTCTTTTTTTCCTCGGTCCTTTCCACCCGACTTTTGGATTTTTCTGCTGCATCTCGTCCCGGCAAGTCCCAACCTTCCGTTTTGCGCTTGTTCTTCGGGTTCGTGACGCTTATCCAGGGGAGTCTTTTACCTTTAATACGCTTTTCCCGAGTTTTCACGTTCGGTTTTGGGGCCGGCGGTTTCTGCTCCCCCGCGACAACCTTGCACCGTAACCCTTGTGATGGTGCCTCCCATGTTCACTTCTCGTCATCTTTCAAGCCTTCTTCCCCCTACAACTGGGCGAGTTGATTCTTTTTGTGCGTCTTTTCCGCCAGCTCTGAAGTAGGCCTTCCCCCCCCACTCCCAGTTTCACACTTTTGACATCCAAACGTCTGCAATGGAATGTGCAGCCTTCGATGCTATTATTCGGCAGGCGTCGGTCTTCTTCCCACTCTTTCGAGAGTTCAGGCGACCCGCCCTCCCATTTCGTCGTTACAACTTGCTACAATCGTTTTTTTTGGCGGCCTTCCCGTTCCTAAACCACCGCTCAGTACCATCATCTCTTTTTGCTCCCTTCCCTTTATGAAAAATGTCTCCGGTTCTTTGCTTTCGCGTACCCTCCGACTCCTTTGTTAATGGACCAACCCCTCGCCGTTTCGTGCCCCCCCTTCTTGCTTCTTCGGAATTCTGCCCTTATCTCCTCACTCCTTCTTCATTCTTGTATTTCTTTCCTTCCATGAACCTGTGGACCGCTACGCAGGACGTTTGCAGCTATGGCCGGTTGGAGGTGCTTTTCTTGACTCCATTCCAATTTTCTTTTGTAGTAGCATTGACGGTCGTATGCATGTATTACCTCACATATATGGGCGCATCTTCTTTTTTGGTTTGGTTTTGTTTTTTTTTTTTTTGTGTGTGTTTTTTTTTTTTTTCTTTTTCTTTTTGTTTTTTTTTTTTTTTTTTTGTTTGTTTTTTTTTTTTTTTTTTTTTCCCTTTTTTTTTGTGTTGTTTTTTTTTTTTTTGGGTTTGGTGTTTTTTTTTCGGTTTTTTTGTTTTGTTTTTTTTTTTTTTCTTTTTTTTTTTTTTCTGCGTTTATGCGTACGTGTGTGGCCGGCCATTTTTTGTTGTGTTTTTTTTATTATTCTTCGGGGCCCCAGTCGTCGGATTGGTTCCAGGGTGTTCCACTTTCGGCTCGCAGTGTTTTTTGGTAATATGCCGGCTTTCTCCCTTCCCCACCCTTTGTGTTTGTTTTATGAGACTTCATGCCGGGCCACCACTCTCCGCGCTCCTGTCTCTTTGTGAATTTTTTTCGCCCCCGACGCTTGGCCTCGTGGACTATTGGAGGACCAGTCCCCCCCCTTGTGGTGCCCCCCCCTTTCACCCCCCGTAACAAGCGACCCAGTTTCCGGGCGGATCTCGTCAGCCCATAGTTTTTTTCTGGTCAGGCCTTTGTCAAACTGGTCCATGTTCTTTTTCCCCCCAGAAAAAAACCTGTTTGGGCGGGCGCCTCTCCCTCTCTTTTAGCTCTTTGCCAAAATGCTCTTAGCCCTTTTTATTTTTTTTTTCTCGGATTCTGGGCCCAAGTAGCTGCCTTTCCTGGGAGAAGCTGGCGTGTTTTTTTGGGCTTCCTTGTACGGCTCTTTTCAACGACTTGGATTGTGTTTTTTTTTTTTTTCATTGTTCTTTTCCTCCAATTTCCCTTTTGATCCTTCTGCCGCTAACTTTTTTTTTTTCCCAAGACCTGGGACTGCATTAATAACTTTTTTTTTTTTTTGCCCTCGAGCGCTATCGGCATGCTGGCGGTCCCTTTTCGGCTCGCTTTTTTTTTTCCATTTGGTTGCTTCTTTTCGTCCGGCGCCTTTTGTAGTTTATTCCAAGTGTCCCGTGCTCGGGTCCTTTGAATTTGGCTCTTTCCCCGTTTTTTGCCGTTTGCTGCCGCCGGACGCCCCTTTTCTTGACCCTGTCCAAAATAGCCGAAAATTCCTTTTTTGGTCCTTCAGGCGCTTTCGCACGGCTTTTTTCCTTTCCCGCACCATTTTGATTTTTTTTGTCCTCTGGACGGGTGGACCGCGTCTCTGCGTTGCCATTTTTGAAACATTCAACTTACTTTTCTTGACCGGTCTTGTTTTTTTGCCTGTCTCGCATTGCAAATCATTTCTCCCCCGTTTTTTTTTTATATTACAACCCTTGGTTTTTTTTTTGGCGGGACCTCTCCCTGAAGTTGAGTTTTTGCGGGGCAAGCTAGTCCTTCTGTCCCTTCCTCGTCTTTTTTCTCCCCCGCGTCTTCGTTTGCAAGCCCCTCGTTGTGCCGACCCCCCCCCTGCACAGAGCCACCAACCTCAATTTTGGCTGAAGGTCGAGTTTTGTCTCTGCAAACTTACCGTCTCTAGCTGTAAAAGGTTGTCTTTTTACATTTCCTCGCCCCTTGAATCCCATACCCGTTTTCCATCCGGTCTTTTTTATCCCAGCCATCACTGTCCCTGGTACCCTTTGCTGGGGTCCTTCATTTGGTTCTCCCCCTTTAACACGCTTTGCCTGTGCTCTTTTTAGCCAACATTTTTTTTTTCTACTCTTTTTTGTTCCCTGCTCGCACCCTTTGTCCGCGTGGTCGATTTATCTGTACGACCCGCCCCTCCTTCCTTTTTTTGTGTTGCTTATCCCTCTTGACCCTTTTTCTACTTCCCCTGAACATCCTACGGGGCCCCCTCCGCTGTTTTTTTTTCATCTGGGCCTCCTTTTTTTGTTTTTTTTTTTCCGAACGGGACCCGGTTGTGAAAAACGAATGTAAAGCCCAATTTTTTGGATTTCCTGTTTGCTGCAATTGAGTGTACCCAGTCCGCCCCCTTTGCGTTGCCTCTTGGGTCTGGTTGGTTCGATCGGATAGTGACCTACTTCCCTTTTCCCCCGAGTTTTTCTCTCCCGTCACGGTTCCACTATCCCCCCCACCAAAGCCCCACAAACGACCCAAACTTTTTGGCGGCTTTTCTTGGCGCTGCCTCTGTAAAACCCACTTCATCCTGACCTTGGTCTTTGATTTGATTGTCTTTCTTTCTCCCACACAGTTTTTAGGCACCTCGGTTTTTTTTCCTTTCCCCACTGCGAGGAGTGGTTCCACCGCTCCTTTGTTTCTGCGGCGGTTTCGGAGTTCCCCTTCTCTTTTTTTTGCATCTCTAGATCCCCACACGGGAACCCTGTGATCCTTGACCCGGCCTTGCGGTCTTCTTTTTGGCCGTAGGGGGCCCCCCCCCCCCTCGGTTTGTGTGTCGTCTTGACCGTTGCTTCTACCGTTATGGCTTCCCCGTACCGCCGTTTCCCATTTTGCAAAATAACCCCCCAAAAGCGGGCCTTTTTTTTCTTGGCGGCAATGACTTCCTTGACGGGCCAGGTTCCCCCTCTGAATAATGTTCAAAGTTCTGCGTGGTGTTTTTCTCAACCAGGGACCCCCCATGAAAATTTTCCTGTCCGCAATTCTTTGCGTTGGCAACCCCGCTCGCCCCCAGTCCTGGAACTACCTTCTTCGTTTCAGTCCACAACCCCACAACCTATCTGTGCCCCCTCTCCCCTTTTCTCTGATTGTCTTTTCCTGTTCTTTTGAGCATTTTTCGCGAGTCTTTCCATCAATTTATGACCCGTTCCCCCTCACTAAGGGGGTCCCCCCCGTGGTTATCTCTCTTCAGCCTTTCCCCATTGACCTTTCCTTGGGTCTTATTGGTTTTTTGCGATTCTTTTTGCGGATGACCGTGTAGGCTTTTGCCCCAAATTGGTTCGTTCGACTGCCTTTATTTCAGCCTCCACTTGCGAGCGGCGGTTTTTTTGGTTCTTTCCTTCGTTTTTCGAAGCCACGTTTTTCTTCTTTACTCCCTTCCGTTGTTTTTTTGGCAAGACCTTCACCTTTTTGGGATCCTCTCGACAACCCACTCCCCCCCCCGACGTCGCAGTGGGATCCCCCCTGGCTTTGTCCGGCAGCCTCTTGACTTCTTGCGAAACTCTCATTTTTCTCTCGCCCGCTTCCTTCTCATCGCACCGGCCTTTTGACCTTCCGCTGCCGGGCGCTAGAAAGTGGCTGTGCTTTTTTTGTAGTTCATACTGCTTGATGCTCGCCCCTGGTTTGCCCCGTGGTACCCAAAGTCACTACACAACCTTTTTTTTGATTTTTCCGATTTTTGTTCTTCTCTTTAACTGACCGGGAGTTCCCTTCGCTTTTCTTGGGGTTGCCGCCGCGGCCCCGAAGAATTCTACCGGCTTTTCTCTTTTTTTTTTCGACCGCGTTGAAAACAGGCTACTTAGATTTGCTGCTTGGTGCCATAGCCTCCTGTCTGTTTTTTTGTTGGCTTGGGCGTTCGGGGGACAAGCGTTTTTTTTTTTTTGTTCTGAGCCCCAGCGCGTGTTCGTCCCACACTGGCAGTAGATGTGGGCCCCACTTCTTCCGATCGCCGGAAATGTGACCCACCTCTCGTCCCAATTTCCCCCTTTTTTTTCTACACCCTGCCCTTTTGTGGATCACTCCGTCTGATGTTTACAATAGGGGACCCGAATCCCACGCCGACAGTCCGTTGTCTCCCCCCCTCTCTGGCTCCATTCCCCTCACTAGTTGGTCTCTGACTGAGACATTCCCCCCGAGTTCATTTGTGGTGGTTTTTCATATTTCTCTCCCTTTTCTTTTGTCTCCGGGCAGGATTTGTGCCCCTGTTTTAGTAAGACGTGCCTCGAAAGAAACCATCTTTGGTTGTGAGGTCCGCTCTTTCGGGGGTTGTCTTGTCTTTCCCCCCGGTGCCTAATTCTACTTTCGCAAACCTTTTTTTCGTTGAATTGGGCAAACCATTCGCTGATCCTGGCTTTCCAACTCATTTATTTTTTTTTTTTCGCGTTCTCCCGGCTGATCCCGCAACCCCCGGGACGTGGGTTGGGGCTCGATCTTCTGTCCCCAGGGGACCTGTCTTTTTGTTTTCATCTTGTCTTTTAGCAAACAAGTAAGTTTTTCTTCGAACCCCCTCTATTTGCTTCGCTGTTGAAGCTCCTTTTTTTTGGCGAGGTTTCCTTCTTCCCCGTTTTCAAATTTTTCCTAAAGTTTGAGCCTATTGAAGTTTCTCTGGATCCATTTAAGCTTTATCCTTTTCTTTCGGATTGGTTTACTTCTTCTGGGCGACGGATGGGACCCCCGGGTCACGCTTAATCTGGTAGGGGTGCCCCCTTGGCCTCAACAGTTTCCCCCCCCAACGCTAAGACCTTCCGAAGATGGTTTTTTTTCGCGTTTGTTTCCCAGTCGGCCACAAATTCTTTGTCTATTTTTTGGTCCCTTCGGGCCGTCCGTCTTCCAGCGTATTTTTGAGCATTCCCAATTCGGTTGGGCGGGACTTCCCGCTGGGCGTTTTTTTCTCCTCTTTTTGCTGTTCGCTCCAAGGCTCCTATACACTGTGCTGAGTTCAAGCCCCGGCGACCGCCTTCCAAATTTCATCTTTTTTTTGCGGAGTTGATAATTCCGTTCCGCCACAAAACCTCGCGTGCTTTTTTCTACGTACATTTCGAGGGGTGTTATAACCCCCATTAACCCGAGGAATGGTTTCGTCCCCCTGGCGCGACGTTGCGTTCCCTTATTAGTCATCTTTTTTTTCTTTTTTGCGCGTAGGCGTATGCTCAAGCGGCCGGACGTCAGTTTTTGACCACTTTTGCCTACACTGGCGTTAGCCTCCTGGCAGCCTTGAAATTCGTCGCCACCGCCATGGGTCGATTTTTTTCCCGGCATTCACCCTGTTCTGAATCTTTCACCGGGTCTTGGTTCTGGCTGCCTCCGATTTTCCCCGATGGGACGGACCTCCCATCCCCCCCCACCTAGGCCCCGTCGTGCGATCTTTGAATTCCCTAGGTACCCCTTTGCCAAGATTTTCATCGTTCATTTTTTTTCCCTATGGCCCCTCAGGTTCCGATGGAACCGGCTACCCTCATTCCTGGTTTTTCTCGAGGGCCGATTTGTGCTCTGGCATGGAGGCCGCGCCGCTCCTCCATTTTAGCTGTCTTGGCAGGCGCATTTTTTTTCGTCCTTTGCTGACCCAATATTTCGAGAGGGCCCGTCTTCCTTATTTTTGGTTTTTCTCCCTCGGCTTTTCTCGTTAGGTGTTCCCAGTGGGCACACCCTTGGTGGGTGGTTTCCTCTTTTGGGTTTCGGGCACCCAATGCTTTTGTTTGAGGAGCTCAATTATTGCTTTGGAGATGATGGCGGGGAGAAGGTAGGTTACTTGGCGTTCAGGTCCGAGAGGGAAGCCTCCCCGTTGTTTTTTCTTCCGCTACCGCACCCCAAGACTCTTGTGCCGGCGTTCCAGCTGGTATTTTCTTTTGGAGCCCGACATTTGATTTCCGGCCAGGTCATAGTCCGGAGACCAAGCCCCCCCAACTTTGTTTTGGTTTTTTTTGCCCACCTGTCCCCCGCCTGAAACAGCCTCCGTTTCATTCCTCTTCCGTCTTTTTCGGTTTTAGTGGGGGTCAAAGCACGCCGGTTAAGACCCGATGCCTTTTTTGCGACCCCCACCACGTTGTCAAAATGGTTTTGGATGGGAGCGGCCCTTGTCTCGACATTTTCGGAAAGACTTTTCTCCCCCAAACTGCCTCTAGCCCCGGCGTTGGTCTTTTTTTAGCCGGTTCCCTCTTCCTTTTGGCCCCGAATTAAGATGGAGGTGGAGAGTTTGCCCGGTGTAATTCCTTCTGCCATCGTGCCAACCCCTTGATTTTTTTGTTTGCATGGCTTTTTGCAAATTGGAACCCCCCCCCTTGGATATTGGGGCGCCTGTCACTTTCAGGACCCCTTTTTTTTCTTCTTGCATACAGTTGATGACGAGCGACATTGATCGCTGCTGGTTCGGTTTTTGGTGTCTCATTCCGCGGCCCCCCCTGTTCCCTCTCTTTTTTGGCGATTGGAGCGGTTTCCGACTCTTCTTTAGGTGTGCTTTTTTTTTTGAGCTCTGCCCCGTCCTCGACCCCCGCAATGACTTCAATCATTTAAAGCGCCACATCGGTTTTGTGCCCGGAAGCACCTCCCTTCCCCAGGCCTCTTCTGAATGAGGGCCCTAGCCGTGGCCGCACGACCGCGCCGACGTGATATTGGGCTATTCTTTTTCGATTCACAGTCCCGTTGTCATTGAAGCCAGTTTTTATGTAGAGGCGTCGCCCCTCCAATGCCTTAATGGAGGGGTCTTTCCTGCGTCTGGGGACACCCGCAATTCGTCGAGATGAAAAGGCACTAAAAAAATCTCTTTCTTCCGTGCCCACCCCCCCTTCCCCCCGCTTTTTTTGCTCGAGCCTGGTCGTCGAAAACGCCCTTAGCAACATGAAATTCTGTTGTGATTTTATTTTGAGATCTGGCTTTCTCAAACTACCCCCCGCCCCATGCGCTAGTTTTTCCCCCTTTTCTGAGGCCCGGTTTCCCTTACCCAATTCCAGCTTTCGTTGTCATCTTCCCGGTCGGCAGGAACACCCCTTCCCGACTCCTTGTCCCTTTCTGGCGGAAAGATCCACACCGCTTTTAGCGGTGCTCTTTAGACCATGTTGAAACTCGGCCATGAAGTTTTGTTGACGCTCGGGCACCAGGCCTGGGCTTGTTAAAGTTTCACCTTCGAAGATCCCTCAAGCCTTTGCTATAGCATATCGCACAGCCACTTTCAATGAATTGCCACCGAGCCCTTCAATTTACGTTTTTTTGGCCATCGGCGACTGTCCTCCCCTTGTGTCCGAACGCGGACCATCTCTTTAATGTCAATTTGAACTTTTCACTTCCCTGTACGGTTTTGTGCAATTGAGGATTGTCTCCGTTCGATTTGAGCCAACTCTGGTCCTGTGTGGGCGCCCGTCTCCGGTCTATTTTCGAGCCCCAACCGATTTTCCTTCGCTCACGGTTACACCCTCTACCCCCCCCCCCCTTCGACCCAAACAGACCTGGGGCGCGGGGATGAAATGGTCGGCGCTTTCTTGTTTAGACTATGCCACACTCATCCCCCTTCTTTTTTTTTTTCGTTCCATTCCGTTTGATGTCTAAGTGCGGCCAACGGCTCCCTGGTTAACAGTGCGACAGATTTTCCAGCACTTGGAATGTTCTTTTTTGTTTTTTGTTTTGGATTTTGTTTCGCGTGTTTCACGTTACCGCCCCGTTTCTCAATCGAATCTACATTTTTGATGAAATAGACTGGTCTCTTTTTTTCCTTTTATACTTTTTGGCAGAATCGCCGATTTAACATCTCCTGCCTTTTGGTCTGCCTGTCTTGGATCACCTGCGGGCCTGTCCCCCTGTAAACCGTCATTCCCTAAGAAACAAAGCTTGGCTTTCTTCTTTGTGTTTACAGTTTCTGGTCCCATGCCTGGCTTTTTAGGATTTCCTTTTTTTTCCAGGCTTTTTTGCCCCCCCGAAAACCGGGACGGTCGAATTTTTTTCCGTGCAATTATTTTTTCCGCGGCACTTCTCGTCGACCTGAGGGAACTTTCCCTTTTTTTTTCTTCCTTTTTTGGAGCGTTACCTCTGCTTTGCCCTCCCTACCTTTTTAAGATGTTCCCACCTTTAGTGCTTCGCCGCCCTTGTTCCCGTGCATAAGCCCTCGTCCCTCATTCTTCTTTTCCCCGCAGCGCGGGCCATGATTGTTTTTTTCCCTTCGCTTTTCTATTTTTGAAAGCCAGAGGGCGTCCGGCTACTGAGATTTTCAAACACTTTGATTCTCCCGTTTGATGGCTTGGTCCCACCGACCGCCGCTTTTTCCCTCTGAGGTTTTTGTGGACTTTCGCGCGTTTTTCTCGAGAGACTTTACCCTCTTCCCTTTTTCCCCTCCCACGTTGTTTTGTTCTCTATCTTCGCTTCGATCCTTCGAAAACTCCCCTCGTTTCCTTTTTCCCCCGTCCGTTTTTTTTTCTCCGCAGTGGAGCGCTTCGGTTTTCCCTTCCAAGCATCGAGACACCGTTCTTCGTCCCTCCCGTAATTCGCCGTCCGCCCTGGCTCTTCTTGGCCCAATCGCATGGACCTTTCATTGCCCCCTCTTTTTTGTGATTGGCGGTAGTCATTACTGACTCCCCTTGCACGCCTGATTTTCCCCTACTGGATAAGTCACTATTACCCACCCTCCCGATCGGGGTTCAGTCTCCTCTTTGTTCGCCTCCTGTCCGGAAATACTTTTCAGTTCCCCCCTTTGGCTTGCCTATGCGCTTGCGTTGCCCTGGGAAAGTCGACTTAGGTTTTTTTGATCCGGCCGGTTGAAACCCAGGTCCTTCTTTTAAGGGACGGGGCCCTTCCCCTTTTGGGTTCCATCCTCTTTCCTCTCCATTTGTGGGGCTTTGCCAACTTCCTTTCTTTTCGTTCTAGAAGGGCAATCTTTCCACCACCAGGCGTCAGCTTGGGTCCCCCTCTTCAAGTTACTCGGCTACTTTTTCCCCCACCCCCTCGTCATCTTCCTGTTTTCAAAATCTCTTCTTTTTTTTTTCTTTTTTTTTGAGCCACGCGGCGGCTGGTCTTTTTCCACTTCTTGGAAAGAATCCCCCCCTCCTGACTTTTTGTTGTCCCACTCCTCCGGCTGGTGGCATGTGCCCTTCGCTCCTGGTGTCTTCTTTCACCTTTTCCTTTTTTTCATGTTAATTTCCCAGTCAGTGTTTGGTCTTATCACAGCGCCTGCCTCCCTCCCGAGTTTTCTTTTTTTCGTTGTTGTTCCTAAGTGTTTACGTTAATCGCAACTTTAAAAACTCTTGGTTTGCTCCGCTGTCTCCACCCATGCCCTGTGATCAAACCAGAGTCCAGACTTCTGTTCAAAGGACCTTTTTGCACACCTGTTCCCTTTTTTTTTTTGTTCACCCTTTCATTTCGGTTTCGTCGACTTTCCTCGTTCTTGCGTCCTCAGTTCAAAAACCTGCCTGGCTGGGCCTTCTCTACTTGCAATTCCGGACATTTGTTTTTTTCTCCTCTGATAGCAAACAAGCTTCTTTTCCGTACTTCGTGAAAGGTTTTTTTCCCTTTTTCTCATCTCCGGAGCATTTGTAGCCTCCACTTCTTGAGTTTCACTTTTTTTGTCTCAATTTCCCTTTTCTGGTTTTTGGCGCTACATCTTCGTCTTTTGGTTTCCCTTACCGCCCCCGAATGTTTTCCCTTCGATCCGGATGTCTGCTCCCTTTTTCTTCCCCCACAGGACGCATGCTTTGTCCCCGGGGACAGGACAATGGGTCCCTTCCCAAGCAAGGGACCTTCTCTAGTCTGTTGTTTTTAGTTGGAGCTTTTTTCCCTCTCTCCCCCCCTTCAGCCCCCCAACCAGTCGTGTTTTTCCCTTTTTTTTCGGGTTCTTCGACGCTTCTCCTCTTCCCCCCCCTCTCACGTAATTAAGCTTTGGCTCCTCTGCTCTCTTCCAGATGGTGTCTCTGCTTTTTTTTTTCCCAGCCCGGGGGAAAGGGCCCCGCTTCTGGCGGACATTCACTCCCTCAGTTCGCTCCTCCTCCCTTCCAATCAACGTTTCTTTTTCCCAACCATGTATCAAAACCTAGTCTTTCTTTCCTTTTCCCATCGGCGTTTTCCATTCAACTTTCATTCAAGTGGCGCGCATGTGTTGTCTCAGTTCCCGATGTGAGGCTAATTCTCTGAGTCTCGGCTGCCGTTGCTCTGTCTTCTTCCTTTGGCCCGAGGTGCCCTTATCTCTTTCGCCAATTGCCTATCCCTTCCCCCCCCTTGGTTTTCAGGACCGCCGTCTCCCTTCGTGACGCCCGCAGTTTCTTTTCTCTTTCACCCTGGCACTTCAGGTATCTTCTCCAACCGGGCTTGCTTTCGCGTCCCTCCTCTCAGTTCGGAAATGTATACCATGCCCCTCGTGAGCCCCTCCTTTTCGAATCCCCTTGCTCCCGGCCCATCTTTTTCATCGTATGAAAGCGGCTGCCTTGGACCGCTACCATTATTCTCCCTTTCCAGAGTAAGATGCCTGCGCTTTCTTCCGGCATGTTAGGCGCGCCGTCTCCTACCTCCCCCCCCCTCGTTGTTTTTTTTGCGGGCGACATGTTTTTTTTTCTTTCACGGTTCCTGGCTGCTGATTTTTTTTCTCCAAAACCATTGTTCTCCCCCTTCTACGATTTCCGCTTCTTGTCCTTTTCGGGTCCGTTCTTTTTTTTCTTTTTACCATTTTTTTCCCCCCTTTGAACAACCCAGTTTTTTCTTCCGGCTATTCCTTGCTTTCTCCCCTTGTCTTTGAGCGAGCTTCACACTTTGTTGTGGTGACGCGGTTTCCCCGATTATATTTGCCGGCCTCTTTCCCTTTTTTTCCTCTTCCCTCGTTTTCTTTTTTGGTCAGGAAAGCTTTGCGGACCCACCCTCCCACAGGTTGCTTTTTTTTTCCTCAGTCCCGTTGTGACTCTCCTTTCCCGACTCCACTTCCACCCTACCCGGTAATTTCCTTATTCACCAAGCCACCAACTTGTGGGGCCCTTTTCAAACCCCCCTCCCAAAACCTCAGCACGTCACATTGCGATCTTAGTTGCCTACCTCCCTTCTTTTTCGGTTCCGGAGGGTTCCCAAGACGGTATTCCCTGAAACCGTTTCCATGTGCGCCCCGCCAACGTTTGTTGTTTCTCTCTGTCGCGCCTCCCAATGCCTTCCCGCTTCTTGCCTTTTTCAAAGCGTTTACTTTTTCGCGGTTTTTTGGTTTTCTCTTTCGGCCCCACCTTTTCAGCTATGGAGGCTCCCTTTTGCAGGAGACTGGGCCTACGCTTCTTTTTCCAACAGGGCGATCTCCCCGCCCCTGGAGACTTTTTCATGGTTCCCTTTTCGAATCGTCTGAGGCCGCGATGCAAGACCCCGTGTTTAGAATTTCATCCCTTTTTTTTTCTTCCCGACGGATTCCACTCATAGAGATACCTGCTTTAGTTCGCAGAGGCGGTTCAATGCGTGCTTTTTTGTTCTTTGTCTTTCATGTAGTTGCAAGTTTCTCCCCCTGACGATGGAATCTTGGTTTTTGCGTCGGCTTTACTGACTCTTTTTTTCTGGCAGCCTTTCAATTTCAATTTCCCTCTTCTTAAGCCGCAACATTCGCGACTCGTTCGACCGGCGACTTCATATTGTGATTTATTTTTCCATTGCCTCCCACTTGCTTTCCTGGCGACGATGCCGGCGTTTGTTGTGGCCGCTTTTTCCCCCCTTTGCCTCTAAATCAACATCCAGGGGTTGATTTGAAGGATCCTCGTCGGTACGCACCAATTGTCCTCAGCCACCACGGGGGTATGGCTTCTTCCCTTTCCCTCTTTTGACCCCCCCCTCGCCAGCTTTCTCCCGCCAGCTGTTAGACTCGCTTCGCAGCCCGCCGTTTTTTTCTAGACTGGCCGCTTGAACCTCGTTTCGACCTCTGAAACCCCGCGCAAACCCCTGGCCACGGGCTCTTTGTTTGTGCATTTTTTTCGCGGAACAGCGGCCAAAAACTACCCCCCCTTCTCTTCCCTCGCAGCGTCTAGCTTGAACCTGGTTTGTGTTTGTTTTGTTTTTTTTTCAGTTCCTACCCAGATCTCCCAGCTCCGTTGTCTCGGTCTTTCTTAAAGTCTTCCTTCCCCTACGACGTCAAGGAAATGTGCTGGCGGACCCTTTTTCTCCAACAGCGGATTTCTCAATTAGCGCAGTGAGAACCACGTGAACCACCTCTCCAAGAAGTGTCTTTTGGTCAAGAGCAGCTTCGCATCCTTCCCTGAATTCCCCTTTGGGAAAGCGTGTTGCATATCCTGCACCACCCTTCCCTTCTTGAATTGCAAACGTTTGATCTCTTCCCCTCGGTGCGTTTGCTCCCTCTTGATTTCGAGCTTTTTTTTTTTCTTCTTCGACACGGGCTAAACGGAACCTACAATTGAAGTTGAACTGGCCGTTTCCGCTCATGTTTTCCCTTTTCTCCTCGCTTGCTTCCGGCGACGATTGGTTGCGCACGCGTTTTTCTTTCTGTTGCTTTGCCCCGATAGTGCCGCCCTCGTTATTTCCTTTCGCGTTTGCTTTGAACCCCCCAAAACGTGCCCCCGGACCTGTTTTTCTTGCGGTCTTGGGCGGCTTTTCTTTCACGAGCTATCACTTGACTTGTGGCCGGGCCCCCCTTCCTTTTTCTTTTAGCCCCCCATTTTCGCACTCCTCGGTTTCTACAGGAGAGGGAGGTTTCCACAGTTTTTCCTTTTTCGTTGTGATTCGAAGTTTCCCTGCCGGCCGGTTTTCCAGGACGCTCAATATTCCTGGACCTTTTTCCAGACCAAAATTTGTCTTGCCTTAAATTTTTTCGGCCGGTTCTTTCTCTCATTCCCCATCTGACGCCTTGTTGGTTCATGCTCTGCTTGCCTCTTTCCTTTCCCCCCATTTCTGTGCTGTTCCCCGACCTTGCCCTCCCCCCCCTGCAAGAACCCCCCAAAACAGACTTTTTTTTTCTGGCGGCCATGAGCCGGGGGCCCCCCCTTGCCTCGAACTTGATTCTTTTCCTTCCGTTCGGGCCCCTTCACCCCACTCTGGTATTTTTCCTTTCCCCGCATTTCGGGGTTTTTCGTCACAACCATCTCGCGTCATTTTTTTTCACCCCCTTTCCCCGCTTCGGTCCTGGTTTTAAAAAAAAAAACTATCTGCTGAAACGCCGACTTTTTATCTTCCTTTCACAGTGAGGGGGAGGCTCTGTCGTCGTCTCTGGCTCTTATCTCACCGCCGTCTTTTTCCTCCCTCAATTTCCTCGGCCCATGGATGTTGTATTGGGTTTTTTTTGAGAAGCAGGTCTGCTTCTGTCTCCTCTTCCTCTTCGATTTGCCACCCTGGGGTCCCGATGGTTTGCCGGGGTTGGTTCCCTCCTTTTCTTATTCCGTCCTTCAACTGCGGTTTTCTGTTTCTTTCCGTCTTCGTTTTTGCTCCCTGGTCCTCGTTGAAG
>Ga0179593_1466207_pt1 | contig 17681 bp, 19 predicted proteins | sample CZODoug2_1_08_16_FD_185931 | JGI IMG/M metagenome (GOLD analysis project Ga0179593, IMG submission 185931) | Vadose zone soil fungal communities from Angelo Coast Range Reserve, California, USA - CZODoug2_1_08_16fungal (PacBio error correction) | ecosystem: Environmental > Terrestrial > Soil >... | reverse complement strand
GCACGGCCCCCAAGAAGAGTATTTCCCTTCTTTCCGCGTCATTCCCTTCCTTGCTCTTTCCTTCTCAATGGCGACCCTCTTCCTCTTCCCCCCTTTCCCTTCCACAAAACCAAATTCGAAAGTGGTTTCCTTCGCCTAGACACTTTCGAAGTCCCTTCAGACCCCTTTGTTTTGCACCCTCCCCTCGCATTCCGATTACTGAGTTCGGTCTCGTTTTCGTATGGAAATGACCTTCCCTTTTCTTCTAGTTCACCCTCCCCCCCACCCTCCTCCCATTGACCCCTTGTCGTGACGACGTTTTTCGTCCTCCGGAGGTTATCCTTCAAAGTGACTTCCTTTTCGAGGTCTTAAGTGTATCCCCCCCCCGGGCGTTCCTTCCTCTATTCCAAGAGGTTCCCCGTCTCGTCACCCTCTCTTTTCTTTTTTCTTTAGCGGAAAATCATGTTTCCCAGTTTCAGGACCCTTGGGATATTTTTTCTCCTGACGACACCACCTCCTGCCAGATTAATCCCCCCATTCTTTTCTTTTTTTTCCTTGAGGTCCACCTTCACTCCCAGTCTGGGACGCCTCGGTCCCGGTTTGTCTCCCTTTTCCTTTGCTTACAGATGGCACTCCCTTAATCTAGACATTCCTTTTTCCCCATCGCCCTTGTAGACACGCTGCCCCCCCCTTCCTTTCCAGCTATTTGAAAGTCCTCCCTTCTTCCCTGATTTGCCTTTCCCTCAAGAAGTTCTGACTTCCCCCCCTCCTCTCAGTGAGTGATCGGTTTTACCTTGTAAGGCCATTTCAAACTCTTTTTGTGGGACTCTCTATTCCTTCCCCCTCTTTCTCGTCAGACGTCCGATTTCCAAACTTTTTGCGAAGTTCACTCTATCCCCATGTTCTTCTTCCGGTTTTTAGCCGAATGGTATACGATATTGTTTCGGACTTTTTCCCCACAACATCCCCCATTCCCCCATTTTTAGCTTATTTTTAGACATTTTTTTTTTTACAGTCTTGGTGCTACCCTTTCCTCCGGAAGGTCCCATTCCTGCACCCTTTCTTTCTCCCTTTCTTTCCTTTTCCGTCGTCCATGGTTTTCAGTTCACACTGTTGCTACTTTTCCCCCCTTTTTCGTCAGCCCCAAAGGCCCTTGTCTTTCCTTCCTCCCCTTTTTGTGCTGGAACGATGGCCCAGTCCCCTTCATTTGCTCTTTTTGTCCTAGTTGACTCCTTTTTCCGGACTGTTTCGCAGACTTCTTTCCGATCTCTATGGTAAAGTTCCTTCTCGTCAAAATTTGTTTTTTTTTTTTTGTGTTGATGAGGAATCTATTCCGTCTGTCCCCTTTTCTCTGATTTTCCCTTCTCCCTTGGGAGTCTATGGAACCTCCTCTCCTCTTTTCCTTTGCAATAGGGTCCTAATTGCCGGAGTCGAATTCCCCCATTGGTTCTTTCTCATCGATCACCACTACCTCGGGGGCTCTTTTGTTTCTGTTTCATTTGCGTCCTGCTCAACACTGTCGTTTTGATTTCCGCCAGTTACTATGGATCTTTCCCTGTTCACAAAAGGTGTGGTGTGTTCCCCCCCAAGTCTTTTTTTTTTCCCTCTCCCCCCCCAATACTTTCCGTGACCAACTCTTTGACCCCCCGGTTGGCATTAACTTCCACCCCCTCAGGAAGTCAATTGTAGTAGGCAGTGGCCCCCTGCAGTTCTTTTAGGGAGGGCCGGCTCACGGTCGTCGAAGTTGTGTGTTTTATAGTCATCCCCTGTACTTCGGTCGCGGGTTGATTTTTGTGAGTCCACTTTTTTGCCCCTAGTGGCCCTTGACTATTTTATTCTATCTCCGTAATTTTATTTTCTGACTAACTACCCCCCCCTAACTTCCTTATCTTGCCCCTTAGTTTTCTGGGATTCAGTCCCCCCCTTCTTTTGATAGAGTTCCTTCCTTGATGAGCTCCTCTCTGATCCTTATTCTTTTTTCTCCGAGCCGCCTCCCTGTCCCCTTCTTTGGCGACCGTCCTTCCTTTCCCCCCTTCCCCCTCCTCGACGGCTTACCTTCATACGCCCCCCGCCCACCTACCTTTACCCCCTTGTTGGTCCACCCGCGATTTGCGGTGTACCCCCCAATTTCTTTTCTGGCTCTTCTCGGACTCTTGAGGAGTTCCGAACCTCCCCCCCTGACCCCCTGAACGTGAGACGACGATTTCGATTGACCCTTTCCTCCCCCCCTTTCTCTTCGCTTTTCTTTGCAGCCTCGGCACTCCGAGTTCCTGTGTTCGAAGCGACCGAACCCTCCGTGTTGGCTTGTGGATTACTCCCCTGCACTCTAACCCCCCCGGACAAACCAATTGAAAACCACACCTTTTTCCACATTTTTGTACCACCCCCACCCCCAACCCCCCACAACCCCAGACCTCCAAACAGACCTTTAGCCTTCTTCGGAGCCTCTCCTCCAGGCACGTGTCCCGGCCCCTTTCCTCCCTATCCGGGGTTTGCTCTTTTCTTTCTTCTCCACCCAGTTGAAACGGAAGAACCCCTCCCCCCACTGTCTCTTATTTTGATCCCACTTTGAAACCGGCCAGAGAGGGTCAACGTCTTTCGGTCTTAATATCTTTCACCTCTCCTTCCTCTCCTAATGTTTTTTTCTATGAAGATGACTTTCCCATACTCCTCCCCTTTTTTTAAAGACTTTTTCCCCCCCCCTTTCTTTTTCCTCTTTCCTAACAATCCTCCGTGCGGGGAGGGTTTTTTTTCACTTTTTTCCCCCGTCGGCAATATGAGTAAAACCCATCTCCCCAGGCTTCTTTCCTTCCTCAGTCCTGTTACATCTTTGCCTTCCCCTCCTTCTCCTTTCCTCAGTTATATGTGAAGTATTTTTCCTTCCCCAGTAAAAAAGTAGGTTTTATTTTTTTCCTCTTCTCCTTTCTTTGCGAGTCTGCCCCAATAGAAATAGCCTATCCATGGATTTTCTTTTCCCGTTTTTAGCCTTGTTTCCTAGACGTTCCCCCTTTTTTCGGTTTTTTCTTATCCCTCCCTCCCTCCTTCTCCTTCCCTCTAATTATTAGAATTGCCCTCCCTCTGAGTTTTAAACCCTGAGATTTCTTACATTCTTTGCGGAGTAAGATTCCCTATTTTTATTAGGCCGGAAGGTCTTAACCGTTCTTTCCCGGGCCAGAAGTCCTCCTCCCCCTTTTCCAGCCCCAATTCCTTTTTTCCTCTTCTCCTCAGCCTGCCTTCCGAGACCCTCATGTCCCGCTCAGCCGTCACTCTTTCCTCCCCCGTGCCTTCTTGTATTTTGAGTCATTTCTATACTATTCCGCGGATGCGAATAGTTCTTTCCCTTTCCTACAATGGTCCCTCTCCCCCCTCCTCGCTGAATTACCGTTACCCTACTTTCCTCCCCCCCTTCTTACCTCCCCTTCTTATCCTACGACCAATCTCCCCCCCTAGTCCCTTCAATCCTAAAGTTCCTTCATTATTGCAGCGTTTCTCCCCCTTTCCTCCCCCCCTTTTTGGGAGTGTATGGATCGTCCCCCCCCCCCCGAGAGCGTTTCCAACCCCCCGTTTTGTCAGAAAGGGTAAATCTCAGGTCCTTCCCCCTCTTCCCCTCCACCCCTTTCTCTACTCACTCCCATCCCGTCTCAAACCCTCTCTCGGGTTATTTTTATCCTACTGTATTTTACCCCTTCATGCTCAGACTTAACGGTAGAACTGCTTTTACCCCCAACCATTCATTTTCTCTTATTAACGCCCTGAGTGAAAGCTTCATGTTCCTAAATGCCTCCCCTCCTTCACATACCTTTCCTTTTCCCCCTCGACATTACTGACCCCCCTCTTTTCTCAAGATTTTCCTTGAAGGCCCCCGGAATGTGAAATCCCCAACTGTAACCATTCCCCTGGACCCTCAGACTTTTCCTTCCATAGTTTCCACGCCACCCATCCCCCTTCCTTCCCCATTGGACGTTGTTCCCTCTGCCCAGGTCACGTAGCCCCGGGAGATCAGTGCCCCCCCAGGGAATCCTGGTATTACTTTCCTTCCTGACAACTTCTCCCTTCCCTTCCTGTCTTTACCCGGAAGTCTTTTCAAATTTTCTCACTCCTCCCCCCCTTTTCGGACCAAAAATAACATTCCCTTCCTTGTGGTTGTTTTTTTCCCCCCTGCTTTCCCCAATTAGTTCTGAAACTTGAGTTCCCCTTCTCGTCCCCGTCTGGAACATTTTTCTCCCTTTACCCTCTCCCACCTGTGTTTTCTAATCGGCAGAGGTCAAAGTCCCCCTTTTCCTACTCTCGTCCCCCCCTCCTCCTTTCTTTCTCCGTGACGCCGTACCACCCTCTGCCCCCCCCTCTTTACCCCCCCTTTTCTTTTTTTTCATTAACACATCGTGCGCTTAAATCCCCGCGGGTCAGACCCCCCCCTGCAGTACTTGCTTTTTTCCGTGGACCCCTTAGTGCGATTTCCTACTATTAACCGTGAGTTTTAATAAAAGCCTTTTGATTGACTTCCTGTGCCCAGATTTCCTCCCCTCCGGTCCACCCCCTTTCCTTATTGTGGTTTCCCCCCCCACTTTTCCTTTCAGCCCTCCCCCGATACCCCTCCTTTCTCAGACCCTTCCCCGGCGTTCCTCAGGAGATATTCCCCATTTTCCTACCTGTTCGCGTATGGTCAGAATCAGCTTTCTCCTGAGATCGTCTTTTACCTCCTGTGGGTTAAAAAATCTTCTGATTTTTCGCACCGTTCCCCACTCCCCATCTCCCCCGTCTTTTCTTTTCCTTTACCCCTCTCGGTGGTCTCAACTTTTCCCAGTCCCTCTATTCATTCGTCTGTTTTCGCTCCATAGGAAGTGAACCTTTATCCTCCTTCCCCCCCAGTAATCCACGCTCGCCGTCCTCACTGTGAAGATCCCTGTTCTTTTTTTTCCCCTGCCATAAGGGCGTACTTGTTGAGGTTCCATCAGTTTCTTCATTCTTAACATTGGGGAGCATTTGGGTTCTTTCCTTTTCTGAAGTCCTCAGTCAGATCCTCCTCTTAAATCCTTTCCCTCTTCCTTCTTCTCCCTTCTAGAAGGCCTGCTGATTCTTTTCGTGGGGGAAGGAAATGGTCAACGAGAAGTTTCTTGACTCCTACTCCTTAAGGGCGGTCTAGACTTGCCCTTCCTCTATTGAGTCCTCTCCATTTTTGGTGATGTGTCTTTCTCTTTCTAACTATTCGCCCAGAGTCCCTACTACGAAAAGAGAGAAAGCTGACTCAGTTCTTTTGGAGGCTCTTTCCTTATTTTTCCTCGAGGTTTTTCTCCCACAAGAGTACCATTGATTTATCTTTTTCTTTAGTATCCTGGGTTGTTCGTAATTTCTATAGGTTTCCTAGACTTCAGGGCGTTCTTGGCGATGTCTTTCTGGATGAAACTATACAGATGTCCTTTCTTCGTAGCCTCTTGCCTTCGAAATGTCCTCCGTTTAAATTCCCGACATCTTCTCTTGAAACTATATCTCCCTTTTTAATCATCCCATACTTTTTCTTGTTTTTTATTAGATTTTCCATCATCAACCGTCCTTTTTCCTTTTCTGTTTCCTATGGAATGTCCGACACTCTCTACCCTATTTAGGCTGGAGATGTCCCTTTTCCACTCTCACTCCCGGACCTCTATTCTTCTTCATCCACCTTATCCATCGCCCTAACACGCCCCTCACGCATAAATCCGAACTTTTCCTATGGGTTCCCCCCACCTCTTTCACAAACCAAGTTTCCTCCTCTCCCCCACCGCCTCCGATCAGGGCTTTTTTCCTCTCTTTAGTAACCTTTTAGAGGATCCTAGGTAGGAAGTGACCCACATCCCCCAAGTGACCTTTTTCCCCCTCCTTCCTTCTCTCTTCTCCCCATTCTTTTCCCTTTTCCCATTCCTTACTTTCTTCGGCGCCCCCTACCATTAGTCTTTTGTAACCCTTTTCACATGACCCCCCCCCTCATCTTAGTCAATTCACGGCTATACGGATTCATGAGATCTTTGACCATTTCTTCCTCCCCGTTCTCACTCTCTGATTCTTCTTTCTCAATGAAAATCAACCCCCCCCAGTTCTCCCTTGGTTCATCCCCCGTAGACCCTTTTCCTCCGACAGGTATGTAGAGGCCACCTCCCTCTCCTTTGGCCCTCTCCCGTCCTTTCTGCAGCTTGTTTTTAGTAATTGACTCTTCAAGGCACTGGCTTCCTCTTTCACGTCACCCCCCCAGTAGTCCCTCCTTCGGGGAACCTCCTTCTTCCATTTTCTTCTTTCTCCTGTCACCTTAATTTTCAGCGGTTGTTGTTTCACGGAGATTCCCCCAGCTTCATAGGTGTTCCCTTTTTTCTCTGATATCCATCTTTTTCTCTGCCATTTAATGATCCTTTTCTTCCCCTTTTAGTTTAGAATGACTACACCAGTTCCTTCTTTTTCCTCCATTCTTTTCCTTTGTAGTCACCGTCAGTAAAGCTGGTTTAGAATTCTCCTTTGCCCTTGCGGGGTTTATTGTGTTGTTTTGGAAATGAATGTTTGTTTGTCGTCAGTTGTGTTTCTCAATCCCTTGTATATAGAGTCAAGAGTCCCTTTTCCCGTCCGAACCCACGCCCTCCCTCCCTTCGCCACCAGATGTTCTTATCGGACAACGATTCAGGTTTTCCTTCCACTTCCGCCTGTCTTGTTCAAATTTTTCTTATACCCCTTCTTGCATTTACTTGATCTTACCTCTCCTTCCCTTCTTTCGTGTTGTTTACGATGAAAGTCTTTCTAACCTGTTTTTCCCCCATGTAACCCGCCCTTTCTGCCCCCCTGTTCCCTGGCTTAATTTCCGTCCTACCATTTGTAGAGATTCTTTTTCTCCTCAGTGGTCACCCCTCCCCCCCTCCCCCCCCCTTCAGAGGGTCTGCCCTTTTCCAGCTTTTTTACAGTCGGTTTTTATACCCCCTTAAAATTCCTGTACCCACTCCCATGCCCCCCTCCTTACCTGATACTGGGTCCCTCCTTTTCTTTTCACATGTGGGCACCCTTTTTTGGCTCTCCCTTGGGCTAACTTACCTTTCCCTTCCTCCACCACCGTCCCTTTTTAATCCCTGCAGTTGTGTGCGGTCCCGATTTAGGTACCCTGAGAGATGTTCTATTTGACTTCTTTTCGCCCTTCACTTCATTTTTCTTTCCCTCCGTCCCGATCGTTATCTTATTTAAATTTTCCCTGATAGACAACTTCATATTACCTCTTCTTCGGGCTTTTCCTTGTCCCCTCTCCCACGAGGGAGTAAGAATTCATATCTCAATCCTCTTTCGTGACAATTCGTTTATCCTTAAGTATCTGCAGTTTACACCTTGTTAGTTCCCATTTTCTCTCGTCCACCCACCGAGATGATTTTCTTTCTCTGTCCAGTTGTGTTCTTCCGCAAACCTTTTTTTTTCCGACTCGTACGCCATGGCTCTTTCCTTTTTTCCCCCCACCACCTTTGGAGGGTTTTTCTTACCACTCTCTCCGTTGTTCGATCCAGAACCCTCCCTCTGAAAGTGAACAAGTCGTGTCACAAAACACACTGTTGTACTTAAAGGAAACTATTTTTCTCCCGTTTGATTCGGAATTCCTGATGTGAGTTTTTACTGGATCTACCTGTTGTCTTTTTGATTTTACGGTCACCTTACTTTTTCGCGTTGTCTTTTGCGCTGTGACGTTTTACGATTCCCCCCTTTTAATCCTTTTTTCGCTCTGTTTGTACTGCTCAGACAACTCAGGTCTTGGCGCGATCTTCGGGACGGTGTCTTGGTCCAGTTTCTTTTCTCCGCGTCAGGCCGGCGTGCCCTTCTTGCTGATATTCCTTGACGTTTTTTAGATCGAAGATGCGGCTGCGTGTCTTACTTTTCCTCCGGGACTCTTCCTTCCCCCCGCCTACTGGCTCCCATACGCCGCAACACGACCCTAAAATTCTGGTGGACACAAACGGATGTTCTTTGACCACTCTCATTCGCTTCTTCGTATCCTTCTCGGTTCTGGGAATCACCCCCCGCCCTGACCCCCCCCCACACGAACGGGGACGCTCTTTCTTGACCTGACCCCTTTTAAGTTTCTATTCCGATGGCTTCTTCTGTCCTCCCCGGCAAAGAGTATTTTTTGTATCTACAAGAACCCCTGAAGTTTTTTTTGCCCTGGCTGGAATCCCCCTTCCCATATGGTCCTCTTATTTTCTTGAGCATCGCTCAAAGGCAATTACCCGTTTCTCTTTTTTGATCCGCATGCTGGCTGCGTGCAGATGCTCGTGCCTGATGAACGGTAACGGCGACCCCGAAAAATCACCGCCTACTGGGTGAGAAACCTATTCCCCGGCGCTGAGGGAAACTCGGGTCTCTTAGTAGGCGAATATCTAGATTTCACTATCATTAAGTTTTTTTTTTCGTCTATAATGCCATAGGATAACTCCCATCCATATTTGATCGCTTGCGTGGCATAGTTTTCCCCGCGAAGATTCGGGTTTTGGGTCTTGAGACCGGCGGAAGGTTTCCTCGGTTCCCCCTTCATATAAAGATTTCACCCCCCCCTCTTCTTTAGGCCCCAGTTACGTTTCCTTTTTCGCGTGCTCTACATAGAGTAGGCTTCCCGATAGCTTGACCTTTCGTCTCAGCCCACAACGTCTGTTCGGGTCGTCCCTGACCCTCCTCTCTTTTGAAGAGCGGACCCAACTCCATCTCGCCCCCTCCCTGGCTACATTCTTGCCCCCCTTCTACTTCTGTAGCTTCAGTTCGGTGTTTTCTGGTCGTTTATTACCTCGCCCTATCCCTACCGCATAGCGTCCCTATTGTCAAACTCCCAATCTGAGTTTAACAATCTTTTTTAGTCTTGAGACTTCTATCTTTATTTTTTCAGTATCTTCTTGCCCTTTGAACAGGCATTTTACTTACTTCATCCAGGATCCCGCTTCCCCTATCAGACCCCAGTAAGCGCTAAGTCGGAGCACATGACCCCCTGCGTTCGCTCTTTCCCCCTTGTTTTCCCCGGTCCTAACCGTTTCACGCGAGTCTCCGCCTTTCCGCCTGAGTTTTTTTGTTTCTTCGCATTGAATTTACTCATAGTTCCTGTCCGCTTCCTTTACTCTTTTTTCCCACTTGGCTTCCCAATCCCTCGCGAACTTCTTTTCCCATCCATCAAAACCCCCCCACTGCCCGCCCCTGGTCTTTTCAGCAGAAACCTATCAACGGACGGCTGACTCCACTTTCCTCTGATGTGATCACCCTTTTTCAGCCTCCCGGTCTACTTTGGTGGATGGTGGAATCGGACCCCACCCAGAGAGATTCGTTCACCCCTTCCCACCCGTTTTTTCAGTCCTGACCCTACCGTTCGGTAACGCCTCTTTTTCCTCTTCACCCATTTTTTGCGACCGACGTCCCACTGACCCATCTCTTCCAACAAAAAGCTTTTGGTCTTTTTTCCGTCCGACCTAACCATTCCCTGCTGAGCCGTCGTATAACGATTCATAACTATCCGGGGTGATAGATTCCAGACTAGCCTCCGGGCCGCGTCCGCCTCCCTCCTAATCCTTACTCTCTGTTTTTCGAGCAATTCCTTCCCAGTTTCAGACACGCCAGCCTTTCGGCGCCCCCACCACCTCCTTGGCAAGATCCCCAACTGTCACCCTCGGCCAGCCTCGGGGCGCCATCGTTAAATAAAACGGAATTCCACCTTTTCCCCGTGTGCTGCCTTAACACGTGACCGTCCCCCTGTTGCGCTCCTGCCACCCGCAGAATTTACTTAATGCCTGATTTCTCCCGGAGAATGGCGTTTTCTGGCGTTGCCTGTGTATTCCTGGTAGCACCCTCTGAACCCCAATTCGTTCAACCCCAAAAAAAGACCTCCCCCCCTTGCCATTGTGGCTGATTTAGTTTGCCCCCCCTTCGCTACACATAGCGCACGACATTTCGTCCCTTGGCTTGCCGAGACTTTCCTCTGCTGTTTACACTGCTTCCCCCCCTCGTTTTGTTAATCTGTCTGCCGGACCCGTCCCCTCGGGCCTGCAAGCTGAGCATCCTCCCCCTTTTCGCCGTTTTTGACTTTTTACCCTTTTTTTAGCACTTCTGACGGATGGGGGTTCCTCCACCGATCGTTGTCTCTTTTCACAGTCCAGTCGCGGGACGTAGGCCGACCCACCGTACCTTAGTTTCGGTTTCGTAACCTTGAGCATCAGGTAACGTCAAGGATCTACCAAGGATAGTTTTTGCTAACCTCTTGTCTAGTCAGTCCAGGAAGGTTTCTGCTTTTCCAAAGACCCCCTTAAACATGTTATAAACCCTCCGCTAGGCTGCCCCACATTTTTTTTTCTTGACAGGGTTTACCCAGCGCCCTATACCTCCTGGCGGAAGCGGCTTCTGTGCTTCCCCTTCCGCAGCTCCCCAGTGGAAGAATGGTGGCTTTTGGTACGCACCGCGTAGCGACTGAGATGTAGTTCTGGGTCCCACAAAGATGCAGCGTCATGCGAATCCGACGTGATCAATAAACCCTCGTGACCCTCAGTATTTAATTGGTTCCCCAAGTCGGCGCAAAGTACGGAAACGACTAATTTTCTGAGGCTTTGGTAGTTCCCCCCCCTGGACCGGGCCCGTCCGTTCTCCAAGTAAAGTCCAGTCCAAGCTCATTACGACCGAACCCTCAAAGCGCCTGGGCCAATGCTACGTTATTTGGGCATTCAATCCTGGTAGTCGGCCTTGATGTAGACTTTTCTGGCATAACCAAAGGTCTAGCGTTTGGTTGTAGGTGGGCATGGCTTCAAGGACCTAAAGCCGAGTTCTCCCTCTGTAACGACTTCGGAGAGTCTGACGGACGACTTCGTTGAATCCAGATGAGTGGGTGTAGGGCCCCCTGGTAAATCCCGATTTTCCTTTCCTTACGGAGTAAGGGTCGCGTCGTCTAATGTCCTCACGATAGCATTTATCCCCAGCACTGGAGGGTTGTGTTGCTGTGAGTTGAGCCGTGCAAGAACCTCGACGAGAGACTCCGCCCCCACTCGCGTCCACGCTTCTACGAGTCGGTTGTCTCAGTCGCCGACTTTGTACTGTGGGGCCGCGTTTCTTGTTTCACCAGCGTTTACAAGTTTCCTTGGATGCGGGGCTTCTGTGCCTGTCTTTTTTCGGAATGGAGGAGCGTAACCCACGAACGGTTGGCTAGACCGGCAGCGGTAGAGTCATACTGCCGTTGATGGTAATCCCAGCTACTCTAGAACAGCCCCTGACCGACGACCGATGCGGGAGATAATTGGTCATCAGGAACGAATTTCCCGAGGGTGAGGAGGCCAAATCGACGAGGGAAGAAAACCGTTTGTTGTTCGATGGAACCAGGGTGAATGCCATGAAAAAGGTCTGTTGATTTCCAGTGATGACCTGCGGCCCATTTTGGTGATTCCGTCAGACTGTAGTTCCTTTACCGACCGCGTCCCATTTTGATCCCTATCTCTTGAATCTTTGTGTAGATGATTTCTTAGCCGGTGGTAGAACCCCCGAAAACTAGCAAAGCCCCCTCGTTGCGTACCGGTAAATGGGACCGATTCTGAAAGAAGAAATGAGACCAAAGCCGCGTAAAACCAGAAGAATAAATGCAATGAAATGAAGACCCCCGAGGGGACATAGTGTGTGGTATCTTAAGAAAACCCCCTAGAGCGCCACCAGCACCAAAAGGTATGCTGCAAGCAAAAGTCCACCGGTATAGAGGCAAGGATTCTGCGAGTAGCAGCTGGGACGTTGCGTTCTCCTGGTAGCCTTCTCATGAGATGGACGGACCAGGTAGATCAAGAACAAGAAACCACAAAGCCAATGCGTACGCCCGGCCAGGAGAGAGTTGTTCTACGCAATAAACTCCTTACCCCTAACCTAACCTGTAACGGCGATGTAGGCGGCCAGATCGAGGGAACACCCCATCGGGTGAATCGCGGAACCAACCTCCTAGCCCATGTGAATCGTCCCCCCACAAGGCGTACGATGAAGGAGTTGGAATCTGAAGAGTACACTTGGAGTCCAATGACTTTAGAATGAGGGTGATCGGAAGGTGTTCGCATGGAAACCTAAACTAACCCAAAAGTTAGAACGTGCGGAGGACCGCATGTAGCACTCGCAAGCGACGACCCCCTGAACGCGATTGGCTGAGGCCCAAAAAGCTGAACTTCTACCCCGTCGGTTAGGAATACTCTCAAGTTTTTAGTCGGAAGTTACGTCCCCGGGCTACCGGTCCTTTATGTACCTGTAAAAAACAGCAGAAGGCAAGAATCCCCCTGTAGGTGCAGACAGGGGAGCGGCCGTACGCCCCGGTTTGTGTAGTTTTTTTTTTTTTTTTTGTTGTGTTTGTGTTTTTTTTTTTTTTTTTCCTTTTTTGTTGTTTGTCGTTTTTTTCTTTTTCTTTTTGTTTGGTTCTTTTTTTTTTTTTTTTTTTTTTTTTTTTTTTTTTTTTTTTTTTTTTCTTTTTTTTTTTGGGCGTATTGTTTTTGCTGTCTTTCTGTTTTTTTCATAAAGAGGTCGCTATTTTAGTGTTTTATTCACCTTGCGATCCCTGTCAGAGGGTGCTTAATTGTCTGGCTCGCATCTATTATAGCGGGGACTGCTCAGCCGCTCCCCGTCATGCAACTTGTTGGAAGAATTATGCTTACGCCCAACCATCCGCTCGCAGGCTCTTAATGCTAGTGCTGTTCAGGACACTCACGCCTGCTGTGCCGCATTCGCTGGTAAGCCGTGTAGACGTGCTGGCCCTGCCTTCTTTGGAACCTGCTCCTTTGCAAGGGGTTATTGCCCCACTCGCCCTTGTAGATGGCAAGGAACATAAGTGGGTAAAGTCCAGTAAAAAGAATGAGAAGAATCGACCGATCTACGCTCTGGGGACATTAGCGCAAGAACGCGTGAAGGCACCACCCCCACTCCCGTTCAGCGTTGCTCGTTGACCAGGTCCCGTAAGGCTAAAACATGTTCCGCGGATTGAATGCTTCCTGCTTTCGGCCCTTGTTCGTTTCCGCGTGCCGTCCCCTTCTACCTAGGACATTTGTTTTTTTCCGAGTGTACCGCATTCATGACCATGGTATCGTTTTCGCGCATGTCGCTTCCTTTGTCGCGCTCTTTTTTGGTCGCAGCCGTGGTCACAAACAAAGCAACTTTTTTGACCTTGAGCGAGATTTTATTGTCCTCCAAGCCTCAGCGGGTTGATACCCGGGAAGACGGCGTGCCAACAGCCGACCCCCTATCATGGGATTTCCATTTCATGAATTCTTACGTGCCTGTGGTCGGTGACACGAGAAGAATAATTGCGCCAGTGAGGGAGACGCAGCCCCCCGTCCCTTGTCTTACGAATCTTGGGTGTCTTGCCTTGCACCGTTGCACCCCGGTCTACCGGCGCGATGATTTACGTTCCTTGTCTCCCTTGCCATAAAGGTGCGAAGCCGGCCGGCTGTTCGCATCGTGGGCAAGGACCCTGTCCCACACCCCGAGGTGGACTTTTCTTCGGACTGGACAGGCGACGCTCCGTTTTTTCTAGTTTGCCCTTTTTCTCCCGAGCTCTTTGATTGAACTCGTTATTCTTTCCGGAGGCAAGGCCAATTGTCGTAGGTCAGTCCGCTCCCTCCCCAATAAAAGCGAGGATTTGCGCCTGATGGGCAGTGCGGCGGATGCGCCAAAATTGTTTTTATGGCCGAGAGTTACGCCGCGCCAGATTCCGTCTCACCCAAACCTTTTTGGAGCGTTTTCTTCATTTGCGATTGAAATTCCTACCTCCCGACGGTTCCCCGCTGCCACCCCCATTTGTTTACGACGGACATCAATCGTACCCCTGTGCGTCGTTTTCTTTTTAACCGTGATCGCCGCTTGTCAGTGCGGTACCGGCTAGCTATACGTTTGTGCTTGCTAGCGGGCGCGAGAAAGAGATATGTCAGCGCGGGATTTTTTTATTGGCCAGTCGAGTCTCCCGAGACATAACACGTGTTCCTCTATCGCCGCCGCGCTATAGTATACATTTACTCACCCCAACTCATGCGGCGTGTGAGACCCGGCGTTAGGTGCGAAGTTGTGATCAGGTATTGATCGCCCGTTCCTGGCCGGATTTGTTCCTCGACGGATTTCGCCGGGCTGTTCAAATGCATTTAGACAGAAGAGCGAACGCGGCCGGGCACTTTTTTTTGCCGCGACGTGCCGATCGCCGAATCAGCGGTCCTCAAATCACTCGCAACTACTAAACCCCCAATCTTGTGGACCCCAACTTCTGATTGCTGTTGACAATTTACGCTGCCAATGGCGTTCTAGAGCCCGTAGGTTTTCTCCAACTTTTCGCCCCCCCGACCCCTTGAGACGCGTCTCGCGACGCAAACTTCAGCCTGAGAGGCAGCTTTCTTCGTCCTTAACTTTTTTCCAATTTGATTCGGTTTTGAGGCGGACACGCAACCTTACGTTGGAGGATTTGTGATGGCAACGAATACGGCCCTACTGGAAGCCTCTCTGTCGGCGCACGCGCCAAACCAGGATTTTTTAATTACGTTTTTTACGCGCGCACGGTTTCGTGAATAGTGGCCGCCTCGACCCAGTGAGTTCCCCACTCCCCCCGCGTCGCGCAGGAGATACAACGCAGGACACAGCGAAAAGCGAGGGAGCAAGGCTACGACGAGACTACTTGAAGATACATCTACCTCTCATCAGAACTGTTTGTTGATTCTGATTTCTCCTATCCATTAATCCTCCCGTGGCTCGAGAGGCAGATTGTCATCGTTTGCCACGAGCGTTTTCGTGATACCTTACTTTTCTCTCAACCACTAGTGAGGGAGGATTGTATCTGAGACGTAAAGATGAGCTCGCACTTATTTCCCCTCCGCATCTACATCCTGGTATCAAACCAGACGATCTTCCCCTTCGGTCAATGTAACTCGCGCATCCACAACGTAATTTGACCCAGAATCTGATCCTTCCCTCAGATGTTCTCAATCGTTGAGTGCTCTATCGTCCACCAGCCAACTTTTTTGGGTCGCTTATACACCACGACCTCTCTTTTGGCCGGCGTCAACCCATACCATCGCCTAGCACGGCTCCCCAGTTTTCCCGTCTCCCCCATTCGTTCCGTCTTTCGGTTTGTTTCGGCTCTTTTTACTACGCCTCACTTTATCCCTTCCGCGAATAGCGTCAACCGTCCCCCCATAGCGTTTTTCCCCTAGATTCTTCGTTTTGCCGGTATACTTTACCCGCAGGATTTAGGAATTTCCTGATACGGCTTCGTCTCCACGAGAGCGCTTCCTCTTCGGATAGAACTACCCGAAAGTCCCTCTGCCCCCCCGAAAGCCTTTGGAGAACGCAGCCGGCGGACCTCTGATAAACGCCTGATACGCGCCCCCGCACCTATCACGCCGCAGTCTCCCTCCTCCCGCTCTGAGTGTTAAGTTGGAGCCGGACAGATCCTTAGCCCGGGCGTCGACGTTCGTTCAATGGCGCTCGAATTTGGTGCAAAATCCCGCGCGAAACCGTTCCCCCAAATCCACAAACCGTTAAGGTCTCGAACTCACTAATCACGAGTCTGACGACGAATTTTAACTCCGGAGTTGCCCGTTAGATTCCAGTGTTTCAAGTGGGGTCAGGTCCAGGGAGAGATGTGTCTGTTAACGACCCCCACCGTTTTTTGTTCAAAACCCCCGTGTTTGAAGACCGTTAAATCTCCGTCGTACCCCGCTCCTGCAATAAAACCCGGGGCGCCAGACGCAATTGCACATCCGCTACCCCCAAAGCCCTTCCGGCACCTCCCGTCATCACCTACAATTTCTGGCGCCCGTCCTTATCCCCTTTCGTTTCACTCCCCCGCTCGCTGTCCTCGCGTCCCCCCAGCTTGCGCCGCTTAGAGCGTCTACCCTGCCCCTCTTAAGCAAGTCCTTATTGTTTTGCTCATCCCCAGACGCTCCCTGCCCCCGCCGGTGGCTACCAGCCTTCCCCACGCGACAATTTCTCCCCATTCGCGATCCTTCTTTGCTTCGCACTCGAGTCCGTTCACCACCTGCGGCCTTACAATGTTGCAGTAGGGCTGCCTTTCACCCGAGCATCGCCCTTTTTAGAGCCGTGCCCCCGTCTGAACCTTTCCGGCCTGACAGCCCTTGGCTCCAGTTCTGAATTTATATTTGTTGCCGGCTCTCTTCCGTGTAAACCGCCTTTGCAAACCCACTTCGGACAAAAATCCTTTCCCACTTTTTATGTGTCTTTTCGTTTTCCCACCGGCGCCGAACAGAAAGAACATACCGTTTTCTCCCCTGTTTCTCGCCCCGCGACCTTTCCCTGCCGGCTACACTGTCGCCGGTGTAGAATCAGTTGCGCCTTGAAACTGAACATGCGTAACCCCGTGTGACGAGGGCATTCCATCACATTCAGGTTTGAGCCGGTTTCCAATGGTAACCGAGCAAAAGACTGACAGGAGTGCTGTGGTTTTCATTCAACTATCTGCCTCAACTCACGCTTTCCCTTTGACGATGCGCTTTTTTTTTTAGAGGAAAATTCGTAGAAAGGGGACTTCCGTTCTCCCAAGGGAGCTTGGCCCCGTCGTTAGAAGGAGGCTGGTGCCCTAGATTTCATAACCGATCATTTTTCCCCCACTCCCCACATTTCTTACCCTTCCTCCGAGGCGTGCCCAGGCTGAAACTGAATTTGTCGCCCCCAGCACTATCCACTCTTGAGGTATTTGGAAGCGTGGCTTTTTGCGTATTGGATGCTCCAAGTGGCCGGAACGGGGAGGTCTTTAGGGTCCCGATAGCTGCTTCAGAGATCGAGGCGCTGTGAACCTACCGACCGCCCCCCCCGCCCACCCCCCCCCCCCCCCCCCCCCCCCCCCCCCCCCCCCCCCCCCCACCCCCCCCCCCCCCCCCCCCCCCCCCCCCCCACCCCCCTTCCCTCCCCCCCCCCCCTCATCACACGTCTCACCCTACGCCCCCCCTCTACCTACTCGATTTCATGGCACACCTGCGACTTCAGAAGTCTTGTCATTTAGTCCTCCTGGGCTGGTGAGGATAGTGACAATCGGCTGTGCTTTTAATCTTCCCAGTACGGGACACTTTTGCAGCCCCCTTTTTCCCCCCGGAAGAGGCCCTTTCGTCTGTGGGAACCGGACCACCCGTGCGTCGGAAGTCGATTTCTCCATCCGCCTCCCCGAGTTTCGCATTGTGGTTTTGTGTTGTTGGCCTGTGCGACCGCTCGTTTAACAGTCGCGTGCGCCCTTTGTAACCCGAAGGTTTTATTTGCCCTTCCGCTTCTTTCCCGTGTTGTTCCCCGCCGTGCATTTCCCCCGACTTTCTTGTTGCCTTTAACAAGTAGCGTCAACGCGACTTTTGCAGCCGAAGATTAGTCCGTTCGGCGACGAGCGTCAGACAAGAGCCTATTAGCCGGCAAAGCGCGAGGTGTGATGTGAGTGTGAGTTTGAACTGACGACCCCTCTTTCCCCCCTTCGCTTTACAGAAACAGACGCCAGAACGCCTCCCTCTGCTCCGCGGTCTTTTGAAGGCTGCTGGAACGATAGTTTGGTTCTAGATTTTTTCTTCACACGAGGTACCATGTCTTCGTTATGGGATTATCCATGCTTTCCTTCGATGGTAGTCTTTATAGAGCTATATAAAAGCGTTGGCAGATTCTTCTGTGTGTCTTACAATTTTTCACCATGCTTCTTCCCACCTCGCGCCGTTCTTCGAAATTTGTGCCTCTACACTCGCCATGCGTTTCTGTGA
>Ga0179593_1621181_pt1:15000-17682 | contig 17682 bp, 5 predicted proteins | sample CZODoug2_1_08_16_FD_185931 | JGI IMG/M metagenome (GOLD analysis project Ga0179593, IMG submission 185931) | Vadose zone soil fungal communities from Angelo Coast Range Reserve, California, USA - CZODoug2_1_08_16fungal (PacBio error correction) | ecosystem: Environmental > Terrestrial... | reverse complement strand
GGTGGCGAGTCGTCGGGGGCAACGGCAAGATCACCAAACCCCGGATCCGCAGGTCGTCGCCAAGGTTGATCGCGGAGAACGCGATTCGCCGGTACTTTCTTAAATATGGGGCGGATGGAACGCTTCGTTCGTCGCCAAAAGGGTATGACTGCTCGGGCTCTGTGAGCTATGCCCTGCGGCCGGCGGATGCTCGGAGCTCCCCTCATCTAAGGCGATCTCGCCAACTGGGGCGAACCTGGCCCTGGCCACTGGATAACGCTCTACCAAACGAGGGACATAACTTTTATGGACGTTGCCGGCATGTGGTTTGTACAACGAAGCCGTTCCGGCCCCTTAACGCATCCCGCTGGCTGGGGCGACACCGCCTCTGGAAGGCTATGCAGTGCGCCATTTCCCACAAGGGCGTAGGCCCACGCTGCTCCGGAGCGGAAGAACGCATAGACCTGGACCCTTGAGCCTGCTGGCGCCGCTCGCCCTGGACGGCGAATCGGCCAATAACAGCAACACCGCGATGCCGCCGTCTCGCGGGCCTCGATCGTGGCGGCTTCCTGCGTTTGGCGCGCTGTGGTTACTTCTCTTCCGCGCAAGGCATGGGACAAAGAACAAGGAGGACCCGCAGTCGCCGCGGGGCTGAGGACATCGATCCGCGGAAGCGCGCTTCAGCCGGACAGCGTGAAGGTGCTGAGCACCGTCTTGATAGCGGGAGGTGGGAGGCATTGCGAACACGAGCCTTCACCATACGAGTCACTTGTGCAATTTGGCAGTTTCGATGCGGTATTCGTCGCCAAACACGGATCTTTACAGTATTCCTGCCGCCTTTTCGTAATCAGGAATCGCTTTTCGCAATCACGTCTGGGGAGGGTGACCTGCGCGAGGCCAGTCCGGGTGCACAGGAAGCCGATCGTTTGGCAGTCAACCGCGAGCAAGACTGGAACTGGCCAGCGAAGTCATGACGAATAGATGACACGAGACCGCTGCGCAAAACCTTTACGTAGCGACTTCGAGATGACTGCGGCATGGCACCGGGACGGGGATCCGTGGGTTTGACGGAGGGGGCGGAGATCGCCGGGCTGTCAACACCAGGGGTGCGGAGGCGCCAACGGCGGCGCCACGGCAGAGACAGGAGCGGGCGGAGAACAAGCATTCGGAAGGGGATTGAGTGCTCCACATGGCTAGTTCCCACCCAATCCGTCACCGTGAGAGTGACATTATAGGTGCCGCCATACTGGCGTAAGAGTGAATAGACGCTTGCCCGAATGGGGTTGCGACACGGCACTTCCGAAAAGGGTGGGGCGCGGGCGCGAAGCCGGGACTTCGGGCGAACCGTCGCCGAATTTCAGGTGTAGGTCGACGTAAGTTGGATTTTCGGCGCCGCCACGGGAAATAGGCGGCTGCGTTGAGCGCGATGTTCTCCTCCAGCCGTTGATGCCCGACGATTTCACCGAGTTGACGGCGGCGGGCGCGTGAAGGCGGAACGAGCTCACATGGTGCAGGCATCGTGCCGGCTGGTAGAGCCGTAGGCTGCGGACGGTGAATGCTCGTTGAGGTAGTAATTACCTGCCGCCAAAAGTATGGTTGAAGAGGCTGACCGCAGAGCTTATTAGTTAGCAGTGAACGATCTCTGTTACGAGCCAAAATATATTGCGGCACTCGTCGACCACCTGTGTGCTGTTGTCCTGCAACGCGTGAGCAGCGGGTTGGTTGGACGTGTCTGCTGCTCGGGGCAATCGGTGATGAGACATCGGGCAGGCCTATGTCACAGCCGCCCGTTCATATCCGTTCGGGCAAAAAACTGTCTGGTTGGGCTCATGCGATGAGGGCACTTCCCAGTTTTGCAGTCCTTTTCCTGAGGTCTTTGCTTTTTGGTTTTCTATGCGTTTTAGGTGTTTCTTCTTCTCTTTTTGGGATTCTAGTTCTCGCTTCTTAGCTTTCTCCTTTGCTCACCGAGTTTGCTGCTGGGTCAGAAACCGCGTCTTGACAGTCCACGCGATGTATGGCTGAAGAATAAGCAGCGGGTCACCGAGGCCGCCGGCGGTCACGGGATCACGCCGTAGAGAACGTTGTTGCCGTCGCGGTTCACTTTGTTGGTTGGCTGATATCGGAGTGATAGCTGCAGAAGCGGGAGATGCGGAGTGCTCGAGCAGTGAGAAGCGGGCGCCTTCGTCGGGCAGACGTTAGCCAGGGGAGTGAAAAGGTGTAGATCGTTGCCATGCCCTTCGGAGTTTTTAGCGCCAATATGAACGATGCGAGCTGTTCGAGAACCTGGTTGTCGCTGAGGCAGTGATCGCGTTAGCCTCAACCGAGAGGTTTAGGGTCTTTGACCTTCCGGCGCGGGGGAAACGGGGCTTTGTCCGCGTAGGAGACACGGAAGCAGAGCGATAGAAGGACGGTTTTTGGTTTTGTCGGTTGTACTGCGTGTCGACCGCGAACACGCTGGCCAGGGAAACGCTCGCCGTGCTCATGTTCTGGAAAGAACTGTCAATCACAAGGTCCACGGATCGAGGTAGCGGGTAAGTGGGGTCCAGAAAATCGAATAGTCGAGTTCTGGTGCAAGACGGGCTGCCGCTCGCATTGGCAAACGTCGCTGGTTCAAGTTCTTCGTTTTAGAAAAGAGTTTCGCCGGGCGCTGTGCCTCTGCATGCCATAGCAATTTTCATATTGAGAAATTGCATGCGGCCCTTC
>Ga0179593_1621181_pt1:0-5000 | contig 17682 bp, 5 predicted proteins | sample CZODoug2_1_08_16_FD_185931 | JGI IMG/M metagenome (GOLD analysis project Ga0179593, IMG submission 185931) | Vadose zone soil fungal communities from Angelo Coast Range Reserve, California, USA - CZODoug2_1_08_16fungal (PacBio error correction) | ecosystem: Environmental > Terrestrial >... | reverse complement strand
TGGGGGGGGGGGGGGCGGGGTGGGGCGCCGGGGGGGGGGGGGGGGGGGGGGGGGGGTGGGGGGGGGGGGGGCTCACCCGGCGGGGGGGGGGGATGCCGGGGGGGTTGGGGGGCCGGGGGGGGGAGATGGGGGGGGGAGGGGGGGGGTGGGGGGGCGGGGGTGGGCGGGCAGGTGGAGGGGGGGGAGGGGGGGGGGGGGCGGGGGGGCGGCGGGCGAGGGGGGGCGTGCGGGGGGGGGTGGGGGGGGGGGTGGGTGGGCGGGGGGTGGGTGGGGGGGGGGTGGGGGCGGGGGGGGGGCGGGGGCGGGGGCGGGGGTGGCGGGGGCGCGTTGGGGGGGGGGGAGCGGGGGGGGGGTGGGGGGGGGCGGGGGGGGGGGGGGGGGGTGGGGGGGTGGGGGGGGGGGGGGGGGGGGGGGGGGGGGGGGTGGGGTGGGGGGTGGCGCGGGGGGGGGGGGGTGGGGGGGGGGGGGGGCGGGGGGGTGGGGGGGCGGGGTGCGGGTGCGTGGGCTGTGGAGGGGGCGGGGGCGGGGGGGGGGGGGGGGGTTGGCGGGCGGGGGGGGCGGGGGGGGGCGGGGGAGGGGGGGGCGGTCGGCGCGAGGGCGGGGGGGGGGGGGCGGGGTGGGGGGGGGAGGAGGGGGCGGCGGGGTGGTGCGGGGGGGGGGGGGGGAGGGGGTGGGGTGGGGGGGGGCGGGGGGGGGGGGGCGGGGGGGTGAGTAGAGGGTGGGGGGGGGTGGGGGGGGGTGGGGCGGGAGGGGGGGGCGGGGTGGGTTGGGGGGGGGGGGCGGGAGTCCGGGGGGGGGGGGGCGTTGGTAGGGGGTGGGGGGGGGGGGGGGGGGGGGGGGGGGGTGGGGGGGCGGGGGGCGGGGGTGGGGGGGGGCGGGTGCGGGCGGGGGGGGGGGGGGGCGTGGGGGTGGGGCGCGGGGGTGGCGGGGGGGTGGGGGTGGGGGCCGGGCGGGGGGGGGCGGGTGTGGGGGTGAGGGGGAAGGAAGGGGGGGGTGGGGGGGAGGGGGGGGGGGGGGGGCTGGGTGGGGGAGGGGGGGGGGAGCGGGGCGGGGGGGGTGGGGCGGGGGGGGGGGGGGGGGGGGGAGGGGGGAGGGGGGGGGGGGGGGGGGGGGGGGTGGTGGGGGGGGGGGGGGGGGAGGGGGGGGGCGGGGGGGGGGGGGGGCTGGGGGGGGGGGTGGGTGGGGGGGGCGGGGGGGGGGGGGGGGGGGTTTGGGGGGCGGCCGGGGCGGGGGGGGGAGGGGCGGGGGGGGGGGGGGGGGGGGGGGGGGGGGGTGGGGGGGGGGGGGCGGGGGCGGGGGGGGGGGGGGGGGGAGCGTGGGGGGGCTGGCGGCGGGGGGGGGGGGGAGGGCGGGGTGGGGGTGGGGGGGGGGGGGGAGGGGGGGGCGGGGGGGGGGGGGGGGTGGGGGGGGGGGGGTGGGGGGGGGGGGGGGGCGGGGGGGGGGGGGATGGCGGGGGGGGGGGGGGGCGGGGGGGGGGGGGGGGGTGTGTGGGGGGGGGGGGGGGGGGGAGAGCAGGGGGGGGGGGGGGGGGGGGGGGGGGGGGGGGGGGGGGGTGGGGGGTGGGGGGGGGGGGGGGGGGGGGGTGGGGGGTGGGGGGGGGGGGGGGGGGGTGGGGGGGGGAGGGGGGGGGGGGGGGGGGGGGGGGGGGGGGGGGGGGGGGGGGGGGGGGGGGGGGGGGGGGGTGGGGGCGTGGTGCGGGTGGGGGGGGTGGGGGGTGGTCGGGGGGGGGGGGGGGGGGAGAGTAGAAGATGGGGGGAAGCTATCGCGCGGAGCCGGGAGTTCGCGACACCGGAGGAGGCACTGAACTGGCACGGCGGATGGGGGTGCGGGCGGAGGGTATAGAAGCCGCTAGAATCCGGCAGCCCGCGGGAGATTAGCCTAAGTGGTTTAGAGCGCATCTCTGATAGGAGGAGGCCCAGGTTCGAGTCCTGGATAGGCCCATTCCCGTAACACGGTGAGACTAGATTCCACACACTGGAACTCTGAGTTTCGCTCACCGGTTGCACACAAAAGGAAACGGCGCCGTTCCCGTCAAACGGAGGATAAGGCTCGGGCATGTGCTGCCGATGATTGGGCTCGTGACCACCTTGTGCGTTCGCTCTCCCAGCGTGCCAGTCTCAGGCCGGTCGCTCACGCAGGCTGGCGCTCCGTTCGGCTCGCGGCAGCCTTGTCGGCCACACTGTCTCGACGCTCATGGTCTTCCGCGCCCTGCCGAGGAGAAGGTGGGGAATTCGAAGGGGCCGCATGCAATGCAGCAATAGAAGCGAAAATTGTTGGCACGCAGAGGCAAAGCGCCCCGGCGAAATGTTGAAAACGAAGAACTGAACCAGCGGAGTTGCCAATGCGAGCAGGCAGCCCGGTCTTGCACCAGAACTCGACCTATGCGATTTTCTGGGACCCCACTTACCGTACCCATCCGTGGACCGGGGTGATTGACCAGTTCTTCCAGAACATTGTGAGCACGGCGCGCGGTTCCCTGGCCAGCGTTTTCGAGGTCGACACGCAGTACACCGACAAAACCAACAACCGCGCTCTTCTATCGCTCTGCTTTCCGTGGCTCCTACGCGGACAAGGGCCCGTTTCCCGAGCAGGACGGAAGGTGCAAGACCCAAACCTTCTCAGGGGAGGCGACGCGGATCCACGGCCTCAGCGGACAAACAGGGTCGCGCAACAGACTCGCATCGTTATTATTGCGCGAAAAATCCCGAAGGGCATGGGCACGATCTACTACCTGTTACTCCCCTGGAGTTAACGTCTGCACAGACCGACGGCGCAGCCGCGTCTCCATGCTCGAGCAACTCCGATCGCCAAGCAGCTTCTGCAGCTATCACTCTATATACGACCAACCAACAAAGTGACGGCGACGGCAAACACGTAGTTATCTACGGTCGTGATCCCGTGGACCGACGGCGGCCTCGGTGAACCGCTGACTTAGTCTTCAACCAGACATCTGGCGGGACTCTCCAAGACGGCGGTTTTCGACCCGAGCAGCAAACCGGGTGGCCAAAGGAGAAAGGACTAAAGAAGCGAAAATAGAAATCCATAAAAAGAAGAAGAGAACACCAAAAACGCAGAAGAAAAAACACAAAGCAAAAGAAGCGCAGGCAGGAAGAAAAGACTGTGAAAATGGAAGGCCCTCATCCGCAGGAGCCCAACCGACAGTGCCCGAAGTATTATGACGGCGGCTGTGAAAGAGGGCCTGCACGGTGTTCATCATCACGCAGATTGCCTCAGAGAAGACAGGAATCGTCACCAACCCGCTGCTACGAGCTGTCAGGGACACCAAGCCACAACGAGGTGGTCGGACGAGTGCCGCAATATAGTTGGGCTGTAACACAGGAGGATCGGTCAGGCGGGGAACGAAAGAAAGCTCTGCGGGGCAGCCGTCTTCAAACCAGGACTTTGGCGAAGGTAATAATAAATCAACGGGACGCCTTCAACGTCGCAGCCTCAGGCTCTTACAGCGGGCACCGGATGAATGTGAACCATGTGAACCTAGTAACGGCCTGCACCGACGCCCACGCAGGTAAAGAGGGTGAAATCGTCGGGCGATCTCAACGGAATGGAGTCGAACATCGCAGATCAACGAAGGAGACGACTATTTCCCCCGGTGGCGGCGCCGAACAATCAAAGTACGCGACCTACACCTGGAACTTAGGCGACGGTTCGCCGAAGTCTCGGCTTGCGCGCCGGCCGCCCCCACCCGGGTTCGGATAGGCCGTGGCGCACCCATGGCGGCAAGCGTCTTTTCCACTCTTACCAGTCTGGCGGCAAAAAACCTATAATGCACTCTCACAGAGTGACGGATGTGGGTGGGAACATAGCCAGTGTGGAGCACGCAATCACCTGTCGAAGGCCTGGGTTATCCGGCCGCTCCTGCGCTCTGCCGGTGCGCCCGACGTGGCCATCGAGCCCATGGTGTGACTAGCCCGGCGAGCTCAGCCCCGACGTAAAACCCCCGAATCCACGGCCGGTGGCCAGGCCGCAGTCAGCTCGAGTCGATTACGGACAGGTTTGCCGAAGCGGTCTCGTGGTTCATGCTTATTATGGTCAATGAGCAGGTAGATGGCCAGTTCCAGGGTCTTGCTCGCGGCTTACGACTGCCAAACGATCGGCCTCATGGTGCACCGCGACCTGGCCCTCGCGCGGGCAACGCTCCCCAGATCGTGATGCGAACGAAGCATTATGATCCGACAAAGGGCGGCAGGAAATACTGTTAAAGATCTGTTGGCAAGAAGACCGCAGCGAAAACCTGCGCAAATGGAACAAGGTGACGTGATGGTGAGGTCGCTCGTTCGCAATGCCTACACAGCCGCTCCAAACGACGGTGCTCAAGCACCGTCACGCTGTCCGGATGAGCGCGCCAGCGGAGCGCAGGTGTCTCAGCCCGCGGCGCCGGCGGGTCATCCTGTCTTGGCCAGGCCTGCGCGGAAGACGAAGTACCCACGCGCCCAATAGCAGGAAAAGCCGCGAGACCGCGGCCAGCGAGACGCGGCGATCGCGGGTTGCTGTGATTGGCCGATTCGCCGTCAGGGCGAGCGGAGCCAGCAGTCAGGGCCATGCTAATGCGGTTCTCCGAAGCTCCGGGAGGCAGCGTGGGCCACAGCCCTTGTGGATGGCGCACTGCATAGCCTTACAGCGGCGTGTCGCACACCAGCAGCGGGATGGTAGGGCCGGACACGGCCTGGGTGTCAAACCAAATGCGGGCAACGTCCATAAAGGTAGTCCGGCGTTTGCGTAGTCGGATCCAGTGGCCAGGCCAGGTTCGCCCCAGTTGGCGAGATCGCCGAGATGAGGGAGAGACGAGCAGGCCGCCGGCAGCCAGGGCATAGCTCACAGAGCACGAGTCAGTATACCGTTGGCGCGAAACACAGGTGTCCACCGCCCAGATGTAAGGAAAGTCGGCGTCGCGTTTGCCTCCCGCGATCACCTTGGCGAACGACGAGGGGATGCCGGGGGGTGGGGTGGATAGTGCCGTTAGCCCCGACGGACTCGCCACC
>Ga0179593_1554628_pt1 | contig 17682 bp, 18 predicted proteins | sample CZODoug2_1_08_16_FD_185931 | JGI IMG/M metagenome (GOLD analysis project Ga0179593, IMG submission 185931) | Vadose zone soil fungal communities from Angelo Coast Range Reserve, California, USA - CZODoug2_1_08_16fungal (PacBio error correction) | ecosystem: Environmental > Terrestrial > Soil >... | reverse complement strand
ACCTTTTTCTAATATTTGGCCCTGAGGTCCTCGGTGTCCAGTCTTATGTTCCAAGGGGAGTTTAACCTTTTCACACCCCCCTTTTACGCCGTTGTTCCCCCATTGGACCCCCCAGTTTTATTGCAGTGTTTTTCCTTAATATAAACCGCCCCCTTCCAGGTTAGTGGAAGTTGTTTTTTCGGGTAACGGCCCTGATTCTTCCCCAGCTTTTTTGTTCTGGGCGTAGTCCGCCCTTCGGTCACAACTTGCAGTGTTCCCCCTGTATAAGAACTGGTGTTAGCCTTTATTTGTTTTGCCCCACCCCCGCTTTTCCTGCCCTCCCGAGGGGGTTTGACTCAGTTGCCTAGTACACTGCCCCGAGGGTAAAGAAGTGGGTTTCCGTTTACATTCACCCGTTCCCCAGTTCCCGTGACAGTTGCCTTTCACGTGTGTTCACCCCTGGAACTTTTTCTCCCCCCGTGTTTCTTTCTGTTATGCCTCACGTTTCCTTGCAAAGCCCCCCTCCTTATCGATTTTTTTTCTATTCCCTCCCCCAATGAAAGTCCATTTTTTTTGACCCCTCATGATTAGCTTTTACATCCTTAAGACATTTGGCTTTCACCCCCCCTTCCCCCACTTGACCTTGGGAGTTTCTGTACCAGCAATTTTTTTGTACTTTCCTGTGGCCGCCCTTCACCTTTTTTCCCTCCGGATTTTATGAACTGAAAGGGCTTCTAGTTTTTAGTCTCTTCCCATTCCATCTTTCACTTTTTCATCACCCGGACCAAGAGTTTTGAACCTTTTTTATTCCACCTTGAATTTGCTTCCCTTTTTATTTCCCGCCCATTTTCTTTTTTTGTAGACGCTTTCCCCCTTTTTCCCCTGGGGACGGGCGATCATGACTTTTATCCGGAGGTTTTGGTGCTTCCCCCCCGTTCCGATGGACCACTTTTCCTTTTTGTTTCCCAATCCCCCCAAAGGACCTTACGCCGTACGTATTCGGTTTTAACCTCCCGTCCCTCACCCTTTTAAGTGCTACAGGACATAACCTTACATTTTTGTTGCCAGTACTTCGGACTTGAAACCACATGTTTTAGGGGGGGTATTTTTCCCTTTCTCCCTAGACCCCCTCTTGCAACCTTTCTTGAATCCCCCCGTGCTGAGTTGCATTTTGGAGGGCCCTTTAGCCCCCCCTTGAGCCCCCCCGATTTTGACCCTAACTTCTTCAGGTCTAGAAACCGGTTTTTGCCTTCACCTCCCCCCGTCCGTTTTAGACCCGTACAGGCTCGGTTGTCATGTTTTTCGTTTTTAGACCCGACTAAGGGACTGAGCCTTTGCTTATTTTTTTTTTTAACCTTTAACCCCCCCCCGCCCTCCCAGACACCTCACAAGGTATTGGTAAGGCCTGTTTAGGAAAACGGTGCCCCCGATCAACCCCCCCCTTTGAGCCCGGCCACCTTTTCCCTATTTCGCTCCCGATTGTTTTCAATCGGAAGTGGGAAGTCCTTCCCCACCCTTCTTCTTTTTCCCCCCCGGAGGTTGCTTTTTTCTGTCCCCCAGGAAACGCTTTGTTGTGGCTTTTGTTGGCTCATAATTTTCCTGTCCCCCTGGAACACTTCCACCCCCCTTGCCCCCTTGCTTTTGACAGATTGTGATTTTTAGGTTCCCCCAGCGCCCCTTCATTCTTCCCAACCAACCGCACTTTCGCGATATATCTAGTGACACCTTCCCCCCAGTTTTTTTTTTGTTTCTTTCTTTTCTCTTAGTGGGATGTTGCCTTGTTAGTGTTAACATTTTTCCGTTTCCCAACTTTCCCTCCTTTCCTTATAGATTCAATTTTTCGACTTTCTTTTCCCACCTTGTTTGATGGTCTTACCTTTGACCCTTCCCCGCATTTTGGCCCTCATTCTCCTCACCAATCCGGTGCCCCCCCCTTTATCCCTACCTTTCCAGTCCTCTTCCCACCCAGAGGCATGAATTCCTTTTTTTCTACCCCCGTTCCAGGGCTGTTCCCCCCCCCCCAATTTGGGTTTCAGTCCTGGATTACCTTGACCAATTCCCAGTGTTATCGTGACTCTCTTTTCTCAGCCCGAATCTGCTTTTTTTTGTCTTAAAAGGCAGCCGGCGCTCCTATCTTTTTTTCACCCCCCTGCAGGACCTGTTCTCTTATTTTGACATGAAGACTTTTCTTCCCTTTTCGGATAGGTTCTTCTCTTTTTGTTCACCCCCTTTTTTTATTTCTGGTGCCAATTTGAGCTGTTTTGTTTCATTTCCACCCCCCCCCCCCCAATTCTGTCCATGTTTCGGTGGCTGCCATCCATAATTTTCCCCTTTTTATTCGACACGTACAGTCCTTTTTTATTTAGTGGTGCCCCAAGTGCCCCCTTTTTTTCTGACCTGAGACCACTTCCTTTTCTCTTGTTCTGTCAAGGGTGCCCCGCGGAAGGGGGCTCCTCTTCGTCGGTTCTTATATATTATTTTTTCCCTTAGGCGCCTTTCTCCACGTCTGCGTATATTCCCGTAGTAAGATTAAAGGTAACTCCTTTCCATCCAAAAAATCTGTGTATCTGCTGGTATTTTGGCTTCTTTGGAATGAGGTTTTCCTCCCCTTTCGTGCCTTTTTTTTCACACCCCCGTCGTTCCTACTTTCCCTTTGGGCGGGCCTTTCCGACCTTGCTCTGCCCTTCTCACTCCAGTACCCCAATTTCGGTGGTTCTGCCCCAGGGCAACAGACATTTAGTCGCTGAATGCAGGTTGGTCCGCCATGTTTTCTTTCTTGAAGCCCACCCCTATGTTAGGAGGAGGGCACGCCGCTTTTACGAACCCTTACCGATACAGAATTCCCACCAGTTAATGTCTTTCACCCCATGCTGGTTCCCCCAACGTGTAGTTGCCTACCTCCTGTACGCGGACCTCCCTTACCTTTGGGCGTGCCGGAGGGTTTGCCCCGTTTACAGAGACCCCCCGAATCTACAACCTCGGCGACAACATAGAGTTTCCGTCCCAACTTCTTTTTTTTTTTTTTTCCCCAAAGGTTGTCCTAACAGTATTGTTTTTGTTATTCCGCATTAGCTTTCCCCCCCCCCCTATGACTCTTTAAGTCCCCAGGCAATTGGTTCCGCTTTTTCGTCCCAACCTTTGGGACTTTCAGTGGATTATCCTTTCCCCTGCAACCAACTCATTCGTGGTAGGACACCGGGTCTTCCTGTTCTGGAAATTAAAATCTGCACCTTGATTCCGTCCACTCGACAGAGGTTCCCATGCTCGTCTTGCTGGTCCCTGAGAAGTTAACATCAGTTTTCCAAAGCTTTTGTTCTCCCATTTCCCCCCCGTAATGTGTTTAATTCTTTCTTTTTTGCTCTATCAGACCATTTTTTCCTTTGCAATTTCGGATTCCCCTTGGAACCACTTTTTCCCCCCCGCCCGGAATCATGCACTTTCACTGCCGATGACGATGTCCCCGTTCCATTCCCCCTTCCAGCTTCCTACCTGTTTCTGTAAACCCGATTCTGGGCAATTTGTTGGCGACCATCCCCACGGAGACTAGACTCTAGCTGGCGTCTCTTTTTACCTCCCATCACTTTGACCCTTCGTCCCCGGAACATGTGGCTTCCTGTTTCGGACGGCTGCACTCGGGCCCGTGTCTAAAGATGGCTTTTTTGTAGTGAAGCCTTACAGCCTCACCGAACCTGTACGTTTTCCCAGCCCTGCCTCAGTGTAGAAATCCATTTCTTGGTGACAGACTTGGTGTGTTTACCTCTTTTTCCCCCCTTGCTGAAAATGGTACTCTCCCCACTTTCCCATAGGTCCTTTTTGTTACACTGTGCCTGACCGCCGGTTACGAAAACCCCCTCGCGTTCACTTTTCGACCCTGGTGCTTATGACTGGCGGTTATTTGGCTTTTTTTTTTTGTGGCGGGTTGCCAACCCCTTATTTTCGAACTTTCAGGCTTTAACCCCCAACCTCTGTTTCCCCCGTCCAAACGTGTTCCCCTCACTCTCTTTCAACCTCTGAACGGGTCGTTTGCTGGGCCCTGGTATGATCGTGAGCGTCTTGTTGTCTTTTGCTCCCCTGGAGGTTTACTCTTTTCCTTTTTTTTTACAGTGCCCCTTGGTTTTTCGATTCCCCAAGATTGGCGCCCCTGTGCCTTTCGTGTCAGACCCCAGGCGTTTTTCTTATTCCGCGGCCGGCCTGGCCCGCGTTTGCCAACCCTAGGGATTTGTCTTCGGTCTCTGCCTGTCTTTTCCCGCTTTTAACCCCCTCCCTTACCTTATTTAAGTTTTTGGTCTTTCCCTTTTTTTTTTGTTCGCTTTACCCCCACCCCCCCCTTTAAGCCTTTTCCGGGGCCGCTGGGACACCTCATTTGCCGGACTAACCCTCGTCGGGGGCCCGTTGTTTTCAGGAGACAGTAGCATGTTACGTCTCTCCGGTCCAGCGACCTCTTTTTTTTATATTTTTGCCCACTTTTTTTCCTAACTTTCCCTTTTCCCTTTCCCCGCCTTTTCCTATCCCAGCCCCCCGTATCAGGCGCTTGGAGACATTAGCATTTTTTTTTCCTTTTTTGAGTTTAAGGGTTTTCCGATAGTGATGTTATGATTTTTTTTTCCCCCCGCCCTTTGCCTCTTTCGTTTTTAAGATTTCGCGTCATCTTGAGGGGTGGAGTTTGTTTCAGTTGTCCTCCATGATTTCTTCCCTTCCCCCCTTGTTGGTTGACGTTCTGTTCAAAACCACCCCCCCCGTTTTTTCCAAGTTTTTTTCCCTTTTCCAACGTTCAATCCTGACGTCCCAAGAATGCATGTCCCCCCCTTAGCGAAAGTGCTCCGCCAACGGCCCTACCCCCTGTCTGTCGTACTTTTTATCCATTTTTTTTGCGTGGTCCCTTCCGGAAGGCTCACCTGACCCTTTGAAATAACACAATTTTTTTCTCCACCCCACTTATCTTTTTTGTAATGAGTTGAAGGAAAGACACTTGGTGAATTGCAGTCCCTCTTTTCCCGGTCCCTGACCCTTACCCCAGTACAATACCCTACGATTTGGGTTCCGGGTTCTGAGATCTTCTGAGCTTGTCTGATGTGTAATCAGAGTAACCAACCTTAGGACCTCTTTTTTCGTTTCCCTTGGCAAAACCTCAACCCTAAGGTCTACGTTGTTACGGGAGTACACCCCCCTTCATCTTCCCCCTCCTCCCCTCCCGGCCCCTTCCCCGGCACTTGTCCCCCCAGAGCAGCCTTGTTTTTTTTTTTTCCTCACGCGGTCCGGGAAAGCAGTTTCTGTTGTTAGACCAATCCCACCTCTATGAAAAAAAGTTACACCAGAAGCTAAAGGCTCCCCCTCTCCCTAAGACCTTTCCCCCCGGTTAAGTTTTCCCCCCGCCCCTTCGTAAACGATTGCACAAGGATGAGGTTGTTTTTTTTCCCCCAGTTTGTTCCAAGTGTTGGTGCCCCTTGTCGGTCCCTTTGTTGTGCCTTGATTCCCTGCCGAGCGTCCAACCTTCCAGGGGGTCCCCTTGCCCCTTTTTTCAGTTTTGCAGCATCACCACCCTTGTGCCCCCCCTTCCCGTTTTTTTGGCTTTTACCGTAACAAGGGAGCAGCCTTTTCGCGGCTGTCGCGCTTTTTCCCGCGTCGTGTCCCCCCCCTACCTTTTTTTTTTATCCGGGCCTGGAAACTTTTAAGCTGCGGGGTGTAGACGGCGCGTGCGGGTGCCTCTTTAGTCAAGTCTTTTTCCCTCTTTTTCCTTAAGTTTCTTTTGACAAGCGTTTTTCCGGGCCACCCACTCTCACAGTGCCACTTACACACCGATGTAATGTCGTTGATATCTTTTTCCCCTTATTGAGGTTACCCCGAACCTCCCCCACTTTTCGATAGTATCCCCATGATTTCTGTGACTTCACCCCAAGTGCTGGCTTTTTTTTGACAGACGCCCCCCCGTTTGAGGTTTGGCCCGTACTCCATGACTGTTTTCCCCTGAATATCGAGAGTGGCAGATTTTGTTTTTTTTTTTAGACACATCTCCGCTGCGGTGAAAGTCCCCCTCCCCTGTTTTGCTGCAAGTCTCCCCCCCCTCCTTTTTGCCGTTCTTCATACTCTTCTGTCCAGTCCGGCCCACTCGCGTTTTTTCTGACCCCCCCAGTTTGGGATGTTCTCCCAGTTTTCTTTTTTCATGGTGATGCCCATTGTCCAGTTCCTTATAGAGCTTAGAAGGTGTTTGACGTTTTGTTCCGACCCCATCGTGCCCGTTCTGTCCCCCCATTTGTACGGCGTTTTAAACACCTGCTTGATTTGGCCGACCTTTTCCTTCATTGGCGTTCCCCCCTTCCCTTTTTTTTCGTTTAGGTCTTCATTTTTTGTTTGACACCCGGGCGCCTTCGTGTACCAAGACGTGGCTTGATTGAGGGGGGAACAGATGTGTATTGCCCTTCCAGCCCCCCTGCCCGGTTAGGTTGCACCTGGAGGTAAATCCGTTCCCCCTTTGTGTCTTTTCCCCCCCCTTTCGCATTCCGACACCGCCGGGGATGGTGCACACAGTTCCTCGTCGTATTCTACTTTTTCTAAGGGAGAAGTTGGTTCGGGCTGGCATGGGGTATCCAAAGAGTCGGTCATTTCCCTTTGGTCTAGGGACTTTGTTCCCCCAGTGGTTCCCTTGCCTTTGGGCCCTCGATTTGGTACAACGTGAGGGATCTTCAATCTCCCTGAATAGCGTGTGTAGTTCCCCAGAAATGAGGGACATGATATTTTTTTCCTTATCTTTTAGCTAAGATCGTCCTCTTAATGCCTCGAGCATCCCCCCCCCCCCCCTTTCCTCCTCTGTTGTGGGCATCACCTGCTAATCGTTGCCGGCCCCCGCAAGTAGAATCTCCTAACCCCTTCTTTCAGTCCGCACGAACCCTTATCTACTTGGTGAAGCGGGTCGATTGGAGTGCCCGAAGGGTATTTTTTTTCCAAACCCTTGCAAGCGGTTGAATCATTGACGATCCAGCGAGACTGACAACAGTATAGAGTTGACCCTCCCTTTCTCCTCAACTTTTCCACCGGCCACCTTGAAGGTTATGACAACTTTTACAACCGCCTTTTTCCCCACACCTCCTACAGTAATAAGGATCTGGAAGTTCCTAAGATGCTTTTTGTATCGACAAGGTGTGCTGACCAACCCTTTTCCCCTTGGTTGCTCCCTGTGTGGTCCTTTATGCCCCAAAAGACCACCCCCCTTTTTTAAAATGGCTAGGTTTCTACCCGATGAACGCCAACTCGTGGCTCCCCTTCCTCCTGCTGTGGAGATCGCCTAGTCGCCCTCCCGCCGGCTGGTTCCGGCCCTTTCTTCTTTCAGGTTTTCGCCCCCTTGCCGGCCCTGCCCTGCGTGAACCTGACCCGTTCCCCATTGGGCCCAAGCCCCCAATCAATTAGATCCCCACTTGCGTATAACAGCCATTAGCAAGGCTTGACCATGAAAAATTAAAAGTCTTGTTCTTTTTTTTGTTGGACCACCTTTCTGCCGGTTCAACATTTTAGGAAATCGTTCCGTTTTTCCTTCTTCGGTTGATGTTTTTTTATGATAATTTTTTTTTCAGGGAGGTCGACATTTTCTTGACGTTTGCCCAGTCTGGCTTTTTGGATTTTGATGTAAAGACGATGGAGTCCCCTGGCCTGGAATTTTAAGTCAATTCCCACGGCTTCCAGCGAATCGTTTGATTCTGTTTTACCTCCATCTGTCCCCCCCAAAGCAAGTAGTGTCTCTTTTCTTTTTTCCTTCCGTTGTTTTTGTCATCTTTCGCCTCCCACTTCTTGGCTTGCCCCCCTTTCTTTTTGTACAACCCGCAATCCCCCCCTGCTGCGCGAGTTTTTGAGAAGTGTGTCACCTTTTTTTTTTTTGCCCCAGACCGTATCCCCCACCCCCGCCAGGTGGTGACAGTACTCCTCCCCCCCATCATTTCCCCCGCCGACAAAGCTTACCTCCATTCCCTACCCTCTTCACGCATGTTGATAACCGTCACCAGGGGGACCCTGTTTTTTTTCGTTTTACTTCAACCACCGACGAGTGTTAGTAGTAGATTCTTCGCAATTCCATTTTTTCTCCTTTTGGTGTTTGCGTGCCCTTTTTCAACGCGATCCTTCTTTTCTACCTTGCCTGGTCCCTTCCTTCTTGTGCTTCTACGAAGCCAACTCATTTTTTTTTTGGTACCTTTGCCCTGGCGAGCCTTGCCACCCCGGTGAAGTTCTGTATGGTATCTGGTTGTAACAACACACACCCCAAAACCTTTGTAGAGGGTCCTGTATCTACAGCTTTTTCACCCTTACTAGTGTGCTCGGAGTAGTGAGGGTCTTTGATTTCTAGAAAAGGTCAATTTCTCCGCTTTGAGGGCACCGTGTACCGTTTGTGCGTGCCTTTGAGAATATTTTCGGTCCCACACACTCGCCTTAACCTTCTGTCTCAGGTCGCCCCTGATACTTGTCTAGTGATCTCATGGAGTGACTACCCCCTCTTTCTTGATCCCTTTTTTTTAAACAATACGTCGGTCGTGCCGAGACGTATCGTCCTTAGTTGTTCCTTATGCCTGTTGGCCTTGATGATTTGAAGGTAAACCCGTCTTATTCTCTGCTCTGGAATGGTGGTCCAGTGGGCCAAAGTCCCACTGTTACCTTGTTTTTCCTTTCCCGTTCCCTCAAGTAACCCGGGACGGGTGGCCCGCTCCGTGCAGAGTATTCATCCTTTTTTTTCCTGCGCCCAAGTTATGTGACTTTAGGACTCTTATGCTGTCTGATTCTTTTTGGACAGTGCTTACCCGTGAATTTTTTCCCGTTTTGTCAACGGTTCGTGCAACCGTTGTCCCTGCCCGAAACCCCTTGCTAACAGGCCTCTGATCTCCCGTTTTTATTGGGTACTGCCCCCCCCGGCCGGCTGGTCCCCCTCTCGGAGTCCCCCTGCACGAACTCCCGGCGACACTTGTCGCGTTTTTTGTTCCTTTTTAAGCTCCCCTCCAGGGGGTGATACCCTTTTCGGGCTGAACAGTTTTCCCATCTCGCTTACATTCGTGCGCCTTGTTCCACCGTGGGCCCTGGGTGGGAAAAACTGGACGAAGACCCGTCTATATCGACTTTTGTGGAACTGCCACAGAAGAAAATACATGGGCCCTGGCCACCCCTGACAATCCCAGGGATTTACTTGCGCCGGAACCAGCTCCCCGTTTATCCATTTCGGTAAAAGGGAACACACGGCCAAGGCAAGTCTCTGCGGATTGTTGTCTTTCCCCACTTAGCGACTCTCGGTCAACAATGACTGGCGTGGCTATTTCTTTCAAGTAGTTGGGGCGTCCTTGTGACACTATTTGTCCCCTCGAATGTCTGGGTCGATGCAGCGCGTCTAACGTAGTTGGGCCTTTTAAAATTCCTGGCATCTCACCGTGACCGCAGGCTTCTCTTTTTCTATTCGTTTCGCACTGAGTCGTGCACCCCTGAGTTGTTGCTGTTTGCGAAAGAGGGGTGTTTTTTCTTTGGCATGGGACCGGCATCAGTTTTTTAGGCCGGTGTTTCTGACAACCTGCTTTTGATTTTTGGCCCCCCCCTGGTTTTTTCCCGTGCATCACTACTTTTTCTCCCAGTGACCAACGCATGCGCACTTGGCCACCGGTCCGACACCTTCGATTAAGTCCACTCCCTTCGCCGAAGTTTTGCCCTTGGGCCACTTACTGGCGTTGGAAGTGTCACTCCCCCTGTTGTTTTACAGCTTCGGGTCGTCAAACTTTGGAAAGTTTCTCGTTTTGTGGTTCTGTCTTTTTCCTTTTGCTGCGAAAAGGGGCATGCTTTTTCCAATGAGTGTTTCTCTCAAAAATTTTTTTTTTTCACACACGTACGTCCAAACCTCTTTGAGGGAGCCAGGGTTCGATTTCAGTCTGAGGTCTTTTACGGCACCCTGTGGTCTCACCCCTCATGGGACGGTTATCAACGCGGCACGAACCCCCTCTGAACCACCTGGGTTTCTGACCCGTTTGGGGGTGTCGTTACCAGCATCCTCCGCCACAAGGGCCAAGGGAATAAAGGGCGGGGCGGAAGGGGTTCCCCTCCTTCTCTATGATCTGTTCATTGTCTTGTTCGCGAGTTTCGTGAGGCTTGTTCCCGGCTGCAGAAGTGGCCAAACCAGCATTTTCAGAAGTGTTTTTTCCCCCAAGTTGATACTTCAGATGGATTGTAAACCCCGCGTGGTCTTTAAAACAAGCCGGCGCACGTCCGACCCACGAACCCCTTGAGAGGGCCGAGAGTGAATTAGGTCCGTTTTTGCATAGGGCGGAACCCCAAGGGCTGTCGCTGGAGTGGGAAAGGGTTCCTTCCCCCGTCCAAAGGCGTGGCCATCTTTTGTCCCCCGGCTCCCGTCGTCTTTACAGGAATGGAGGGTGAGTTGAGTGCCCCGTGGGATGGTTCTTTTTTTTGGACAGGTACCTCGAGAGGAGTGGTTTTCGCTTGAACAGCATTTGGTGTACTGCACCTTAGAGGTTTTTTTCATCCCCCCATCTCCGAGGAGCGTAGGTTGACTACCCCATTAGTTTGGTTGGAGGCACGGCGGGTAGGGGGTCTTCCCCTAGGGAGGTTTTAATTCGGTAGGTTGAAGAGTTGTCCTACTCTTGATGTCTGCAGAAGTTGATCATATATATCTTTTTAACTCTTTTGTTGTTTTTTTTGAGAGAGAGTGCGTTAAAACTAGCTTGGTGTTGGGACCCAATCTTTGCAAAGACGCGGTCCTAAGCCATGTTCCCGACACTCGAGGGCCCACCGACCCGTCCCTGGGTTTTCCCTCGATGTAGTCAGTCACGAGAAATTAGGCGTTGTGGGTAATCTGTGCAACTTTGTTTTTTCGAAGCTTTTCCTCAGTTAAACACTTGATTTTTCAACCGAAGAGTGAGGGCCCGCCAGAGCCCGCGCACTAGTCGAAGGATCCCAACACCGATACCTCCGGATTGTTCCGTTTCAAGAGCTGCTGTTTTACCAGAGGTTTTTTTCAGCCCGACCCCCCCTGGTGCCCCCCCACGAAATTCAGAGAGTTGGTTAGTTTTGATAAAAACTTTGACCGACCCCCCTATAGGTGGTTTTGACTTAGGTCCCCAGTCAGTACTTCCCCTTGAAGACTGTTGGATGGTTTTGTTAGTGCAAGAAAAGGTGTGCCCCGTTGTGCATGATAGATTTTCGGCACAATTTTGGTCACCCCAACCGTAGTGAACCAACGTCCCCACCCCCACGTGACCATAGAACAACGAGAGAACCCCCCTCATGATGGCCTTTCTAAATATAAGGAAAAAGGAATCCCTTACGGGCCCCAGTTAAAGAGTGGAGCTAAAAGGGTAGAAACGTTCTCAGGGTCTAACCTGTGGAGATTTTGTTCCCGTCAGCCCGCCCATGTAGGTGGCCAAACCCTACCCAGCGGGTTTGTTCATTGTTTTCCCTGGGAACCAATTGTGGAAGGGTTAGGCATGAACAGGTGCTCCATCCGGACGCGCCGTTGTGGCGTCTTCTTTTTTTTTCTTTATTTTATTTATTTTTTTTCTTTTTTACCCAAAGGTTGTACCCACTAGTAGAGTTATTAATGCCCCTACGGAGGCCCGGACAGGGCACAGAAGAAAGCCAATGAGATTTTTCTACACGAGAACAGCGCTCGGGAGCGGAAACGTCTTGCGTCTCACATGGGGGGTATTCAAGTCGCTGTGTCAAGGGCAAGGCCCCTCGCTTCTGACCCGGGGTCTAAGTTGTCTATAACGAGACCCCGGGGCGCCTCTTTTACATAAATAATCCTTGTGCCCAGGGCCAGATTGTCCGTTGTATAGTAACGTGCGGGGTTCCCAATTTTGTACTCACCACCTCGATCTATGTGGAGTTTTCTCCCTGATGTCCCGCCCTTCCCCGGACCCCGTCGTTGTCGACTTTTTCAGCACTCAAGGGGGCAGGGAAGCTCAAAGAGCACATTAAGTTTCCCCAAAGGCCCCCCCTCCCCACCCACACCCTACTCCCTCTTTCTCCTCGTATCGGCTTTCCTACTCCACCCACTCCACGACCGTCTTGCACTCACTTTCCCTCCCCCTTTCCGCTAACCCACCTGTAACCATACCGCAAGCCAGCCTATTTTGAGATGCTTCTTGTTCGTAACGTTAGATTTGAGCTCCTGTCATTGCAAGAGTTTTCCCATGCCTTAACCCAATTTGGGACGTTTGCCCACAGTTTTTTATCTTGACCCCAGTCGAACACCTTTTTTTCTTTTTTGGCCTCTGGGAACGTGCCTCACTCGACTTCGCACACCATGAAGACTGACTGGTGCCCCGCCTGTGAGTTTAATTTCGCAGGTTGGCCAATGGGCGTTTTCTGTTAACCATTCACTCTGACGAATGTCTGATTTGGCGTTTTACTATCAGACCCGCCATGAAGCAATATGGGGGTTGCAGCCCCCAGGTCTCCCTACAAGGACCGGACTTGCGAGTCCCTGGGTGGGGGGCGGGGGGGTGCGTGTTATGCCGCAAAAACCCCTCGCCCGAACCCCGGTTGGCGCGCCCCTTGTGGAGGTTCTGTTTCAACCAAACCCTGGAGCCCCCACCACCAAAAGGGGAATTTTTTCTTCGAAGCCGAGGTCCTCGTTGACATCTTCCACAGGACAAAGCTTCTCCTTTCTTTGGGTCAGTGTTGTCCCCTTTCCCACGTTGGAAGCTCAAGGAACATGGTTTATTGTTCACAGGAAATTTGCCTTACCTGTTTTTAGCTGGTGTGCAAACAGGGGACCGTTAAAGCCCTCCGACTACTTGAGTGTTGTAAAGCCAATGGTCCCCAAGAGGGCGGTACCTTATTACCGCCCTCTTTTTCCCCGACCCCTGTTACAAATCGAATCTCGCCTCAGAAAATGCAAGGGTTAAGAGATATAAGTCAAAGATAATTTTGGTTACCCTAAGGCCAATGCCCGTTGAGGGCCCACATTCCCATCCGCATCAAACAACCAACACGACTACCTCTTCAACAGCTCCATTCTTTCTGATGGCCGGCAGGATTGAGCCTTAACCCTCTTTACTCCGCACCCTGGGCGAGACTCCCCCCCTTTCCTCACTTGCCACCCCCGACCATGTGGGTTCGCAATGTTTTTTACCAATCGTGCCACTCTCTCAGGACTTTTGGTGTATCGTAAGAACCTCTTCCGGATCTCCTGCACGCATCTATTTTTTTGGTTTTTGATGTTTTTGCCCCCGAAGTCATCTCCCTCCTAGGGGCAGAAAGAAATCGTGTTTCTGTTTCCTGCTTCCTGCTGTCCCCGGGTTTGCTCTTTGTACAGGCCTTTTATGGCTCTTGGCCCTGAAAGATTGTTCCCGCCACTGTTTTTTATGAGTCTTATCTGAACCAAGGAATCTTTTTCCCCCATCAAAGTAGCCAACTCCGATTTATCGGTTTTTCTTTCCAGTAGGCAAGGGGCAGGAGAGTGCTATGCATTAGACAGAAGATCTCAAACGAAAGGATTCTTTTTGTCCTTTTTCTTTAGAAAAATGGTCCCACCTTTTTACCCCTTACGAAAGAACTTTTTTCATTAGAGGTTCCAAGAGGGATACCCCTTTGTTCGTTCCCGAGTTTTTAAGTTTTTTCTTTTTTGTTTGTGCAGGGATCGTTTACCAGTCCACGCTGCGTTTCGGGGAGGGTCGTGTATGTACTGCACCCCCCCCCAGGTCCAACCGTTCCCCCAGTCCCCCAAGGAAGAGGGTGTTCTTTTGCGGTCCTCCTTTTTTTTCCATCTTCCAAACACTTCCACCGTTTACGAGTATATCTCTCTCATTCCCTCCCGTTGTTGTTTTTTGCGCTTTTCTCCTTGTTCTTGGTGCAGAGGAAGATGCCCCAATTCCCTTTTTCCCCCCTTCCTAGCTGGCCGGTCTTTTGTACCTTGCCCCTACTGATCCTCCGATTCCCCTATTTTTCTTGGAGTAATCATTCCCCTGGGCACCCTGCTAAAGCCGTCCTGCCGTTTCCCTTTTCCTACACCCCGACGAAAGGGTTCCCTCCCCTACCCACTTTAAAATGGGGATGCGTTTTTGCCAGACGAATAAAATTACAAAGCAGTTTCTTTTTTTCCCGGTGAGATTTGTTCTTCTCATAATACTTTTGAGGATGTTTCGTTCCCTCGACACGTGATAAACGAGCTGTCCGATATGAGTTGGATTTTTTTTGTTGGCTGGTGCCCCGGACCCCCCTTAACAACGAAGAGGTTTTGCCCCCTTCCTTCTAGGGACCTTAGTAGCGACCCCTTTTCAACAGGCGTCTTTTTTTTCCCCGGCTTGTTCCCCCGTAAGACACCACCCCCACGGGTGTCTTTGAGGACTAAGTGCCCTTCATTTTTTTTGCGTTGGGACTCGTACGTCGTAGTCGCCAAGTTTTTTGTGTCTCCGTGTGTGGGTGGAGCTACACGGCTTCCCCGGTTCTGGAAGTTGTTGGCAGTTTTTGCATTCTATTGAGGCGTCGAGGGACGACGTTTTAATGTTTGGTTCCTCCGCTTTCTGTGTCCTCAAGCCTCTTTTCTAACCTATCTTGGGTGTCGGTTCCCTTTGGTTTTTCTAGTCCTTTGCTGATGGAATCTCATTTCTTTATTTTTGCACCACTTGGTACTGGCCGGGAGCGGACGACCCCGATCCCCCCCCCCCTTGGACTTTTTTAGACCCATTGCCTTCCCCCACTTCCCCAGGTATTTTACCTGTTTTTGCCGGCTTTCTTCGGCCGATCAGTTGACTTTTTCCCCCAGTTAGTCTAGTTTTCTGTTTTTCTACTGGGACCTCGTGCCGGATTCCTTCGCCGTTCACAGGCATTCCCTCTCACTTTTCAATTTTACTTCTTAGAAAAAAACGTCTACCCGAATGTTTTGCTTCCCTTGATCCCCTTCAACCGGCCCTGGCTCAGATTTTGATGTTCCAACATCTCCCCCAATACGGAGAACCCATAGAGTGTTTTTTTCGCAATGGAATCCATCCCGTGGGCGGATAATGGTAGTTTCTTTTTTGTCCCGAAAATGCCCCCTTCCCCCCCGAAGTAACTGCCCTTCCCTTTCCCCTCCCAAATGACATTTGTCCCGTTTTATGTCCTTTTTTTTTCGGTTGGAAAGACACTCATCTCCCCTGCTCTCATCATTGTGTGCGTAAATTTTTTTCCAGGAAACCTGTCCTCACCAACCGAGTTGAGAAGTATTCCACTTTTTGGTGACGAGGCCGGGCCACCTGACTTTGGAGACCTTTCCTTGAGGGAGGATACATCCCCCCCCGAGGTTTTTTTTTTTATTTGACCCCCCTTACAGTTAAGTTTTCCATATGGACAGATTATAGAAGGCCCCATTTGTCCCTTAGCTGCAGAGAGTGTCTCCTCATCCAGTCCGTTCTTCCCGTTTCCCTCCCGCCTCCTCCCCCCCATCTCGTTTTTTACGCAGCTTTATGCGGTCAACTTGGGTTGGATGCGGTTCTCCCACCTCTTCCCTATGGGTTATTGCACTCCACAATCCGATGATTCTCGACTGCGATGGACTGTTTTTCTTTAGGCGGCCACAAAGTTCCTTTTATGATACCTCCACCAGCTGATCCCTTGACGTATCTTTTCTTTTTTTTTTGTGCAAGTCCCTTTACCCCTCTTTGACAAGTATCACACTAGCCGCTTTCCTTTCATGGGGACCTTTCAACTTTTCCCCCCCCCCCGGGCGCGGCCTGCCCGAATCACCTTTTCATTTTCTTTTCAGTTAAGACCTTTTTTTTGACAGGTTGCACCATGTGCGGGGCACGGCGCCAAACTTGCGTGCGCGTGTCTGCTTTCCCCCCCCCCCCCTTTTTTTTTGTGACTCATCCTCCCCGCCACACCGTCGGTCTAGTTTCAGTTTTTCCAAGGTCTTACCCAACTGAAGTTAGGGCCCCGGATTGGACCCCGACCCCCACCCCTGTGACGTCGCCACTTGATTTCCCCCCCGTTGAATTAACCCCTTTTTTTTCAAGCATGAACCCTTTTTTTAGGACCCCCCCTTGCTTCCTTCCCGGAAAAGAGTTGACTTTCGTTTTTTGTCGAGGCACTTTAAGTTTCTTTCGTGCTCCTTTTTTCCGCTTTTTTGTTTTGAGGACACGTCGCGAACATGGGGGAATGTTTGTAAGTCCCCTTGTTTGGGCCACCCGGTGCTTACCAAGACCATTTGCTTTTCCCGCCTGGCGGGGCAACCTGGGCGTGCGTTGTCCGACCCGCGGCCTTCTTTCCCCTGGGAGGCATTTGCTTCTTGTTTCCCCTTGGACCCCCACCCCGCCCTTTTTCTTTTGTGTGGTGTCGACCGCGGTGGACAGCGTTGAACACTTTTTCTTTTTCGCCCCATTCGATGACTGAACCTCGATGGGGAGTCTGTGGGAACTCTGAAAGGTCATTTTTACCTTAGGCAGCTCTGTCCCGGACCTGTCTTCCAAAGCCTTTTTTCATCTTAGCACCTTCCCTGAGTGGAATACAGTAATTCCCATGCCCCACTACGCATCTTGCATCCTTTCTTAGTGACAATAGGATGTGGGGTCAAGGGTGCGGTCAGGGTTTAGACTCCGTAGGTTCTCCGTGCCGGATGGACCCGAGTTATTTTGGGGTCCATTGTCGGTAACATAGTCTTTCCCGGAGAAGGAAGACAGAAGAGATATCTTTTTTGGTCTAATCCCTCGGTGTTGTTCTGTCTTTTCTCCTCGATGACGTTGCCCACATTTCCAAGTACATGATTCCAATGTACCCAGTGCCACACTTTTTTCCAGCCCCATTCAACCTTGACAGACCCTTCCACCCTAAAATCCCGCCCCCACTACTGGATTCGGTTCAAACCCAACCCCGCCAACGGTGGCTTTCCCAAAACGCGAGTGTACGTCCCCCGAAGAACACAGATGGTTTTCAGATGCACCCCGTCTCACCGTGAAGTGTTGCTCCCCCCCCCCCCCCCAGTCCCATTTTGTTTTTAAAAGAATACTTAACGTACCGTGTTGGAAGTACAGACCTCAGATAATTGGTGCAATAAAAGTATCCACAATAGGCCCTGCCCTTTTCCCCCAGCGAGGGACCCACCTTGGCCCCACCTTGGCTTTTTTTAAGTGGATTTTTACCCAACGTCTTAAAGCTGTCCACCACAGGACCTTTTTCATAAGCCCGGGGGTGTAACGAGGGACAATGAAAGATACTCTTTTTTCTCGGCACGCGCCCTTTCCCGTTGCAGGATGGCCAGGTCTTCTTTTTTCTACCTAGACCCTTCTCGTCACCTTTTCTCTCTTTCCGCTGGTTAGTTTTATTTTCTGCGATTGTCCGCATCTGACTGTGAGTTCTGTGCCTTCCCTGAGACAGTCGTTTGCAAACTTACGCTTCTTTGATTGTACTGGCGCGCCTTTTTCACCGGTGTGCGTCGGCCGATATTCCCATCACCTGTGAGCGTATCCACCTTTGCCCGCATTCCTTTTTCCGTCCTTGACATACGCACATTTATCCTCCCTACGCCAGTTAGGACTTCATAGCTGAAGTACCATCGTATTGGTTCATTTTTTTCCGAAAAACCGGCTTTTAATCGCCGTTTCCCCCCTAACTGGTCGGATACCCCCCGGACTTATTTTCTCCTGTCGGTTTTCTGGAAGTCGTCACCTTAACCTATAAGTATTCTCCTTACCATACATATTAAATAGGTTGCCCGACCTCCGCCCACACTCGCCTGTGCATTAATTGACTTACCAC
>Ga0179593_1477668_pt1 | contig 17682 bp, 12 predicted proteins | sample CZODoug2_1_08_16_FD_185931 | JGI IMG/M metagenome (GOLD analysis project Ga0179593, IMG submission 185931) | Vadose zone soil fungal communities from Angelo Coast Range Reserve, California, USA - CZODoug2_1_08_16fungal (PacBio error correction) | ecosystem: Environmental > Terrestrial > Soil >... | reverse complement strand
GTGCAGGTTTGCGGACCCTTTAGCACTTTATTGGTGGCCTCAGTTTCGTGCCTGTCGTTCGGAATGACCATTTCCGGTTGGTCTCGCACGATTACAGCAGTGCTTTATATGAAACCTTTCACCCTTGAGCCGGTTGCCCTGCCCTTGCTGGATGCCCGGGAGCCTGCGACAATCCCCTTTTTTTTGTGCCTGGGCCGAAAATTCCTGGCGCTCACTGTTGCCAGGCATTCGCTTCCCCTTCTGCTAGGCCCCCCCTGTGCAACTGACCATACACTACTTTCCCCTGGTATCAGATTTGCCCCCTTTTGCTCTCTCCGTTTCCTGGGGGGTAGTGCACCAACAACGCTTTATCATCACCCGACCGATTCCTTTGCGGGTTACTTGTGAGCCACTGCTCTCCCGGGAAATAAACCTTTTTTCATGCGTGACCCTATCCTACGGCATGTACAGGTTCCGTGCTCGTGACGTCGCTCGGTACGGACTCAACTTTGGTATGAGCTTGTCGCACTCCGCCTTGTCTATCCATGCTTGGGTTTTTTTTTTTTTTTTGTGCAATCCTTACATCTTCTTTCTTTTTTTTGATTTACGTGGGGACAGAATGTGTTTTTTTTTGCTATTTTTTTTTTTTTCGTCCCAGTCTGGGGGACAAATTCGATGTTGGGAGCCCCTCTCTGTTGCTTTTGGCTTTTTTTCTGGGCACGACACCCGTGCGCCGAATGGGCCTTCGCGTTGGAAGCTGTTCCTGGGTCCTTTTCTTTAGGATTTTTTACGGGGTTTTTCGGACGTTATTGTCGTGGTTTCGGTGACGACTTTTTTTTTTGAGATCCAGTGGTCTGAGTCTGGAACCGCGGTTCCGACGCGCGGCCTTTCTATTTCTTCCCCCCTGTGGTGTCCCCCCACAAGTGGCTTGTGTTCTGGCGATTAATCAGGAGCCGCTCCCCCGGCGGCCCTCCCACCGGGGGAGCTCGGATTCTCGGCAGCTTGTCCGTCCCTAGGCTGCATGTCCCCGGATGCGCCGGTCTTGCTCCACCCACTCTCTCCGAGGTTCTCTGAAAACCTTTACATACGGGATGGTCCTCTCCCAGGTCACTATTTTTTCCCCTTCTTAATTTCGTCTCATGGGGGGCCTGTCCAGGCGCTGTCCGGCTCGTCCTTTTCTAGTGGTCCCCTTCTTCTTAAGGGCCCAGCACGCCTTTACCATGGCCAACATTCGATTGCTAGTGGCCCTTTATCTTCCGGTCCCCCAATAACAGACCTTTACAGGGGTCGCCTGTTTTCTTCTTCCTTGGCTTTCACGTTTTTTTGTCGCTCCCCTTAAACTCGGAACCCCCCCCCCCCCTTCTGGAGTTCCCTTAGTTTTTTTTTCTCGTTCCCGTGTGGAAATACGAGGGCCGGCGCTCTGCTCCTTTGGGACTTGCTGATGTTTATCCTGCTGTGGGTTAGGTCTTAACCCCCGATACGGATTCGGCTGCATTCTTCGTTCTTTCCCCCCCATCCTGCACCAGCCCCTGATGCGATTTCTTCTTTTTCGCACCCCCCCCCCGTACTGTGATGAACGGTTGGATCACGATCCTAGTTTCTGTTTTGCGTATACAAACCGGATAACTTTTTTTTCTCCACCCTTAAGTCTTTCAGTCTCCTGTGTTTTTGACCTTGGTGGTGTGACCAAGATGGCTTTCGGCCCCGGTTTATCGGCGGCTTCCCCCCCTTTTTTTTTCGGTCCGGGTTTTTTCTCCAGGAGTTCATTCGCTTTACGCGCCTAATCGGGGAGCGGGCAATCCCTCTGGCTTCCGTGCCAGTAAATTTTGACAAGGGCCCAGGATGTTCACTTCGGACCCCTCTTTGTTTATCCGTTGAAACTTTTTTTTTTCGGGAGTAGCCCTTCTGTTGCCGGGATACTTTTGAACTATGTTAGTGAACACCGGGAATTTCCGGTTTACGAACCCCGTTTTTTTACCGATGATTGGGCCACTGAGAACCCTGCGGGGAGGACGTGGTTCGTTGATACTTTTGAGTCTCTTTTTTTTCCTTTCACTGATCTTTGGGGAAAGGTGTAAAGTGGATTCCCCCCCTTCGAGCCCCCGCTGTCAGTTGTTTTGATGTCCGCCGGGCGGGGCTTCGGTTTGACTTTGTCCCCCCCCCCTCCGGGGTTTGTTTTAGACGACGCGGGAGGCAGGCTTTGCTCTCCCGATGAAAACTTTGTTCCTAAGTTCCTTTGGGCATCTCCGACGTCCCCCGCTCTTCGGGTTTTTATCTCTCTTTTTCCTACTCGTGGAGGAGTTCATCTCCCACGATTTGACGTAGCTTGTTTTTTGAGTTCCCATTCCCGTTAAGTGTCGTATTGTCATGTCATTTTTCCAACCACCCCACCCTCACTCGTGGCGGGCAAGCCCCCGTCCCCTCCCGGTCGCGCTTTTTTTCTTGGTTGTTGACATCCATGACGGGACATCCCGATCCCGATGTTTCATTGAAAGGACTTCCCCCATTCCCCGTATTCTCTCTCTTTGCATCACTTTTTTTCCCGTTTGTCCCCTCCTGGAAGCGAACGGCTCGCCTTTCTTTCGTCAGGGTCCCAACAGTTGCAGGCCTTGGGTGCCCGCCCCTTCTTGTCTTCCTTTTTTTTTTGCTTCGGCAGCTTCCACTTTCCCCCCTCCCCCCTCCGGCATTCCGATTGTTTTCACTTTGTTTTTAACCCCCTGCCCCCGTCTTTTTCTCCCTCAGCCCGGGCCGGTCCTTCCGCGACCCGCGTCCACATACCCTTTGTGACAAGTTTTTTTTTTTTTTTTTCCCCCCCGCACGTGGACATCCTTTGACGGGGCTCCGTTAATTCCCCCAAGCCAATAGCCCCAAGGAGGTATGCCCTGTACTTTTTTTTTTTTCCTGGAGAGTCGCTACGGGCCTCCCCCTACGCCCCCCTGGAAGAACGACCCCGTCGGTCCGTCCCTTCTGTATCACCCGAACCCCCCGCCTAGCCCGCGGGTTCACCCCCCCCCCTCCCCCCTTTTGACTCGTGTTCCCATACTGCGGGGGACCTGCCTCGTGTTTGATACAACCCCCGTCGCCAAAAATTTTTTGGATCCCCCCGGTCCAGTCTCGGTCTGTCCTTTTTTGGCTTTTTGGCCAGTTTTTGCAGCTTCTGTTTGAAGGTTGTGTCTAAGACCTTTGACCGTAGAGACCTTCCTACTCTCACCCCCCGGAGGCTCGTGGTTCTCCCTTTTTCCACTGGTATGGGAATATCCAGGGGGCTCTCTACCTCCTTTGTGATGGTCCGTGTTTTCCGTAAGCGATTTTTCCCTGTGCCAACCCTCAAGCTCCCCCGCTTTTTCCTCACGATTTCGTGAATGTTTGGTCTACGCCCCGCCGTCTTTCTCTCCCCGAACTCATTCAAAGAGCCTTGACGGTAATAGTTGGTGTATTTCCTGGGACCCCCCCTTTGGCATCTTCTGTCTGTGCCAGGACGAAGGGCCTTTTCCCGTCTTTGAGTTTTTGAACGGCCCGCCTTGAACCTGGCCTTTGATCAAAGTGGTCACCCAGGAGTTCAATGTCCCAGTGTTACTTGCTTTTTCCCTTCCCCCCTTTTTTCAATTTTTCTCCCTTCCACTTCTCGGCGTTCCGGGCGTAGTTTTCTTTTCCCCCCTTTTTCCCTTGCCCGCCCCGGAGCACGCTGCGTCCCCATGCTCCTTTTTGTTCCCCGATCTCCCGTTTTTTTTTACTTTTCCTCTTTTATGAAATTTGGTCTCGTCATTACCCCTTTTTTTTTTCCCCCCCGGCCTCTTCCCCACCGGGGGGCAGCTTTCGGCGCCTTTGGCCTCCCCCCTCCGTTTTTTTCCCGCACTCGGATATCCCTTTCGACCAAGCGTCGTCCTTAAACTTTCCCCCATTAACCAGCCGCTCGTTGCTTTACTCTCCTTCGTCTCCAGGTTCTTTTTGTCTTTTTTGGCTCGCATTTGGGTGTGCCTCCCCAAACTTTCCACCCCTCAGGCGGTTAGCTTTTCGGGCTCTGTCCTGCTCACCAGGCCCCCGCATCTCCCCCCCTCCATTTTTTCACGGTACCTCTGTAATGATTGCTCCTATACCGGAGGTCTGGTATCCCATTTCCCATTCATAGCGTCCTTCCCAAGCTTCCCCCCCCCCACGCTTTTGTATGGTAAAACCGTCCCCCCCTTTTACTCCAGGGTTTGGCGAGTCCATCGTCCCTGCGCACGACCTTGTGTCCTCCCACGCATTGGGGTTCCGGCTAGTTTCTTGTTTTTTTTCCACCCTTACAAAACCATAGTTGTGTCTTTTCTTAGGGGGCCCCCGATTTCATTTTGAAATCTCCCCTCTGATACCACCCTGTCAAGTCTATTTGCCCGCGAGTTCGGCCCGAAGAGAAAGTTTATATCCCCTAATACCTTGTTTCTGGATTCGCCACTGCTGGGTCCTTACGCTGGATTTCCGGACAAGGCGCTGCACTTTTCGTTGGCCCTTTTTATTCAGCCCGCCGTCCCACCGGGACACTACCCTCCCTCCCCCGTTTTTTTCCACGGGTCTGCCCCGCCACTACCCTTTTTCGCCCTTTTTTTCGCCCCTCCCCCTTTTCCGGGCGGTCCCGCCTGTTCCCCGTGCCCCCCCTTGCCGCGTGATTGCTTTTTGAGCCCCCCTGCTGGGCCCTTGATTTTTTTTACTTAGCCTGGCCGAGGTGCTTTTGGTGGCTTTTGTCCCGCTTCTTTTTTTTTCTTGATTTTTGACCCTTGTTGCAGGCCGCCTTCACCCCTTTTCTTAGAGTCGCGCTGTTTTGGTCCTCTCTTGGGCCCTGGATTTTTTTCCCTCCCCCCCACCCCCCCCTTACAGCAGGCCGGGTTATCTCCGGCGCCCTTTGGGAAGCTCTTCTTTCCTTTTTTGCACCTTTGTTGTTAACTGTGTTCCCCTGTCGCTCCCGCCGTTTTTTTATTTTTTCTTTGAGGCCCGTTATTTTTTTTTCTGCAAACAGGGAAAACCGTTTCTTCTTCCTTGGATTTCCGTTGCCCCTTGGGAAGGTACTCCCCCGAGAGCGCGCCGTTCAAGTGGATGTCGTTTCTTTTTTCTTTTCCGTTTTATAGGGAAGCGAGTTCCGAATCCCAGATGAAAGTTTTCTTCTTGGGACTTTCATAGTGTCCCGAGTCCTTTTTTTAGGCTTTTCCCCCCACAGTCTCCCTGGCACGCCGATACTCGCTGGGTGCGTGCTTTTTCGTGCAGTTTTAAGGGGTGACGCCGGGATTGATATTTTTATCGGCCTCCGTCCAATGTTTCCCCCCCCCAAGGACGCCAGGACATGGCTAGCGATCTCCGGAGGTTTTTGGCTATACCCTTCTCCCCCTCGACAATCACACAAGTTACCCAGTGGTTGAGTCCGGTTTTTTTTTTGCCCTTGTCCCCCCCTGGGGTAACCTTGAAGAGGGGAAATCTTTTTTGGGGTTCCACTGTGTTTTCTGATTCCAACCGCATCACCGGCGGGTACCCCTCGCTTTTTTGCTTCTTTTCGAGCTTCCTTGGACTTCCGACTTCATTTGGCCCTTTCTTTTGCTGGGTCTCCATACGTTCCCCAAAGGCCTGCCGGCTCCCTAAGCTCAGCTGTCCTTTTTTTCCTTCTCCCCCACCCTGCTGAAATCCCTTCTTCTTCTCTTCAGGTGTTCAAGTTCTATTCTTCGCTAGACCAGGTTTCAGCGTCCCCCACGTACCTTTAGTCGGCTCGGCACAGTTCACTTTTTTTTTTTTGCTCTTTCCCCCACTTCGGGAGGACGGTGGCTGGGACAGGGCGATCGCCCCACTTGGCGCCCCCTTTTCCACCGTTGCCGCCCCCGGTCAGGTCCATCAGGACCCTTCCCAATTCTCCCCTTGACAATCGACGAAACGTCCCCAAGACGATCCCCCCTTGGGCACTGGGTTTCCCTTTCCGTGCGTCCTCATATCCGCCTTACTCCTTCCGGCGTCAACTTTTCTTGCACTCAGTCTCCGCCTTTTTTTTCCTGTCGGTAGGCGGTTGGGGAAGACGTCCACCTTTTCCATTTTTTCTTGATTGTCTTTTTCCCATCCTTCGTTTTCTTGTTCGTGTTGTTTGTTGATATCCTATTTTCGGCCTGGGTGGAGTCCCTCCGCCGTTCCCTCTCCCCCGAAGGTGCAAATTACCAGATCCTTAAAAATTTTTTTTGCCTGGAGCAGTTTCACCCTTTTGGTTTTTTTTTTCTTTCCTTTTTTCCCGACGGCTTCCTCCTTTGCGGATCGTTCTTGGGAAGTCGGGATTGTTCGGCTCCCTTTCCTGAATCTGGTGCTGTACATCCCCCGTGTACGGACCGGGTCATGGGGTCCCCCGGGCAACGTTTTTTGGAGTCAGTGTTTTTCCCAGTCTCCCAAAGTCCTGCCTGCCTTTGTTCTGGGAACAGAAGTCTCGAATGTTCTTTTTTTTTTTCCGACAAGTTATTTGATACGATTTTTTAGGGTGATTGCCCCCATGGCTAGACTCGTCTCTCCATGGCCCACAAAAAGGTTGTTTAGGCTTCTGCTGTTCCCTCTGTGGGTGGCCCTTTTGGACTCGCGTGTTTCAGGGCTGGCCGTTCCGGGCTGGAAAGTGGGTCCCTTTCCCTCTCCGGTACAACGGGCGCATCGCGGCTCGGTCCCCCCCTTCGAGGCTCTCCCAGCTAGCACCTTTGCCCAGTGGTCCCTTTGATGGCGTTGTAGGAACCCCGCCTTTTTCCCTTCCCACCGTCTCCCCTTCCCCTTTCTGGGCCTGGTTGGGTGACATTCAGAAACCTGGCGAGTTTTTAACGTGCTGTTTCAGTGGCAGGCTTGCTTGTCTTTACCTGGCTTTTTCATTCTTTCTTTTCCGGTGCTGACGGCGCGGCTTTCTTGTCCCTGTTCCGGGTTGCCATGGCCACCATATTTGCCTTTCTGTTTAGGACCCCACTCCTGTGCTTCCCCCTTTTACACAGTTTTTTTTAATTGCCTTCTCGCAAGAACAAGGGCGAGCGTATTCTGGTCCCTTTTTTTCCGATCCCTTTATAGGTTACTGCGCTCTGACAGGGCCCCGAGGCCGTTTTTTACGTTTCCCTAATCTTGGCAAACACCCTCCCTTTCGGACCCCGCGCTTGCTCTCCTTTCCTTTTTCTTCCCCATCTGTCGGGTTGCGGGATTGGGTCTATTTTCTACCCTTTCCCCCTTCCCTGTTGAAGACTTGGGCGACGCGCTGTGGACCGGTTTTCGGAAGGCCCTGTGACCAGTTTCATTTTTCCGTTTTTTCCCCTTGGCTGGCATGGACGGTATTTTCTTCCCCCAGGCCCCTTACAAGGCAGGAAAGTTTTGCTTTCGATAAACCAGGTCCTGCTTACAGTGGGTGGGAATGACCAGGGTGGCCTTTTCTTGTGCTTCCCCCTTTCCCGATCTTCGATGAAAATTTGATCACTTTTCTGAGCTTGGGTGGGATTTTTTTGGCCCCTCCCTCCCCCAACTTTCCTCGAGGCGAGATCATAACCCATTGCACCCCCCTGTTGCCAGTGTTTAACCCCCTTTTCGGCAAACAACCTAATGTGCCCCTTTTCCCCAAGTCCGCAGCCAGATCGCGGCCTTTTTGTTGTTTTTGTGGGTTTTTTTTTTTTTTTTTTTACCTGACCCTTCTGTGCTGCGACCAATCTTTAGGGCCCGTCAAGTTTCTTTTTAATTCCTCCCCCCCCCTGGTGGTTTGTCTTCCAATTTCTTTTTGGCCGGTGTTGAAACCCCTTTTTGAACATGTCTTTTCCCCTTTTCCGCTCTTTCCGGGACAGCGTTCTGGGTGGGTTCCTCTGGGTGTCCTGTCCCCATCGCCCTCTAAATCTTTCTTCTGCCTCTCCCGGTTCCCCAAATTACCCTTCCAACGGTTTTTATTTCCGCCTTGCCTCTTCCCAAGCGGCCTCTCTGAGTTAGAACAGTTTCTTTTTTTCTAATTCCCCCCCCCCCCCTCCCGTGTCTTTGTTGCTAATTTTTTTGGAGCCAAGCTTTTTTTGACGGACATGGTCTGTTCTCCACTTTATGGGTTTTTTTCAGCGCTAGTGCGAGCGCGTCTGTGGTTTCCAAGGACTTTTCGTATCTTTTTTCCCCCCCCCTGGAACAGCATATGGCCCCCTGGTGGTATCTTCGCACCGTAGAACTCATTACCATTTTCGAGTTGCTTTGTGACCTGTGAATGTTATTTTCCCTCTTTGCTGGTGTTTTGACAGGATGCCCCTTTCCACCCTTTGCGGAAAGCCGACGTTGTCAGGGTTGGATGTCGTTACGCCCCCTTGTTTTGTCTACTTCCTTGCTTTTTCCCTTGCGGTTTCTCTTTCAAAGTCATAGGGTATTTTGTTCGGTTTTCTGGCTTTCGGGATTTTCTGGGAAGACCGTGAATAGGAAGGTCCCCCTTTTTCTTCTATTGGCCCCCGCTGGCGCTTTTTTCTTCTTTGATTCCCATTTTGCACGAGCTTCCTCCCCCAGGGACAGTACTTTTTTTTTATTTTCCATCTTCACCCAAGCCCAATTACCTACGCGCCTCCCCCTGGGATTCGGTCTTCCCAAGTGGCGGCCATCTGGGCCCACTTGACAGATTCCCCTCAAGTTTTCCCGGATGACGCCAGTTCGGCCCACTTTTCCGACCCCCTTCCCGAGTTCGTCGTCTGCGGTCCCAATTTCCCCCCATTACGGGGAGGCCTCCAGTGCCGTGCTCCATTTTTGGTCCTGATGATCCTTCCCCCCCCGGTGCCTTTCCCCCTGTTTTGAAAGGGCTCGTGGCTTCTCTTTTAGGTTTTTCTCTGAGACGGGTAAGGAACGCTTCGCCCCCATCTCTCTGCTGGGAGGGCTATCCCCGGGAACCTACCCTTGTTCTTTTTAACGGATTTTTCTCTTCACTCCCTTTTCTGTGGAGAAGGCGATACGTTGCTTTTTCCCCCCCTTCCCCCAGGTTCATCTGAGTTCTTTGTGTTCACTTTGACCTATTATAGGCCCGATTCGGCGCGGGTCTTTTTTTTTCCCCTGCTTGATTTGCCCCTTCACTTTTTTTTCCCTTGCAGAAATCTAACTTTACCAGGTGGGTGGGTGGATTTTGCTGTCTGGTTCGGAACCCCCCCTCCCGTACGGGTGTCCCCCCCCTTTGATGCCCCGTTGGCCACACAAGTCTCCCCTGCCCCCCTCTTGCCAATTTGGATCACCGTTATGGAGTTTTCGCGGTTTCCCCTGATTTCTGTCCCCTAAGTCAGACTCCGTCTTCCTCGGGGGCCTTTGGTGGTCCCCTGGTTTCTCGTTTTTTTTTCGGGGGTATCGGGACCTACACAGGGGGCTTTAGTTTTGGCCGTATAGATCTTCCAGTTTTCCTTCCAGGAGCCTTTTCCCTCCCCCCCTCCGTTTTGCTGGGCTTTTGGTCGGCCACCGCCTTTTTTTTTTCCCCCTGCCCCTTGGGATGTCACGTGTGGCGGACAATTTTCGTTTTTTTTTACTTCCCGCTTTTGGTTTTCGGCGGATCCCCTTTCCCTTTTTTTGGTTGCCGGTCTATAGGAACTTTGAGACCTTTTCCTCGTAGATGTATTCGTCCATTGCCGGCGGTGGAGTCCACAGACTTTCCCTCCCGGATTTTTTAGTTTTTCACTTTTCGCTTTTGGCGGGTTCTTGTGATGTGTTGTGTCCCCCCAACGGAGGGGTCCGGGAGTTCCTGCTTTCTTTCTTGTGGGGCCACGGTCGATCCCTGCATTTCGAGATTTTCTCTCCTTTTTCACCTCAGAGGGTATAGGACCGGGGAGGGGTTGTAAACTCTCTTCCTAGTTTTTCCGTTTTCGAGGTTTTCCACGAGGCGATTCTGTCGTTAAAGCAAAGTGAAGGTGCTACCCTCCGCCCCCCTTACGCCAGGCATCTTGTATCTATATTTTCAATTCATAGTTTGTTTTGTTGTTCTGCTCTTCCCCCCCCTCATTGTTTTTTTTAAGGAGGCGTTCCACCTTCTTTCTCCCCCGTGGTTCCTTTTTTCGATGTAGTTGGTCTAAGAAAGCCTGGTAAGGGCCCCTTTTTTGAGGGAAGGGCGTTTTACCAGTGGAGGAGACCCTGCCGACCGGATTTTTGGATTTTGTTTTCCCCCTGGGAGGAAATTCACCCCTTTCAGTCCGTGGGGAAGGAATTTTTTTCAACCCCTGGAACACCCACAATAACTTGAAGTCGATGCCTCCGCAATCGAAGTGTTTTTTTCTTCCCTGCAGCCTAAGACAAGTCGGCTTCTTCGTTCCCCTCCAGGCGTCAAGTTTTCTTTTTATTTAGTAATAGCCCCCCCCACCCCGTTCCCTGACGACATCCTGCCCCTCCACGTCCCGTCCTGTCCCCTTGGCCCCCATTGTCCCTCCCGGGGCTCCCCATTCTCCCCCGATCCACCCCCTCTAATTGTAAAACAAGTGGGTGACATCCTTGGGCTTCCTTTCCCCAAAGTCCCCGCAAGTTGCTTGGATTGCCTTCACCGATACTGTTCAGGTTCTCTCATCGGTTCATACTATAATAAAGGGGGCTTTCCTGGACTCCCCCCCCCCCCCTACCTTTTGATTAACCCCGACCCCCCCCCCCCCCAGATTGCCACGTCTTGGTCCCCCTGGCCCAACGCGGCGCTCCCCCTTCCCACATGTCCCGGTTTGATACGAAAAACCCATCCTCCCCCTTCAAGATCGTTATACCCCTCCAATTTCAGACCAGTATTTTTTCCTTTTTAGCGCGTGGACCCGCAGTCCTGAACCCCTTGTTGTTCTTGGGAAGGGTCCCGAGAGATACCCCTTCCGACTGAAGAAGGTCACTCCGATAGATCCCCACCCCCACCTTTACATGGGTGTGGGACCTCCTCACACGAACTTGTTTGTGATATGATTCCCCCAGCTTCCTTTCCCCCCCCCCGATTTTTCGTTCCAGGATTTCTTTCGTCGCATGCGAGGTTTTTCCGGTGGGCACCGCTGTCCCCTAAGATGGTCGTTCCCCACTTGTGGTTTCTGGTCTCCTTCTCTCTACGAACCGAATGACCCTGTGCCCCTTTTTTCCTCGTTGGAGGCTTTTTTTGTCGGAGTCCCTTTTTCAGGCATAGATTTTTGTCTTTTTGTTCTGGGGATCAAGGTTAGCTTTGAGTGACCATTTTCGTTCTGGGCACACTTCAAGTGTGGTACCAGTACTTTCTTTGTTCCTTCATCTCCTTGTTCTCAATTGGCACCCCTTGTCTGTCTCCTAGCCCCTTCGTTACCCCCCTCCCTTTGTTTCTTATCTCAACCCCTCGTCAATTCCCCCCGAACTTGTACTTTTCTTTTTTCTGTTGTCCATGCTTTCATACCCCTGGCCTATACGTTAACATTCCGTCCTCTACCGCCGGACACGTGTTTTACCTTTTTTTGATTTGCCAGAGCTTTCCGGTGGATTTTCGTGGGAATTTGCGTTTCTCGACTCCCTCCAGTATTGCCAATTGGCATTGCAGAGTAGTCTACTTCGCGAGCAGCGGGAGTTCCGTCCGCACCTCTTTGGGACGAGATTCCCCCCTGAGTCTTTTTCGTCACCCTCCCGAAAACTCTGTTATATTGTTTATTGTTATTCGTGCTTGTTTTTTTCTGGTCTGTTGGTTTTTTTATTGGATTTTTGTCGCCCTTCCGTTCCTGACTCGTGTCAGAATTCTGCCTCTGTGTTATTGTTTTTTCTTTCTCCCCCTCCACGCCAAAGTTTGGCATTGTTGAGGGACTAACTGTCTCTCTTTTGGCTCCCCAACCCAGCACTCCCCCCCCCCTTTAAATTTTCCACTTTTACTAGATGTTCATGATTTGTACAGTCCTTTCCCTTTCCTGATCGATCCCCAAGGGGGAGGACCATTTCTCAAATCGTACCCCCCCTCTAATGCGTCCAAAAAAATAACGCGTGAGGTCGACTCCCTCCCCCCTTTTCCCCCCTCTTTTTCTTTTCCCCCCCTCCCGTTTTTGCGGTTCCCTGCTAGCTTGTTTCTCAAAAAAATTTGATCACCTTTTTGATTGCAACTTCCTTTTTTTTTCTCTAACTTCGTAGGGTCGCCTTTTTGACTTTGTATACACTCACAGTTGTTATTTTTTGGCTTTTACTTGTCCTTTCCTTATCCGGTACTATGGCCTACTCAGAAGGATTTTTTCCCCCTCTTTCTGGGATCCCGATGGATAACCTGGGCAATCGCTCCTTCACCTCATACTCCCAATCCCTGGTTTCTGACCTTTTTCCCTCCCGACCCTTAACGGCGCATGCATTCAGCACGGGTCCTCTTCTTTCCCCCCCTCCCACCACCCAAGGGTTACTGTAGTTTCCTCCCCCAAGTGTCCTCTCATTTATTCTTGAGTTGTTTCCTCAACATCTCCACTTCACTCCTCTAAGCTTGAATTACCCAAGGATCTTCGTTTGTTTTTATTCCTTCGAGCCTCCAGAGATTTCTTTTTGAAGTGTTGGGGGTTCCACTCCCACCTCCTTCCCCCCCAGGCGCTTTTACCTTTTTGTTTCCCCCGCGAGCTTGCATTAGAAATAGGCCAGGGTTTTTCTCTTCCCGGTTCCCTCTCCAAGTGTCTGCCGGCAGGGGTTTTCCGGTCCTAATCCTTGAAACTTTCCCCCACTTTACAAGTTCCCTTTTTGGGTGAACTTCTGTGTCAGAGAACTTTTCGGCAGGCCAACCTTTTGGCAACCCCCTCGGGCGTTTTTCCCCCCTTTTCGGCGTCCTGGGCCAGTGTTTATTCGAACCATCCCCCTCTTCCCCTTTTTGGTTAGTTATTAGAAAGGAGCGGTTCCTCCGGTTTTTTCAAGGCCCCCCCTTTCCGAGTCCATCGTTGCCATATTTTCAGCGCGGCTGATTTTTCCCCCCCTAAAGTTTGATCGTCCTCATAATTTCCCGAACGTTTGGAGTGTCTTCTCCTTTAATGGTTGTAAGACTTTCTTCCGAACCGATCCCCTTCCGGTTACCCTGACCTCAACAGGTGGGGGCACATCATTGATTTCAAGTTTTCTAAGAAACTGCCTGTATTTTTTCAAGAGAATACCCCACCCTTTTTAACCATTTAGTCTCAGAAAGTGGTGTGTTGTAGGAACTTGTGGGCTCAATGGGGCGCAACAGAGATCTCCCTTGGTGTTTTTGTGGTTCCTGGGCTTTTTAGGCCCCAGGCGGTTCTCCCAACCCCCTCTAAATCGCTATTAGGTGCGGACTATCTGCTCGGACCTCGCTTTTTATGGCTTTTGGGTTTTTCTCTTCAGGAACGTTACGATTTTTTTGTTTCGGGTCGTTTTAAAAGCTTACCCCCCGGCACCTTCCTTCTTCTTATTTCCCTCTGAAGACCCGATTTTCTCCGCCCCTCCCTAAGGTTTGAATCGTTGTGTGTCCCTTTACTATAGAAGAGACAATTTCATTTCTTTCCGACACCTCTCAACACAGTATTTCTTGTCTTTCCTATCCATCGGGTCTTAAGCATTCCTTTTTCACCCTTCTGGCCTTTCGCCTTGGACACGGGTTCCGGAGATGCACCTCCCCGGGTTTTTCCGCGCCTTGGACGTTCACTGTTACCCCCCCCCTTCCATTTTCCACCTACAAGGAACTAGTCCTGCCCCCTTCACGCCTCTCTCCCCTGAACGTCCCGAAGATAAAGCAACACTTTTTGCCCTCTTTTCAGTCTTTTTTCCAGACCCGCCTTCTTTACCCCCGCTCCAGCCCTTTCCTTTATTCTGGTCACGTTGCACAACCCCCCTCCCTCTTTTCCGTAAGCGTAGGGGAAGGGTCCCTCGACCAGGGAATTCGTCAGTACTCTTTTTTCCCTCCTTTTTGTTTGTTGTTGTATTTTTCGTCGATTTCAACTCTTTTTTGCATGTGGCCGGGTGCCCGTTTGGACTTTTTCTTCCTCCGTAGCCATATCTGCCCAACGTTGTCCCAGATCCTGGACACTTTTTTGATTCTTCAAGTCAGTCTTTTTTCTTTTCTTGATTTATCCGTCCTCCGGTTCTCGTGTTGTGGTGACGTTTTTCGAGGGCGGCGAATGTTCTATTTTTTTTTCCCCCCCCTTTTTGCCCTCACACGGGGTTTCCCGGCCCGGGGTAACAGGTTGCTTGGTGCTTTTCCTTCGCCCTGATCCCCTCCTCCCCCGGTTACGCCTGTTGGAGCTGGGCACTGTCTGCTCACAAGCTGTGTAGGACTCCTACTTAGTGGTTGCTGCGTTCGGGTTCAAAAATGACTGATTTTTTTTTTTTCACAATTGCCTTCTCATTTGTCTGGGAGGTCACGCGTCTTGGAAAAGGTTCCCCCCTTCCAATCCCATCCTTTACGGTGCAGGGATTGGTCTGACTGCGCTCTTCCTGGCCCCTCCATTTTTTTTTCCCCCCTCTGGTGTCCCTTCGCTTGTTTTTTACTTCTCCTGCATTCTGCAAGGCCTACCAACGATCTTCACGCACGTGTGCGAGGATCCCCGCCTTGTTCTTCCGGCCCCTTTGTCCTGTGATTGGCTACGGTTTTTTTTTGACATGGGCGCTGGTCCCCACCCTTTGAGTGCCACGGGTTTTACTCATCTTTCTTCCTCTTGCGGGTGTGTACGTTTCCCACGGCTAGTTCGTTGCTCTTGCCTCCTGGCCTTCCCCTGGTTTAGGTGGCCATGTTTTTACACCTTTTCCTTCCTCAACTGTCCTCTTTGCAACCCCTTTCCCCCATTTTGTTTCATTCGTTTTTTTTTCTCAGCCCCTTGCCACCGGGGCGGCGTATCTTACCTGGCCTTCTTATTTGCCGCTGATTGAAAGGGCCACCCTGCTTTCGCCTTTTTCCGATTCTTTTTCCTCAGTCCAGTCTCCCTCCCCTCCTGGTTTCGACTTTTCGGGCTTCCCCGCTGTCCGGCCTTTTGGTTGCTTTTCTGAGGGTGCCTAGTATGACCTGCCCCGGTTTCACGAAAGCCTTTTTTTACCGCCGGCTTTGTCCCCGGATTTTTTTTGATTCTTTGCCTGCCTGGTTCCCCCCTCCTGAAAGTCCGATTCCCACCCTTGGAGTAGAGACACACTTTAATCCGTTCCCCTTTTTGGCGTGCTTCCCGGGCAGGAATTTCCTGGTCCCCCGGATTCCCCCCCCCTTCTTTTGGTGTGGCCTTATAAAGTCGTGAGAGGGAGACCCGCGCTCTCTCCAGGTCGTCCACGGATCGCCTCTCTTTTGAAGTTTTCCCCCCCACGTCCATCCAGGCCTTCTCTCTTTCCTAAGCCACCCACCTGTCTCCCACAGGCACGCGCCAAATTTCAATGTCCGCCTTTTCCCCCCTCCAACTTTTTCTGTCAGTCCCTCCGCGGCATTTTTTAGCTGGGCGCCGGTTTACCTTCTTTTTTTTTTCTACCCCCGCTCAGGGCCCGTGGTAGTGCGGTGCGGGCATCGGGCGCCCCCCCGTTCTTTTTCCTCACTTAATTTTTCCCCTGGGTGGCCTGCTTTTTTCCCCCCCCTGTAAAACCCGGGCGACGAACCCTCCCCTTCTGTCCTTTTGTGGTGTTTGCGAGTTCAGAGCGGTTTACGCCCCCTTTTTTTTTCAAGCCTGCCTGATAATTTTTCCCTTCGGCCGTCCGACTACTGTTATGGAATAAGCGACACCCTACTTTTCCAGTTTTTCTTTCCCCAGATGCGCTCCTGGCGGCTCTATTATTTCCCACTTCCTTCACCTCTTTGTGCACCTTTTTGAGACACCCCCCCCTCTATCGGCCGGTGAACCGTCATGCGTTTGACCTCACGTTTTTTGGGCACCCTGCTTTTTCGCTCGTCTAGGGAGAGGTCTGTTTTTTGACCAGGACGCCTATTTTGTCGCTCCCTCTTGCCCCCCCTTTTTTTGTATCCGTATCTAACCCGGTTACCTCCTTTTGTTCGAGAAAGTAATTCCCCCGCACTTCTGGACACCCTTTTTTCTTTTCTCCTCTGCTTGAGAAGCTCGAACCTTCTTGTATTTTGTTGCTTTTTTTTTCTGGACGCAGTTCACCCCCCCCCCCCCCTCTGGTTTCGCAATTTGCTCGGGGGCGTTATGTTTTCAAACAGCCACGAGCGGCTGTTTCTTCCCCCCTGTTCTCAAGCGACAATCCAGTGATTCTGTATTTTTTTCCTTTACCTTTACTTATGTTTTGATAGAATTTTGATCGTCTCTTGTATGAGTAGGACCTCTTTTCCTGAGATTTTTTTTCCCTTGCCCCGAGATTGTCCGTTTCCCCCTGGTTCCCTTTGATTTTGTCCTTTTTTATTCTCCTCCACCTAGCCTGCCATTTTCCCATAACGACTTCTCCCGTCCCTTGTTCTCTGCTCCAGTCGGCCCACTTTCTTTCTGGCCTGTTCGAGTTTCTCCTCCCTGTGAATTTTACTGCTGCCTTTTCGACACCTCGCTCATGTCGGAACAAACCAAAAATTCAATAAGGGGAGGCTTCTTTTCCCTTTCCAGGTACTGGGTCTTCTTTGAGTCACTGTTTTTGACTTGTAGGGCGATTTGTCAGTTGTGTCGTGCCTCTCTTTGGGTTCCTCGGTCAAGGTTTTAAGGGACTTTCCAAGTCCTTTCGTTTTTTATGGCCACCCCCCCCCAATCCGAACGTAAACTTTCTTTCCACCTCCCACCTAAGGATTTTGTTTTTTCGGTCCCATTCTTTTTTTTGGGACGATGTCCCTTGCGGTTATTTTAAGCCTGCCCCCCCCCTTTCCCTGGATCCCTGGTTTTATGCCTCACCTCGGTCATATCAGGTTGGAGCTTTTTTTTCGGGTCACCGGGTTTTTTTCCCCGAGTTTTTTCCCTTCCCAGCTTTTTTTTCGGTTTTCCGTTCTGTGGTTATTTTTCCCTTACCCCGGGTTCTGATTCCACACTTTTTTGGAAAAGAGTGTTGAATATTGTGCTTCGATTCTAAACCCCCACAGCCCGTTACCCCAAGTGGGTTATGGTAAAAGACCACCCACGCCCGTCTGGACAGGGGGTTAACTATCTTCTTTTTCCTTTTTTTTTTGTTTCTTTCCCCCAAAAACTTGATTGTTTTTCCCTTTAAGGTGACGCCTCTTTGGGGTTTTTTGTTACACGAGGGCCCGCGGGGGGTTCCGTTTCATCCCCTTTCTACCTTTTTGGGGGGTTTTTTCTTTTCTTTTATAGATTCTTTTTTCCGTCCCGTTTTTCGCGCTTATTTGTCTTGCGGTTTTTTCCCGAGGGACTCCGTTTGCTGGGCTTGGTTCCTTTGCCCGCCCTTTCCCCCCCAGGTGAAAGGATGTCTGTTTTTCCCCTTGGTTGGTTATAAGTGACGCTTTTTGGGGTTGTTTGGTTTTTTTGAGATGCATTTTGCCTTTAATTTTCCGTGTCCCTGGTGCAGATGTTCCCTTGAAATCGTGTTTTCCTCTCTTTTTTTTTTTGAGCCCCTGGGACTTGGCGGCCATTTTTCTTCCTAGAAACTCTTTAGGCGCCTTTTCTTTGTTTTTTATAAAAGGGAAGGAAGGGCTGACGGTAGGGTTTTTTCCCCCCCCTTGGTCGACTGCTGCATTTTTTGTGACTTCCTACATTGTTGTTCCCTTGTGAAGCTAGAAGAAAGTCCCTTTTTTTTTTTTTTTCTATGCCCTTCCCCGAGCCTAGAGCTTGTAGTTTTTTTTTCCTTTGGGTGATTTCCCTTCCGCTGACCCACCAACACGCCTGTGAAGTGTAACCCTTTTTTTTTTGTAAGTCCCTTCGCACCTTCTTCTTTTTCCTGCCC
>Ga0179593_1477428_pt1 | contig 17685 bp, 22 predicted proteins | sample CZODoug2_1_08_16_FD_185931 | JGI IMG/M metagenome (GOLD analysis project Ga0179593, IMG submission 185931) | Vadose zone soil fungal communities from Angelo Coast Range Reserve, California, USA - CZODoug2_1_08_16fungal (PacBio error correction) | ecosystem: Environmental > Terrestrial > Soil >... | reverse complement strand
AGCATTTTAGCGGTTGGCCTTTGCCCCTGCTTTTCCTGGTTAACTTTCGAAGAAAGTCGGGTCTCCGACCTTCTTCCTGTGCTTGATGAATCGCTCTGCAACCCCCCCCCTCGTCACTTATAGCATAGTTTCTTCCTTCGTCATTTTTCTGTTCTATGGTCTCTTGGTGTTTATCCCGGTTCCCTTCTTTCCCCTTTCTTTTAAACTTCTAGGCAACTGCCTTGCACCACTTGGGCTTTACAGCTCTCTCATTCTTTTCCGTGCCGACTTTTCCTTACGCCTTAATTTCCTTTCTAATCGACTTATTGTCTCTTTTTCCCCTCTTTTCTCCTTTAGGCAACCCTTCTGATCGCATGCACCTCCCCCACACTTTTTTTTAAGAACGTCCTTCTGGTCAGATACTTTCACAAACTGCGGCCCGTGGCCGGCGTACTTTACTCTTTTTGGTGTTTTTTCACGCCGGAATGTTTCTCCTCTTGTATTTCTGGCCTTCAAGTTATCTCCGGTCCTTTTTTCTCGCTAGTTCGGTTTCACCTTTCACCGATCCCTTCTTCCTCATAGGAGCGCGTTTTTCAGGAGCTGAGATCGTTTTTTCCTGATGGTAATCTACTTCTTCTTACTTTTTCCCTTCTTCGTAATTAGTGGAGGATGGCACCCCTGTCTTTTTTCTTCTTCCTGCGACGGATCGCCTTCACATCTTCCCTCAGGTATATCATTTTTCTTGTATCGATGTTTGTGTCGCCGACCACTCTTTCAGCCTCTCTTTTTTCTTAGTACCGCGACGTTTTGTTGCTTTTTGTAACCTAGTGTGTGTAGCCAATCTTGGCTTCCTCTCAGAGATTCCACACCACTTTTGTTTTCCTTTTTTTGCTAGACCTCAACAAGCTGAAGTCCCCCCTCTTCCAGATTTAGTGATGCTTTTTGCCCAGCGGACCTCCCTTTAGAGCAGAGGAGTTCCCATCTGGTTGAGTGTCCTTGTCTCTCCCTCCCTCCTCCCTTGAAGCCGGGGCGAATTCCATGGCTTTCTTGGTGGGCCCTTCCCTTACTTCGGAACTTTTCAGTATGTTCAATATTTTCTAAATTGTTGTTTGGCCTCCAGTCCCCTCCCCCCTTCACGATCGGCAGCATCCGGGGGGGTACGTGAAGTTCGGAGAGCCCTCTTCAAACTTTTCTGCGCCTCCTGCTGCCTACTCTTGCTTTTTACTTTTTCTCAGATGGTTTCTTCTCCTCGTCTTTTGCCTCCGGACCCTGCGGACCTCCTAATCGGCTCACCACCTTTATACCCGTGCTGCCTTGCTTTTCTATTCTCCTCTTTTGCGAGGCGCCGGTTTTCTTTTTTTCTTTTCTCTTATTTTCTTGCATCTCATGGCCCCCTTGGGACCCCCCATCTCCCTGCCCCCGATAATTCGGTCTCAACTTCCTCCTGTTGACCCACCTGCTATGACGGCTCTGTGTCTCCACGACTTAGGGCCCATCCCTTCTTCCCTTCCCTTTTCTGATGGATCGACAAGAAATGCCTTTCTTCCGTTTTCTCTCTTTCCTCCTTAACGATTGCTGGGTGTTCATCCTGCGTCTAATGAACCCCTGAACCCTTATCCCTCCTACACCCTTCCGTGCGAGTTCGCGGTCTTTTCCTCAGTCGTATTCGAAAACTACGTGCGTCCCCTTCCCCTTGGATCCCCTCTGCTTGTATGCCTTTCCTCGTCCAGCTGTAGAACCTTTCCCAACCCTCCGTAGTTCTCTTTCTCGTTCCTCTCTCTTTTTTTTTTTCCAGTGTCCCCTGATCAGCGTGGTATTTTCTGTCTGTCCCTCCTTTTAAAACCCTGCTTCGTGGGTACTTGTTGTTCTTATCGAGGATCGTTTGTCCTTGGACGTTGCCCTTCGGCTCTTTTTTCCCCTTTGAATAGGGCACTAGGGCGCCTGTTCTACTCCCCTGTTTTTCGATGGCAGCAGTCTGCCCCTTTTGCGCTCAACACCCCGTCCTTGTTTTCGTTCTTCCCATCTCCCCCAAGCTCACCAACTTCTTTAGGATATCTTTCTTTAGACCCACGTTCCTTTTTCGCCCCCCTCGCAATTTTCTAGTGGCTACCCCGGTGGTGGGGACCACCTTTCCTGTATGGCCGGAAACCTGTTCTTTACTAGGTATCTTATTCGCGATGTTTCTTCTTTCCCAGTCCTTGTCCAGCTGTGCCGCTGTTCCTTATCGGTCCTATACCATCCTGGCTTTTTCCCAACCTGGTGACCAGACTCGCTTGCTCCAGGTGCTCGTGTTCTCTTGTGCTTGTCTCTGAGCCCTCTGGTTTGTTTTCCTTAAACTCCCAAGGGGGGGATTGTTCTAATCCCCAAGGCTCTCCCTACCCGGTCCGCGGCCGCTCATAATCGACGAACTTTGCACTTTTCTCCCCTTTGTTTAAGGTTTCGCGGTTTCTATTTTCCCTTTCTTTCTTAGCTGGACCCCACGCAGGAGGCGAGGCTTCTCAGATGTCTTTTCCCTTTTTTTTTTAGCTATTTCGTATGCCATTTCATCCGTAGTCGGTCTCGCCGGCTTTTGTGCCCCCCCGTTGCGGTGCGGTTCGTCTTGTCAAGGTTCTCCTTTTCGTGATTTTTTCCCAAAGATACCTTCTGGTGGGGGACATCGGGCTTTCCGTTTCCCCTAAACGCTCATTTCTGCTATTGCATTATTACAGGTGACCTCAAGCGACGGTAAAAACTGGGCGTTTTGCTTTGATAGTCCCTTCCCCTAGGCATTATGTTGCAAACGCATCTTATTCTTTCTTTTATCGGGCCTTTCTCGTTCTTTCCCCCCCATCTACTTGGACGATCCTATTCCTTTTATTTCTTCTCTCTTCTTTCCTCCTTGTTGTTGATTTTTTACACTCCAATTTTACTCTTTATGTCTTCCTCTCTTAAAGAGAGTTGGTAGCAAGGGGACTTATTCCACTCGGCCTGTAGGCCCTGTTTTCCCTAGCTCCACCCTTCTGTTACCTGGTATGATATTCCTTCTGTCCCTTCCATAGCTTGCACTGCTTCTGGGCCCCTTTGTTTCCATCCTCCCTCCTCTCTAGACTGGACCCCCTCAGTGGTCTCACTATCCTTCCCTTTGACTGCAAGACTGAACCTTTAGTTGTTTGACGCGGAATGCACTCTCGGTGTCCGTCGCTGAATCCTTCTCATAACAAGAAAGCTATACTATAGCCCCTCATTTCCGGTTCCTTCCCCGATCGCCTACTGAACGCTATCTCCTCACCTTCTACCGAATCGCTGGAGTTCTTGGGGCTTTTCACATTGCCTGATGGCCGGGTCCTTTGTGCCGCATTTTTTCTTTTATCGTTCTTTCCCCCCTAATGTTTTGAGACCCTATGGTTCTGTTTGTTGCCTTTTTTCCCCCAGTGTCATTCTCCCACGTTCGACGAGGACCGACCTGTGTTTCCCGAGGGCTGTCCAGTTTTTCCTTTGACGGATGGTGATTCTAGTCGTTCTTTGACGCTCCCCCCTTCGCAGACTCTGACTGGCAGCGATTGTCTCCTAAGCCTTTCTCTGTTTTCTCCATTTTCCGTTTCACGAATCCCTTTTTCTGACCAAGCTCCTTACGCAGTCCCCCCCCTTGTTCCCTAAAATTGTCCTAGTCCCCTCGATTCTGCCAGAGTGCCCCAGAGATTTTTGTCCTAAGAGTCATTATGAGAAGAGGTCTTTGGTTTCCTTCAGTTTTTACCTTCACCGGTGCCTTTCTTCCCGACTGTGTTCCCCTCGTCCATCTTTTAGTTATGCGCGCCCTAGGTGGCTTTTTATTAAAGTCTTTTTTTCTTCCTACCCCCATGGTCAACGTCCAAGGATTCCCCTCATTCCCTCCATCGTTCCACCCAATGGCGACAGTCATGAATTGAGGTTCCCTTTCGCTTCAGCTCGGCCATACTTCTTTTCCCTTCCTTTCAGACCAAAGCATAGAAGGGGTACACTCCTGACTCCTCTTTCACTATCTTTCTTGCATGAGTTGTTTTTTTGCCCCCCCCATTGACGCTGCCAACTCTGGTCTCTCGAGTGGCTCAAGTGCTTAATTCCGCCCCTTTTCGAATCTTTTTCTAGCACGTCGACTTTTTCCCCTCCCTTACCCTTGCACGAATTGGAATGTCTTGTTATATAAACCCTTTTTATGTTCTGGTCCCCCTGTCAATTTTACTACATCCATCTCCTTCCCCCGTTCCCCCCTTTTTCCAAAGCCATCAATGCATTCTTTTTCGTTAGATTTCACAGACTTGATTCAGGGTCCTCAGTACGTCTTTTTTTCCTCATCCAGTCGTAGCCCGTCATTAAGTTTGTCCTCAGCCCTAACTTTGTGTGATGCAGAACATCCTTTCCTTATGGTGCCACAACTGGTTCCCCTGAGTCTTGCCACAGAACGTGGCCGCCTTTGTTCTCTTTATCTTTTTTAAAACTGCTCGCAAAACGAATCTTTCTTCATAGCATCCCGTTCCATTCTGTTGCCTTTTGTTATCCAGGGGTTCGGCGTTGTGAATTTCCCTCTTTATTTGGGCATTTACATTCGGACACAGCAGAGGAGGCAGCATGTTTTATTTCTGACCCTTTCTCCTTTCCCCTTTCGTTCCGATTCTGCTTCTCAACCTACCTGTATCTTTTTTCCGATCATGTTCATACACTTTGCACCACAACCCTTTCTTTTTTTGACTTTATGGACTCAACGCGTACCACCCTGCTCCTCTTCCCACAACTCACTCCCTGCCCAAGCAGTAGCATCGCCTTCAGGTGGTCGGTTGCAACGCTCACAGTTTTTTATCGCGCATAATTGAGTTAGCCCCCCTGGTGCCCCCCTCTCTAACCCGACACATGCTTGGTCTTCTTTCAGCCAGGCATCCGCACGAGACTTGTATGTTATCTTATACAAACCCTTTTGTCTTCCCGCTGGCTCTTCCCTTGTTTTTCCACAACTGCTTGCTTGACGACTTTCCCGCCCTCTTGAGTCTTTCAAATCGTAGATCGCGACACCACCCCATTTCATCGTCCCTCCTCAGTGCTAGTGGCGATCCGTGATGCCTCTATTCTCTCAAGTCCGTCTAGGGCCTGGCAACCCATTTGATTTTTCCACTTTCCTACTTCCCCTTCTTTCCAAGATCATCGGTCGTGAAGATCTTATTTTGCGTTTCTAGTATCTGAACACATCGCCCCGTCTCCGACCCCTTTTATATTACCTTAGAACGTCGGAGTGCAACCCCTCCCTTCTTCCTGTCCCCGCGGCTCCCCTTTGCCGCAGTTTCCATGATCTTACTTTTTTTCCCCCAACTCACAACTTTTTTTCATCGTCAAGAAGCGTTCGCCTCCAGATTCCTTCCCTCTTTGACCAACCATGAAGGGCACGATTCCTTGCGTTTACTTGGTGGAATCGGCCCATACGAAGAGGCAGGATTCACCTCTAGCCGTGTTCTCCAGTTCTTCCCGTGGTCTTTATCTTTCTTGATCTAATAGACTTTTAATTTTTCCCCGGACCATCATCTTTACTCCACGTCGGTCAGCATCAGCTTACCCAGCCTTTCTTTTTTTTTTCCGCGCTTGCCTCCTTCTCCCATGACCCCCTCCCTTCTTCTCTATGGACCAATCCCTCCACTTCTTTTCCCTCCCACCCAGATGTGCCCCGGGCCCTCTGTTTTTGCACGTGTCAGCTCGGAGTCTTTGTCCCCCATCCTTCACCATTGAGTGTACTCCACTGACAACCCCGGCTACTTCCACTTTTGGTCCTTTATCGTCCCTCTTACGGCATGCGTTATGGATCGTCTCAAACGTGCCCAGTGGTTTCTCGACTTTTATGTACTTCACTGTTCATCGCTCTCTTTTCCCCTAAGTTTTTTTTCTCTCGCAAGAATGTCTGTACATAGAAGGCGTCTACCTTACTTCCCCCACATGGGTCCTTGTTTTTGATCTATCCCAGTATTTTCCAACATGTCTGATCCCCCCTTGCAAAACACGTTCCCGTCTTTTGGTATCATGGATTCCCTGACCTTCACCGTTTTTGTCCGTTGGTTGGTCTCAGCCCGCTTTCTTTTTATTCCTTTTGGCGGGGAAGACTTTTTCGTTTCCTTTGTCTCTTTTTCCTTCCTTTGGCCCCCCCAGAGTTCGAAGCCGGGATCTGGGTTCTCTTTTATCATGCTGCCGCCTGTGCCCCCTCTTCCTGCTTTCTTTTTCTTTCCTTGGTCAGTCATCAGGGTTCTGTGCCTTTCCCCTTTTTGTATGAGTTTTAGGTTGCAATCTTCAACTTTCCCCCCCCCAATCTCTGTCCCCCCGTGCGAAGGGCTAATTGTCGTCTTCGGCGATTTTTCCGTCTTTTTCCCTTCGTTTTACTCCCGCAGTGCGACTCGCATTTCGTAGTATGGTCGATCTTCTTGAGCTTCGCTCTTTTCTCAGACACCGTCCCCCCCCACCCCTTTTTTTTTCCTCCAGTATTCCGGTAGATAAACGAGATCCTTCCTTCCTTTCTTTCATCGGCTTACACAGGACCTCTAATTGGTGTTTCGCAATGGTTCTTATTTTCTATCAGCATTTTTTCAGTTCCTTCTCTTTCTTGTCCTTCTGTAACCCCTGCCAACGATCCAGGATTTTTCCTCGACGGCAGCGATGATGCCGAGAGTTTCAGTGGCGTCTTCTTCATTTCCCTCTGTTCATGATCCTCTACGTTTCTGTTTTTCTTTTTATATTGCCTCCCAAATCCATCTTATTTCGACCGGCTCCCTTCGCGAATTTTTCTCCGCCTCTTTTTCCCCCCTTTTTTTTAACTATACCAATTTAGAAGCCTTTTTTTGCGGAGACTTTCTTCTCAAGCGAAGAGGTTTTTGGCTTGTTTTTCCTCCTCGGTGAAGTCAATCTTGTTGACTAGATTCCCTCTCCCAAACTCCCTTCTTGCTTTTCTCTTGCCCCCCTCTTGCACGTTCTGTTTGGTTGTTTGTCACTTTTTCCCTTTTTGAAACGAGAGTTTACCTCAAATTGCTGTTTCCCGAGAATGCTATTGCTCACTTGTTAGTTTGGACGGTTTCCCCATCTTCGGCGACACTGTATCCTTGATTTTCGGTTGTGGCTTTCCACTTTCTGCGGACCCTTTGTCCCTTTCCTGTCCGTACTAATGGTTGTGGGGTACACGTTTCCTCTTTTCTTTTCCTCGGGCTCCAGCTTCCCCTTGTCCTTTTCTTCCCATGAGAACTTCCCTTTCGGTCAAATGGCCAACTTGGCTACATGCATGCCCCTCTGCGTGTCCATGGCCGATGTTGCCTTCCTCTCTCGTACATGCGGCCCCTTTTTTTACTCTCCGAACACACTGGTACACTCCGGGACGTTCTGCTCCGCGTTTCGGCGCGTTTTTTTCGGCTTTTCTCTGAGTTCTCTTCTCGTATGCACTTAAGTGTGCCTTTCCAACTTATGTTATTCCTCTGATCCTCCCCTGTTTACCCTGCTATGACTTGGGTTCGCCGGAACTACTTAGTTTCCTCTCCTTTTTTTTTCCCCGGGGGAATCACTCTTTTTCCCGACACTTTCTGCCTTGTATTTGCCCGTTGTTCTTTGAATCTTGAGTGCTTGATTTCATCATGCTGTTTCTTCCTTTCTCAGAAAGTAAGTAGAGTTATTGCTTTTCTACACCTTTCTTTTTTGGCCTCCCCCTATTTCGTAAATGCTCTGACGTTTCCCCCTGTGCGTATGACTGTTAGCAGGGTTTCCTCCCTTTGGAGCTTTATGTAACTGACCGCTTTCTCACTCCCCCTCTTTCCCACATCTCCTCGCCAGACGGGGTTTTTTACTACGGTTTCCTTCCCCTATCTGACTTAGGCTGTTGTTTATTTCCCTTTCCCTTCTTCCTTTACTTCGAGGATGTACTTCCCGAACCTTTTCACCTCGTTTTCTTGGCACTTCGCCATGGTTTACTGTAAAGCCTTTTTTCCTCCTTGTTTACGTTGACATTCAGTTTTCTACCTGGTTTCTTACGGGCAACTAGGGCTCTTTACTACCCCTTTCTTTCCCCTGATGTCCTTCATCTCCTTGAAATAATACTCAACTACGTCTTGCCCCCCCCCCTTCCGTTTCACCAAATCTAACCCATTTTTTCCCCCACTCTTCCTTTTGGATTGAAGAGCATCTTTTTTTTGACAAACTCTTTCCTTGCGAATCGATTTGTCCGTGGTTCTACAGGGTTTTTTCACCGGCCTTTTGTAAGTAAAAAATGTACGTTCAATTCCTCCTATCTAAATTACCTTTGCACGTTTCGGCTCCTGCCAGTCCTTTTTTGAGACGGCGTTAGAGTCGGGAGCCTACTTCTCCTCAGTCGCATTTTTTTATACCTTGTTTTACAGCTAGTTTTCAAAGGATGATATCGTCCGGGACGACTCTTTTTCGGTTTCTTGTTGTGGCAGTTCCGGGACCCTCCTCTGGTCTCATATTATTACGGAGGTCATAGGGCTTCCCCTCGCTTCCTCCGTTTCCCCCTATTATCCCCAAGTGAAAATCCTCCCCCCCATTTTCTTTCTCTCAGTAGTCGTTTTTTAGGTCGCGGTATCTCTTTCTTGCATCTTGTCACCTAGTGAGGCGAGCTTAGTCTTTTTTTTTTGATTCTCGCGCTGGCTTGTCCCTGGTGCTTTTTTTTTACTTATTCCGATTCACCGTTCTCATTTTTCCCAAATTGTTTGGGTCCCCCCTCTCCTGAGCGTTCTCTCGGTGCCACTCCACGTATTCCTGTAAACCCTTATTCTTCTCCGCTTTTTTTCTCTTTTAAATTAGGTGGTTTCTTCTTTCCCGTCGTATGTATTACGAGCCACTGCCCGCTTTTGCTATTGTTTTTACCCTGAAGGCGACAGCGCCATTGGATAACACGGCGCTCCATCGCTAGTTCTTTTCCGCCAGATTTCTTCTATGTTGCAAACGCCTATTCAAGTTCTTTTTTCCTGCCGCTTGGATAGGAGAGGTAATATCTTCTTTTTCTTTTTGAAGTGGATTTCCTTTCCCATCCTCTCTGTTCCCAATCCTTTTGTCTGTATTGAGCCATTACTCTTCGTCCCTTCGAAGCGACCTTCCCGAAAGACTGTGATTTTTCCCTTAAGTGTATCTCGTGTGCAAAATAATGCGTCTTCTTTTCTGACTTGCTCTTTCTGTCTCCATTACCCTGGGCGCCTTGCGGACCTTGCTTGTATAATTTTATCTCACTCTGGTTTCCCCAGTGGTCGGACATACAGACTCTCCACCTGCCCCCCTTCTTACGACCCAGGTAGGTCCTTTCCTCTCCCTTCCCTTTCCGTCCTCTACGAACGACCGACAAGATGACGCTCTTTTTAACTTTCGCACGTGAGTTTTTTTTTTCTTTTTTTTCCTTTTTTGGTCCAAAGCCATCTTCTTTACTTTCCCATCGCCCCCTTATCGCATTACTGCCCAGGTGAAGACTCGAATGCGGAGCCGGCTTCCCTTGGGGCTTCCCCCTTCGTCTATCCCGGTGAGCCCGTTTTTTTGGTTCCCTGTTCGGGAGCATATGGCCAACGCAGTCACCTCCCCTTTCCTTCTGGTTCTTGCCTGTGTGCGTCTGCCCTTTCCTTCCCCGCGTTCAAGAGCCGCACACCTTGGATTTTTTTTTTTTTGTGCGTGCCATAGCGATTTCCCCTTGCCGAAAACCTTGCGTCTGTTTCCCGTCTTTATGGCTCCTCGCCTGCTCTCCTGCTCGCAATTCCTTTTTGAAGCGGATGGCCCCTAATCCATGCTCCTTGTCAGATACTATTGCCGTTTCTTTTTTTTCAGATCCTATTTTTTTTGCTTTCCCCCCTTTTTTTTTGTTTTCCCCCCCCCCCCCCCCACCTATTTACGGTCATACACTTTTTTTCGACCCGTATTTGTCTCATCGGCAATCATTTTTTCCCCCATCTAACAGAGATTACGCCCGGTCATTATTTCTCCTGAGTCTTTGCTTTTTCTCTTTTATAACGGAGAGTTTTGTTCAAGGCGTCGTTTTTTGCCACGGAGACTGAGTCGATTTGTCCTTTTAATTTTATCACCCGAGTGGCTTTCCGCGCCGTGGCATCGGTTGGCCTACCCCCGGCTGTCAAGGATTCCCTCCTTCCCTCCTTCAAACCCCAATGGAGAATCTCCCCCCCCCCTTAGGTTTTCTTCACCTGATCGTCATCTAGCGTCCCATTCCTGATCAGGCACTTGGCCCACCCTTCACATTAGGGGTAAGATCTTTTCCAGCCCCGTTTACCTCGGATTTTCCGTCTCAGAATGAGTTTTAGTCTTCGCCATCCCTCTTCGACTCAGAGGTGGGCTCCCCGGTTTCCACGCCCTTTTATACGCTAGTGTTTCGAGACGTTTCTCCTTATTTTTCCTCCCCCCTTTCGTCCCTCATTTCCCCTGCGCACGCGTATGAGGTAAACCCCCTTACTGTTTTCCATCCTCTATTATACATTTATTTCACCTAGGGAGGAGGACCATATGCCTTCTAGACCCCTACGACCCCCTTCTATCCCGACTCACTGTGCTTTAATTCTGAGGTTTTCTCTCCCGTTATTCTAAAAAATTAAGTCCGTCCCTCCGTGCAGCATCAACGTGAATATCGTTTTGTTCACCACTGAAGTGCCTTTTCACAAGTTTGACGACAGCTAGAGACCCGCCTCCCTTCTCGCTTCCCTCCCCCCACTGTGCATCGTCGAGCCTTAGAACCCGGTCCTGGTGCTCTTCTACATTCTCTCACCGGAAGTGAGTCTTTTCTTTTTGTCAAGTTTCTTGACAATACCACCTTCCTAGGAGGCAGCATGTTCTGACGGCCGTTTGCCATGTTCCCGTTTTTCGAGGTTCTCCTTTCCTCCATACCTAGCTGATGCCCTTTTTGGTACTTTTTTTTCTTCCGCCCTAAGCGGAATGCACCCTCACCCCAAGGTGTCCGCATTATTGGTCCCCCTTAACCCCTTTCCTCAAGCCAGTCGCATTATGTCGCTTTCCAACGTCCCAGCTCAAGATTTCTCACTGCTGCCTGACTCCCTTCGCGCACAAACCCCGTTCCCCTCCATCCCTTGTGGACTATTCTCTTTCCTTGTTCTTTCTCAGCAGCGATCACTTGGGCTTGTGTTATGATTTCCCGAGAGTCTTCCACGCTGTTTCCCCTTTGCCCTATTTTAAGTTGCAAAACCACCCCTCGCTTTTTCCTTTTCCGCGAAACCGCGAGTCTTTTTTTTTTTCCCCTTCTTACGTCGAAACCAGATATCGACTCTATTCTCCGTGTCTTGTTTGTGGCGATCGTCTTCGTGCTCTCCAACCTCATAAAGGAGTAGAGGAGCATTCCAAGGCTGCTTCTCTTTCATGAGACTCCCTGACCCTTCCAAGCTCGTTCAGAATCTGCTCGAAGCCCGATCTGTTCTTTCGGTGTTGGTTTTTTTTTTTTTTTTCTTTTGTTTTTTGGGTTTGTTTTTTTTTTTTGGGTTTTTTGGTGATAAACCTTACGCCCTCCCCGACAGCTACATTTTTTTTTTTTTTTTTTTTGTTTGTTTCTTTTTTTTTCTTTTGTCCCTCTTTTTTTTACTACCACTCGACCAACCCCAGCACGGTACGACCCTCCCTTTTGATCCAAGGCCGCAGTTTCCCCCTTTTAGTCCCCGTTCTTCCCCCACTGTCATCACCACCGTAGTGGCCCACGATCAAGTCGGATCGAAGTTCCCCAGATTGTCAAGCTCCTTTCCCGTTGATTCTTCGGATCCGGGTGGGATAGGAAAATCCTCGAACTCCTCCTTCGTCTAGCTTTCAAGCCTGTCTTAGCAGTTTCGGTGACGTTTTATCTCCTTAGAAAGCCTTCTTGTTTTTTCTATCCCTGCTAAGGCGGCACAGCCCACTTGATGCCCCCTCGTCCCTCGATGCAGTGCCCTTTCTTTTCGTTTTTTGCGTGCAGCATGACCCATAGATCGGCGTAATCGACTTTGCTTCGATTGCCCTTTTCCCAGGGTTCAGTTGCCACCCCGTCTTCCCCATGCTGCTGTCCCTACTGGAAGCCTGCTTCCCCCCCCCCTTCCTTAACGTTGCGCCTTAACTCCCCAGGGCCCTCCATACGGTGGTTTTTCCCTTTTCTCTGTTTCTATCTACTGGACTGCCAGATTTTGGTCTTCCGGTCCAGTGGTGTACAAGTTTTTGACGTTTTCTTCTTGGACCTTGTTACCCGGCACGGACTTTTCTCTCCCCTTTTGATCTTTTCTTTGGGTACTACGGCTTGAAGTGTCCTCAGTCCACATTTTTTTTTTGGTTATCCAAAAATCTTGTTCAGCCCCGTTATTTTCTCCTCTTACCCAACCCATGATCCCATCCACCGTTGCTCTTTTGGAAGGAGCCCGTGCCTTTTTTATCTTTCGGTGATCAATGAACTCCCCTTTATTTTTTTGCATCGAAAGTCTTTTTTTCCTTAATGCGCATTGGCCGTGCTCTTTCCATGAAAATTGGTGTGGCTTGATTTTTCTTTGAGGGATTAGAATTCAGGGTCTCCATTATACTCCGGACCCAACACAATTCAATTCTTTTCGCATAGACGGCATGCAGGGGAGGGCGGTGACGCTTTTTCTAGGCTTTTCCCCCCGGGTTCCATTGGTTACTATTTTCTTACACCACCCTTCTAGACCCTCCGAATTTTGCCCTTGTACATAGGCCTTTAGCATTTGAGGTCCCCCTTTGCTTCTCCTCCAGTCTATGTGCATTTAGCAGTGTGACTCGGTCGCGGTTTCTGATCTTTGTTTTTGGATTCTTCTCCTGTAAGGATATCCGTCACCTGCCCCCCCTTTTGGTTTTCTTTGTTGAAGTTCTGGTCTTTACTATAACTAATCTGGAAACTTTGCTGCCGGCTTCCAGGGACCTTTACCTTTTAACTCCGGACAGTCTCAGGTTTCTCTTTTCCTCCTGTTCTAGCGGCGATTGCTAGTCTATGTTCGCGTATTCCCCTGCTCGCTCGGCACGATGATCTGGCCCCGACTTTTTTCCTCAGTGGTGGCTCCCCTAAACGTCTAGCAGCATTGTTTCTCGACCCTTTGGTTATGGAGTTAGTTCCCTCGATCGCACGACACATCAATCTTTTTTTGTCTCTTTGCTATAGCGATGGTGTTGGGTTTCCCACTTTTTCAGACGACTCGCTTTTGTCGGAGTTGATCACCTCCTTCTTGTTGTTTTGCTCGGCCGGCGTTTTTCTATCCTTTCTCGTTAAGAAAATTGGTGCTACTCTACTATTCTTTTTTTTTTTTGTCCAAGCCCGTTTCTCGTGCGGTGTGAATACCCACGCTTGAAGTCCCTTCGCTTCGTGTGATGCGATGCCCCAAGCTGGCGTCCTTCTGCTACAGGTAAAGGAATTCTTTCTCCCCGTTGATCGGAAGTTGTTTCACCACCTCAAGAGTGAACGCAGGCGCCTCATTGATGCGACATTTCTTGCGTTTCGTTGTGCTTTTTTCACTGCGCTGCCCTTTCCAGTTTATCTAACTTTCCTTGTTGCACCTCTTTTCACGGTTGTGGGCGTCAAGTCGAACTTTAAGTTCTTTTGATAGACGCCTGTCTTTATTTCCTTTTAAGTTTTTTCATCGTACACCCTTCCAATTGGCAAAACTTTTTTTTCTCTGACCCTTGCTGTGGCCTGCATCGTTTTTGTGGTTAAGTCTAGCATCCCACCCTTACAAATCTGGTTGCACGGTCACCCGATTTTTGCACATTTTCCGGTTCTTGATTTCTGCTATGTTCTGTTTTCCCGTGTTTTTTTTGCATGGTGATTCTGCGTGTGATCTCTTGCTAGGTTGCTCCTTTTATTTTTTCATTTCTCCTGGTTGGGCCCCCCATTACAGATATCGGCTTCAACTTTCTCTGCCGCCCCGTCGATTGAGGCATGCTCCTTTGAGTCTTTTGTAGCAGGACTATTTCATCTTCCCCTCCTACCGTAACTCCCATTTGTCCCATCCCCTGTTATCCTTCTAAGTGCAGGGCCTCATTCCCTAATGATTTCGATGCTATAATAGTAGTTTTTTTTTACCACTTTTAATTAGGGTGTATTTTTAATCCCTAATAACGTTTCCCCCCAGTCTAGCGTTGGTACGCACTTTAGTAGACGGCAAACACGCTTCTTTTGCCTTTCGTAGTTACACCTTGGAGCAACTCTGTGTCTCTTTTCAGCGTCACCGGTCAGTCCCCCATTTGTCATTACTATTGGAATCGGCCTCCCCCCCCCAATTTTCTTCCCTCCCTTAGTCGGGGGATCTTTCACTTCTTTTTTTCTTTCCGTAGGCCGAACCTCTGGTATAGGGGGGGGGTTTCTTTCCGTTTCCTTTGTTTGTTTTTACTTACCCACGGGGGTGATAGCTGGCTCTTCTTGCTGAATCCTGGGATTTTTTCCTTTTTCCCACAGGAAAACTCTTAATTCCTTCTATGGGGACTTTTCAGAATCCACTAGGGTATCTCTTTGCTGCTCCTGCTTAGTTTTCTCCTGAGTCCCCTTGGCCCTTGAACTAAAAAACTACCTATCAAAAAGATAATCCCTTCTCCCAATACTGACCGGTGCGATTGGTTGATCCCTTCGACCCCCGATCGATGGCTTCGACATGTTTGTACGTGGAACCTTTTTGGCCATCTGTCTATGTTGGCAAGATTCTTGGTCTGGAATCTGTGCAACGGTTTGCCGTTCTTCCCCCAGTGCGATGGCGATGTTAGGGCTTTCCTTTGGCGTTGGCCCCTTCCCCAGCTGGCTCTTTTCTGGAGCGTAGAGGTTTTTCCCATTTTTCTTACCATCACTCCTCGCTTCCCCCAAACTGGGTATGGCCTTCCTCCAGGCCCTTCGTTTCCTCGTCGCGATCTCCGCCAGTTTGTTCTTTTTTTTAGAACATACGGTTTGCCTTTTTGTTCGCTTCAGGGAGGGTCGCATTTCGATCTCCGGAATTCGCCTACTTTTCTATCACCGAATTTCTCCCCCCCTGAATTCTTCCCACAAATATACAGTCTTTTCTAGGTCTCCCTGTTGATCTCGGGCTCATGTCTATGTGATTTTAGTACGATGGCTTGTCCCTCATTTTATCCCGCGATTTTTAGTGTAATCCTCACGTTTTCGCGTTTCTTTTGTCACGTGAGTTCGGTGTCGTCTGACCCTCTTCTCCCTTGAAGTCGGACATCCGACCCTTATTGGTTGTGACCTCATTCCCGTGTAACGAGCCCCCTTCCCGCTCCCTAGTTATTGCTATTGCATACCTGTTTTCCCCCATAGACCCCAGGCAGCCAAGGGTACTTTGCATATTCTGATAGGTTGTGATGACCGCCGATTCGGTATGTTGCGCCGTCCTTTCTTAACCATAGGCGCCTCGGTTCCCTCCAGGTAGTGTTTTTCCCAATTGATTCCTTGAAGTGTTTTCTTCCGCCATTCTCTCTCTCCTCTGTTTTTGCGAGAGATCTCAACGCTTTCGTCCCAGAGATGGCAGAACCCTTTATCCTTTTCTTTTGGTAGTCCCTTGGCTAAAAACGTTACGTGTCTTGCACCTCTTTTTCCTCGCCCTTTCCACTCTCTCATCCTATCAGTTCCCTTTTGCTATATTTCGTCCTGTTCATTCCCCCGAGCACTTCTGCGGGGGATTTTTTTTCCCTAGACGAGGAAACTGCCCCCTCCTAGTAGCTTGTCGGGTTCCATGGTCCCCGTTTCAGACGCCCTGTCAATCTTTTGCACAAGCTGACTTAGTCTCATTTTTGAAAGAACGGTTGCATGTTTAAGTCCCACGGTTCAGCTTCCGCCGAAATGTTCCTCGCCTCATGTCCCGACCGTTATCGCCTACTGTTTTTAGCTCCCTTGACTTTTCGAATAATTTTTTTTTTTCCTTGGTGGGACTTTTTCTCACCTTTTGGCGTTTCATTCTGCATGGCTCCCGTGGACAAGGGGGCAGGTTCTTTTTTCGCTTTCTGCAAGCCCTTTCCCCTCCTGATCCAAACCGGTTATGGAAAGTGTCTGTCTCCCCATCCCACTCCCCCTCGCTGCGTAAGACGTTCGCGGTAAGAAGGCCTTTGGTCCTCTTATGCGAGTGCTGTCAAGTTGTCCCCCCTTCGTCTTTCTTGAGTTATTCCCTTACGTCGGGCTTCCCTCCTCGCTATTCAATCCCCTCGGCAGCCCATATGGTGGAAGGCCTTTTGTTATGAACTACCACCAGCGGCTCGCGAATGCCCTTCCTTTTACCGTTGAATTACAGTCCCTAGATCCTACGTCGCGGTGCCAACCTGTTAGGCCACGACATGGGTTCAATGTTCAGCGGGGTCGAAGCCCCCCCGCCCCCCCTTTTCTGATTGAGAAGAGGGAGCGTTGTGCTCTTTCTCTGCTTTTTTTCCTCCCGGTCCGTAAGTTGTTTGTCCAGTCGGGAACTGTCATCCGACATTACCCGAGTGGAGTTATGACCACGTTTGTTCTTTTTCCCCCATTTCCTGCCTTCCCCTCATGTTACTTGTCCCACCCTACCCGGGTCCCTTACGTCATTCTACTCTTTTTTTAGTAGTACCCACGACGATCCGTTTCCACGATTTTGGCATTTCCACCTCGCTGGCCCTTACCTTCCGGAACCGGATACCCGCATTGCTAGAGTTGCGGCTAGTTTTTTGCAATTAATGAGTGGGAGCTATACCCTTTTTCTACCTGGCACATCCTTGTCCCAAGGTGAACCGCCTGTCCTTGTGTCTTACGCAGCGTGTTTCGATCTAAAATCAGCTGAGTCCCCACCTTTCAGATTTTTCTCTCATGTAGTAATACATTTTTCGGACGTGTTTATCTATATACAGCCTTCCTTCCGGGCCGGCTGCCTTCTCCCCTTGATATAACCTCACACGGCTTACAGGCATCTTCGTACACATTGTCCGACCGACTTCTTTCCTTTGTTGTACCATAAGTCTTTCCTGCGTCCCGACTCGCGCCGTAAGTAACCCCCCCCTGATTAGAAGCAGTTGGCCGACTATTCGTGGCTCGGATTGTGCCCTTGTACGTGAACGATTTCTTCGTTTTCTGCATTCAACTACGTCCTCACCGCTACCGTCGATAGCCAGTTTTTCCCAGCTTTTTTTTTGAGATGACCTTAGAACTCATTTCTTAACTTCATCTGGCCTTCTTTTATACAGGTTTTTCGGCGAGTCCCCATTTATTTGATTTTTGCTAGACGGTCGCCCCTCCTACCCCCTCTGTTGAAATAAGCTTTTGTTTCGCTGCCGGCGGCAGTGTCCTTTCAGGGGAGTTGCGAGGCCCACTTCTTCCTTCTTGCTCTGCTGCCGTACTTTTTTCTCTCTTTCCCTAAATGTGACGCCCCTCCTTGAGTGTCTCCCCCCCACATTTTTTATCTGATAATACTTGGTTGTCAGCATGCCAAACCCACAGAAAGCACAGCGCCTCCCCAGGTTGAGGGCGATGATTATCAGCTCACGAGCGCTTTATGCTTCTTGCCCGCATTATTTCGTCGGACGATTTCTGTTTTTTCCCCCATAATTCACACTCCCGCTGGTCTCTTCAAGCTTTTTTTTGTTTTTTTATGCATTTTGTCATTATTTCTTTTTGGTTTCTTGTTTATCTTCCTTGTAGTGCCTTTTTTTCCACGTTCGCTGACCTCCCCCCCTCGTAATTTTAGCTAAACCCTCCTCGGGTTCCGCTCCTTCTTTTTTCTTTTAGTTCCCCCTTTCCTCAACTGGCTCTCGCGACAATCG
>Ga0179593_1419527_pt1 | contig 17685 bp, 20 predicted proteins | sample CZODoug2_1_08_16_FD_185931 | JGI IMG/M metagenome (GOLD analysis project Ga0179593, IMG submission 185931) | Vadose zone soil fungal communities from Angelo Coast Range Reserve, California, USA - CZODoug2_1_08_16fungal (PacBio error correction) | ecosystem: Environmental > Terrestrial > Soil >... | reverse complement strand
CTTAATTGTCTGTTCCTTATTGGAAGGTCCAGGATTCGAGCAACTCGCTCGCCCCTCTCACCCAATTTTAGGTTGGCCTTTCCCCCAACCCACCTCTCATTCTGCCTGTTAGTCTGATGGAAAGAACTTCGGTGTTTTGCTTCCTCCCCCATCTTCTCGTTTACCCCGTTGTGGTTGGTGAGTCGAGCTTTTATCGTTGCGAATCGAAGCTCACTCCCTCCCACATTTCCTCCCCCTGACCCCGTCCGCCTGCCTTCTGCCTTTTTGTTTGGGAATGCCAACCTAACATGATTATGCGTGCTCACACGTGTGTCCTTTTTGTGCCGACCTTTCCTTCCTGCCCTCCCTACCCGCCATGATAGTTCTTTTTCTCCGGCAAAAAACGGTCTAAAGCGCTTATCTTGCTTTCCTTCTTGAATGGTCTTATGTTTCTCTTAAAGCGCCTTCACTTTCGTTTAGGTCCATGTCGGCAGTTTGTCTCCTCTTTCCCCCTGATTACTTGGCCTGATCTTTCCCCCCCAGAGCCAGCACGCCATTGCGGTTGGGTTTTTTATTAACGGACTTTTTTCCAAACCGCCATTTCTTCATGGCTGTCTTCGTCGTACCGTATTCCTTTGGTTTTCTAAATCCAACCCTCTGAACCCCCCTTGCATCCCCTTCCCCCCTCCCCCCTATAGGGGCTGCCCTCGCTGCTTCTGCCAGCAGTTGGCCGTCCTGCTTCTTGGACTTTATCAAAAATAAATATCCAGCCAACGGTCCTCTTCCAGCCTTTCCCCACATTCCTTTCGAAAAGTCCCCCAAAAAGAGGAATGTGCGAACCCTCCCCTGGAAATTAACTAGAGTCGGGGATGGTTGTTCTTGATTTTTTTCTCACAAACTCTGTCTTTACCCCCCGTATATTGCACCCCTCCCCTCGACACTTCCATTTTGTATGGAAAATAATTCTGTTGCTTTCCCCAAGATCCTTTTCTCTTAGGATGAGAGACTGGGACCCCCCCACCAATCTCTTACTTCCATCGCCCCTTTCCTCCGCGTTTACATTTACAAGTAATTGGCCGTTTTTTTTTCTCTTTCCACAGTTCAGCCCTTCTCTTGCGTTGGTCGTTCCCTTTCCACGTTGATCTCTCCCCTTGAGCTGGCGTTTGTTCCCCCCGGTTTGCGGTCATCTATTCCCCGTTCGCTACCATTCCTTGAAGTTTTTCCCTGTCGCCATTTCCTCTCTTCCTGCTCTTCCCCCTTTTTGCGCGCAAACGACAACAACTTTGTGCCTGGATGCGCCCCAACTTGTTAGAACCTTCTGGTCTTCTTGCCTGAGAAACCAGATAACCTCTGCCTTTCTCCTCCTTTTTCTCTTCTGGTTTCTCTTCCCCCGTGCCACTGTCGCGATAAGCTCGATTTCTAGCTCCTCTTCGCTGATTTTGCCGCGATCTTGCCCCCGTTCCCTTTTTGGACCTTGTCTTGACCGAAACGCCCCCCTTCCATAAGCTCCCTCTTGCGCTGCTCAACAGTCCAATTTTCCTGATGCTAGTCGGGGGATTCTAGTTATAATCTCCGCTCGCTTGGCCTCCCTCTTCTTCAAGCCTTACTTTTTGCCCCAGAGCCCTTCAGCAGTACGCCCTCCTCCTTTTCAGACTGTACCTCCTTATGCTCGCCCCCCCCTAGATGACTTTTCCAAAGAGAGTCATTTGTCCTTCCCGCTTTCTTTACTTTTAGCGCCTCCGTCTTCGCCCCCCCTTTCCCCTCACCATCTCTATTTCGTTTTTTCAACATCGCATTTGCGGCGGCCCTTCCTTAACACTTCCTCTGTTTCTTCCGACGACTTGGTCCCCTTCCCCCCCTTCTGTGAGTCTCTTTCCCCCCCGTTCAGCACTTTTTCGTTCGCCCTCCCTTAAAATCAATACAACTTCGAGCAGATCAGTTGTGTAAGACCCGTTTTCGTAATGCGAGAGTCCCACCCCCCCAATACAGTCTCTCCTTCTGCTTTTCCCCGACATTATTGGCTTCCCCCCATTTCGCCCTGTCTCCATTTTGTATTCCATTTTCCTTCAGGGACTCCCCCCTCCTCCCCTTTTCGGGGGCCTCTAGTAGGTAGACTGCGACCCCTTATTCGTTTTTTCTTCCCGAAACCCCGACCGAAACACCTCCTTTTTTTTTTTCCCAAAACTTTCTTTCCTCCATTGAGGTCTTTCTTCCCCTCTTTCCTCTTTTGGCCAAGCGCCGTTCTACCCTTTTCCCTGGATCAATTAAGGTCATGAACACTCGACCGGGACCCGTCCGGTTGTGTCCTTTGGGTGCATGCTCTAGAAAGGGACATCCTGCCCTCAAATCCCCGTATTGCCAATCGTCTCTATTCTTTCCTCCTCAAGCGATTCCTTCATCTGATCCTGTTTAAATTTTACACTATTCCCTTCTTGTGAAAACCCTTTTCCCTTTCTCATGGCGTTGCCGGAAAGGATCGATTTTGCCCCGAAGGACGTTTTTATTTATACTTGATTTTCCCCCCTAAAACCTGCGGTGCCCCCCCCCCCTCCTCCTGCACCAAGCAGAATCCAGATTGTGAGGAAAGGCATTCTTTCCCCCCCCTCACAATTTGAGTCTTCATTGTTTCCCTCCTTTCCTTTTCTCGTCAACCAACTTTCACTCTCCCCATCCTCTGGTCGAGGTACCGACATAGGACCCCCCAAAATCGATGCAGGTAGGGAGCCGCACCCTCCTCTTGAACCTCCCCCACATAGATACCTTTTTCTCCCGACGATTCCCTTCCGCGTTGTTCACGGTCATGAGCGGCCCCGGTCCCGTGGAGTTCATCATTGAGTCCAATTTTACCTCCAATCTCCGGTCCTTGTTTCGTTTCTAATTCTTTCTTTTCCCTTTGATTCTCGACCCCTCCCCCGGATGTTCGCAGCATTTCCCGAATGAATGACATCCTGGCTGGTTCACCTGTCTCTTCACCTGATGCAAGATGTAATTCGCTTCTTTCACTTTCTCTTCGTATCTTCATCTAGGCGGCAGACGCCATGGTCGCCCCGTCCCCTCTTGTCGAGTGAGCCCTCTTTAAACGCTGGATAATGCTTTTGTGGGCTTTCTCGTTTTACTGTTTAGATGATTTTTGACAGCCACGACCGGTTTCTCTCTTTCGTGCGTCGGGCTCCCGCGGCAGCCGTCCCTTCCTCCGTTGTTTTTTTTTTTTTTTCTCTCCTGATTCCAGGGCTCTGTATCTCCCTCCCCCCTAAACATCTAACGCCCTTGAGTGCGGGCGAGAGACCACGAAAACTCAGCGCCAACTTGATCGCAAGGCGTGGCAGCTGGAGCTCCTCCAAGATTTTTAGGCCTACCCTTTGGCCCGGTCTTCCCGCCCGATCCGCGAGTACCTTTTCCTGGCCGCACCTTTCTGCCAGCTTCTTCTTTTCAATTGTGTGCCAGCCAGGTTACTTCACTTCGCTTCTTAACAGGCAGGAACCTTCTTTCTTTTTCTAAGTTTTTTCGAACTGTGCAACGCCATGTCATCATTCATTTCCCCCCTTTCTTCCCGGACAAGAACTGAGTTCACTCTGAGGGAACCGTGCAGTCAGACATCTCCCGGTACTTTATTAGGGCGACCCCTTTTCCTCCCATCCTTCATCAAGATTTTTCCCTTTTCTTTTTTCATTTTTCCTTTTACCCGCTTTTGATCCCCTTGACACCCCCGTTTGGTTGGGAACCGATAGTCTGAAGCCGGCCCTGACACCCCTGGCCTACGAAGTTAGTTTTGATTCCCGTGCCTTTCTTCCAAATAAGCATTTCTTTGCTGTGCTTTTTGTTTTTCTTTGGTATGTGTTCCCGCTTTTCGGGCGTTAAAATCCACAGTCTTCTCAGAATACCTTCCTTTCCGTCAGTTCCTATGCTGCCCGTTTCCCCCTTTTACGCCTTCTCCACGCTTTTTTCTTAAACTTCAATGATCCTATGCCTTTAGAGATTACTGAGACAGCTTTGCCTTTCCCCCTCTTTTTGCAAGTGTTTTTTTACCGGTTGAAATTTCTTTTTCCCGATTCGGGCGATGTTTGCCATTTTCCCCCCCCCTTCCCCACTTCCCCGTCCTGGCGCTGCTGTTCCCCCTGGGTTCTACCCTTTCAACGCAACGGGTCGAAAGGCGCCCTTTTGGCCCCCAAAAGAGACATAGATACCCTATCCTTTATCATAGTTTTTCCCCTCAACCTCCCTTTTTCGGGGATGGAGGGTTGTTTTTTTTCAAGAAGAACCGAGTAGGGGGTCCTTCGTTAACCACGCGTCTTCGGCTTGACCCTTTTGTCCTCGCTTTTCCCCTTCTGCGACATTTTCCCCCGATGTCCACGTGTTCGTTCCTTTCCTTGCCAATCTACTTTCATGGTACAGGTTAGGGCTTTCGTGTTTCCTATGACTCCTACGCGTTCGTTTTTTGTGGTTTTTTGGGTTTTTTCTTTTTTTTTTGGTACCCGCCCCCGTATGAGGCGGAATGAAAATTCATTTATGACTTGCTTTCGCCCCCCTGGATCCTTTCTTCCCCTTTTGTTGCTGCTCCACCCTTGCAAAGACCCTCCCCAGTCGTTGTAGAGAGCCATATCACTTGTTTCACTGCATGCTCGGACAATGACGTTCCCCCAAGTATAGAGATCGGTTTTTCTTAGAAAGAAGAGACACCTCTTCGCTTTTTTTATAGTTGCTCCTCAACCTATTTTCCTCCCACCCTTTTATAATTTTCCCTTGGACCCTTTGGTGGGAGAGCGTTGTTCACTCTGAAGAGTCCTTGAAATTGCTCCATCCTTACGCTTGTGATCCGCGTTCTCTTCCCCCTCCCCTAACGGACCAATGCATCCTCACTGCTTGTTGTCCCCGCCCCATTTTGAGGAATGTTAGTGCTGTGAAGCATGGCAAAACACAACAACCCCCCCCCTCCTTCCCCCCCACCAGATGCCCCCCAAGAAAGATAGTGGCTCCTCAACGATCTCGCTCTCTTCTCAGACTTTGCCTTCTCGGAGACGCTACCCCCCTTTTTTCACTTTGGACCTTTACACCGCCAGCAGCCCCCCCTACTTGCGAACGCAGATGGCACCGGTCCCTCTTTCTCCTTTAAGCTCTTCCTGCAAACATCCGCATCCAGTCCCCGCGAATGTTTTTGCTTCCTCTCCTCGTCTTTTCCGCTACCTTCCTTGCGACACAGGACTCTCCCATTACAGAGATGACTGACTTCCTCAACTTTCCTCAAACCTTTTTTTCAGACTTTTTCGTCAATTGCGATCAAGTTGCACGTAGCAACGCTCCCGAAGACTTTGCTTTGTCCTAGTCACAACGGCACCTTCCCTCTTTGAATTTTCCCCAAGCTCTGTTCTCTTTCCCGCTGGTCTTGTCCCTTCCCTGATACGCGACCTTGACTCGGTGGGGCATAAATGGTGCACCCCTTGACCTTTTTGCTTTACTGTTTTCAAAGACGGACTTTTTTCCCTCCATTACACTTGTTGGAGACCACACCCCCCGGAAGTAATTTTTGGGAATTTCGTCGGGCTTTCGTCGCCCGCCGTCTTGATTTTCTCTTTTGCGATGTGGCTTAGTACGTATCTCTTCCACACTTCCGTTGGCTCTTCACTTTCTTTGGGGATCAGTCTTTTTCCCTTAATGGACCAATTCGAGAATTCTTGATAGAATTTTTTCATCCTCTTTCTTCCGTTTTGTCAGGCGAGGATTTTTAATCAATTTGGCTTTATCATCCCTCCCGCGCTGCCCTCATCAGGCTTCAACACGAGGGCAATGGTTTTCGCAAACAGTCCAATCCTACCCCCCCCCTCAATGGGTGATGCGCGGGTTAGATACCTTTCCCCAAGACCTGCCGTTTTCACCCCTTAACCGTTGTTTGACCTTTCCACAACAAACCCCCCCCCCCAATGTTAACTGCTCTTAAGCAACAACGCACAAGTTAAAGAAGCTAGTCCGACTTCCGCTTTAGCCTTTTTTGAACGAGCCGTAGACCCCTTTCTCTGCTGGTTCTCGCCGGGCAGTCCGTATCCCAAATTCTTCTTCCTTTCGTGGCCAGCTTTCATTTTCTGTTGCCTTCCCAACCAGTCCTTTCTCAGGATCGTTGATTTTACCCCATAAAAGGTGGATAGGTTGTCGCCTCGATTCCGTCCCTCCCCCTCTCTTTCCTTTCTTCTTGTTGTAGAGAGTCAAGCCCCTGTGCCTCATCGACTGAGACCACCGATAAACTTTATTGCGCTCTCCCCTCCCCTTCCGCCAGCTTTTGTTGACTCCCCAATAATGCGCTTTTTTCTCTTTGCTTTTGGTATTGGATCTCCTCAAAAGGCCCCCTTCTCCCCCCTTCCCCCGCCACTTATAGTATAGGGAGTTCTTCCACACTCTTCTTCCAAACGAGTTCTTTGCTGTGCTCCCAGCGACCCCCTTAGTGAGGCCCACGCGTTGGACGTGGCCGCTCATTCATTGCTTTTATACTCTCCACCAAAGAAGACACTGACCCCCCCAGTGCTTTTCTTGGGCCTGTCTTTCCGGAGGTTTTCGTCCTTGACATTCATGGATCTTCTCTTCTTCTCAGGGGCGAGTCTTCCTGTTTCCCTCCCCAACCCCTTGGGAGGTACCCGCCTCCCATCCTTTCGCCCCCCCCCCCGAATTACGTTTGGGGCGACCTCCTTTTTTCTTCCCCTTTTTCATTATCAGTCAGTACCCACCAATCTTTCTACTCCCACGTTTGGAGAGATTACCTTTTACCTACTCCACATTCCATGTCTACTTTCCACAAAGTTTTTCCTAGGTCCTCCAAGCCTCGACTTTATTCGGTCTCTGAGTTTGTTGCTATCCCCGGAGTGTAATTTAGCCCCCACAATTCTCTTTTGTCCCCGTCCAAGTTGCTGGAACCCCTAGTCTGATGGACCCGATCGCGTAGGTACGAGCGAGGCCACCCCTCCCCCCTCTTAGACCTGCCCTTTTGACATTTCCCGCGCTTTTGTGTGACCACTCCCCCAAGCGGCCTTCTCATTGTTTGCAGCGGACAACTGCACCTTACTTCGTGTTTTGTAGCTACGTGTCAAGTTAATTGCCTTCTCCCGGTTTGTCCAATTTTTTTTGCATCTTGACCCGTTTTTCCCATTTTCATCTCTGGCATAGGGAGGCTTATCCCCCCCCAATCGCCGATTACTCCACCGATCCAATTTTCGCGCCCCCCAAAGAGATTCAACATTGCACGTGCTGGAGTCGTCCTGTTTGGCTGGCGAGCTTGAATTTTGAAAGATGGAAAGTTGCCATCGCGTAGTTTTCTGGTCCTAAGAATAAAGTTTCCCGACTTTTCTCGATAAGTGATCTTTATTATCTCTTGCGCTCTTTTCTCCCGACGTATCTTGACGTTGGCATCTTGCATTAGTCAGCGACCCCCTCCTATTTCACCTTACCTGATTGAGATTTGAACAGTTCCCCCTTTCTCTCGCTCACCTTTCTTGGCTTTATGTGAAATCACGTTCTTCGCTTTGCTCTTTTCAGGATGGGAACTCCCGCGTTTGAGGAACAATTCTTCCTATTGCGCACAGATCTCAGCCCCCCCTTCCCCCTCTTGTATGATTCCTTCTTACATTTTTTTTACTCACTCGGTTTGCGGTAGCACTCCTCCCCCAATCGTTGATAGACTTGCGCCAGAAACTTCTTTCTCATTACTTTTTTTTTCAAACCTCGCCCGATGATTCGAAGAACCGCTGTCCCTTGCCCTTTTTCTTCCAATATTAGGCCCCTCTTTGAAGAGTGATGAGATAGTCCCAACAAGGTCGCCTACCGCACGTCAGACATAAAGTGGGTAATCCATTTCCCCCTTACCCCCCCTTTTTTGGCTTAGTCCGACTTATTACTGCCGCTCAATCCTATAGGCCTGTCCTCACCCCCCTTTCCGCTGGAAAGTCCAGTGCCCGTTCTCCTTCTTTTTCACTGTCAGCTTTTTCCAGCGCTCCGTTCGAGTTCGGTTCCCGCCTCGTCGGTGGGAGGACTCGCGCCAACCCCCCTCCTCTTTTTCTTCTAAAGACACCCCCTCCCTGCCCTGACCCCGCTTTTTTTGCGGTGTTTCCTAGACTACCCCGACTATTTATTCTCCCGTCTCTCTTTTGTTGTCCCCATGCGCTTAGTACACCTTTAGGATCCCCTTTCCGTCTAATCCCCTTTAAAAGTCCTAGCCTTCCCCGGTCCTTTTTTTTTTTTTGTTCCATGTTCATCGCGTTCTCGACATCAATCACCCAGAAATTCACCCTTCCACTGGCACAATCTGGTAGATGTTCTCCGTCCTTTTTTTCCACTAATAGGATAATGTCCCCTTTACCTCTTCTCCCTCATACGGTTTTCCGTTTACCGTCTCGTGCCGGCGGATTTTTTGAGGGCGGTCTGCCTCCTTTTTCCTGCCCTCGTACCACTGCGTCCACATTTCCCACCCAGCTCTCAAAGAAGCAGCAGGTCTCTGATGCCTTCCCCGGATCCCACCAGTCTCCCTTTCAGGTTCTTTCCTTTCCAGATCTCTTTTTCAAAACCCCTTTTTCCAGCTGAAATCTAATGTCCGAGTGCGCCCCGACCAATTCTTACCATCACCTGGTTTGTTCGGAGCCCCTGGACCATTCCATATGCGTCCCAGGGGGTCGAGACGAGACCTTTACGGATTTTCCTTACGCGTCCCCGGTTCCGCTGGGTTCCCCCATCCCCTTTTTCTGTCGCGAGTGGTCCCTTCCCACACTGGGCCCTTTTTGGGCTCCTATCTCTTTCCCCCCGCTATATCTTTTAACACATAATAACGATGTTCTCCGCTTTCCCCCTCCCTTCCTAGTTTTTTTTCGACCACCACTACCCAAAGCCGCTTCCCTCTGTGCTGTGGCCAAGTACGTTTTTCCGGCAAGTTCCGTTGGCTGCCTTTTCTCCCTCGTTACCCCAGTCGAGGAGACGAGCTCCCCCGTTCTCTTTTCCGTCTTTTTGGGATCTTTTCTCTGCCGAGTCGCCGGGTTATTTCGGGAGACACCGCTGACCTGATCGATCTTCTCTTTTTCTTGTTCTGCGGTTCTCTTCCCCCTTTCCCCTTGGTCTCCGACTTCCGAACCTATACGACCGCGGTGTTCCTGGTCGAGCAGCGCCCCTAAACACGGTTTTTTTCAAAGCATCGCTTCAGTTTTCGAACTCTACCAGGGAGAAAAGCCGCTCGAACGCCTTGCTATTTCTTCAGGTGCCGCTCGTCTGACAGCGTGCTGGTGATCCTCCTTGGTCATTGGAGCAGTTCCCTCGAGCGGTGCGGGTTCGACGTTTCTATGTCGAGATTTTATAGCCTTTGAGGAGAAATATGTCCCTCTTCGAACCCCCCCCAACTGTTCTTTTTTCTTTTGTCTCATTCCAAATCGTTGTCCGCCAGGAGTGATGCCTGCGTCGTACTCCCCTTTTAACCCTGAAATTTTTTCGTGGCGCCCCCCCCTCTCCCGTCATCTTTCCGGCAAAGAGGATCGGACCCCCTACCTTCTCTTTGATTCTGGCCTCAACATTTCCCCAGCTTGGAAAGTGGTTGACCCCCGCCCTCTCTTCTTTTTTTCCTTTCCCAGTGGTGTCCCCCTCCCTTGCCTTTCTACAAATCAAGGCCTTTCCGGCTGCTTTTGCTTTCTTGTCTTCCCCCGCGTTCGTCGAATGCGTCTATACAACTATTAGCTCCCTCGATATGTGGCCCATCACTTTTTTTTCATCGCATGATGCGGGCGACGCTTCTTGTAAAAGTTAAGATTTCTCTTCCTTCAGCTCTTCGACAGCGGCTAACACCCCCCATCTTTCCCGTGGACTTTTTACGGTATTATGTGCCCCTTTTTTGAACTGAGATGAATGCCCCCCCCTTCCCCCCCCAAAATCCCGGTCCCTCTCTTTCTTCTCCCTTTACCCCTTTTCCCCCTGGAACTTTTTAACCAGGCGCTTTCACAAAGATCCCCGAGAAACTCACATAGTACTCTATCTGCCCCTCAAAAGCTTTTGCGTGGTGGGGCTGTCGTTTTTCGGTTCCTGAAACCCCCTTGTAGGGTTTTTCGCGTCGTATACCCCCGCTGATTTTTGCCCCTTTGATGGGCGGATCTGGCCCATGCGCATTGTCTCCTAAAAGATGCTACGTTTGTCGGCCTTTCCCCTCTTTTATTACTTGGGAGCTTGTTTCTCCCGCCTGGTTCGGTTCTTAAGACAAGACATCCTGCCCTTTATTTCTATTTGCTTTTTACTTGCGCTTCTGAACTAGAGATAGGCTTTTCCAACCGGTTTTTTCCTCTCCCCTCCCATCCCCTCTCGTCGGTCGAGTTTATGCCATGTTGGAACCAATAGCGCTACCAAACCGAGTCTTAGAGCGTTGAGATTAGGTTGTAAAGTTCTCCCCCCCTCTTGCGATGGCGGAGACATAGTAGATTCCCTCCCCCCGAATTGCCCTCCCCCTTTCAGAGACACCAAGTCAATTTTAGGCTTCTTCTGTTCTCTGCCAGGTCGCCCCCAATGTCAGCCCCCCATATCTTTTTGATTCACTTGGATTTAACGAATTATTCGCGAATAGACGAGTTGTCTGTCACATTTTGAGAATGGCGCCGCCTTTGCCTCCTTGGCGTTTTTCCTACGGTTCTCTGTAAATCCAACGGCAAGAATCGTCTTCATCCGCTGGCTCTGATATTGAGAGTACATCATTCCGGAATAGAGAACTTGCACTTTAGGTCCCCCCTCTCAACGACAGTAACCTAACGCAACTCCTCTGGCCCCCGTAACTTTAGTCAATGCTAGCCCTGGTATCACACCACCTCTTCCTTTTGGAGACCTGTCCCCCCCTAATTTTCTCCTCCCTTTCCGCGGCAACTCTGGACGGTGCCGAGCTCGGCCGACCTCCCAGGAATTATTCCCGATCTGAGGTAGAAGACCCCGTTCATAGAGCGCCCCACCCCTTCGCACTTCGCTCGGCAATTGCTCCTAACGTTGCCCGCGTTTTCCCCCGGTCTTCGTTTTTTGTCCTCGCAAATCACAATACTCTGACTTTTTGTCCCACTCTGGTCTGATACGCTTGCTCTTTTTTCCATTCGCGCCGAAAACATCCCCCACCCCCCCTCAGCGTTTCAAGGATCGGTTTGGCCGCATCCCCACAATTTCATAAAAAGTTCCCTGTTCTCTTCCTGGTTCAAAGGAGAGTTTGCGAAATCTGTTTTAAACCAGTCTTCAGTTGGGAATTAGTTTGAGGATTTCGCGACCTTCCCCCTTTCAGATTGCCCACTTTTCCATTTCTCATGTGTTGGAGTTTGGTTTTGTTGTGGTTCCCCTTGAGCCCGCAGACAACCACAGCAGACTTTTTCTTAAACTCGGTCTTTGGGGATTCTTTTTTCTTCATTCGGACCAAGCCTTCAATTCTTTGAGCCTAGCACGTATTGTCTCCCGTGAAGCCTCTCGCTTTGTTGCGGATTCCACGTCACCTCGGCACTAATCTTTTCCTGGCTTTCCCCCCCCCTCCTTTCCTATGTTCCTTTTTTCGCAACCCATTCGTTGGATTTTTTCCAAAACTTTGCAGTGCTTTCTGCTGGTTAGATCATCCCTCACTGCGTCCCATTGCTCTTTTTTTCCCCTCCCCCGCAATTTGGAACCCCCCCCGAAGCGTGCGCTTTAAGCCACCTCCATTCACGAGATTTCTGATTTGTCCTTCAGCTTTTGTCCCCCACGAGACGTTTCCATGCATTTGCTTGTCTTCCTTCCGCGGGACCCGGATTCGTAGCCATCACCATTCCCCGAATGTGTCTTTCCTATCATTTTATTTTTTGAAATTCCCCCCCACAAACCCTGTTCGTCAGGCTGGCTTCGTATGTCTTTTCCCTGATTGGGATCAGGTTTAGACTGCGGTGCCCTCTACCTTTTATCTAACCTGTTGTGTTGTTGCGATCTCCAGTTAGCAGGGTCAGTCCTGACCTCCCCGCCACCGTACCCCCTTTCCTTCAAGTAGCCGGTGCAGAACGTACGTAGTTTTGGTTTGGTGACTGCAACCCCAGCAGATTTCGTTTTCTCACCCTGGGCATTCAGACTGATGTTTTTGCTCGCTTGGATCCAAGGTTTCTACCAGCCATTTCGAGTCCTTCCCTTTCTGCCCCCCCTGGATCTCCAACCAAGCGCTCTCGGCTCGGCTTGCCTGGTGTTTTTGCTTAACGCGCCTCTTGAACCGTAGGTCACAGAGGGGAGGGATTCCCGCCCTAGGGTTCCTCCGATGACTTCACTCTGGAATGGTTTGATTCCCACACCAGCAGCCAAAGCACTCATGGTTTTCCGTTTTGGTTTCCACTTAGGTTTTGCGCCAGCGTTATGTTTGCCTCTTTTCTGTGATTTCCGGGCGCGGCGTCTCTGCAGCCCAATTTAGTTTGCCCCGACATTTTTTCACACCCACATAGGTGGTATGTTACTACTCTTGCTAGGCTCCTCTATCTTCTGTTCTTCCTTTTCTTCAGGGATCGTGATCCCCACCCCCCAATCCTGATCAACGTCTGCGTTGTAGCTCTCCGGTACCTCCCCCTTCGCGCATGTCTCCGAAAATTTTCCACCTCTTTAACGTGTTTTTGCGCCCCTCGACTAATTCCCCTTTTCTTTTTCGCTGGTTGGACCTGTCGTGTTTCCCTCGAAAAACCCCTTTCCCTTTTTTTCACCTTCAAACTCTCATGATGGCAACTCATTTGTTCCTTCGCCCCTCCACCGATTCCTTTCGCGCTTTCCTCGCTGAAACCACTTTAGCTCCTCATAGCCTCGGTGTCCCCTTCCAAGCTTTGCCTTGTCCGTGGCGTTTTTTTTCCAAAACCCCCTTACTTGGTCTCTAACTCGTGCACACGTTATCGTTGCCCTCTTAGCCGTTTCCCTACCATTTTCGTCCCCTTAAATTTCGCTTCCCCATTCGTGACGATAGTTCTGCAATCGCGATTCTCGTCCCTTGCACGCGTTCCTTGCGAAAAAAAGTGCAAACATTTTCCGCCTGGCCTTCTTAAAAGCAATTAGGTTTAGACCTTCTTCGATCTTTCCTGTTTTTTCTCTTGCCCGTTTCCTTCTGTTAGCAATGTGTCTTGCTGCGTTTCTGGTCCTCTTCCCCCCTGTTTCGATTTAAGCTCTGATGTCTTTTTGTTCCTATCTCATCTTTGTAGCTCCTTCTTGCCGTCATCTTGACATGCAGACTTCTGAGACTTCTCTAATCTCACTTTGCCCCCGCTGCCGAAAACAATCCCCAATGGTCGATGCGTCCCCCCTCGTGGATTGATTGTACATCCCGTTCTTCGCTTTGCCGATCTCCTGGCACAAGCGTAATGTTCCACCGCGCATGACTATCTTCCTCGTAGCTCATAGCGAGAACATATGTTGCTTTGAGTAGCCCCCGACTTTTGAATTCCAATTTTTGTCCTTTTGTTTTTTGACCTCTTTGTTGCACTCAGCCAATCCCTTTTGATCTCCTTTCGACGTCAAGCCTCTCTCTACTTTGGGAAAGCTTGGCTTCGAGCCAAATCTTGACCTGAACAAAGGCCATACTTATATAAGCCCCCCCAGAATGATTCAAATATGCCTCTGTGAGGTTACGACAACACCCTTTCGACGATCATCGTAGTTGCGCGTTAAGTAATGAACAAGAACCTAGGAATCCAGCACTAAGCCCTAGAGTGGTTCAAATCCGACCCCGCTTAGTCCCTATATCCCCGACGACAACCCATTCACAGGCTCTTGTGTCCCCCATAGCCCCTCGTTTTTTTGTTTTTTTTTTTTTCATTTTTTTGTCCGTGTAGTCCGTGTCTCACTGTTTTTATTAACATGTCGAAGATTGGAACTCTCCTGACGTTCTTGGAGCCGCCTTTCGGGGAGACTCGCTTAATCCCCTACATTTTTTTTCGGCTCCACCGACCCCCGAATTTTTTCCCCCCTCCCCGGATTTGAGGCAAAACTTAAGTTAGACCTACCAGTTTTTCTTATCGATGTCTCTTTGTGGTCAAGCTCTTTTTTTTCCCCTCTTTTCTCCCCCCACTTCCTTTCCACCCGTGCCGTCCCTCTTTCCAGGTCCCCTGGTTCCGTTTTGTTCATGCTCATAGCCAGGGCCTATGGTCCAAGAAATCTTACCTAACTTGCCACTTTTTTTTTCTGATTTGTTCCTGCGTCCGCCCACGTTGCCCTCGGGCTTCCTTGTCCTCCCTTCAAGCCTCGGCTCTTCCAAACGTTCCCATGGCCGAATCTTTGCCTGCAAGGCCTTTTTCGATTTTTAACTAAGGACTGGGGTCATCGCTTCGCTTTCCAACGCACCCTCTTTCCCCAACCATCAAATCCGTTAGCCAGAAGGGCTTGTAGTTAAGGTCCCAACGCCGGCTTTGATCCCCCCACCTACTCTGTCTCTGCACTTTTTCCTTGGCCACTCTATCCGTTTTAAACCCACTTTTTTTCGGCCCTTCCTTTCAGATTGCCACTTAGTTAAATCACATGATTGTCGGGAAGTCCCCCATCTTGACCCTTTACCTCTTTCCGGGGTTCTTGAAACGAAGAATGACCTTCCTGCTTGTTTCCCCTTAACGCCGCACCCGTTCCCGTTTGGAGTTAACTTCCATTTCGTAGGACCATTCCTTTCCTCAATTCTAGCTGACATTGGTATTAGACAGATTCTCTCCCTTCAACTCCTTTATCATAACCTATACACGCTTTTTCCTCCCCGCACTCAGTCTTGACCAGAGTAATGGTCTGGAAAGGTAACGTTCTCTTGACAAAGCTGATAGATGGAGGACCCCGGTCCTTCTCCATATTGTCCTTTTCTCGGACGAAGCGACAACTTTCTTCAACTTTCCCTATTCTCGAGAATTTCCCCGTTGACGCTTTTTTTTCCGTTTTCCTTTTAGGATGTTCCGCCACTCTCGTCTCTATGTTTTTTTTCCGAGGCCTTCCTTTTAAATAACTCCTTGTGTGTTGTGAAGTATTCTCCTGGCCTCGGTGTTCGCGACAGCCACTAAAAATCACGACATTTTTTTTTTTTCAGCTTACCCGAAAACTCTATCTCCCAACGCAACTGATCTCCCTCTTGGAGTGCTAGTCCCTCTTCCCCTTTCGGCGACACCCCCCAACCTCCCCCCCCACTGGCGTTTTTTTACTCCCTTTTCCCGCTCTCTCCCTTCGTGTTTTTTGTTTTTTTGACTCATCTTTTTTTCCGCGTGTGGGCTGATAGAAGGTTTCAGCCCAGGCCGCTCTTCAAGGTCTTTTTAATTCGGAACCCCTCCGTGTCCTTTGATGAGGCTTCGATGTCCTATCTCTTGACCCTGAGAGCATTAGATCTGGGAATGAGAGTGTCCGAATTTGTTTTATCTGCACCCCCCCCCGAGAACATCTTCTTTCTTAGTCCATCTTCCCTCCCTCATGAACGCGCGGGACATTTTAGCGTCCGCGCCCTCCCCCCCCCCCCGGAATTTGGAGAACACGTATGCACTTTCCCATTTCATGTCCCCGACCTTCTTCTCATATTCATCCTTTTTTTCATCTCTCTGAGATAATCTTTTCACCCCTTTTGTGGAAACTCCTCTTCTTTCTTTTGGACCTTTCCTGGGAACAAGCTCTCCTAAGATTGGTGCTCCCCTTGTTGTCCCCCCTTTCTCATCATCTCAGTGCTGATTTGCTTATGCTTTTTGTTTTCCCCTTTTCTGTTACCCCTTTTTCTCTTTTTAATATCCCCCCCTCTCGCCTGAATAGACTTCCGTGTCCCTGATCCATCTTCCATTTCTTGTATATCCTTTTCTTTGACGAGATTGTACTTTCTCCCCGATTCCTTTTCTTGCGTTTCTCCGCGACTCCTATTAACAGTTGGCCAGTTTACGTTTCCCTGGCTTTCTTGTCATTCTTCCCCTTTCTCACTCCCCACGTTCCCAGGCCGTTTTGCAAAGTTTTTTTCTAGAGGCAAAGTGTCTAACTTGTCCCCTTTTGTCCCCCCCCACTCTCCCCTCTGAGAACTCATCTCCCTCGAATCAAGGGCCCTTAGTGTTTTTTTCCCTCAAGATCGGGTCGTTTAGGTGGTTCTGTGAAGCTTCCCACTCTTTCTTTTAGTTTTTCGCGGCGAACCTTCGAGGGCCCTGTAACTACGTTTTCTTCTCTCTTGTCCAATGATGACATTTTCCCCCCGACCTGGTGGAATACTTTTCTTCGAGCTGGACCTCCAAGTCTGCCTGTTCTTGTTTGCTGTAAGTTCCTGAAGAAGTTCGTACCATCCCTCTTCCTTTCTCCTGTAATTTCCTCGGATTTTTTTTATACTCCCTGCCTTTCTTTTTTCCCCCTTTTTTGGGCGTTGCTACTCCCATCTGAACTGCAAGCCCCTTCGTATTCCCCTTTTTTTTTGTCAATGCAGCTGGTGCTCAGCACGCCCGATGTTACAACCCTTATAGATATCGCAGTTTCTTCGCCTATCGCTCCCTCTTTCTTTCTTTCCCTCGAGTATTCCCGACGCGTTCAAAGGCCTCCCTTACAAGCTGAGCCCAGAGGTTTAGTTTTTCGGCTACTTTTCGGCCTCTTGCATTGGTCAGCCCCATTACTTTTGATAAATGGAGGATTCTGCCCTTCCGCCGTGAGATTCTTTTTGCCTACGAAGAGTGATTTTTTTGACCCCCCATTTCTCCTTTATTTGGCAACTTTTTATTATCCGGCGTTTTCGCTTGAGTCCATGTCCACAAGATGTCACTTCAATCTCGTCGGCTTCAACCTCCTGAGTTTCTTATATTCAGACTGATAAGAGGATGATCGGAAATTTTCCTGTTAAGAGCACGCTTTGCACTCCCTCAAGCGATGTCCCCTGGTCAATCTTTTTCAGTAAAGCTCGCAAGGGTAACAGATACTGGGCTTACCAGGCACTTTTTTTTGCTTTTTTAGCTGCAAGCGTTGGTTTCTCTCTCTTCCCCCTGAATTCCTCGCCCTCTCTCCTTTTCCGCGAATTGCATAGATTTGCCCTCCCCACCGTGTGGCGCCAGTTCAGGCAATTGCTCAACTGCCGAGTTCGCTCCCCACTCGCGGACTCCTTCAGTCGAAATTGCCCCTTTTAGTTCCATTTGGTTTTTTTTTAGTTTTTTTGTTGATGATGTCCTCTACTCTTCTGGCGGTTTTTGTTTCAATTGTTTGGAACCTCCGCGAACTTTGAATTCATCCATCTCTTTTCAGCAACATTTTCGTGATGATTTGCTTTGCCCCAACTGACGGATGATTACACTCTTTTTGCGATCAGAACCAACCATCGACGATAAGTGTTCCCGTCCTGATCGCTCCTCCCCCCTCCTTTTTTTTGGACTTTGGACGATTTTTGAGTCGTATAGCTCTCAGCTTTGCTTACTCCTTGTTTGTTTGACCGTCACTATCCGGTCTGTAGCCTTTGTCCTATCCAAGAGTCACCCTATTCTGTTAGGTTTCTGGATCTTTCTTTCATCCATTTTTTCCGGTAGATTTAATCGAGACATTAACATTGTCGGCTATTAATCTTGGCAATGTGTTCGTTGACTCTTCCTCCCCCCCCCCTCCATGCAGTTTGTTTTAGATCTCCCTCCCTTCTTTTCCTGCTCCGCCTCTCGAAAATCCAAAGGTGGAACACTTCAAGGTCCTCCTTTCCCGAACCCTCCCCCTCCTCCTCTCCCTATCTTCGATTTTATGAATCAGCGTTGGGTCCGGCCGCCTCCCTAGCACCTTTTCTTCTTCATA
>Ga0179593_1318873_pt1 | contig 17685 bp, 20 predicted proteins | sample CZODoug2_1_08_16_FD_185931 | JGI IMG/M metagenome (GOLD analysis project Ga0179593, IMG submission 185931) | Vadose zone soil fungal communities from Angelo Coast Range Reserve, California, USA - CZODoug2_1_08_16fungal (PacBio error correction) | ecosystem: Environmental > Terrestrial > Soil >... | reverse complement strand
TTCCCTAGCCCCTCCAAAGTTTTCTGCTTTTGTTTTAAGCCACCGTTTTTCTCTTGTCCTTTTTATTCAGAGGGTCATTGAGCAACCATCCTCCGTCCATCATGGTACTTTCTCGTAATGGATACTGAGTTTTGCACCCTTCTCCAGTTTTCCCACAAGCAAACGATTACTTTCCAGTTCGCCTTTGAAATCCCGAGGCCTTCTCGCTTAGTGTCATCAGCTTTCTCGCCTTCCCATTTACATGTAGATCTGCTTGAAAATTTCCTCTTTTTCGTCGAAGAAGAAGGATTCATGAGGTTCACCCATATCTTTAGGTTGTCTTATTTTTGCCAGGAACCCTTACTCCCCCGCAATAAAAGGTGACCTGTTGATCACCGATTATCTGAACTTCCCAACCCCCAACCGACATAATATTCGTTGTCTCCCTCTTCGTGCTTGGACTCCCATGCCTTTTGGCCGTTTTCTTGACGGTTTGACACCAGGGGTTGTAGTAGCGTCAAATGATTTCTTTTCCCTTCTCCTCATTCTGTACGTCCCCTTACGGCTTCCTGTTTTTCTTTCTACAGTTAAGAGATCGTTCCCTTTCCGGCGTCGATTACTCTCCCTTATTCGGTTCTGTTGGTTGTGCCAGATTTCTCCTTCTTTCACCCATAAGTGTCCATCCCCTTTTTAGTTACGTAAATTTCTCTTTTACTACTCAGGTCTTTCTTGGGAATCCCTCTTGTTTCTCATGGAATATGTCCCCCTTGAAGCCTTCTTTTGGGCTCGTCTCAGACACTGTGCTTTCCTTTGGGGGTACAATGCGTTTGCTTTCTTGGCTTTATCTTGTCTTTTATCTTCCGACGCCGAGTTTTCTTTTGGGCTCCCATGTGCCTTCCTGTCGGCTCTGCTTGGTAGCTCGAATTTTTCCCTCACCGCAATGGAGGGCGTTTCTTACGCCAGCCCCCCCCGAAGGAGACTGTCTGACAAAGGCGTTGCCGTTGGTGTTTTTGATGAGCGGGGTCTTCTGATGGGGCTCCGGCAACTCCACTGCATTTGTCTTTTTCTCGGTTGAAAGAGGAATGACCCCTGGTGTTCCTTCCGCATCTTTGTCCCGTCCTGCCTTTTAGAGTTGTCCTTTGCTGATCTCTTTATTTTCTCTCACAGCCCCTTCCCCCCCCGTTGGCTGAACACTACCGCTCACCTTCCGCAGTCTTTGCTGCCTTCCACATTGTCAATCACTCATTGTTCTTTGCGTTCCCGGTTTTCCGGGTGGCAACCGACACCCCTTCTTTTCCAACCTTTTTTCTTTCCCCAAGCCCATTTTATCTCGACCAGTTTCCTTCTTGCATTTGTTACCTTTTTTTTATATCCTTACTTCGTTCATCCTTTCAGCCTGCTGGTTTCCATATGCTATCTCTTTTAGAGTTGAAGTGTATCTGGGTCACCCTCACGAGTGGTGGGTTGAACTGTCTCATTGCTTTCCATCCCTCCCCAGTATGTCCTTGCCTTTTGCTTCAACTATTTTCCTCGTGCTCGATGGCCCCTCTCAGGGTCTGGTACTTGCGATCATCCCCCCCATCTAACCCCCTCTTCTTTTTCAGAGTCTCCTTCCCCGGTTGCTAGGTGTGGTCGATTTTTTCGGTCACCTTTTCGCCCGACACTGTGCATTTCAGGTCACTTTGTTCCTTACCTTGATCTTCCGGTTCGCATGTCTTGTGACAACGTTTTTCTTTTTTTTCGCTCTTTTCCTTTCTCGCGCTGAGCTCTTATGTTTCCTCTTGCCAAGCGGTTGACCCACCTGTTTCCAGCTTTTTTTCTTTACTCGCTTTCCCGAGTTCGCTGGCAGAATTTTTCTTTTTTTTTAAGACCGGTCAGGCTTATTTGTTTTTTTAGCTTTTAGACGTTTTTAAGGATTCCCCCCGATCAACAATAGTTTGGTTCGCGTAGCTTCCCCACTGAGGTTGTCTTCGGCGGTTCCTTTTGTTGAGGGTTTTGACTTGATTTAACCTTTCTTGGTTTCTAGCTCAAATTTAGCGGTATTTGTTTTTTCCTTCTCATCTGGACGCGGCTCTTTTTTAACTCCCCTTGTCGCCTTTTCCCATTTTTTTTGATCGGGTCCTGGAACGATTTTTTATTATTCTTATTTGCTTCTTCCGCCGGTCTTTAGTCCTCCGATGCTATCTCCGGGGTTATAGTTGACTCGTACCCCATGTTGCAGTAAGTTCACATCTCCCCCTCTGATTGCGACGTAGGTAGCCCCATATCGGGTGCCCTTATGGGCGGAGATGCTTTTATGTCGGGTTCTAACTTTCCGTACTTCGTCTCATTTGTTCTGGTCCCCGGCACCATTTTTTATTTGTGATCACCCCTTCTTCCTCCCCCTCGTTGATTTTGCATGTCACTGTCTTCTGGCGTCACGCCCCCACCACCTCTACCTTTCTCCCCAGCTTACTTGCCTTTTTACCCAGGTTCCTAATCTCTTCCTTTTCTCGGTTCCAGTCGGTCGCTTTTCTTCCTCAAAGGGTTTTGGTATTGACTTTCACTCGGTCCTTTCTTCTGTGGTACTATTCCGCCAAATTTTTCTCTACACGCTCTTTCTTTTTGGTCCGGGTCCATCCCCTCTTAGGTCGGTGATTTTGGCTTGTCTCAAGAGTTTTTGTTTGTTTTCTTCTATCCTATTCATCCCTCCGTTTTCGACCCGTTGTTCTTCCCCGTTTTTTTCTTTTTTTTTGAATGCCATCAGCCCCCGATCCCTTTCACTTTCTACCCCTTGATCGTCCCATACGTTCATTACCCACATTGCCAGTCTCCCCAATGGGTTTTGTTCGTTGTTCGATTTCGCTTTCCCCTCCTTATTGTTCGAGCTAGCCTTGGTTCACTCTCCCTGTTTTGATTCCTTCCCGTTATTGTGGTTTCGACGTCTTTTTCGTAGGTGTGTAGTCAGCCGGAGAGGTTTCTTCCCCTCTTGGCAATTTTTCCATTCCTGCCCCCATTCTACCTTTCCTGTAATAACCCGACTCTTCCTTTCACACCTCATTCGCTTTTTGTCAAGTTTTTTACCCCGGTCTTTTTCAGTGTCGTGCGTTTTTTTCTTTCCTCTTCCAATGCTCGTCTGCCATCTGATAATTTCTCCCAGTCCTTTTCGTAGCCGGTATCCGCTGGAGACACCCGAGACCCTTTCTCAGCCAGTGTTTTTAGTTTTTCTTTCTGACCTTGATACCAACTTCCCCCTGTACGATTCTTTCCGAGTCCGAATCGCTTTGTGGTTTTTCGCCTCGTTTTAGATAGAGGATTATTCCTTTCGCCATGAGGTTTTCTTCTACACCCCTTCCCCCCCCCTAGCTTCCGTAATCTATCTTTTTTTTTTATCCTACTCCAGTTGTTTGTGTGACTCTTGAGCTTTGACTTCACGATAGTTTTTTTTTTTAGTCTTTTTCCCGATGCGATTCGAACGCCCCCCTCTTTCTGTCTTCTTCGCTTAGCAGCTACTCTCAGATTCCTTACAGAGGAGACAACCACATTTTTTTGCGCCCCGAGTGCCTGTTCTTCCTACTGGAGTTTTCTCCCTTTATTCCAGCATTGCGTCTACACGTCCTTATCCGTCCGTTGTTGTAGCCTATCCTTTATACTGCAAGGATTGATATTTTCTCTGCGAATTTTTCAGCTTTAGACTATTCAGAAACGCACGACCCCCCCTTTCTGTGTAGATTGAGCCCTTTCCATCCCTCCATTTTGCCGTTTCTCTTTTTTTTGAAAATTCTTGGGATTACAGTCAGGTTCGGTTTTTTTCTCTCCTTGGAGGATGTCCCAATCTATCCGCATTTTCCGGCTGCCTTCCCCCCCTTTTCCCAGAGAAGGACGTCCGCAAACCCCTTTCTCCGAAGTTTCTTTCCCAGATCTGACCAAGTATATCCATCTCCCCCCCACTCCTATCGGTCCCGCTGACCTCGCCCCGTACATCCTCACCCTGGTGTAGAACTTTACTTTTATAAGTCTCCCTCTTTCCTCTGATGGACAGATTTTAAAGAGTCAATTTTATAGTCTTTGCTGATTTTTGCCGCCAATGGGGTCCCCTTTCATTAGATCCAGACCCCCTTCTTGATTCTATGGCTAAGCCCCCCCCAACCCATCCCCCCGGCTTCTCAGCTTCCCCCCTTCCTGCACTAATACATCTCTGGACCCTCCCCCTTGCGCTTTTTTTTATTCTCTTTCCAAAGAAGGGCTTTTCTCTTCTTCCCTAGAGAGACGGAAAACCTTAGGCCCTTTTTCCAACCCCTTTGGTTTCGCAGACCTCCTTAGCCTCTCTCCAGAACGAGCGAATTTTCCTGTCGATTTTTTTTAATTATTTCAAGGAGCACTTCTTCTTGTTGTGTTCCGCGGTTTTTGTGTGAGCGGTTTCAGTTTCCCTACGTCCACGAGGCTTGATCGGCTCCCCTTCGCAGACCAACTTTCTACCTTGGTCGCTCCAGACACGTTTCTCGTTCCTTTACGCCCTCTCTTGTATTCTACTTCCCGCCCACGATCTTGGCTACTTCTTTTGTTTAATCGTTTTTGGCTTTTTACTTCTTCCAACAATTTTTTGGGCGATTTTCAATATCTCCCACCCGTCACTCCGCATCTGAGCTTGCTACTCCCTCCCTTATGTATATGCTTTCTCATGCACACTACGTCGTCTCAGTCTTTGCCTAGAATACTTTTGGTCAGATTTGCACTTTCTGTTCTTTCCCATCCCGCTCCCCTATCCCCTTCTTTCAGTCAAAGTACCACCCATTCGCCCGAAAACTCCTCCCACCCCCCTCCTGTTACGTCTTTCCACCTATGTTTGATAGGGTTCCAGCATGAAAACGTTTTTCTATTGATCTGACGACACCTGCCCCCTGTTTCTACTCCGACGACCCATTTGCGCTCGACTCAAGCGCCGTATTCGAGTTGGACTTTTTCCAACCCGTCGAGGTTTTGCTTAACTCTGGCCCCTGTATTCCCCCCCTCTTTTTCCTCCGCTTTCCATTCTACAACCATCACCCTGCCAGGTCGACTCCCTGTAAGTCAATGTACTTCCCCCCCCAGTCCTTTTTCATTCTGCTGGTCTGCTCCCCGATGATTGTATCCGCCTTTTCCCCCTTTGCTATGACTTTTTTATCGTCGGATTGCTGGATTTCTTGGGTGTTGTGGATGTTCCAGTGTGTATTGGACCATTTTTCGCTCCATCGACCTTCGCACCCTTCTCGATCCTTTCTTATTTATCAGATGTCCCTTTTTCCCAGCCCCATAGAGTCGCCTCTCTTCCCCCGCGGACTTCTTCACTCTCCCCTTCTTTTTCTTTCACAGTCTTTACTTGTGCGGCGGCGCTTTGTCTTCAACAAAAACTTGTCCATCTGCCCCGATGCCTGGTTCCGGGTTAACAAGGTTCTTTTTTGGTTGGTGTCCCCCGCATGTGTTGCGTTTTCCCCCCCCGCGAACACTCCACAAGCGTAGTACCTGTTTTTTTCCTTAGCAGACGGATGTAGTTCGGCTGGTGGGTCTTTTTTCTCACTTGTTTTTTTTCCTCTTCTTCTGCTCGCCTACATTCGGCTCCCTTTTTGGAAAAGGCTCCAGGGTGTAGAGTCACTGCTGGTCCCAACAACCCTTGTTGGTCGTCAAACTCTCACCTTTTTTTCATGGTTGGTGTTTTTGCTCCACCCACCCCTAATCCCCCCCTCCCGTTCCCTTTCTGGGGCTGTTTAGCGGTCTCCTCTCCTCCAGTGTTGGGGGCACCTCTACCGCCTCTATCCTGACAATTCTTCCCTACCTCCTCCCCCCCCCCCCCCCCCTCCCCCCCCCCCCTCCCCCTCCCCCCTCTTCCCCCTCCCCCCCCCCCTCCCCCCCCCCCCCCCCCCCCCCCCCCCCCCCCCCCCCCCCCCCCCCCCGTCAACGGACGCCAATTTTTTCCTAGCAACCTCCCCCACCCTCAATCTGCCTTTGGAAATTTTATCAAACAAGCCTTTTTTCTTCCCCCCACCGGACTTCATTCAGTAGCTTGTATTCTCCCCCCAACCTTCGACTTCCCTCTTTCCCCCCACCCCCGTATCCATTTCTTCCTTCCCGTGACATCTCCTCCCTCGTTTTCCATTGTACGTACGACCGTTTCTATTTTTTTCCCACTTCTTTTCCAAGGATGATAACGAATCACTTTCCCGAACCGACTTCCATATCTAATCCCTCCCCTCCCATCACTCTTTGTTTCCACAGGCGTTTCGTGTTCGTCAGCACGTTTGGAGGCCGCCTCTCTTAGTCCTGTCCTACCTACATTCCCCCTTTCTACGTTCATACTTCCCCCGTCCCAGATGGTTTATAACACGGCTGCGCCAGCGAGCAACGAAGCTCATTTTTCTTTGGTGGTGGATCCAGCTATTAAGATGTTGTTTTTCTTGAGTATTATCGATTTTTTTCTGCATAGCGGTTTTGAGACCTCTCTGATTGCTCTTAAACGCAAACCTTGTGAACAGTCAATATATGCACCATTACCCTCTTCCTTGTCGCTTAGTCCCAGATTCGCCTCTCGATACTTCTCTTTTTGTCTTCATTCTTTTACTGTAATCTTTTTCTTTTGGTAACCCGCATTTTTTCCCGGATCTCCAGCTACCTATATGCGAGCCCTTTTCCCCATGACTTGTTTTTATTCTTCCCCCCCCCTAATTACAAGACCCATGTTTCCTCCAACGTGGGAATTTTCGTCTTAAGGTCTTGGCTGGTGTCCTGGAGGGGTCTTATTCATCTTCATCTCCTCCGTGTTTTTTTGAGATCTTCTCCCCCTTCCTTCCCCCGTTCCTGTTCTGGTGCTGTGGATATGTCCATCGGTAATGGAGGCATAACAGAAGAGGAAATATCTTGTACAATTGCTCGTCAATCGTATGGTCCCTCTGGTATTTTGAAACCCCTGCAATTGATTACCCCCCTTTTGTTTTTTTTTTTTCCATACGCCAAGTTCGAGTTTTCGCCTCTGCGCCTCTCGTTTTTCGTTTCTAATCCCTTCCAGTGTGAGCCCCGAATTCCTATGTAGACATGTCAGATACTGCCAGGTTTTTCAAAATGCCTTTCCCCTCTTCCTCTTTGCTCCTAGTTCATTTTCCTGCCCCCTCCTTACTCTCAAGGACCCCTCCTGCTAATTTTCAATCCCCCCCCCCCAGGGAAACTGAATGATCTCTGTTCCTTTCTCCCGGTGGAAAATCTGACCTTGGCTTACTCTCTTCTTCCCCCTTTACCCAGGTGTGTTTTCGCAGAGCGGGCGGCCGCCTTTTTTCGACCGCGAGGCCTGTGTGTCGCACATGGGGCTGCGATCGTGTTTTTCGGGTCGTTTTTTTTAGTATCATTTAGCGGCCTTTTCTTTTTTTCTCTTTCCACTTTCCAAATCCGCTGTCACTTATATTGTTTATCTTCCTATGTCCGCGGTCGATGGCTGTCCCCTACTTTTAATTCCGCGAATTTTTCTCCGTTTGACATATCCAATTGAACTGCCTTCTTTTGCGGTGCCTTTTCCCGTCCTCAGTAATTGTCAAATGTTTTCTTTCCGATGCCAGGTTCATTGACCTTGGCTTTGCTTTTCCTTACGCCGTACTTGATTCCGTTGATGTGAACCCTTTTTCCGTTTCTCAGGGCCTCTTCAATCCTAGGGCTCGTCTGACGCTACCTCCCCGGCACGGGAGCGTTTGCACCGGCGTGGGGTACACTCCTTCCGGGTGGTGCGCCCACCTCTGAACAAGTAAACTGTAGTGTTTGAAAGCGCCTGTCCCGGTTGTTGGACCTTCTTTTTGCGTCGCACGTTACTTCGCCCACTTTTAATTATTTTTTTGTTATTTTCTCCCCTCTTCCCTTCTGCCAAGTGGTTGGGGCACCGTACTCTCGGTTTGCCTCCCTCCCCCCCCCCCCCGCCCCAACACCCAAGGCTTCAATGACATCATGCTTTCGTTTTTTTCCCCTGTTCTCTTTTTTTCGTACATCTTTTGCCACCCAAACCGCGTCCTTCCCTTTGGGCACCGCTCACAAGGCATCGGTATTGACAAGTTTTTTTTCTTCCTCCTTCTGTCTTCTTCTCTTTTTCCCCTCTTCTTTACTTTTTGACTAGGGTCTTTTTCTTTTTTAAGTATTTTACGATTTTCCCGTGGTGGCGGCATTGGATCATTTCTCCTTCCCCTTAAAAGAGATCTGAGAAGTTTTGAGAGTGCTATGCGCTTCTTCCGCTCCCCCTTTTGTATCTTCGTCCCACGCCTCCTCAACCTCCATCATTCCCCCTCCTTTCTATAAGTCAGGGGTCAGGTTAGTTCCTGGGTGTCTTCTGCCCCACGTTTGGAGCTAACTTGCGAATGCTTCCTTTTTCCCTTCTTGTAGTTCCCATTGAGTTGACCCTTTGTGATGTTCTTATGTTTCAGCGTTGAGATTATTGGTGCATAATTGCAGTCGGTTGTTTGTACCCAACCTCTTTCCCTTTTTTGTTTTATTCTCGCTCCTAATCATCCTTAGGTCTTAAATGGTAGTGGGTAGTACAGGACGTTTCAATAGTCCTGGGCCCTCCGCTCTTTTTCCTTTTACGTTCTGAAAGATCCCCCTTTTAGTCCGTATGTCAAAAAAGGAGGTTTCGGAGGAGGTTGTTGGGCTTTGGGACTTGATGACTTTCCTGGGGCCTCTACGAAGTGGCTTCTAATGTTGTCCCATCATGACCCGTCTATCTTTTTTTGAGTTCTCTATTGGAACGACTTGTGATACTTGTCCCCTTTTTTATCGCGTTTGATACATTTTCCCAGTCTGTCGATCTTGATTGTACACCGGGTATCCTTTCTCTATCTCTTATACGGGTTCGATCGTTGAGTAGAAAGTTGTGAAGAATAAAAGAATCCCCCGATGGCGACTAGGGTTCTCCAAGTAATTTTTCTGGAAAGTAGGTTGGGTTGTCCGATGCAGGTTTTTGATCAATGTAGTGCGTCCTTCCCCCTGTATCTATTTTTGCATTTTCTTTCCCAAAAGTGTCTTTTGATGTTGGTCGAATGGCTACACGTCCTCCTCGTTGCCCTTTTTTCTGTCAGGTCATTGTATTTTTCTCGCACCACCCCCCTTTTGATTTTTCCCCCTTAACCCTTACCTACTTGCAGGCTACTTGTCGCGTTGCTTCCCCCTTTAGCATTTCCATTCTTTTTCGTTGTTTTTCTCGGCTTCCGTCCCCCAAGGTTTGAAACGTCACCTTTCGTCTGGGGGATCCTCGACAATCCAAGCCCCTTTTTCTTGATTTCATGACCTTCACCGCTTTGATGAGGCGTCTAATGATTATTCGGATGGAGTAGACTCGGGTGGATGTTGGGCTTAAGTCCCCTTTTATCTCAATCGCCGCTGGATTTTTTTTGTGGGTGCCCCCCTTTCTTTTGCTTCATCTCCCTCAGGCTACTTTTCCATTCTCTGGTCTCTGATCCTTCACCAACAGTTGCCCGTTCTCCAACCATTCTTTGGATTTAATGTACTGGGTCGCTTTCCCCGTGCCAGTCTTCTGTTATTTCCTGGTCATGTCGGGTTGTTCTTTTTCAACGTAGGCGATTTTTTTCCGGCCGTTCTCCTGTAGTTAGATGTGTTTCGGCAGCTTCGGCCTGAGTGCGCTCGTTCCCTGGCATAGATTAGTTTTTTTTTTCCCTTTCTCCAGTGATGACCCCCTGTCTCCTTTTCCTTACCACCTCATCGTTCTTTGATCCTAAATGTCCCAATGCGTTTCCATCTGAGTTTCACACGGCCCTTTTCCTAGTGGCGTTCCATCTCGACATCGTTCCCTCTTCTATCGTCCTTTTGCTCGCTTTACTTTCTCTTTTTACGCCGTGCCGTCTCTGGCGGGGGTGGGGGGTGACACCCCGCGCACCCACGTTATAAGGACGTCTTTAACGTCACTCCTTCCCCTTGAACCCAAACTCCGCCCTACTTAAGCTTTATATTGGTTTTGTTTTTTTTCTCCTCGTTTAAGTCCAGAGGTAGCTGCCTACTGTCCTATCAGCCTGGCTGGTATCTCATAGTCCTACAAAGTACATCCTTCCCCCCCTCTTTTTGTCAGCTCTCCTCCCAATCCTCTTTGCTGTTGGTGCGAGTTCTCGCCAGTGAAAGATCGTTGGTGGGTTCTGATGTACGGCTTTAAAGATGCGTTCTCCCTCCCATTTATGCACTATTAGTTAACTATCTAGAGGATCCCCCCCCCGTTAGCCGAGTGCTTCGCTGGCAGATTTCCTGATTTGATGTTCTCTTCCAGACTTTTTCCCTTTTCTCCCGGTTTCCCGGTGAAGACGCGGTAGTTACCGGCTAACCCAGTCCTTCCCTTGATATGTGCTCCTTCGTGTCAGTCTAGTCTTTTCTTTTTTAAGCCCGGCACCGGATCCCTTCTCCTTTTTTGTTACTCGTATTTCCCGTCTTTTTGAACGCGTTATTCTGTGCAGACGAATCGGGTTCCTTCCCTTTGATTAGCGTTTTTTATACATGGGCTGGAACCTCCTTCCTACAACCCTCTCTCCCTTTTTCTAACCCCACCCATCAAGCATTTCCGCCCCCTCCCTCCTTCCCTGTTCCCCGGTTCTTTCAAGGCATTTCTCACTACCTATTTGCCCTTGACCATCGCACCCCTCCCCTTTCACCCCTTCCACTTTTTTTGTGGAGACTTGTTTGATGAAGGCCCCCGAGTTCCCTCGCCCGTTTGGACATTTCCCAGTAGTCTGTCGTTGGGTGATTCCGTCCCCCGAAGGGTTGGCCCACCAACCTGGATTCCTATCCCTGGGCGATGAGATATTACTATGGACCAACCCCCTCCTTCTCCCGCCTTTCCCCCTCCTAATCATTTGAACTCTACCGGCTTTTTCTTGATTGAACCATTCACAGCATCTTTTGGGCTTTTCTCGGATAATCATGTTTGAGAAAACATTTCTTCCACTTTTGGTTTTGCATTACTCAAAGTTCCCATTCAGAGAAGAGCATGTCCGAGATAGTGTCAATTTCCTCCCGTCATCCCTGCACGTAAGCGGTTCTTTTGTTGGGTGTGGGGATCTGGGTGTGACCCTCCCTTTGAAATGCAAACGGACATCGGCTTCTAAGCTCGGGATTTCCTTCGCATACATGCATCCTTGGGCCGGCTACAGACTTTTGGACGACGGGATTACTTTTCCTTCTTTCGTCATCGCAGTGGACCACAGCAGTGCTCGTTCGTCTTTCTCCCTGAAGCGTGATTTATTTTTTTCCTTTTTCCCCACCCTTTGGGCCTACGTCAAACTGAAAACCCCCGTATATTCGCATCTCTAGTCCTTCCGGCACCTCATACATCGTCAATTACTTCTGCTGTTAACGCATTCTCCTGCGCTCCTCTCAGAGAATTACCTCGCCAGACGTGCACATGCATTTTTGGTTCACCTTCCCCCGCCATTCACGGCTATCCTCCCGTTCAGCAAAGTAAACCCACCCCCAACCCTCCCCTCCCCCCCCCCATCCTGTTCTTACTCTCCCCTACCCTCTATGTTGATCGTCATCCCTACACGTCTCTGCGTTCCCTGACTTTCCCTGTTTCCTTGGCACTCCCACTACCCCCTTTCTACCTCAAGGATCCTGTTTTGATCTCTTAAACAAAAGCCTTGCCCTTTTGGTTTCTCACCGTTTTTGCCCGCTTCTTTCCAAATACTCTCCCGTCCTGACAGACTCCTAAAATCCCAGTGTGGTATTTTTCCCCCCGTCCTTTCTGTCCTCACCTGAAGATCAAGATCCGTCTCACACCCCTTCCCTTCTTTCTTTTGGAGTTGATACCTTTTCCGACGACACCTCCTCCTCCCCTTAGCCCCCGATGGCCTTTCTTTAAAGTGATCCTGTCTTTTCGGGGTATTTGCAGTTTGTGGCTGCTTGCCATATGTCCCGTCAAGTTCTTTGTACCTTTCCCAACTTACCCCCCATTCTCCTCACCTCCGATCATTTTTTGAGTTATCGTGATCTCCACCCTTTCCCCTTTCTTATCACTGCCGATGTGAACAAGTCCCCTAGTCTTCTTTCCTCTATCTTTATGAGTCCTCTTTCCCCCCGTCTCCTGGCTGAGGAGCGCTGTTTTTTTGTCCAAATTTTGATGTCATGCCCCTTTTTCTTTTGCCATGGCTTGTCATAGGTTTCTCTGTACCCAAGACAGTTTTTTTCCCCCCGAGCACACTTTGAACCCCCACCCCCCCTCGAATTATTTCCTTGGACCTCTTTGTTAGGCGCTAAAGGAGTCGTTCCGGCCAGTTTTTTTTCCCATTGGTCTCTCTTTCTCGCCTTAAAGGAGGACTTTTCCCCTCCCTGAACCTTTATGACCGTGCTTGAGCCAACAGATTTTTTGTCCCGTAACCCCTTCCTTTCCCTCTTTCCTATCACTTTTCGCATTTTTCTTGATTGGCCCCCACCCCACTTTCCCCCCCCACGTTTTACCCTTTCCTTCTTTGGTTTTGGTTCAGCACTTTTTGTTCCGTTCTTTTTTTTCCAACTCTCGCTCTCTCTCCCCATGCCTGGTAACTGAACCACCGTAAGTCACCTTACAAGCAAACGCCAATGGTCTTGCCCTTACTGGCCCAGCTTAATCACCCAGCAGTTTCCAACGTTCCTTTCCCTGTCGCTCTGACTACTCGCAACCCCACTCCTCCGGATGTGTATATTTCACATTCAACTTTTTGAATGTTGGTGACCTCCCCCGTACCGAGTTCTTCCTCGGTAAGCCGTGAATACACGGTCTTGCCCCGGTTTATTTCTGAATGATACCTCAATCCCCCACTGGCCCTCGAACCCTCCTATAGTCTCCTTTTACTAATCTCTTTGTCCGTACACAGTCTCTTTCCGTTTGTCAGCACTTCTTCTCTCGCCCCCTCGCTAGTTGTACCCACTTTCACCTGTATATTAGTCACACGGCCCCCCAGTCTTTCCTTGATTTCCAGCCTTTTTAGTACGAAGCACCCTTGGGTGGATTCCATGATAGTTGATCCATGTCTGTCCTTGCAGGTATCGTTTGGGTTCTTTTATTAACTAAATTGGGGGGATGTTCCCTTCATCAGTGATGATCCCGAGGGGTAAACATGCAACTTGTCCTTTTCCCCCTATCCTTCTTTTTCCAGGTTTGGATGTCTTTTTTATGCCCCGTACCAACCCTGATCCTCCCTTTGATGTAGGGGCACGCGCCCTTTACTTTTAATCGTTTGTTGTTTAATTTCATTTCCTTACTCTCAGGATTTCCCTCATTTCTCTCATGTCCCTTCATTTTATGAGCATGAACTCCTCTCATCATGACAATTCATTCCCTTTAAACTTTGGAGTCGCTCTCCTTTCCTGCCTGTACGTTTCTTTTCCTCTTCTTTTGCTATCTTTTCTCATCCCACGTTGTTGGTTGATTACTCCAACCCCCCCCTTCTCTTCTTAGACGATTCCGTTTTTTTAACGCCCCCCCCCCCCCACTTCTTTTGACCCTTGTCATTATGCTCTTTCCATGTCTGGATACAGAAGAGGACTCCTTGGACTTCAGTGCCCTACTGGAGATCCGTTTCCCCTTTTCGAAAGCTTCCCCCCCCCAGCACCCCCGTCTTTCGAACTGCACGGCTAGGTCATTCCTCTTCTTTAAGCTTTCTCCTTTCGTGAGTAACCCTATCACCTTTTCAATGCTCGGGCACTGTTAAATTTTGTCTTCCTAGTCCTCCTGCTTTATCTTTCCCCGCTTTTTCAGGGCACCCTCGATAATCTACTTCCCGCCCTGGATCAACTCTCCACACCCAAGACTTTATGAGCTTTTTTCGTGTGCTTTGAACTTCAGGACCTTGGCGGACCTTCTCCCCAATTTTTTGACAAGGGTTTAGTAGGCAGGAAGAGATCCCCCTTCTGCGTCTCCACTGTGTCCGCCCCATTTTTTTTGGCGTGTTTAGCTTCTTTTTTTTTCGAGATCGTGATGTCGGCTTCTTAAGTGTTTTGCGTGCTCTTTTCACTGGAAACACGGCACGGCTTCCCACCCACCGGGCGGTCGTTACTTACTCATTTTTTTTCTCGTTCTTATGCAGGGGACTTTAGATACCGTTGATCATGTGAATATACCTTTGGCCTCTTTGGTTCTTCATCCCCCTCTCTCTTTGCTATTTGTGTCGCCACTTTGTTGTACGTTTGTTTTGTTCCCGGTATATTGAACTTTGCTTTCTTTTCATGTCCCCACGCGTCTTGGCTCCGTGTGATAACTGTTTTGCGTGAATTGTCTTCTCTTCGCTCAATTTTCCCTCCAATGCCATTTTTTTCCGTTATGACAGATCCCTCTTCCTGAGAGGTCCCAGCGTTGGTTTAAATGTTGTGGCGTTTCAATTAACCCTGCTACAAGTGCTGAGTTGATGAATTGACATTTTTTCACTTCCCATTCCCTTTTTTTCCCCTTTTTCTCACTACGAGCCCCATTCTTTCCTTATTTGACGCCCCATTAGTCTCTCAAGATTATACGTGGAGTTCAAACCCCTTTTCCCCTCCTTCCGTCTGAGACGCCCCAACGGCTCCATCCCTTCATTCTCTTTTAGGGGTTCACCCCTGGCTTGGTACTCCACTTAGTTGTCACAACCTAGTACAAGCCCATGGGGACCGATCCCCCAGGAATCGCCTGCTTTTAACTTTTGTTGGCGCTGTTTCCCTCCTCTAGTTTGGCCTTCATCTAGATAGTGTCGCCTTTTAGATTTTCTCACAATAGTTACGGGTCAAGTGTGGCGCCCTTTGGATAATCTGATACCCCCCATAAATTTTTCGCTCGACTTTTTGGCCATGTGTCTAGTTGCTTCGATTCCCCCCTCCACTTCTGTTGTACTGTGTCATCCAAGCCTCCAATATCCCCCTTTCCCAGCCCAGTTCCAGAAGTTATAGTGGGCTCAGTTTTCGGTCGTAGGCACTCGCTGAGCACCCCCCTGCGATTAATTCCTTGTTCCCTTACATTGATCTGTTGTTTTTCTCCAGTACTGTTCACCCCTCTTGGTGATTTTCTGACGGAAGCTCCTTGTTGCTATCCTTTTGCCCTGCGGTTCCCCCCCAACTTTTTTTCTCTTTGTTTCTTTACGAGTCACTCTGTCCTTAGGTTCGCGAAATTGGTTAGTCAGGTCACCCTCCACTTATTCTTTGCTTCTTCCCCGGTTCTTTTTAACGATAAAAATGTTTATTGCTCCGTAGGACACCGGGCGGTTTTTGCTGATTTTTTGAGGTTTTTGACTTGGTCCTCTTTTTTTGGGGATAATCTCTTTAGGCGTTTATCTGGTTTTCCATCTCCCTTTACTTCATGGACTGCGTGGGTGTTCATTATGCAACGACTTTTCTTCCGTGATAATGGGCCTTTCTTTTCTTATCATGGAGAGTCTTTCTTTTTCGTCTGCTGAGCCGGCACGCCTTTACCAGAGATTTCCTTTTTTCCCGATAGTTTTGAGCTCGTTCCCCAAATGTTGGTCTTCTTCGCACGATGATTCGCCGACTGTAGCCAGATCGTGGGCCCTTCTTTCTTCTGAGATGCCGGACTACCCCAGGTGGCGTGATATTTGGATCCCCCCGAACGTGTCTGATCTACCCTGTATGAATGTTGTTGCGTGTTACCTCTTTTCCCGTTGATTTTTTCTGTCCCCTGAATTATTTGTCCCCTCCTTCCCAACCCCGCCTCCAAGGAGACTCTCTCTATGTCTCCTTGAGCATCTTCCCTTAATCTCTTTGACCTCGATGACGGCATCTCTGTCCGTTCACCAGTTCTCCCCTTCATCGTTTTCCTTTTTTTTCCCTTGGTTATTTAAATCAAAACGTCTTGATGTTACGGACCTTTCTATCCACGCGCTTAGGGTCCCTGAAGATTCCCGTTCTTTTGGTGAGAAGCGACTTTTTAGGCAATATCTCTCTCCTTCTCCTCGGGTCCGTGGTGTGCCCCTTTCTTTGCGGCCCTCCGACTTTCCCGAGCACTGTTAATCTTGCTTCCCCCTGCCGGCCCTCACTCCACGGTTTCTTTTTCCACCAAATTCTTTTGTTTTTGGTTCATATCTGGGTCGAGGTTTCGGACCTCTTTTCGTATCTAGGAGCATTTTTTATGATAAACCGGGGTGGCAACTCGGTTTTTGACCGTCTTCTGGGTTGTGCGCCGGCGAGAGTTTGCGCGGTCTATCATTTTTTTTCCAAGTTTTTTTTCTCACCTTTTGAACCCCTTACTTGCCTGTAATCCCCGATGTTTCCCTCTCCGACCTATTTCCAAATTTTTTAAATAGGAGGTCAAACACCGGCTCTTTACTCATAGTTTTTAGGGATGAGTTTCCCCCATTTGTCCCAAGCTCTACTACTGGACCCTCTTCATTGCTGGGTTCTCCTCGTCAGCTGGGAGACCCCCCCCCTGAGTTTATACAGTTCGCTTGCCAGTCTTGGAATGGCGACCAAACTTGTCGAAATAAGTGCACTGAGAAGCTTGGCTTCCTTGTTGTTGTCTCTCGTGTTACTGATCGAGGATTATTAGTACTCCTCCTATCAGCCTTATGTTACTTCTTTTTCTCTCGCATTCTCTCCCCCGTACCCCCCACCAACTAGCTTCCGCCGATCCTTTCCTCTATCTTTTTGTGAGAGACCTCTTTTCTGACTCCCTTAGCGTGGGTAGGATTTTAACGGTTTCACGCTGTTCGCGTCACTCCCGCATGTGCATGAAGTTTAGCAGCTAATCTTCTTGACAGCGGGGAGACAACCCCCCCCCCGCCCCTCTTGCGGCGTACGTCTTTCGGGTTTCGTTTGAGTTTTTTCCATTCGACGGGAGTTTCTACACGGTCTTATAAACGTGCGTATTGCTGTTTTTTCTCCCAAGAGCCGGACTTGCCCTACAGAGCTACCAACTCTCTTCCTATCTTTTCTGTCAAGTTTTTGATTCCTATTCGCTTGACTATGCCCCGAAGCGCACTCCCACTAGGGGTAGCTTCGCCCTTTTTCCTCGCCTCCCGATTTTTGTCTATCTTTTTTATCTTTCTTCTCAAACGATCGGTGGGCTTTACCCGGCCGGTAGGACGTGTTCCCCGGAATGCACCAACTCGCGAGCCCATCTCCTCGGCCAACCTCACAATCCAACCCTTCGGAACCCAATCGTCCCGTTGGCTCAAAGTCTTCCCCCTGCTCTCTCCAATACTTTTTTTCTTTCCTCGTCCCCCCTCCCATTTCAAACCACATCGTTCCTTTGTGGAGAACTTCCCTGTTGATGACGGTTGATGGCGGGCATTGTTCATCCGCTTGGCCAGTGTCTCTTTCCCCATTTCTTGCTGGTCCCCGACTTTGGTTCCCCCCAAACGTCGCCGATCATCGGCGATGTGAGCGTTCAGACCAACCCACGTTCTGCCATCCTCCCCTCCTCCTCCTTTTCTGGACCCTCCTCTTTACACATGCGTGGATAGAATTCGACCTCACGGCTCTTTGGGCTTTTTTACTGGTTACCGCACCGCCGGAAAAGACGTCGTTTTTCCCCCTTTGGTCGCCTCCCGAAATTCCGTCTCTTTCCACGAAGGTCCGTCCGGTCCAGAGATTGGGTTTTTAAGTGCTCCAGCCTGCATAATTGTCCGGTTTTCGAGGTTTTTTTTTTCTGGTGGTGACACAATCAATCCCGTCTACATGCCCAGTCAATTCGATAGTGATCCGACATCTCCCCACATTCTTACATGGTGCCTCCCTCAATAGGAAGGCTTCTTCCCCTGACCTTGC